>Ga0210394_10001335_pt1 | contig 40313 bp, 45 predicted proteins | sample IncBWC12MmetaG_FD_160121 | JGI IMG/M metagenome (GOLD analysis project Ga0210394, IMG submission 160121) | Forest soil microbial communities from Barre Woods Harvard Forest LTER site, Petersham, Massachusetts, United States - Inc-BW-C-12-M | ecosystem: Environmental > Terrestrial > Soil >... | reverse complement strand
ACGATCCCGGAATGGGTGATGTTGCGGTGCCACTCCATGATCGCCAGGGGATTGTGCGCCAACGGCCCGGCGAAAATGTCGATGTCTGGAAAAATCGCGCCAAGCGTGCAACCGGCAATCGCGACTCGTGCCGTGGGCGAGCTGAGCGCGCGCCGCACCCCCTCAGTTGCTTTCCTGGCGGGAATATCAGTGCCGGCAAACAGCGCTTTTCCGGCCAGTGCGCCCACAATTCCGTGTGTGATTGTATCCATGAGCGGGATAGTCTTGCGGTTTTGAGAAGCGAATTCAAGACCACGCTGCAGCGGGGGAGTTCACTACTGGCCGACGCGAATCGGGATCGTCAGCGGCTTGGCCGTTTCCGACGCCGCAAGCATGTGGCACTGCCCGTCGAAAATTCCGCCCGGCTCGATGACGAGGCAGGGCGAGTGAATTTCGCCCGTCACGACCCCTTTGGCCTGGATTTCGACGCGGCCTTTCGCAAGGATGACGCCGTCGAACTTTCCCGCGATCACCACGTGATTTCCTTCAATTTGACCTTCGACGCGGGCGCCTTCGCCGAGAATCAGGCTATGACTGGAAATGACGTTGCCCTTGAGCTGCGCGTCGATGCGAAAGACGCCGGATGCCTCGAGTGTTCCCTCGAAGCGCACTCCCTTGTCGAGGAAGCCGGTGAATTCATGCTCTTGCGGGTCTTTGTTGCGTGCCTTTGAGCGCCATTGCATGGCATGTTCCTCTCGAAAGCGCAATCCTCGTTTCTCTAGAAGTGATGTTATCCGAACACGCTCGGTTCGGTTGGCATAAATCGGAGAACGCGTGACGTAGTGAACAAGTTCATGTTTCGACGTACCACAACAATCGATTATCTACTACGCTTGTAATATTACCTCATCAGTCTCTCGTACAATCCATTCAGTTGCTCTTCGTCGTAAAATTCCAGGGTCAAATTGCCCGGGCGACCCCTCGCGGGCATTTGAAGGGTGACTCGCGTCCCGATTTGTTGCTGCAATTCGTCCAGTGCAGCCTGACGATTCGGATCGTGGGCCTCGGTCGTGGATGGCTGTCGCCGGCCACGCGATCTCCGTGTCGCCATGCGTTCCAGTTGCCGGACCGTCAGTTTGCCGCGCGACGCCTTAAGGGCCAGATCGTGCCGCAGCTTTCGGTCCTCGATCGCCAGCAGCGCGCGCCCGTGGCCCGCAGTGATTTTCCCGTCTTCAATCCATGACAGCAGCGGGGGTTCGAGCGAAAGAAGACGCACGGAATTCGCGACGGTAACGCGGTCCTTCCCCGTCCTCGTGGCTACTTCATCTTGCGTAAGATGGAATTCTTCCATCAAGCGGTCGAAAGCGCGAGCCTGTTCAATTGGATTGAGATCCTCACGCTGAATGTTTTCGACGAGCGTGAACTCGAGCGCCTGCTCCTCGCTGACCTCGCGCACGACCACGGGGACCCGCAGTAGCTCAGCTCGCTGCGAAGCGCGCCATCTCCGCTCTCCCGCAATCAGCTGATAGCGTGAGCCGATCCTCCGCACCACAAGCGGCTGGATGATTCCGCTCGCGCGAATCGATTGCGCGAGTTCCTCGAGCGCGGACTCTGAAAAACGTGTGCGAGGCTGGTAGGGGCTCGGATCGATCAGATCAATGTCTGCCTGCAGCGGACCGCCCGCAACACCTGGCACCGGAGCGGGCGCGGTAGCTGCTCCTGCCGGCGAACTGGACGGGGTGGCAACAGAGGCCACTTCGGGCTCACGAATCAGAGCCCCCAGCCCCCTTCCCAATGCGTTTCTGGCCATTTGAGATGACCTCCTTTGCGAGATTGGTGTAGGCTTCTGCGCCCTTACTATGAATGTCGTAGAAGTGGATTGGCTTTCCGTGGCTGGGTGCTTCCGCCAACCGCACATTTCGGGGTATGACGGACTCGAATATCTGGCTACCGAAGAAGCTTCTCAGATCCGATGCGACCTGCTTCGAGAGCGTCGTGCGCTCGTCGTACATGGTGAGCAGAATTCCTTCGATCGCCAGGTTCGGGTTCAGCGTTCTGCGAATCCTCATCAGTGTGTCGAGAAGCTCTGAGACACCTTCTAGCGCTAGATATTCGCACTGAATGGGAACGAGGACGGAATCGGCTGCCGTGAGAGCATTAAGGGTGAGTAGGTCGAGCGCCGGGGGGCAGTCCATTATGATGAAGGTGTAATTGTCTTTTATCTGCTGAATTAGGTTCCTGAGTTGATATTCTCGATTCACGGAGGAAACGAGCTCAACCGCAGCGCCGACCAGATTCTTGTCCGAGGGTAACAGCTCGAGGCCGTCGATTTGCGTTTTGAGAATGACTCGCTCGAGCGGCTCGCCCAGTATTAACGCGTTGTAGAGGGTCCGCCTAGCCGGATCCTTCGGGAATCCGATCCCGGCCGTTGTATTGCCCTGGGGATCGCAGTCAATGAGAAGAGTTCGCTGTTCGGATAACGCTAGGGACGCCGCCAGATTAATGGCGGTTGTCGTCTTTCCGACGCCACCTTTCTGATTTGCGATGGCTATTAGACGCCCCAATTTAGACTGAACCCTCCAAGGCGCGGAATCTATCACAACGAACTCAAAGTATGCAAATTGTTTCACGTGGAACAAATCAATTCGAGCGAGTGCAACGAATTCGGGCGCGTCGCGTAGAAAGGGCTCGCCGGCGAGACGGTGAGCTTATCCGTGCCCGAATACCTAGAATTGATCGGTCATTTTGCGCACTGAAACGAGCGAACGGACAAATGTTCCACGTGGAACATTGTTCACAAGTGTTCAGTATTCAGGAGATTTGGTTCTCGATCGGACGGCCAATCAGTACGAATCGTCGTTGCGATTCGGGTATGTGGATGGCAGGCTGCCAGGTCCACGATGAGTTGCTTGAGATGCTCGTGGAATCTTCGGCGCCAACCCAAAGCATAAGGTGTCCGCGGCCCGCGAGCGCATTCGCGGACCACAGAAGTGTTTCCTTGAATTCGCCAACAGCTCGAGAAGTAACAACGTTCGCTTCGATTCTCTCGGGCCTTACGTCCTCAAATCGCTCCGTGCGAATTTCGACATCAGGAAATTCCAAGAGCCGTACAATTTCGGACAAGAAAACGCACTTCTTCTTATTCGACTCGATCAGTACCAGGTGGATGCTCGGCACGGCTATCTTCAGCGCCAGACCTGGAAACCCCGCCCCTGTTCCAATGTCGACCAGCCGACAGTTTTCCACAGGCAGCAGTGTTGACGCAAAAATCGATTCTCCAAAGTGGCGGCCAGCGATTTCCGCTGGGTCCGTAATCGCTGTCAGGCTAATCGATCGATTCCATCGAAGCAGAAGCCCGATATACATGCGAATCTTCGCCGATTGCTCGGCGCTCGGCACGAATCCATAGGGCTGCAATGCCACGCGGAGCTCCTGGATCCCAATTCCGTCGGGCTTAGATTGCATTCTGCTCGGTAGTCTTTCGAAGGAATTTAGAGGCGCAAATCCCGATGGTCAAGTCCATTCCCGCATGCGCCACCACAGCAGGGATCAAGCTTGCCGCCCAGATACGAACTAAGGCGAAGACCATTCCTACTACGAATGTAGTTATAATGCCTCGCCTTCCTTGATACAGGTGCGCCAATGAAAACCAAACCGAAGACAGGACTGCCGCGATACCATTCGGCGACCCGTAATTCACCGCCATCCGCAGAAACGCCATAAATACAAAGCCTCGATAGATGAATTCCTCGGAAACGCCTGCTGTGCAAGCCAGTGCGGCGTACGCAAGACTTTCAATTCTGTTTCGCGGCATAATTTTTTCTGAAATCGCAAAGAGAGATCCCCGTTTGGCTGGTGGAAGACTTGTAATTTTCCGTATTCCAAAGACTTGGTTCATGCAGAAGATTCCCGTTAGCGCGACGGTGACCCATGCGATCCTCCACGGATCGACGGCAGCAAGTCCCAGTTCATCGGGACCTACGGACCGTCTTGCGCAAACGACGGCGACTACGGCCAGAATCAGCCACTGAAGCAAAATGGTGGATGCGTACAAGGATATGCGATCGCGTGACGTCAGCTCGGGCTTGGCGAGAAGTCGCCTCATGCGCCGGGCTCCGCGCCAGGGGACGATGACAACAAGAAACAGAAGAACCAGTAAAAAATCCCAGGGAATGAAGAGGGGACTCACAGCCGCAGATGAAAACACGGTTCCATCACGTAGCGCAAGGAGCGAATGAGCGAGAGCGAACTCAGGCGGCGGTACGCGAGGCACGGCCGAGCGGAGGGTTTAGGCCGATGGCCAGGCGTAGGATCCGCTCCGCTTCGGGGGGGTCGGGCGGACAAACGATATAGTCGAACGCGCCGGCATCGAGCGCCCGGATGTACGCGTCCCAATCCGCCAAATGGGAGAGCACGATCACGGGAATTCCGCGGGTCGCGGCCGCCAAAACTCGAACCGCCATTCGGAGATTGCAATCGGGCAGATCGTCCGCGCAGAGCACGACTCGAAATGTCTGCATGTCGATTTGAGCGCGAGCGTCCGACAGCGAAGCGCAAGCGACGGACTGCAACCCAAGAGTCCGGGCGATTTCGTCGAGTTTTGCGCAGTACAGCGGGTCGGAAGACGCGATGAGAACCTGGCACGAATCGATCACTTCTCACCTCCGAGAGGCAACCTGGCCTAATCCCAAGAGAGGAAGCTCTTTCGAAACGAGAGTATACTCCGCGCCGGGCGGTTGGCAATCAGTTCCGGCGTCGCCGCTCGCTAAACGGGCCAATTGTTGTGGCAAGATGCTGCTCGATAAGAAATGGCGCAAATCACCGAGTCACGAAAGGTGGGGCTTGCAAGGGCGCTGTCGAAATTGGGTTTCTGCTCGCGCTCGCGCGCGGCCGAACTGATCCGCCAAGGCCGGGTGCGCCTGAACGGAGCGACGCGCCGCGATCCCGAGACGCCTGTGCATCTCGAGCGCGATCGCATTGAGGTGGACCGGAGTCCAGTCGAAGCGCGCTCATTAATTTACCTTATGTTAAACAAGCCACGCGGTGTCGTAACCACCGCGTCGGACGAGAAAGGACGCGAGACGGTCTACTCGCTGCTGCCCGAGAATCCGCCCTGGGTGGGACCGGTTGGCAGGCTGGACAAGGCAAGCGAGGGACTGTTGCTGCTCACCAACGATTCAGAGTGGGCGGCCCGAATCTCCGACCCCGAATCGCACGTGGACAAGACCTACCACGTGCAAGTCAGGGCTCGGCAAACTGAAATACGAGTTAGTAAACTGCTGCAGGGCGTCTTGAGCGAAGGGGAATTGCTGCGGGTCAAGAGCGCCCGCACGTTGCGCAGCGGAGAGAAAAACACCTGGATCGAAATCGTGCTCGATGAGGGCAGGAACCGCCAAATCCGCCGAATGTTCGAAGCGCTCGAAATCGAGGTAGCGAGGCTGGTTCGAGTAGCCATCGGCCCGCTCGCCCTCGGTCCCCTGCCGAAAGGAAAATGCCGCGACCTTTCGCCAAGTGAAAAAATCGCGCTCGACCAAGCACTATCGAAATCCCGCAAAGCGTGATGACCCCAAGAGCCAGCACCTCCCGGAGGCTCCTTATCGATAAAAAACTGGTTTAGCCCCTAGGACATAGCTCCTTGCCCAGCGTAGGGCAAATGAAATAACGAACGATTGCTTGTCCCACCAATGTAGGCCGCGAGAAGCGTGAAATTGTTGAGTGTAGACAAAACTGCCAAGAAAACACGCTACCGGGACCATCTCCAAAGTTAGCAATCCCAATAGGGACGCGCGCGCACCCATAGTCATGCGCTTGTTACGGGGGGAGGGGGCAATTACCAGCTTGAGATCGGATCGTTGGAAAACACCCTACAAATCATCGCGGTCAGTTGCAGCGATATCACCGCTGAGGAGGCTCGCGTACGGCTCGAGATAGGACCAACTGGCGAAGCGACTGTGTCTCGCGATTCTGCGATCTTGCCTTTAGCTGATGCCTTAATCCGAGCCAAGAGCCGCGATGGAAGCGGCGCCGATCAAGCCGCTGGCAATGCGGTCGAAGCGCATATCGATGCGATGGCCGCTCGGATGTCCGTCGCGATGGGTACAGCAACCGGAATCATGAGCAAGCTAGAAAAATTTGCGTCGCCCGCCTACATCAACGTTCAAACCTGGCACTCTTCCTTTGGTAAAACCGGGGTAAAGCGAAACACCTTCCGAAGACACACAACCAACAAAAAGGTGCGTTATTAAAGGGATTTTGGTGGACGTGACAGGGTTCGAACCTGCGACCCCCTGCTTGCAAAGCAGGTGCTCTCCCAGCTGAGCTACACGCCCATTGTTTCCGTCATCCTATTGAGCAGTATACCAGTTGCCAGAGTTTTTCGGACGACGATAAATAGCCCTTTTCTTGGAACATTTGGAACAACTTCCTCCGGCAAAACAAAACCGCAGCCAACCCGTTCAGCTTCCGCGAGCCTAGTGGGAAGGTCTTCCTTAAGCGCCGAGTACAGTTCACCCATCTCCTTCGGCTTGTGTGCGAGCCAGAATTTCCGCACGTCCTCTTGGCACCTCTGGGCTGGTGCCCGCAGCCAAGAATTTCGGAACCGCTTGAAGCTGTGCCACCCCATTCCCGCCTCATACAGCCCGAGATTCAAGAGTTTCGGATCAAGCCAATCTTCAGCGAGGTTACCATAGAGGTAGGGAGTCCCGTTGTCCGTCTGCAAAATCAGCCCGGACTTTCTGCTCACGAACTTCCGCAAATATTCGGCGACATCGGGATGCAGGTCAATTTGCCGATACGATGCGTCGGTCTTTAGCTTCTTCTTGATGCCGGGACAGTCCTTTTCGACTTGTTGCTCGACCACGATGGTTCTACCTCCGTTGATGAAGTGTTTCGTTTCGAGAGCCAATGCCTCGCTGATTCGCATGCCCGTCGCCGCGAGCAGCACATAGAGGTACCGCTCCTCGTCTGATTCGGCGGCGGCGATCAGCGCATTGACTCCGTCAACGCTAAGCGATGGGCGCTTCTGCTTGCGATATTCCACCAAAGGTAAATCCAGCACCTCGGCACTCCAAGCTCTGGGATAGAGCGGTTCGCCGTTCGGCTTTTTTAGCGACGCTACGATCTGCTTGCAATAAAGTGTGTACTTCTCGCAGGTGCGCGGCGACAAGCCTTCATCGACCATCTTCTTCACCAGCGGCTTGAGCGTGACGTTATCGACCATCCAGATTGGCAAGTCGCCGATGATTGGGTTGATCCACTTCCTCAAAGCCCCTTGGATGGAGGTCGGGTCTTGGATGGGCTTGCGGTTGCGGGTGGTGGCTTCCTGTAAGTAGGTTTTCGCCTGCTCACGAAACGTGATTCCTTCGCCAACAACGACCCGGTTGAACCGCTCCTCGGAGTTCGCGCCGGATTTTTCTACAACTTCTTTAGCTAGACGCTCAATTTCTGGTTTGGACAGCCGTGAAGCTATAGGACAAACCTTGAGGCTCTTCTGTTGGCGTTCCTCCACACCGGGAATGTCAAAGCGCACACGAACACGCCACCACTTGCCAACTTTGAACGGTTTGGAATTCTGACCTGAGCGACGAGACATGCTCTTCCTTGTCTCTCGTCGCAAAAGCTGCGCTTTTGAAGCCTCAACACTAATACCGCTTGAAGGAATTTGCAACGCGGCGGGCGGCAGCGCCCGGTCGGAGGTCGGAGATGGGAGGGTGCTTGGAGAAAGATGCAACGAAGCGGGCCGATCTTCCGCACCCTTAGGCTTGATCGGCTGCGATGTAAAACGGTTCATTCAGACGTGATAGACATTAGTTTGTCCTCCTATGGCTGGACGGATTTGCGCCCAGCATTACATCCCCTTGCGGGGCAAGACCATTGAGATAACCTTCCCTGAGTACGAGCGGCGAGTTAGCCGCCCAGATACAATTGTAATACTCAAAAGCACCATGAAATTCGCCCGACGTCGCTGATTTGCCCGTAAGTGGGGTAGGGTCTAAGGACTTACGGAATCGCTGCGCGTTGCAAGAATAGAGTGATCTCGGTGAAATCTAGTGAAGAAACTGCGGGCTTCTCCCGAATCCTGCCGCCATGGACGTAACTTCATCCTGATCGGGATCAATTAGACGGTCGTGACAAATTTTGTTGACCGCTGCGGGCTGGATCGCGCTACCGAGGCTCAAAACGGGTCAAGTTACGTTACCGTGCTTCAAAAAGTCCTCGATAAGCTGCCCCGCATAAAAGAGTCGTGGGCTTGGGCTTGAACCTTCGTCTTACGTTCGTGATCCTACTTTTGACAACGTCTTTTTCTTCGGAACGTGCATCAAAGGAGTGCAGGGCAACGGTATAATTAGGAAGTAAGCAGTAGGACAGGAATAGCAGCGACCGAGTGTCGCCCTTAAGTGGGCGGTGAGTGGAAGCCGTCCTGTCGAGTCTGCACGGTGCAAGTCCGTGCGAATTCGACTGGGCGGCTTTTTTATTTGTGCCAGGGAAAAGGAGAAGACGATGACAAGCAGCTTGGCGGTAGTACTGGAAAGATCGGAGGATTGTGCAACCGTTGCACAACCCCTATCGGACTTGCCGACATTCGTGGACGACTGCACGAACTTGGACGGCGAGGAACTGGGCGAGTACGTGGAACGCAACTGGCCCCAAGTCCTTGGCAACGCCCTCGGGCTGATGCACCTCGCCAAGGAGATGAAGAGGAAGTTCAAGCTTCTTGACCGCAAGAAGCAGGTTGACGGCACCTACTTGACGATCCGTGGGTTCAAGTCGTTTGACAAATGGGTCACATCGTTCACGGGTGTGTCCCGCAGGAAGTTTTACTACCTGCTGGAGACGGAAGAGAAGAAGAACGAACGCAACGCAAATCGCCACACCAACGGTAAGAAGAAAAACGACACGGGCTACGCCACGTTCGCCGCACGCTGCGAAGCGACCAAGAAAACGCTGGCCGAAATCCAGCGCCAGGTAGAGAAGCCGTTCAATAACCGCAAGTCTGACGAGACACGGGACTGGGACGCCCTTTACGGACAGCTTAACCCCGCCATCAACGAAGTCTTCAATGAGTTCCTGGCGCTAATCAGCCCTGAGGGCTACGAAGTCTTGCAGGCAGACAAGGGCTGGACCATGACGAAGAAGGACGAGGACGAACCAGAACCCCCAAGTCCTGACGAGGATAAGAAGGCGAGGCGCGGCGCAGCGGCAAAGAAGGCGATGGCGACAAGGGCGGCGAACAAAGCGGCGGCGCAGCCCGCAGCGCCAGCGGATTCCCTGGGCGAGTGCGAGTTGTGTTGCGACGGGGCGCTTGCGACCCAGGTTGTCGGCGTCACGGAATGGAACAGCGACGGCTACAAGTACTGCGCCAAGTGCGCAGACCTTCACGGCAAGGACGACCGCAAGTACCTGATCCGCCAGATGTCCGTGCAGAAGGTCGTCGGAAAGTTCTGCACGCTGGAGACGCTCGCCAAGCTGGGCGGCAAGCCGATGGACTTCGGCGACGGCGACGTCTGCACGTACCCCACGGTTGCGGACTACATCGCCATACTCAAAGAGAGATTCCTGGGCAACGAAAGCTATGACCAGACGGTGGTCGTGGAACACAGCGAAAGGCTGGAGAAAAAGATGGAGGCTCTATGAAGAAAAAGCCTTACGTGTTCCGACCATACGGGCAGGACGAGGGTTCCGTCGCCTTCCTCACCGACGCGGAGGCGGACCGAATCCAGGAGAGGCTCCACGCCATCGCGGAAAAGACGGATTACCACAACCGCCGCTATTTCGAATTGCCGAACAACCCGAAACGCCGCCGCAGCGGTGTCCACCAGTGATGCTGGTGCTGACGAGGGTCAGACCGAGGGTGGCGACCTACGCCAGAGGAGAAAACCGATGAAGAAAAAGCCTTACGTGTTCCGACCAGACGGGCAGGACGAGGGAAAGAAGAAAAACATGGAAGCAATAGATGAAAAAGGAACTCGCATTATGAAAGGCATTTTGTTCGACGAGGACAAGCCGGTTTCGTTTGCAGAGGCGGACGACGAGGAGTATTTATTCGACGGTAAGCTCTGCCAGAAGATCGAGCGGGCGTTGGACAGGATCATGCACGCGATGAAGGACGACTACGACGCCCCCAAAAGCATGCGGCGGCTCCTCGAAAGTTACGAGGGAAACCACTACCCCGACTTCGACCCCGACCATCTCCCCAAGGATGTGCTGATAAGGGTAGTCATCAACAACGTCCTGATGGCCATCTGCGGCTGGAGCCTGCCAACGCTGATGGCAGACGAGTTACTGGGGGACGAGGCAGAGGACGAGGACAGTCAGACACAAGGAGAAACGGGATGATGGACGACGAAAACTATAAGGTGACGGTCGCGGCGTGCAAGGAATGCGGCGAGGAATTTGAGATGCGGATTCCGTTGCCCATCTACGAAACGATGGTGGCCGCTAGCGAGGAGGACGGCGAGACGCCAGTCTTCACTGGCCGCTGCCCGGACTGCCAAGAGCGTGACCCGTTCCTGAAAATGTTGACGGAAGCGGGCGTCACGACCGTGGGCGGTCTCTCGCGGAGGATAAAACGGTGAGCATGGTTCGGTACGGCGGTGGGCCGCTGGGAATGGCTAGCGCTGCTGTACTGCTACCGCTGCGGGGTCTGGTTTCCAGCCGAGAAGACTGCCGATCCAGTACGCGCCCTTCCACTTTTCTTTGTGACTGTCGCACGAAAGCCGCCAGCGTCGCAACTCAAAGCAAACTACGTGGGTCGCGGGACGAGCGCACCCGCCGAGGCCGTTGAATTCGCAGATCGGTCGTTCCAGTGATGGCATGTATCACCTCCACGTATGGTCTGCGAAGTTCGCTAATGCGGAAGTGAAAACAGAATTTCAACTTCATAGGTATGAACGCACCACGCTACTACGAGATGTTGCAAGTGGAGTTCCGGCGACTGCACGGCTTGGGATCGACGTTCCGTCAAATCGCGGCGGCGCTGAACATCTCCGAGAGGACGGTCACGGCATGGCGCGATGAGCTAGACCTGCCCCGGCGACCAAGGGGAAGACGCCCCAGGAAACCTCGCGGGTGAGTATTAAGGATATGTCGGGTCGTCGCGAGACGATTTTGCCGGGGGTCAGGTCAACCACGCGTTGTCCACCTGACCCCGCAACGGCAACCCGATGCCCTTCGACAAGGCGAGGCAGGACAGCGCACAAGGACAACGTATGAAGAACTTCACTCCAGTACCCAACGAATGGTTTGACCACCTAGCAGACGGCAGGCTCACCCCGCCGATGTTTGACATCCTGTGCTACCTCACTAGGACATGCACATGGTCGGTCGGGCTGTGGAAAGGCGAGGCTGAACGCATCAGGTATGGTCTCAATCGCACATGGTCCATCAGCCAGATCAACCGCTACCTTACCCGGCTCCACAACTGCCGCTACCTGACGCGGCTCAACACGCCGGGAAGGCGCGGAGGCTACAAAATACTGCTCAATAACTATGCGTCGGTGGATGCGAAGCACGAAAAGCTTCTAAGGCCCACGATCCTGAGGGATTGGCAGGACTTTGACTGCGAGGATGCGTCGCTGGCTGCGTCTGAGGTGCGTGTGAGATGCGTGGGAGATGCGTCGGACGATGCGTGTGAGATGCGCAGTAATCCAGACGTTCTAAACGTAACTCCAGACGAACCAGATGCTCTAGACGTCCAAACAAATGAATGTATGAATACGCGCGCCCCCTCATCGGGCGGTTTTGAAGTGGAGGACGGCGAGTATGGCACGCTTGTTGACTACAAACAGCCTGTCAAGGCTGAGGCAGCAGGTAAGGGCTTTGATGTGGAGGAGGCGGAATGAGTTTCGCTATGACACAGGAATGGAGGAGTCCGTTGCTTCGCCCTCGGTTGGTTCGCTCGGACATTTTCATCCACGAACTGAAGCCGGACACGCTGGATATGCTACACCAAGCCTCGGAGCAGGGCTTGACGCCCAGCAGCTTCGATTTCGACGGGGACATCCTGATCCTCCGGTTCCAACGGGACGATTCGCGGAAGCCTTCGCAGGAGGAGTGAGCGATGGACGAGGCGACAAGGAAATACAGTCACAGGCACTACCTCGCCGACCGTGCCCGCTTCCTCGCTGACGGCGGCGGGTGCTGGATTAGGGAACTGTGAAACTGCATTGAGGTGACAGATGAGCAAACCAGAAAGCCCCGAAACGCTCGCCGTCGTGCCGCTGCCATCAGCCGAGGCGCGGATGCGCGGAAGAAACTTTATTCTCTAGCGACCGTCAGAAATACTTGTAGCGCCTTGTCGCCATATAACAGGAAGTTATGACGCTTACAAATATAATAAATTTGATTTGACCACCGTCATGAGATGAAATGCATAGCTTAGGAGAGTGTACAGACCTATGGACCTTATGCGCATCTTCGATACCACGCTAAGGGACGGCGAGCAGGCACCCGGATTTTCAATGTCCGCACTGGAAAAGATACGCATAGCTCGGCAGTTGGAATCACTCGGCGTGGATGTCATTGAGTCCGGCTTTCCTATCTCTTCGCATGGAGATTTGGAAGGCGTGCGTGCCGTAACCCGTGAAATTCGTAATTGCACAGTGGCGGCGCTGGCACGCGCTAAGCGGAACGATATCGATGTGGTTCTCGACGGACTTAAAGGCGCGGCGCACCCACGCGTGCACATAGTCCTAGCGACTTCTGATTTGCATCTACATTACAAACTCCGCATGACGCGGGAACAGGCTCTCGAAGCCATCTCGACTAACGTGCGTTACGCCCGAGAACGTTGCGAGGAAGTTGAGTTTTCCGCCGAGGACGCGAGCCGCACTGACATGGACTATCTATGCGAGGCAGTCGGTACAGCCGTAAAAGCAGGTGCGACCATCATTAATCTGCCTGATACAGTTGGCTATGCCCTACCTGACGAATATGAAGCCATGTTCCGCCGGATCATCGATTTTCTAGACGGCGCACCTGGAATTATATTAAGTGCGCACTGCCACAACGATCTTGGTATGGGCGTGGCCAATTCACTGGCCGCTATTCACGGCGGCGCACGCCAACTTGAGTTGACGATTAATGGAATTGGTGAACGGGCGGGCAATGCGGCGCTCGAAGAAGTCGCCGTAGCCCTGCACGTACGGCAGGCGACCCTTGGCGTAACCACGAATCTCCGTCTCGACAAACTATATGCCACGAGCCAACTGCTGACCGAGATTACCGGGGTACCTGTAGCGCCCAACAAGGCAGTAGTAGGGTCAAACGCCTTCGCACACGAGGCAGGTATCCATCAGGACGGCATCCTCAAGAATCCCCTCACGTACGAAATTATCTCACCCGAAGAAGTTGGCGTTCCAAAGCGGCAATTGATACTTGGAAAACATTCAGGCCGCAATGCGCTGCGCACGGCGCTAGTCGAAATCGGGTACACACCCACGCCGGAACAACTCGATGAGTGCTACAACCGAGTTTCCGTGCTGGCAGATGAATCAAAAAATGTCCAGGCTCGCGATCTACTCGCGATTGCCCGCCGTGTGATACCCACGCGGGGCACGGAAACAGCAGCTTAGGGGAAATGAATAGAAGTGGTCGGGGATTGAATAATCCGCGACGCCTTCCGACGAGTTCACGTGAACGCAGAAAATCCGTGTTTTTCCACTTGTCGCCCTCTACAGTCACCTGCGAAAGAAGATTCGAACCAACAACATGATCGCCTAGCTGGATGGGGCATCGGTACTGCCCTGCGACGTCATCGTCAAAAGGGTTGCACCCGATACGTCGCGGGCGGTAATGCCCGGCTCAGAAGGCATTCCATTAGAGGAACTCGGCGAACTGCTGTTTGATGAGTGTGCGGCAAAAAAAATCTGGGCGCAGGCAACCACGCCACCGTTTAACAGTTCGTCAACGTTCTCGCCGAAACTGGCAGGGTTCACGCCAATCGCGCTTATTATTCTGCTGTGAGATACGGCAGCGTGTGTTCGGGAATATCATCGGAATCCGTGGCGTGGCGTCCTTTGAATTGGTCGCCCGCATGGTTTGCGGAGATCGCGCCGTTCCCCTCTGCGGTGCTGGCACATCGATACGCGAACACGCCGAACTTGGGAGACATCACGAAAATCCATGACAACGACACCTTCAAGAAAGAGGAAATCGACATCCTCGTCGGCGGGACGCCATGTCAAAGTTGGTCGCAGGCTGGGCGGCGGAAAGGGTTCGGCGACCCACGTGGAAGGCTCGCCCTCACGTTCGTTGAGATCGCAGAAATACGGCGACCCCGCTGGCTCGTTTGGGAAAACATCGAAGCTGTCCTCAGCGCAAATTCGGGGAGAGACTTTGGTGCCCTCCTCGGGAAAATGGGAAAGATCGGGTACGGGTATGCGTGGCGAGTATTGGACGCACACGATTTTGGACTCCCGCAAAGCCGCAGACGCTTGTTCGTTGTCGCCTATCTTGGTGACTGGAAGCGTGCCGCAGCGGTATTTTCTGACGTCGGAAGCATGCACGGGAATCTTGAGGCAGGTGGGGATGTGGCTCCCGCAACAGGCCGTGCGGGTGCTGCGTGCTCAGGCACGACGCCGACGACCTTCGTGATCAAAGGCAACGCAATCAGCCGCCGACTAGGGGCGGCATCGCAAGGAATCGCGGTGCGTGAGGAATTGATGTACTGCGTGACACGAAGCCAGCATCACGCGGTCATCACGAACGGGACCGCCCGCTACATCCTCCCAGTCGAGGCGGAACGGCTCCAAGGATTGCCCGACGACTACACGAGAGTCCCGTACCGTGGCCAGCCTGCGGAAAGGTGCCCCGACGCCCTTCGCTACGAGGTAGTGGGGAACGCAATGCCGATTCCAGTGATGCGTCGGATCGGGGAGCGCCTAGCGTTCGTGGATTCCTTGCCCGACGAGCGCATCAAGCACTTCCTCCCAGCCGAGGACCTTGCGACGACGCTGTCGGACACGGAGTTGGTTGAGAAGTGCGTCCAGGGCTTCAAGAAGCTAAGAGAACTGATTCCCTATTTGCGGGAGGCACGGAGGCGCTGGGCACAGCCGGGGCGGCAGGTTCCGGTTCCGGGCTGTCCCTGCTGGACGGAGTGGATCACGCAAAACCTGCATGTCACCCCTCGGCGGGTCCAGCAATTGCTAAGGGAGCCTAGCGAAATTACTTCGCAAGGGCAAAAGACACTCGTGGTCGTTCGTCCGAAACTGCGCACCGGAGACTGGCGCAGCCTGCTGAAGGTCACGGAGGGCAGAACCGCTCAGGTGTTCGGTCCTATTGAAGACCAGGGTGAGCTTGCCGGGGCAATCCGCAAGTTTGCTCAGGCCATCGCCGACCGTTTCTCGGAGCGGGAAAGCAGGCTGCTCGTATCCGTATCGGTCAAAAAACAATAGATTGGGAAAAACTATTCGCCACGTTGTCGAATCAGGGGAGGAAAGTACGCCCAACGACTCCCGCTACTGGGTCAGCGAAATGCGAACAAAATGCGCGGAACATCGTTGGGAATAGAAACTAAGTGGTCGCACTTTTGAACAGCGTATTCACAGTGATGTCTGCAAAATTGGGATTCGCTTTCGCCTCTTCAAGGATGTTTGCAAACTCCTGCTTGTAGGGTTCTAAGCGCCCAAATATCTTTTCGGTTTCACCTGCCAGGTCATAGGAACCCGGAACCGAACCCACTAACCCTCGAATAAATTCTGAGTCAGCTACCTCACCCACATTGATTGCTTCGGCAACCCTTCTATTCATGAATTCCCTGACAGGTTCTGAACCGAACAACGTTTTAGCGATGCGTACCGAAACAATTCGAGCCTCACGTTCAGTCGGAATATCAAACCAGTTCAAATGTTGGAGTTCGATGATGTGCCTGGGAAGCTCAGGGATGAGCCTATTTTGCGCCCAAAGCTTCCGCGCCGTCGTGTACTGGACAAAGTGTTGCAATTCGTGGGCGAACGTAATTGCAAGGCCTACTTCGTTACTGCAAGCGCTCCCATGCAAGTAAATGACGTGATCGAACGCAAGAACTGGAAGAAACGACGACGATTCCTCAACAAGTATTCGGGCTTTCAAATAATCCGGGTAATAGAACCACAGGGTGTTCTCATAAAGTGGTTCAGACAATGGTTCACAAAATCCACGATTCGCTGCGCCTATACGATCTTTCAGAGGTTGGTGATCCACGTCATCCAAAAAGCATAACAATCGGCCGTCAGGAAACTGCTTACCGAATTCGGCTACCACACGTTGGGCGGTTGTCTCTCGGGTCGCCTTAGCGACTGCGTCTTGCGCTTTGACGTATATGGTGTGAGTCACTGTATCAAGTGTATCCAGAATCTGGTCTAAAACACGGTCCGATTCCTGGTTCATAACTCTGTCGGCATCCACCGTTGTTGCACGGAACCGCTTCCCTGCCCAATACTGTCGCCATCGTTAGTCTGGTGCCCGAATCGGCACGCCGGGAAGGATGCAAATAATTGTCATGGCAGACAGGATCACGCCGGAGCAGCGGTCGGCAATCATGTCGCGCATCCGGTCGAAGGACACACGCCCGGAGATCGTTGTCCGCCGCACGCTCCACGCAATGGGGTTCAGGTTCCGGTTGCACGTGAGGAGCCTGCCGGGCTGCCCTGACATTGTCCTCCCAAAGCATTTGGTGGCGGTGCAGGTTAGGGGATGCTTCTGGCACCTGCATCGCTGCATGAAACGCAGGCTGCCGAAGACCAACACGGGCTATTGGCTGCCGAAGCTCGAAGGCAACAGGGCACGGGACATCGAGAACGACCGCAAGTTGCGGCGGCTCGGATGGAAGGTCAGGACGATCTGGGAGTGCGACCTGGAGAGGATGACCGATTCCGAATTACGGTCGTGGCTCGGAGGATTCGGGATTACTGAACCTCGACCAAAGGGCAGACTACGTTCAGGACGCCACGCCGGACCTTCGTGATCTTGGCTTCCGCTCTGTCAAGGACTGCCTTGACCTCATCGACCCGGTGAGCGGCAGCGAGCGCACGTCGGGCAGCGTTGTATCGGACCAGCACGGTCATTTTGGCTCAAAGTTTGATCCAGAGAGGACCCAGTCGCTGTCAACTGTCGAGGCGGAGGCAGGTCATCGAGGAATACTGCGAGATCATACCGGTGATGGGTGTCATTGCGTATCATCGAGTGCCAGAATCAATGGTGGGATATAATCCGCTTGCGTAGTGGTCGATGCCTAGCTATGTGACAGGTAGCACGCAGGGAGGAGAGACGCTGGAATGTCAGATGAAAGAACCTCCAACTCGCCAGAAGAGCCAGTGATACTGGAGGAGCTAACGTCAGACGGCGAGGGCGTGGGTCTAGAAGTTGAGAAGCCGGAAGGGGCAATCAGCGCTCCCTTCGATCCAGCGAAGATTGATGTAATCACACAAGTACACACAGTTGATCTGCTTCTTGCGCGTCTGAGGGAAGGAGAACTGGATTTGTCTCCGGATTTCCAGAGGCGCAGCAATATCTGGGATGAGGAACGTAAAAGTTCTCTTATCGAATCCATGCTTCTGCGCATTCCAATTCCCTCCCTGTACGTTTCGGAGGACAAAGACGGAAACTATGCAGTTGTCGATGGCTTGCAACGTCTCTGCGCTATAGCTCACTTTGTTGACACGCCAGCGCTGAACAAAGCCGTGAAAGCGACGCTCGCCCCTTTACGCCTAACAGGACTTCAATCCCTCTTGGAATACCGAGGCAGTTCGTTCGCGGAACTCCCTCGCCCACTCCAGAGGCGCATCAGCGAAACTGAGTTGACCTTGCATGTCATTCGTGCGAGTACTCCTGCGAACGTTAAGTTCAACATTTTTTCTAGAATCAACCAAGGTGGTTTACCACTCACGGCACAAGAAATTCGTAACGCCATCTATCCCGGAGACTGGAGAAAGAGAGTACGCCAACTCGCAGAGGGTGAGGCTTTCCTCAGAGCCACGGAAATGAAGATCAAACGTGAAAGGATGGAAGACGTAGAACTCGCGCTTCGCTTTGTCGCGCACTATACATTCAGTGGCAACCGACCAGACGATCAGAATTTGGATGAATTCCTTAACGATACGGTCGCGAAGCGCACCATCCGCTGGGGGGAGGACGAATGGGACAACATTGAAGCAGCGTTTTCAAGAGGCTTGCAAGCCGCTCGTCAAGTCTTCGGGCGTTTTGCGTTTAGAAAATACTACGGTCCCAACCAATATAGACGTCCTATCAATCGCGGACTGTTCGAAACGGAGTCCGTGCTTCTCGCTCGCCAAAGCCCAGATGCCTTGAACCATCTGGCCGCACGGTCTGATCACGTACTGCTGAGGCTCGCAAAGTTGTTCGAGAGTGATTCGGATTTTAACCGTGCATTGCTGTATGCAACTGGGCGGGGCTGGTCGTCAAACAAGCGAATGGAACTGATTGGGAACCTTCTTACCGAGGTGCTCAATGCTTGAAAGCATCCATTTGGAAAACTTCAAAGCGAGCCGAGACGTGGACGTTCGCCTCGCACCTCTCACGATCCTTGCGGGTCTGAACAGCACCGGGAAAAGTACACTGCTCCAAGCAATTGGCGCTTTGAGACAAAGCTATGACCAGAACGGTAAAACGGACGGTCTCTCCTTATCTGGTCAACTTGTTCAGCTAGGGCAGTACAGGGATGTGCTAACCGAGGGCACTGAAGGGGATGCGGTAGTAGTTACCGTGGGTGAAAACGGAACCAGTTACAAGTGGTCATTCGGCGGCGCACCTGATGCCAACCAATTGCGATTCAGCGAAACACCCGCATTCCCACCGAATTTCATTACGTCACCTCACTTTCAATACTTGCAAGCAGATCGAATTGTTCCTAGAACGCTTTATCCGCAAGCCCCGCAGCGACACCGAGATGTCGGCTTCCTAGGTCCTCGTGGAGAATTCACCGCCGACTTTTTGAGCTTGGCCGCCAAGAAACCAGTACAGAAGGCCCGCACGTTTCCTAGAGAGGGTTTGGGGCTAACCGACGATCTGATTGTCAAGGTCGCCCCAACCGATGGTCTCTTGGATCAGGTAGCTGGTTGGCTCCAGCAACTCAGTCCAGGTGCCCGCCTGATTGCGTCGCTTGTGAGCGGAACGGACGAGGTTCTCTTGCAATTCAGCTACACCGGACAACTCCGAGAAGCCGCAAGTAATTTCTATCGACCCACAAACGTTGGATTCGGCCTAACGTACAGCTTACCTATAATTGTCTCCTGCTTGGCTGCCCCCGAAGGTGCTTTGCTGCTACTGGAAAATCCCGAAGCTCACCTACATCCACAAGGGCAAGCAGCGCTGGGCGAGCTAATATCCCGATCCGCAAATGATGGAGTGCAGATCATCGTAGAAACCCACAGCGATCATCTGCTTAACGGCATGCGCCTTGCCGTAAAGGGACATCTCATCGAGAGCAAACAGGTCGTCTTGCATTTCTTCACACGCTCTATCGAAACGGGAGAAGCGTCTGTTCAGAGTCCGGCGGTTCTGGATAACGGACGACTTTCAAATTGGCCAAAGGGATTTTTCGACCAATGGGACAAGGACATCGACGCTTTGGTTGGGTAGAGTCGTGAAATGTCTCGTGATCTTTTTGAATGAGTTGTCGTGTACCTCTGCTCCCACGCTCCTTTCTCACGAAATGCTGCCCCACCTACTGGAGACCCTGAGGGCAATTAAAGCGGCGAGAACAATTCGAAGTGATCTTATGGTTGCTGGTAACACCTCTCTCACAGGAGTCTTGTTAGGTGATGGGACTCATTCATTGGCGACAGTTCTGAGGGGAGATGCCCACAGAGAGGAGTGGCGGTTTGTAATGAGCTTGAATCAAACTAGTCCTTGGGATGCATATCCTAACTCCGTCAAGCCGGGAGTGATGAAGGAAGTCACTTACAACGGGAACCCTGCCATTGGAATGTTGTGGGCACAGCAGAATGATTCGACAGTATTTAGCTTTGCCTTCCCACCGGACTGGGGAGAGAGTCAGATCGACGCACAATTTCACGAGTTGGACGAGCATGCCAACGTTACCTCGGCAGACGTTAGCATCCGCAATCTGGCAAGGACCGAACACGTTACGGCTCTTCGTGCTTTCATCATCAACTATGGTCGCGTCTTGTCCACATCCACGCTGGTCTATGAGGGCGCAGGATTTGTCGTTCGGATGTACTTCAACGACCATCCGCCGCCACATTTCCATGTCCTAAGTCGTAGAGACACGTCCGACAGCCTCGCTAAATGCACGATTGAAACGCTGGATATATTGGCGGGAGAACTGCCGCCTGACTTGCGAAGAAGAGTTAAAGCATGGGCCGAAAACCGGAAAGCAGACTTGGCTGCGAATTGGAATCGCTGCAGGACTGGTGAGCATCCGTTCTTGCTACAGGATCACGATGTCTGACAGTCGAACAAAGAGAAGTGCGACGACGTGCGGCGTCGTCGGTTCTTGCTCGTTGCCGTCCTGAGGCCAGGTCCCGTCTTGATCCACGCACGTTCGAAAAACGTCTCCGCCAGCACCACCGTAAGTCGTTGAGCCTGAGAGGTCGGAATTGCGTATCTGAGGCTTCAAATTACATCTGTTAGATGAACGGCTTCCCCCATTTGGCTCTTCTCTCCAAATGTTCTACTGCGCCCATTCAATTGCTCTGACCATCACTTTGGTTCTATCTGTTGTAAAGCGCCTCGGCGTAGCGCCCGTTCCTTCATCAAAGCGAAGAAAACGGGCACGAGGATTAGCACGTGAATCGTAGACGTGATCATCCCGCCTACAAGAGGTGCCGCGATGGGTTTCATCACATCTGAACCGACGCCCGTTTCCCATAAAATGGGGACCAGGCTCGCCAACACAACAGTAACGGTCATGAGCTTCGGTCTCAGGCGCTGCACGGCACCTTCGATCACCGCTGCTTCGACATCCTCATGACGTAGTGGAACCCCGGACTTGAGCCGCTGGTCCAATGCTTCATGCAGGTACACGACCATGACCACTCCGGTTTCAACAGCGATACCAAACAGCGCGATGTAGCCAACCCACACGGCCACGCTGAAGTTATATCCAAGTAGACGCTGAAGAATTAGGCCGCCAGTCAGTGCGTAGATCGTAGGGAAAATGAGGACGGCGGCCTCGGTGACGGAATGAAAGACCATGTAAAGGAGCAGGAAGATCACGAAGAAGACGATGGGCAGAATGAGTTGCAGCCGCTGTTTCGCCCGCAACTCGAACTCGTATTCACCGGACCATTTGTAGGTAAAGCCGGGTGGCAAGGCCAGTTTTTTGTTGAGTAGATCGCTCGCACGGGTGACGAAGCCGCCGTAATCATTCGTGTTCAGGTCGATGTAAACGTAGCCAGTCAGAGCGCCGTCTTCATCGCGGATCATGGAAGGTCCTCGAGAAAACGAGATTTTCGCCACTTCAGAAATGGGAATCTGTGCTCCAGAGGGCGTGCCTATCAGGACACGCCGCAATTCTTCGACGTTATCCCGAAAGTCTCGGCTGTAGCGGACATTCACCGGATACCGCTCGCGGCCTTCAACATTCTCAGCAACCATGTCGCCGCCGATTCCCGAAGTGACCGCCTGTTGCACATCAGCGATAGTCAGACCGTAGCGAGCCGCCTCTGCGCGGTTCACTTCGATGTTGAGGTAAAAACCTTGTGAGACGCGTTCGGCAAAAATGGATCGCATCTCAGGAATCGCTGACAAAATCTGTTGTACCTGCGCACCAACCTGCTGGACGCCCTCCAAATTCGGACCCTGAATCTTCAAGCCAAGGGGCGTCTTGATTCCCGTCAATTCCATGTCGAGACGGTTCTCGACAGGCATGGTCCAGGTGTTGGACAATCCGGGAAACTGAAGTTTTGCGTCCATTTCCTGAACGAGTTTTTCGTACGTCATTCCCGGTCGCCACTGACTGCGGGGCTTGAGCATGACAGTGGTGTCGTACATATCGAGGGGAGCGTTATCTGTCGCGCTGTCGGATCGGCCTATAGACCCGAAGACGGTTTCAACCTCTGGGAAAGTCCGAATGATCTTGTCCTGCTCTTGAAGCAATTGGGACGCTTGGGTAATGGAGATTCCAGGAAGTGCTGTGGGCATATAAAGAGAAGAACCCTCGAACAACGGCGGCATAAATTGACTGCCGATGTGAAGGGCAAGAGGCAGCGTGACCACCAAAAACAGCAGGTTGAGTAGCAGTGTGGTTTTTCGAAAGCGCAGGCACAGTCGCAGAATCGGCAAATAAATAGCCTGGGTGATTCGAGATACCGGGTTTCGTGATTCAGGCGTCAGTCGGCCACGGATGAACAGGACCATCAACACTGGCACGAGTGTGATAGCCAAAACGGAGGAGAAGCCAACCGCCAGCGTCTTCGTCCACGCCAGGGGTCGAAACATACGCCCTTCCTGTGCTTCCAATAAAAAGACAGGAAGGAAGGAAACCACAATGATCACTAGCGAGAAGAAAATTGCGGGACCAACTTGTTTAGCTGAGTCGAGCAGTATACGGCGTCGCTCCACTTCGGGGATTTGCGTTGGGGGTGCGTTAGGTCTATCGACGATAGCGATTGCAGTTCCATGCGGGTCGGCAACGACCGGGCCGTTGGCAACATCGTTGAAAGGTATGGGAATCGTCGCGGACTGGTGCTCGGATAGATGCCTGTAACCGTTCTCAACCATGACTATGGCGGCGTCTACGAGCACGCCGATGGCGAGCGCCAATCCACCCAGCGACATAATGTTAGAGCTGACGTGGAGGTAATACATCGGGATGAACGAAGCGACTACGGCGATGGGCAGAGTCAGAATTGGGATCAATGCTGAACGAAAGTGAAAAAGAAAAACCATAATCACCACGCTGACGATGATCGCCTCTTCAAGTAAGTCGCGCTGCAAAGTTTCAATGGACGTCTGAATCAGCCCTGAGCGGTCGTATCCAGCAACCACTTCCACCCCTGCGGGCAGCGAGGGTTTGATTTCCAAGAGTTTCTGTTTAATGCCGTTGATGACATTCAAGGCATTCATCCCGTCGCGCATGACCACGATCCCGCCAACGGTTTCTCCTTCCCCCTGCCATTCCGCAACTCCTTCGCGGATGTCCGGCCCGAATGTGACTGTCCCTAGATCACTGACGAGCACCGGAGTGCCATTCTTGGTTGCAACAGGAACGGTCTCCAAATCGTTCAGCGAACGCAGATAACCGAGACCGCGGATCATGTATTCAGCCCCGCCCATTTCAAGTAGGCGTCCGCCGACTTCGTTCGTACTGGCTCGAACTTTTTCAATCACGGTAGAGAGAGGGATTCCATAAGCGCGAAGTTTGTCAGGATCGACGTTGACCTGATACTGGCGAACAAACCCTCCAATTGTCGCGACTTCAGCAACGCCGGGAACGGTCTCTAGTTGGTAGCGCAGATACCAATCTTGAAGACTGCGCAAATCTGCCAAACTGCGCTTATGGCTATGGTCCACTAGGGCGTATTCATAGACCCACCCTGCCCCAGTCGCGTCCGGCCCTATGACAGGATGCACATCCTTCGGCAAACGCCCTGTGATCTGTTGCATGTACTCCAAAACACGCGACCGCGCCCAATACAGGTCTGTAGTGTCCTCAAAGACAACGAAGACGTAGGAGTCACCAAACATGGTTTGCGCTCGCACGGCCTTCACATGCGGTGCCGCAAGAAGTGTCGTAACAATGGGGTAAGTGACTTGGTCTTCGATGATACTGGGAGGCTCACCCGCCCAAGGGGTGTGGACAATGACTTCCACATCGGAAATGTCTGGCAGGGCATCGAGCGGGATTTGGCGTAAAGCCCAGATGCCTGCGAGCACCAGCAGCAGTGTTCCCGTGAAAACTAGAAAACGATTTCGAGCGCACCAATCAATCCATCGGGCGATCACGTCACATTCCTCCTGTGGCATTCACGCTCAGTTGCTTACTGGCGATGGTTTGCCCGTTCTTTCTTGCGAGGATTGTGGTTTGCCAGGTTCCGCCGCTTCCCAGCTCGCCTGAACCCTCATAAAGTCCATTGCCTTTGTCGCTGAGCGCGACAGGCGTGCGCATCGCCGCCATTCCCATTGCGGGCATCGCTGGCATGAAAAATGTCACCGTGACTTCTGCACCGAAAATGGGAGAGCCGCTTGCATCCGTAAGCTTCACGCGAAAGACATTGCTACCCTTGTGAGGCAGGACCGGGTCCGAACTCAAGTCGGCATTTCCCTGAGTAGCGTTTATTGCGGAGGCCGCGCCCGCGCCAGGTGGGGGCGGAACGAACGAACCGAGCGCAGCCTGGAGCTGGCTCTCGGAGTCGATCAGGAAGTTCGCGGAAGTGACGATCCGTTCACCCAGCTTCAACCCCTTCAACACGATGAAATCTTCGCCGACGCGGGAGCCTAACTGCACTTCGCGTGGCTCGAAATAACCATCACTGCGCTCTACAAAAGCAATCTCGCGAGTGCCGGACTGTAGGACGCCCGTTGCTGGTATGACGAGCTGGTTCCCCATCGGGACCTTCAGTGCCACATTCACAAACATGCCGGGTTTTAGCTCAAGATCAGGGTTAGAAAAGATGACTCGAACTTTGGCTGTTCGCGTATCCATGTCAACTTGCGGATAAATGAAGTCCACACGGCCACTGAAACTCCGGCTAGGAAAGGTATTTACGGTCAGGTTTGCCGGATCGCCAGCCTTGATCCGTTCAAGATCGTCCTGAAAAACTTGCGCCTGAACCCAAACGGTAGAGAGGTCGGCGATGGTGTAGAGGCGCATTTCCGGCTGGACGGTGACACTGGGGAGAGCATTTCGCTCAATGATGTAGCCAGAGACCGGAGAGTCAACTTCTAGCTCCTGCTGCACCTGGCCCGTGGATTCCAGTCTGGCGATTTCTGATTGCGGGACACCCCACTGCTTAAGCCGCTCCGCAGCCGCATCGACTACCGATGCTGCGCTGGAGGCGACACCTGGCACCGCACTCTGCGCCACTTGTTGCTGATTCTGCTTTGCCACTAAGTACTCACGCTCGGTCGCGACTAAATCAGGACTGTAAACTGTGAGCAGAGGCTGTCCTTTGCGGACGTATTGGTACGTGGCATCGGCGAAGACTTTCTGGACATAGCCGGAGAAACGCACCTGGACGTAAGCCAGTCGCGTTTCATCCACAGCAATGTTTCCTGTGGCGTGAATCTCATCTTCGATAGATTTACGTTCGACCTCGCCGATCTTCACGCCGATGCTCTGCAACCGTTGCGGAGAGATTTGCACCGGGACCAAAGCTGCTTCCGTCGATGCGGGAGGTGTGGAAGTCGAACTGTCGGTCAAGTCTTGCGCGGAGGGATTCGATGGCTTGGTTTCGGCATCCGCCATCGGCTTCGCAGCGCGATAGTGCAACCACAGTCCAGCGAGGACCGCAGCGAACACGATGTTTCCAATCAGTGCCAACAAGAACCCTGTGCGATAGGTTTTCATCTCTTTGTCCCTTCCTCGCGCAATGAGAGTCCAGTGAGTTGTTCGAGCCGAGCCAAGGCCGTCTCGCGTTCGGCAACGCTTTGCCAATACTCCTCATCCAAATGGAGAACATCGAGAAACGAGGCCAGCAGTGATTGAAAATCCTGCCTGTTGTTCTGGTAGGCAGCTACGCCCGCCTCAAATTCAGCTCGGGCTTGCGGAAGCAAACCTTCGTTGTAAATCTTGAGGAGTTCGGCGGTCTTCTGTGCTGTTTCGTATTCAGTTCGAAGTTCAAATGCAACCTGTTGTGCCTGGGATTCCGCATCACTGCGGGAGCGGCTCAGATCAGCTTCGGCCTGAGCTAATTCGGGGCGCTGTTTTCGGCTGCGGTAGATGGGAACGCGAGCACTAAAACTGAGCATGTAATAGGCACGGAATTGGGCGGGGTCGGTACGCTGCCACATATATTGGATATTGAAATCTGGATAGAAATCCTTATGGGCAAGATCAACTTGCAGGCTCTGCCTCTCAATCATCTTTTCCGCACTGGAAATTTCTGGATTCTGAGTTTTCGTGCTGGATAGGAGTTCCTCAAAGGCATAAGGGAGCGGTGTCTCGGACAAGTCGGCGGTTTCGAGGTCAGGCGAGGATTGAGGGCGATTGAGAAGTTGCTTGATCTGCGCCTGCGACTTAGCAACTTCCAGATGGTGCATTGTGATTTCGCGGAGCAACTTGGTTCGCTCAAGCTGTGCCTGTAGCAGGTCATGCTGGTTGCCCATTCCAGAGCGATAGCGTGCGTCGGCCGCTTTCTCAACCTGCTCAAGCAGCTGTCCGTCGCTCTCGAGGATTCCTAAAGTTTTGGAAAGATAAGCGAGTTGGAAGTAGGCCGACTTGATTCCGGCAAGCACGGCGCGGCGCACGGTCTCGTATTGCTGCTGGACAACGTCTGCATCTCGTTTCGCGATTTCACCTCGCAGTTGTAGTTTTCCTGGGTAAGGGATGTCCTGGGAGGCCCCGAGACCGACGTAGGCGAAGTCGCTGTTTGTATAGCCCGCAAACGGTCTTGGGCTTCCGACGTTGACCTGTTGCACCGTAAATTGTGGATCGGGAAACGTCGAGACCTGTGATGGGACCTGTTTGGCTGCCTGCCAGCCTTGGCGTGCAGCCTGAATCTGTGGATTGTTTTGCTCCGCCTCTATCAACAAATCCTGCAGTGAAGCAACCGCATCAGAATGCGCGTGTTGCCCCAGTGGCGAGACACTCTGATCCGACCCGCTGCTTGGCTCTTGTCCGAACGCTCGGGGCGTCTGCGCGAAAAAAGCGAGCAGTATGCCAAAGCAAAGAATACGGCTAATACAAAATCGAGGTCGCGGCTTTACGCCGCACAATACCAGCATTTTAGTCGCCTCCTGAAAAGACCTGAGAGTTCTAATGACTTGCCGTGACTACGCTGGAAGTGCGCTCGGTGGTCTGGTCGTGAGGCTTGACGCCCGCAGAGCCTAACCAAAGACGCAACTAGAGACAGGCGTGCTGGAATGCACACGCGTAGATAGGTCTAAATCAGGAGAGAGGCGTGAAGCGTATAGAGTTCTGGGGGGGAATGTTGCTGGACGGCAAACGCCAAAGGCGAGGCTGTAGCCGACCGAACAATTTCGAGAGTCGTTGTGTGCTCGACAGCTACGACGGCCGGTGCGTTCAGCGACACGCGAGCCGTAGGTAAAACGTTAGGCGTGTGGACTGAAACCATCGTCTTGCAGCAGTCGTGGCTTTGATTCGCGGGCGTGCATGGCATAGAGCCACAGCAGTGCATATTCTGCTGGTCGCTCGCCATGGCAGCCATGCAGTCCGAAAATTGCAGGAGCAGCAAAGCGCCCGCCACGAGCATTAGGAGTAGTTTCTTGCCGTTCATCTGGTTCAACTCTAGGGGTATTCGACGCGGCGGTCAAGGATTCGGTGTGAAGCAAAACGGGGGAGTGAAACTGACCCTTTGCTCAGACAGCATCGGTCGGTCGCATCGTTGGGCCGATCCGTCACAGGGCATCGTGTTAAGGGTGTGAGCAAAATCCCCTGTGACATTCCGCTCTTCATCGGAAAAATCAGGACTGACCTTCTTGGAGCTAAGCTCGTCCCAACCGACCCACTCCGGAGCGTAGCCCCAGCGACCTGGCGACGAGGCGGGTTCGCTTGGTGCGTTGCACGAACACTTTAATCGCTGGTACCTGGTCAAAATGTAACCACGGTTGTATTCTCATTGCTGAGCACGGGTCGTAAGCTCGGTTGGTTCGCGCTCTCACGAACGGTCAGCAGAATCCGTAATCCGAATGAAAAAACTGAAGCACACCGTAAAGGACAAAACTGTGAAGTGTGCATTGAGAGCCTTGGACCTATTCGCGGGCGTCGGTGGAAGCACATACGGTACACGACTGGCGGGCGTCAATGTCGTAGCCGCCGTTGACTGCGATGCTGAGGCGCACTCGACCTACGAGGACAACCATCCCGGCGTACATATCTTTCGCGGCAAATGTGAGAATCTCAGCCCACGGGAAGTCCAACGCAGATGTGGAAGTATCGACCTGATAATTGCGTCGCCTGAATGCACGAGCCATACATGCGCAAAAGGCAACGCGCGGCGCTCAGAAAAGAGCCGTGAGACAGCTTTCCAGGTGTGCCGCTTTGCTGCGCATCTCAAACCACGCTGGATCGTCGTTGAAAACGTGGTGCACATGCGAAGCTGGAAAAAGTACCCCGACTGGATCAAACGACTCGAAGAACTCGGCTACCGAGTCCGGCAGCAAGTGCTCAACGCCGCCGAATTTGGCGTGCCACAGTCCCGGAGACGCCTCTTCGTCCTCTGTGATCGCCTGATGGACCCTCCGAAAATAACGGCGTGGCGAACCCTTCCAAGGAAGACCGCCGCCACAATCCTTAACTCCAACGGAGCATTTCCATTCTCTCCGCTTAAGAAGAAGAACCGTGCTCGCCCCACGCTCGACCGAGCGGAGCGTGCGATGAGTGCTTTGGGACTCAAGCGTCCCTTCATCATCGTGTATTACGGCACAGACGGAGCGGGAGGGTGGCAGCATCTCAATGTTCCGCTGCGAACCATCACAACGGTGGACCGTTTTGCATTCGTCAGGCCCAACGGCGAAGGTCACGAGATGCGCATGTTACAGGTGCCCGAGCTTCAAAAGGCGATGGGCTTTCCTTCGAAATACAAACTTAACCGTGGTACACGCCGGACGAAGATCAAGCTTCTCGGCAACGCGGTATGCCCGCCTGTCATGCGTGCTGTCGTTCGGAGGCTGACCGCTTCCATTGGGGGCGAGCGCAGGAACCGTCAGCGAGCAACTCTTGGCTCCGCAGATTAGAGGAAATCGCCTGAACACGGAAAGCGATATATAGTTGGTGCCAGACGTTTCGCCGAGCTATTGAAACACATGCCGACCCAAATGAAGCGTGCTACCTCGCAACGGACGCTACCGCAGAGCGGTTCGGCAGTTTTCCGTCCTCGTGCACGGATTATCCAAACCCTTGGCCGTGACCTGATCTCCAACGAGGTCATCGCCATCCAGGAACTCATCAAGAACTCTTACGACGCAGACGCCACGAAAGTCACCATCACGTTTGAGGAACCCCTCAATCCGGGCCAGGGAGCCATCGAGATTTCCGACAACGGTGATGGCATGACACTGGAGACGATCCGGACGGCGTGGATGGAACCCGCCACAGTTTCCAAACTTGCAAAGAAAACCACACGCAAGGGTCGTCGTGTGACCGGAGAAAAGGGCATCGGGCGTTTCGCGGCGGCAAGGGTGGCTCGAATCCTGGAAATATCCTCCGTTCCCCACGAAAAAAGGGAGCTTATCAAGGCACGATTTGACTGGGGCGCTTTTGAGGATCAGAGCAAATACCTCGATGAGATCAGATGCACATGGACGGTTGCACCCGCCCAACGAGTGGCCCACGGCACGACGCTGCGGCTCCTCAATTTGAACGACGGTTGGGATGAAGACGACAAGCAGGGTCTTTCGGCCTTTACGGACCTCCGAGCGGAACTGTCAAGGCTGGTCGCCCCTCTCAGAAAAGACGAGTTCAGCATTGAACTCAGACTCCCGCAACGCTTCAAGCCTTACTCTGGATTGATCACTCCCCCTGAGGTGCTTGGGAAACCCCATTATCGGCTCAGCGGTCGGATCAACGGCGCAGGCCGCCTCGCGGCTGTGTACGACGGTCCGAACGGCAGAAAGAGAATTCGCTTGCAGGGCAAGATGCCTGTAGTGAAGCTTCAGGCTGGTCGTGTTCCCAGTTGTGGTCCTTTCAAATTCGAGTTCCGCGTGTGGGACCGCCAACCCGAGGACCTCCAGCCTCTCGCAACAGAACTCCATTCGACAGTGAGGGACATTCGTCGTGATCTCGACGCGGCGAGCGGCATCAGCGTCTACAGGGATCGATTCCGCGTGTTGATTCCAGAAAACGACTGGCTTCGTCTTGATCTCCGCCGCGTACAGAATCCCACGCTACGCCTCAGCAACAACCAAGTGGTCGGGCAGGTCTACATCTCCGCTGACAAGAATCCCGGACTTAAGGATCAGACGAACCGCCAGGGAATCGTTGACAGTTCGCAGCTTGATGACTTCAAGGCCGCGCTGAAGGAGATTCTGTCGAAACTTGAGGTTGAGCGTGATTCCGTGCGTCGTGCAAGAAAGCCGGAACCCTCGGCCGCAGGAGTATTTCAGAAACTTGAAATTGCCCCCATCCGGGAGTTCTTGACTGCACGCTACCCCGACGATAAGGAGTTGAAGACCTACCTTGAAGGAGTGGTTCATACCCATGACGAAGGGGTAGGTGAAGTTCAGCAGGTTCTTGCACGCTATCGGAGACTGGCCACGCTCGGGCAGTTGATCGACGTGGTGCTCCACGAGGGCCGTACTCCGGTCGCGACCATCAAGAACGAAATTGAACTCGCGGACACGCAGATCGGCCAAGAGCTTGACACGAGCGGCAGCGACCGACTCAGAAAACGCTTCCGGATTATTACCGAGCAAGCCGAGATGCTCACTCTCCTCTTTAAGCGGTTGGCACCGTTCAGTGGCCGCAAGCGGGGCCGACCTGTGACCACAACGATCGAACAACTCATCAAGGACACCTTCGAACTTAACATCGGACGCTTGAACGACCTGAAGGTCTTGACGGACCTCCCCGATGGGTCAACTACGGTCACAACCGACCCGGCTGAGATGCAAATGATATTTCTAAATCTTCTTGAAAATTCGCTCTACTGGCTTGAAAAAGAGCCGGAGGACCAGCGCCACGTAGTCGTTCAAGTTAGAAGAGAGGGTCAGGAAGCGCAGATCATATTTTCTGATAGCGGTCCTGGTGTGCCCGATGACATCCGGGACCGAATCTTCGACCCATACTTTTCAACAAAGCCGGAAGGCGTCGGGCTTGGCTTGACGATAGCCGGAGAAACCGCGGCCGAGTACGACGGAACCCTTGAACTGCTTGCGAAGGGGCCTCTTCCGGGTGCCACGTTCCGAGTGCGCTTGAGAAAGCGAATCGGGGCCGACGATGGGGAGTAACCAGCCAGCACAACCCGCCGCCCCAGCCACGAAGCCGCCTACGGAACTGCCGCCTTGGAACGCCCTGCTCATTGAAGACAATCCTGACACCGTGCGCCAGATTGAGGAATTTTTCCAAAATCGAAACGTCTCTGGCAGGCGTATGGCCATCTCTCCCATCACCAACTGGGATGACGCCTTCGGCCTCATTCGCGGGCGGAAAGCCGACGTGGCCATTCTGGACATCTACCGAGGGCAGGCTGCGACGGGCGGCGAGCGGGTGGGCGAACGCGTGCTGGATGATTTTCAAAATTCCGGGTTTGTTCCCGTTGTTATTCACACTAACCTGCCGGAAGGACTTGAGGGCAGGCGAAGCGAGTTCGTGCGCCTTGTTGCCAAAACCGATGGACTCGGAAAACTCGCCGCAGAAATCGACGCTCTTTTCGCCACGCACGTACCTCAGATAAACAGAGCGATTCTGAACCATCTGGACCGTGCCCTGTGCGACTACATGTGGAATTTTGTTACAAAGCAATGGGCGCAACTAAAGGATGTCGCAGACCGACCGGAATTCCTGCGTGTTCTTCTGAGCAGGCTTGCATACTTCTTCCAACGAACGGACGTGGAGCGAGCGCTCGCCGAGGCATTCGACAACTACAAACCACTCTCGCTTGATCCTGAGAAGGTGCATCCCGTGGAAATGTATGTCATGCCCCCTCTCTCTCAGGACCCAGTTTTGGGTGACGTTCGGAAGCGGACAACAGGGGATACCGTGGACTACCTTGTCGTTCTGTGGCCTACCTGTGACATGGTTTCTTCTGGAGGGCGCAAGCCGAAGGTAGACAGAGTCCTCTGTGCCCGTACCAAGTTGCTGTCGTCCTGTCCGGAGTCACAGGAGCACGCCGGGAACGCCAGCAAGAAAACTCGTGAACTGCTTGCGAGGCTTATGGCGAACAACCGTGACAAAAATTTCGGTTCCGCCGAGAGTGTACATTTTTTGCCAGCTTTCTTGAGCATTCCCGACTTGGTCGTCGAGTTCCGTGAACTTGAGGTTCTAGGACTGGACGATGTGAAGAAACTCGATTGTCTTGCGACCGTCGCCAGCCCTTATGCGGAACAGATGAGTTTTCGTTTTGACTCGTACCGTGGCCGTGTTGGTGTCCCTGATCTTGATCTTGACTTTGTAATCGGCAAACTGGGTCTGGTTCCACCTGGGGGCGCAAAACCCTCAGCGGCCAAATAGTTGAATGACCGACGTATTGACACCTGAACAGCGAAGACGCTGCATGGCTGCCATCAGGGGCAAAGACACCAAGCCTGAGATCACCGTGCGCTCGGTGCTTGACGCCTTGAAGGTGAAATACGACCTGCACCGGTCAGACCTTCCGGGGAAGCCTGACATCATCCTTGCTCGCCGGAAAAAGATCATCTTTGTACACGGCTGCTTCTGGCATGTCCACAATTGCCGCTACGGACGAGTGGAGCCCGTTTCGAACGCAAGCTTCTGGAGTGAAAAGCGTGGAAAGACTAAGCAGAGAGACAGGAGGCAAAGGGCTGCCTTGAGGAAGAGTGGTTGGAGGCTACTCACTGTCTGGGAGTGCTGGACCAAGCAGCCTTTGAAGCTCACCGAGAAGATCGTTGGTTTTCTTGCTGCGTGAATCTGCGGAGGTCTCTCCCTGCGTCGTAGCTGACAGCGAGTTCCTGACCGAGTTTCATGAAATCCTCGCCGAAAAAGATTGGCGACAGCAAGAGATTGAGAAACGAGAAAAGGAGATCATTGAGTGGGCGAAAACGGCATGTGCAGACCTGCCCGACTAAACGTTCGTTTGCGCGGGCGTGTAAGATGCGAAAACTCGCTTGACCGGATAACAACCACAATCGAACTCAAGTGGCTGGCGCAGATCATTGCACTCCAACGCTGGCGCTAAATCGCCTATGACCCAACGCGAGCCAGATTGGCAGGTCTACGAACGCATTGTCGCAGCCATGCAGGCGGAAGGCGCGGGAATGGAGCACAGCGTCACCCCGAACGCAAAGATTCGCGGTTGCATAACCGGGATACTCCGGCAAATTGATGTCTTAGTTGACGCTCGCTGGGCCGACGAAGACTTGACGGAGCGTGTGATTGTGGATGCCAAGATGCACCGTTCAAAAGTTGATGTGAAGGACATTGAAGCATTCGAAGGCATGATGAAGGATTGTCGCGCAAACCGTGGGATTATCGTATGCGCAAACGGGTACACTCCTGCGGCCAAGCGTCGGGCACAGGATGCAATCACAATCACCCTGCTTCCAGCAGAAAACATCGAGGAGTTTCCTTGGTCTCAGTTCGACCGTTGCATGGGTTCTTGCTCAGCCGATAACCGAATTCCCCACAGAGGCTTAGTGCTTTGGGATGGACAACTGCTACTCGGTATGGGTTCGGGATGGGCAATCGTCTGGTCGGGAAAATGTGATCGCTGCTACAACTTTCACGCGTGGTGCTGGGACTGTGGCGAGAAGTTCGCGCTTGCGGACGAGGATGAGCACGAGTGTGGGTGTGGCAGGAGATGGGTCACGGCTATCGAAGAAGAGCCTGATGGATCGGAAGTGCTTGATGCCGTTCACTTCTTTCTTGCCAGCGATGATCAAGTGTTTGCGATTGACCGACGAAGGTGCAGATAGCCAGCCGTGCCGATTTATTCATAACGCTCCGTCAGCGAGGAAGCAGACACTTGTCGTTAACAGTGAGAGGGCATTTACGCTTAGGATAATTCTCCACCGATCTGTCAGTGACAACACCGCTCAACTAGGAATACAAAGGCTGCGGATGAGGCTGTCACTCAACACGCCGTGCCGTGACTTCTAAGCGAGCGTCAAAAACCGCAGCGTTGTCGGCAGTGGCCTTTCGGAGGACGGCTGCGCGAGAGATTCCGGCCCGAATCGGGGTCTACGCTCTTTGTGATTTGGATGGCGTCCCCATATACGTAGGAAAATCTGAGGACGGAATCAGAGCACGTGTAAATCGGCATATAACCAGCGCCAGGAGTGACGTAATCGCGAACCGCATGTTGGACGTATGGGAGGTCGCTTCTGTGAGGTGTTGGCCAGTGAAGAGGAAAGCGCACCTGAAGCCTCTTGAAGAATATCTGTTTCACAGGTTTCACAAGAAGTCGCCCCTCATGAATGGTGCGATTTTGCCCGCTGTACGCTCTCTCGGGTTTCCAATTCCCAAAGAGTCTGTCGTCCGACTGATGCCCGAAGAGGAAGTCAAAAGCCGTCAGCGCGTAGAGTTGAGGCTTCCACGTCAGGCTAAACAGTTCCTTGACCTCTTGGACCATTACTTGAATGTTAAGGAAAGTAGTGAATTACACCTTGCCCTGAAAGCACATTTTGAACGATTGCACAGATACTTCAAGCGCCTGCATCTGAGATCACCAAGCGGTTCGGAATGATGTGTTCCTGTGCCAAAGAAGTCTAGGTCGGGAGAGTCCTGTTCCGGGGGCTGTTACTTTTGAAGGTTGGCGGGGATTTCAATCATCATTGACTTGTCGGATTCAACAGCGTCAACCCGCTGATTGTAGGTTTGCAGTAATTTCAGGAACTCCGCCAACAGCCCCTTCTGGGAAAATTCGGATAGTTCCTCGACGTTCTGTCCTACGAAAGACTCAATTGACTCAACTGCGATCTTGCCTCTCGCTGTCCCATCGGCGATCTGTCTGGCACCCATCACTGTGTCGTCCGGCACCAGCAAGTAGACACGATAGCCCGCATTGAGATTTGATTTGCACTTCTCGTAGACTGCTGGCATCGGTGAAACTGTGACGTGAAAAGCGGTGTCCTTAATCAGGAAGTCGCCCTTCCTGCCCAGTTGAACGTCCGCTGTGCTGTACGAGTCGTTGCTGACCGCAATCTCGGGAAAGCGTAGTTGCAGCTTGGCACCGACAAGGTACTGTGCGACTACACCGAGTTTCCCGTCTTCCTCCGCTGACTGGAGAATCTCGTGAATGATCTGGCGAGTAGTTTTCCCTGGGTCAAAGACGAATTTCAACCGCTCACGACTATGAAACTCCCGGACTCTCTCCACCAACATTCCTTGCAGGGTGTGCAGAGCGAGGCTCCGTTCTTGTGGGTCAAGCGGGTTCAACTTCATTTTCCTGATACAGTCCAACATTGATCCAACCGCACCCGGAGTCCCACGATTAGTTCTTCCGCCTTCACTCAGGAAGTGCCGGGTCTCCCCAAATACCGCAAGTATATTCGCGGTCGCCTTCCCACTGACTCCCCTGATTTGCCCCTGACCCGTGGCTCTGTGGGAATCCAGATTCAGGTCAAAATCTTCTTTTAAATGTTCCAGCACTACCAACGCTGCGGCTATTGTCCCTCGTGCCGGAAACTTGTTCGGTTCAAGTGGGAGAGAGTCGTACCACGCAGCAAACAACTCTTCGTTCGTCATGCGTTGGCAGCCTTCGCTGGTTTGCCAACACGAACGTGTAGCAATTCGTTCACAAGCGGATTCAAGTAGTGGCGTGCAATCCACTCAACTACTGGGACGCAGACCGCATCACCGAATCCAAACAAGGCTTGGTTCAACGTTCCTTCAATGATGAAATCGTCTGCTCCCATCAATCGGGCGCACTCTCTAGGGGTGAGTAATCGGGCGAAGTATTTTCCCTTTCCGGCCTTGAACAGAATCTGTCTGCCGCTCCCGCCACGGGGTGTTCTGAGGCATCCGGCGACGTTGTCGGTGCGGAGTTCCGCCATTGATACGTTGTTCCTGACTCTGCGAAAAACCGTGCCATAAGACCAACGCTTGCCCCGAATCATTTCGTTGGCGACGCGGCGATGCTTCTTGCTCATTTGCGAGAGCAGATATTGGGCACGCTCTGTGGACCACCATTCCGGGAAGTCGTGCGGCAATTCTTCCAATATGGATTCAAGACCCGAGTTCACGCCCGGAGGGGAAGGAAGTTCTCGGGTGTTCCAATGAATCTCGGAATGCGAGTTAATGTAACCGACCAGTGCCTTTGGCCGAACACGACTCTCTGTAACGAGAGCGTCGGTGCACTCCTTCCCGAGCGTGCCAATGACGAAAAGTCGCTGTCTGCTCTGTGGCACGAAGTCCACAGCATCAAGGATAAACGCATCCACCGCATAGCCGAGGGAGTTGAGTGCTTTCAAAGCCTCAGTGAAGTCGCGTCCTGCGTGGGATGTCAGAAACCCCGTTACATTCTCCACCAACACGAGCGGCGGTTTGTGACTCATCTTCTCAAGAACTTCAATGAAGCCCCAAAATGCCGAGGACTGCTTTCCCTTCAATCCTGCTCGTGCCCCTGCGAGCGATAGGTCATTGCATGGAAACGACGCGGTAGCGAGAGTGCAGTACGGCACTTGGTCGGCTCGCAGTTTGTGAACATCGTCCACCACGAAATGCTCATCGGCGTCCGGGAAGTGCGCCTTATACATCTCCTGCTTCTTCTCGTCGATGTCGTTGGCAAAGACAATCTTCCAGCCTTCCTTCTCTAGCCCTACTCGCATCAATCCGATGCCAGCGAAGAACTCAGCCACCGTTCGCTGTGGCACAACCGTCTTTGTCTTTGATTCGTTGCGGATTGCCCGGACAGTCATTTCAACACACGCCTCCAAGTTTTTGCGCACGTCGCTCTCCCAAAATCGCAGGACATTCCATCCATTTTCAAGAAGGGTTGCCGTTCGCTCGCAGTCCCTTGCAACGTTTCGACGGATTTTGGTGAGCCAGTATTTTCGGTTCTGGGTACGGCGGAACTGTTCATCGAGTGTCGTTAGTTTCCGGTTGCGCCATTGTGCTCCATGCCAGAAGTCTCGGTCAATGAAGACGGCGACCTTGTGGGAGCGTACCACGATGTCCGGCTTGCCGGGTAGATCGGAAGCGCACACTTCGTATGAGACGCAAGCCTGATCGAGTGCATACCGGAACGATAATTCCGGTATGGTGTCGGTGGAATGCACTCGGCGCATCACAGCCGAGATTTCGGCTTTTGTTCTTCTTCGGGGCACTACGAGAAATATAGCAGAGTTAAAATGTTGAGGCTTTGCGGTGCTCCCGAACCTGCGAATAGGCTATCGCCAGTTCGGTTCCGAGTTTCAGCTTGCCGCTTGAATCGCTCACCGGAGCGTTGTCTAGCGTTCCAAAGACCAACTGCTTTGCGTCGTCACAGTCAGTGACGCGCACCCACATCCACTCACCAACGCCCGTGGTTTCGTCGGGGAATTCAACTTTGATGTAATCACCGGGCGTATATTTAGCCATGTCGTCCTTCCCAAACTTGCTGGCGAAGCAGTTCCACCAGCTTCACCATTCCCAGCGTATCTTGGCAGCAATATTCTAGCAATGCTTTCCGGCTCTGCTGACGCTTGACCTCGCTGCATCCGTCGCTAATAAATCTCTCCCAAACCAGCCCGGCTGCCTGCCCGTTCGCCACTTCCATTCCCTCGTATGTCATCTCTGGCACTAGCGCCGGGAGCACGGATTTCAGACTGTACGATCCGGCGAACGCGGGATGATACACGTGATCGCGGATGACTGGCAGCAAGTCCCAGAGCCGCCGCTGAATCTTGTTTATCCGACCGGAGAACTTAGGCAGCCACGAGGCGAGGTCTAAGAGCCGCTGCGACTCAAACTGTTGGCTATACACCACGATGCTTCCGCCATCGCCAAGCACGTCGCACAGCCCCGAGATGAATGCCTGCCGAGGATCGCTTCTGTCAGTCGCCAAGAAGTCGAGATGCTCGGGCGCTGCGCCCGGCTGCCGTTGCACATGCACACTCCATTGGAACGGAATCTGATCGTAGGGGTGCATCCCCGCAAACCGGGGAATTGCGGGGTTCACGGTTTCAAAATCAGCGAAGTAGATCGGATACTTCAGCTTACCTAACTCGTCTTTAAGTTCCAGACTGTACCACGGCTCTCCCATCTGCACGCTGGCACACGCACGACGGAGCCGCCCTGTGAGCGGGTAGTCCTCGGGGATGTCGTGAATGGATTGGACGCCGAGAGTGACAAGCTTTGCGACCGTGCTGGCATGAATTCTGGGAAGACGCAGAATGTGATCGTCAGGAATCGGGGGATTGCAATGATCAAAAAACTCGCAAGTGAAGGGATCAATGCACTGCCGTCCAGCAGGAATGTTGGGAGCCTCGGGCATCGCGAGGACTCGAAATTCTGAGCGAAGTTGAACGGTAAGCTCGGGCTGCAATCTCTCAACTTGCCGGGTCAGGTTCCTTATCTTGAAGAAACGGTGTACGTCGCTGGGACCGCCCTCATACACGTATTCCCGGTTCACGTGCGCCAAACAAGATGCCGACAGATCAACTCCTGAGCGGCTCACCACCCTGTGCTGGATCGCAACGTCTTCAAGATGATGATCCTTTACGTCGGTCGTGGATTTCACCTCGATAAGACGCCATCGACCGTCCCTGCGACGATGCAAAATATCTACGCGCACGAGCACGCCGCCGCGCTCGAAAGTGGCTTCATAGATCGCCGGAACTGCCGAGTTGGCGAGCAACTCGTGAGTTGCTCGGATCGCCTCATCCAATCCATGGGAACCATCGACCTCGGTGCCGTTCGGAAATAGCTGCCGGGCGAGCAGTCCCACCTCTCGTCCCTGCGCCATGGTGGCTTCGCTGGCGGCGTCTAGCTTAGACGCCAGTTCTGGTTCGTGGACGAGCAGATACAAACGCTTCAAACATTGCACTCCGGCGCAGAATTTGGTCTTCGAGATTCTCATGCTCACCGCACGCCCCTCACGCGTTCGCCCGGAACGGTCGCCCGTCGCACAGGCTGAGTCTCCACCGATGATATTGGCGGACGGATGCCGGGCTGCGGTCTCTCCCGAGGAATTGCTCCTTAAGATGATCCTCTGCCAAAGCCAGATGCACCAAAGCTTGCCACCATTCGTAGCCCCAGACAGCAATTGGATAGTCCACGTTCGTGACCTTGAAATCCTGCCACGCCTTGACCATGTCGGCGACGGAGGCTTCCATCTCCTGCACTGGGTCTTCGACAAGGCTCGCTTCCACCCTGCCATCGGGTTTGACTTCGGTGCGCACGATCTCGTCGAACAGTGGCTCGTCATTCTCCATCCGTGTCCTCCTCACGCATGCTTTCAGCCTGCCTGATTCCCTCTTCTACGAAGGGCGTTCTCAACGGTCGGGCGGCGCACATCGGGTCGTGCCGCTTGAAACCGCGATCCTCGTCGTTCGCTAATCCGCACGACAGGTTGATCTCCCAGCAAAGCGAACTGACGGACAGAAGCAACCCACACTTGCCCTCTTGGTCGTGGGCGCAGCTTGCGTGGATGCGGAGCAAATCCTCCAGCAACTCGGGCGTCAGCCTGCGAGGCTTGTGCTCGCTCCTCGTATGCACGCCGTCGCACATGGCAAGTATCCGTTCGGCGATCCTGCTCCTCTGGCTGGGCGTCGCGTTCCACAGAAGTAGATCGACGCACTGGAGGGCTACGCGTCTGCGGGAGTCAATGTGGATTACCTTGCAGCCCGAGAGATCATCCATGCAGCCTCCTCCAAGCCCACGCGAGCGCCAAGGGCGAGTAGGTCGCGGCGGGGAGCCACACCCTGCTGATGGCGGCGCTTTTGGCGGCGAAGGCCAGCAGGAACTCGGCGACGTAGCTGAAGAACAACGCACCGAACATCCAGCCCGTGGCTCGGATGCTGGTGTGCAGCAGCCCGCCGTGATCAGCCCTCCACTGCCGCACGTGATCCGCACCCAGCCAGAACTTGCAGGCGCTAAGCTGGCTGTACAGCAGCACCCAAAAACAGCAACTCCACGGCCCAGTCCAAAAGAGAAACTGAGCGCCGTCCGGTGTGCGGCACAACCAGAGCGCCGCGACGGGCAGAACCGCAGCGAACGGCACGAAGACCACGAGGATGAGCAGGGACTTCAGCAGCGACTTCAGCATCGGGTCTCCTGTTGACATGAAGCAAAATCGGAAGCTTTCAGGCGCATAGAGCCTTAGCGTGCTGAGACCGGGCAGCAGCGTACACGGTTCCGACCGAAAGCTTCATCATTCCAGCAACCGTGCGCCACGAATGCCCGGAAGCTCGCAACGAATTGATTCGGTCAACATCCACGCACTTTGTCGGACGTCCGAGGCGCTTGCCCTTCGCACGTGCGTTACGAAGCCCGGCACGCACACGTTCCACTGTCGTCTCTCGCTCGCTCTGCGCTACTGCTGCAAGAACATGGAAGACAAACGTGCCTGCTGGAGTAGTGGTGTCGATTTGCTCGATCATAGATACAAAGTCGATCTTCAAAGCGTGGAACGTGTCTAATGCTCGGCAGAGATGCGAAA
>Ga0210394_10001334_pt1 | contig 40327 bp, 37 predicted proteins | sample IncBWC12MmetaG_FD_160121 | JGI IMG/M metagenome (GOLD analysis project Ga0210394, IMG submission 160121) | Forest soil microbial communities from Barre Woods Harvard Forest LTER site, Petersham, Massachusetts, United States - Inc-BW-C-12-M | ecosystem: Environmental > Terrestrial > Soil >... | reverse complement strand
TCAGTTCGGATTGCAGTCTGCAACTCGACTGCATGAAGCCGGAATCGCTAGTAATGGCGTATCAGATCGACGCCGTGAATACGTTCCCGGGCCTTGTACACACCGCCCGTCACATCACGAAAGTGAGCTGTACTAGAAGTCGCCACGCTAACCGCAAGGAGGCAGGCGCCCAAGGTATGACTCATGATTGGGGTGAAGTCGTAACAAGGTAGCCGTAGGAGAACCTGCGGCTGGATCACCTCCTTTCTAAATAGAAAGAGATCTACTCCGCTATGGTGTGCGGAGGATGGTCTCAATGCGAGGGGCAGCTCTCACGGGCTTGCCAGCTCGCTAGACTCAAGTAACTCAAAACCCTTTGAGCTCCAACTCAAAGGGCGGACAGATTCTGGTAGATCGGATCGGTCAGCTCAAAGAGCAAATCCAACGAATCAGGGCCGCGGCTAACCTCGCGGCTCTTTTTTTGTTTTTGCTCGGCCTGTTTCGAACCATAATCCAAAAGCCGGACGGGCCTGCCAGCCTGGGTGCATCTTCACACGTGAGTATCTAGGCTGACCGCCTATTTGGATGAACGTGGTCATGAGACCAAGGGCTTGGAGAGCGGCCTAGGCGGCCCGCCACATGAAGGCTCTGCAGTGGAATAACGACCGAACGAGACGACTTCTCGGCCGATCTTCCTCCCATCCGGCAGTGGACAAAGAATAGGTGCCACGTCGAGCACCGCTCTGATTTGGACTGCCACCATCGGGACTATTTGCTCCTCGGGCGATTATTTCTTCTTGGTCGTGAGTATTTTCTCGGCCTGTTCGAGATGGTTGATGTCGTGGCCGGCGATCATTTGGGCGATGCGTTCGATGGACTCTTCGCCGCGCTCGGAGTGCAGGCCGTGGTGCTTCCACTGATCGGGAGCTAGAGACTTCAGCAGCGCGAGATTTGCCTCGCGAAGAACCCGGAATTGCTCGAGGGATCCATGAGGGTCGCGCTTGTCATAGTGCCCAGCAACTACCCAGGCATCCTGGTCGAACGCCTGGATGGGAGTGCCTGGCGCGCCGAGGATACTGCGAATTCTCCAGCTCTGCACAATCTCGACGTCGGCGAGATGCGCAAGAATTTCCGCGGCGGACCACTTGTCCGGCGCAGGGCGCCTCCGCAACCTGGCCGCCGACTTTCCTTGGATCAGTTTCGCCAACCGTTTCGAGGTCGCGGCTTGCACTTTCAGAGGATCCTGGCCGGCGAGCTTCTCACGGATTCGGCGAACATACTGTTGCACAGTTTCCTGCATGACAGACGCCTCCGCACGTCCGATGTTGGGCCCGAAGACATGGTTGTACCGTCCCGGTAGACGAGAGACGAGCCTGCAGCAACAAATGCAACAATCTGATTTCGTTGCATGCCAAGCAAATTGGGAGTAGGCTCTCCCACAAGCTTTACCGCGCTACACCGCAGGACATGGCAGACAGGACCGTGTGAACTGCGAGCCCTGGGACGCTGTCCCGAGGAGGAACTGCGATGTCGGTTGCCCCCGCACACAAGCTCCTGTTTGGCCGCCTTTACCAATCGGTATGGAGCGAACGACGGCTGGAATTCATTGACCAAGTGATCGCGGACAGCCATGCCTTGGGAGACCCAACGGTCTTGGGTAGAGGCGTAGGCCCGTCAGCATACCGGCGGCAGGTGGAACGATTCCTTATTGGGTTGCCGGATTTGAAATTCAAGGTGGATGACACGATTAGCGAGGGCGACAAGCTGGTCGTCTACTGGACGATTACGGGAACGCATCGTGGGGAATTTCTGGGTGTTCCGCCGACGAACAAGCGCGTCGCCTTTAGCGGCATTACCATCAATCTCATTGCCGGAAAGATTCTGGAATCCACGGTCATTTGGGATGGTTTGGGACTGATGAAACAGTTTGGCATCGAGCTCCCGATTGAGTACGAGATGCTGACAGCCGCCGGCTAGGCGGACCAAGGGCCAGTGTCTTGGTCGGTTCTTCGGAATGGTTAACTTTTTGGAATACCTGCTCGCCGGCGCTCAAGATTGGTGCCTTTTTTAGTCCAAAATTAGCTTGCAACTTCTCCCACTGGTTTCGGGTTTGACCGACCGTCGGCGGACCCCAGACCGAAATACCAAACAACCAAAATAAAAGGAGAGATACAATCATGAAGATTTCGAAGAGCCTTGCGGGTGCGTTTTTGACGATGGCGCTGATCGGCGGAGGCGTAGCGGTAGCGCAGAAGCCGGTTGAAAACGTCAGCGGAAAGAGGCATCCGAATCTGGCCGCAGCGCAGCGTTTGTCTCAGCAAGCCTTTGAGAAGATCACGGCGGCGCAGGAGGCCAACGAATGGGACATGGATGGTCACGCGGCAAAGGCGAAGGATCTGTTGGACCAGGCCAATCAACAGTTGAAAATGGCCGCGGAAGCCGCGAACAAGAACCACAAGTAACGCTGCATCAATCTGCTGGTGAAGCCGGACGGGGAGTTCATACTTTCCGTCCGGCTTCTTTTTGGGCCTATGCGCCTTTAGGCTGTTGCATTCACGAAACCTTCTTGCATCGCTTGGCATCCTAACCGCATACTCGTATTGACGGGGCGCAGTTCTCGGGCCACGGTATACAGACTTGATTTCAGCGAGAGAGGCAGGGATGCAGCAGTTAGCGCAGAAACCCGAGCGGCAGCTGGCGAGGTCTCTGGCGTTTTCTCTCGCGCTTTTGTCCCTCCTTTTCCTGCTGCAGGTTACTCCGCACGGACACGCCAACGGGCAGGACGAAGCCGCGTGCCGTCTGTGCCAGGCTGCGCACGTAGGCGTCATACCGACAGTTTCGGGAATCGTTTCGAGTGTTCCCCTCGTGCCGGTAAGCGAAGTAGCTGCAGCCCACCTCGGCATAGCCGCCGAAAGCTTCTTCAGTCATTCTGATCCTCGCGCCCCGCCGGTAGCAGTCCTGCTCTAGCTTCCAAGTTCCAACAGATTCTTACGCCGGCCGGTCTTCGGCCGCGTGACCGCTTTTTCCAAGCGGGCCTACCAACGCTCAATCGAATCGCTCCCTCAGGGGCTTGGAGGACAGATGCATTCCAGTTTTAGAGGTTTGCTAGTCGCGGTGTTATCCCTATTTTTCGTCGTTGTCAGCGCTCGCGCCCAGGTCGGAAATTCTGGATCGATACAAGGTGTGGTGAAAGACTCATCGGGGGGCGCGGTCGCCAATGCCACCGTCGAAATCGTAAACGCGGTCAGCGGTTATCGCCAAACGACCGTGAGCGGCAGCGACGGAGCGTTTCGCTTCAGCAACGTGCCTTTTAATCCCTACCACATGAGCATCAGCGCGGATAAGTTTGCGCCCTATTCCCAGGATCTCGAAATACGTTCCGGCGTTCCCCTAAAGGTTGAGGCGGATTTGAAACTCGGCACGCAGGCGACCACTGTAACTGTCACGGAGAATGGCGGCGATCTGATCGAGAACGAGCCAACCTTCCACAGTGACATTGACCGCAATCTGTTTGACAAGACGCCACTCGAGAGTAGCTCGTCGCCGTTCACATCTCTGGTAACTCTTACGACTCCCGGAGTGGCGGCAGACTCGAACGGCCTGATGCACGGACTTGGTGACCATGCGGAAAATTCGGTCTCGCTGGACGGTCAGCCACAGACCGACCAGTTTAGTAAAGTGTTCTCCAACCAGGTACCGGCGGATTCGATCCAATCGATGGAGGTGATTTCTGGGGCGCCACCAGCGGATTTCGGAGATAAGACTTCGTTGGTGATCAAAGTCACGACCCGCTCAGGACTGGGCGCAAATAAGCCAGTAGGCAGTGTGTATTCGTCGTATGGCAGCTTTGGAACGGTAAACGCGGGATTTGATCTTGCTTATGGCGGTGACCGGTGGGGCAATTTTATCGCTGTCAACGGCCTGAACACGGCGCGGTTTCTCGACCCACCGGAGTTTCAGGTTCTGCACGACAAGGGCAACGAAGAAAACATCTTTGACCGTATCGACTACAAACTCAGAGCGTCGGACACGTTGCAATTAAATCTGGGTTTCGCCCGCTCGTGGTTCCAGAATCCTAACACCTACGACCAGCAGTACCACCTGTGCGGTCCGATCGGATACACGTGCGACGGTACGGGCACCTACATCGTTAACCCCGTCACGGGAGCACCGTTGGGGACGACAGATCAGCGCTCCCAAATCCGGAGCTTCAATATCGCTCCCACGTGGACACATCTGTTTGGCTCGAATGCCGTGAGCACGTTTGGATTCTTTGTCCGCCACGATGAATATAACTACTATCCAAGCAAAGACCCGCTAGACGATTTAGCTCCCGATCTGCAGGTGGAGACGGGAAAGCAAGATCGACGACTGACGAACGCCGGAGTCCGCGGCGACATCTCTTATGTGAAGGGGGTTCACAACATCAAGTTCGGCGTCGTCTATCAGCAGACGTTTCTTACGGAGAAAGACCAACTCGCGATCGTGGATCCGACATTTCTTCCCTCACTCAATACCGAAAATCCTGACGGAACGATCATTCCCGGCGATCCCTGTTTCGTAAACGGCAAGGCCACTGGGCCTCCGTGCTCAACCCTGCTCCCCTACGACCTCACGAACGGCGGAACCCTCTTCAATTTTGATGGCCATACAGATGTCAAGGAGCTTGCGCTCTACCTGATTGACACCATTACTTGGAAGAACTGGTCGTTCAATCTTGGCATTCGCGGTGATAAGTACAACGGCATCAGCAGCGGCAGTCAAGCCGAGCCCCGCTTGGGAATCGCATATAACATCAAACCCTCCAACACTGTTTTGCGTGTTTCCTATGCGCGCATCATGGAAACACCCTTCAACGAAAATCTCGTGATTGCCAGCACTGGGTGCAGCGATCCGGTTGTCGTCGCCATCGTGTCTCCACCGGGGGTGCCTTGCACGCTCGGGCCGCTTACACCTGGTTTCCGCAACGAATTTCACGCGGGCTTCCAGCAAGCATTCGGGAAATACCTGGTGTTGAACGGCGAATATATCTGGAAGTACACCCACAACGGCTTCGATTTTGGCATCGTTGGGGCAACACCGATCACCTTCCCAATTGAGTGGCATAACTCGAAGATCCCTGGATGGATGCTGAGCGCCAGCGTGCCCGATTATCATGGGTTAACGGCGCGTGTCGTGATGTCCAGCGTGGCGGCGCGATTCTTCAATCCGCAGGTCGCAGGAATCGCCTTCTTTCCGTCGTTCAACGTCTTCCGCATTGACCATGACGAAGTCTACAATGAGACTACGCACATCCAGTATCAACCGTGGAAGCGCGGACCGTGGATCGGATTCAACTGGCGATATGACAGCGGACTCGTGGCGGGTGCCACTCCCTGCTACACGGCAGCGCCGCTGGTAACACCGACCTGCTCTGCCTCAACACCAGTACCGGATGGCGGAGTCGCGGTGGGTGTTCCGTCAGGTTCCGTAGGACTGAACAACGCTATCACCGGCTTACCTTTGACCGCCGATCAGGAATTTCAGGCAGGGCTAACTTGCAACGGCAAACCGGTAGTCTCCAGTCCTTTTGGAGCGCCAGCCACCTCCTGCCCCGCGGGCCAACTCGGATCTACGCTCATTCAAGTGCCTGGACCGAACAAGGAGAATGACGATCACAATCCACAACGCATCCAGCCGCGGAATCTGTTCGATATCGCTATCGGCCACGACAATCTCTTTAATGGCGACCGCTACAAATGGAGCTTGCGGTTCACGGTGATCAATCTGACCGACAAGACTGCGTTGTACAACTTCCTTTCGACGTTTAGCGGCACGCACTATGTGACGCCGCGCACGGAAACGGTGGAGTTGGGTTTCCACTTCTGAGGCAGCCACATGGTGCGTCAGCCCCACGCGGCAGTTTGCGCGCGTGGGGTTTTCCTTTGCATGCAGGCTTTAGTCGAAATTTTTGTATAGAATCATCGACCGTGGCTATGGAACCAGGGAATCCCTCAGAAAAGAAAATTCGAATTGGCGTGGATTTAGGCGGTACGAAGATCGAGTTTGTCGCCCTCGAGTGCGACGGACGCGAAGTTCACCGCCACCGCGTGGCCACACCGCGTGACGATTATGAGCGGACGGTTCGCGCGATTAGGGAAGGGGTGGAGAAAATCGAAGCGGCGCTCGGGCGCAGCGGATCCGTCGGGGTAGGCATTCCCGGAACGATTTCGCGAATTACCCATACGGTAAAAAACGCAAATTCGACGTGGATGAACGGACGCGCCTTTGACCGTGATCTAAGCGATGCGTTGAAGCGGGAGGTACGTTGCGCCAACGACGCGAATTGTTTGGCGGTCTCTGAAGCCACGGACGGGGCCGGAGCCGGGAAACGCGTGGTGTTTGCCGTGATACTTGGCACGGGTTGCGGAGGGGGCCTGGCGCTCGATGGGAAGGTTCACAATGGGAGCAATGGCGTTGCCGGGGAATGGGGACACAATACGTTGCCGTGGATGCGTGCGGAAGAGTATCCGGGGCCGGAGTGCTATTGCGGCTATCGAGGCTGTATCGAAACGTGGATTTCGGGAACCGGACTGGAGGCGGATTATCAACGGGCAACGAAGATGAAACTGAGTGGAAAAGAAATAATCTCGCGTTGTGAAGCGGGTGAGGCCGCAGCGGTGGCAACTCTGGAGCGCTACGAAGACCGGCTGACTCGCAGTCTGGCGCAGATGATTAACAACCTCGATCCGGACATTATCGTGCTTGGCGGCGGAGTGTCCCAAGTACCGCGCTTGTATCAGGATGTTCCGAAGAGGTTGAAGGAGTATGTCTTCGGGCGTGAGGCGGACACTATGGTGGTAGTCGCGAAGCACGGAGATGCGAGCGGCGTGCGAGGCGCCGCGTGGTTGTGGCCGCTGTAAGAGCGGTCTTCAGCGGTTAGAACTTGTCCGGATTTTCTTGGCTCTAAATGTCGGAGCGGAGCGCCGCCCCCAAACGGCGTTCATAAACTGGCCTACTGTTCGGTTTTGAGTTTTGTGCGTTGTTCGTCTTGCGAGGGACCCCGATGGTTCGCGGGCCCCTCGCAAAAGTGGAATCGACCGGGCTAGCTTTTCCCGGCGGCTTTGCTCATTTGCGCTTGCCATTCCTTGGCGCGGCGCTCCATTTCGGCGGGCGCGACATCTTCGACATGCTGCGCAAGCCCCCACTGGTGCCCGAAGGGATCGCGGATTTTGCCGTAGCGATCGCCCCAGAACATATTTTGTAAGGGCATCTCGACCTTGGCGCCAGCCTTGACGGCTCGGTCAAAAAGCGCATCCACAGTATCGCTGTAGACAAAGAGCGAATTACTGGTGATGGGCGTAGCCCCTGGGGCCGTGGCCATGCCGGGAAACTCGTCGCTCAACATGATTTTGGAGTCGCCGATTTGAAGTTCGGCGTGTCCAATCGAACCTCCGGGTCCCGCCATGCGATTAATTTCCTTGGCGTGGAAAACCTCCTTATAAAATTCAATGGCGCGAACAGCGCCTTTACAGACCAGCGCTGGAGTAATGGAATGATAGCCTTCCGGAATCGCTCGGACTGCAGACATAGATCCTCCTCGAGAGTGGTGGAATTTTCGCGCAGTGGGTAAGGTGACCGGGTAGGGGTTGCTAGACAACGCTGCGCGGACTTCCTTGATACCTCCGCGTCAAGCGGGAGTCAAGACCCGATCTCACAAATTTACAAAGTACATCGCCAGGAGTTTGCGGCTTGTACTAGTCTGGAAGCCCGGCCGAGAGGCAAGGACATGCGTTACCGCTTTTTGGTGGAAACCTACGCGACCGAGCGAGTCAAGGTCGTGAGCGTTTGGAGCGCATTCCGCGACGAAGAGATGGAGTTTCGTCCGCGTGAGAATGACCCACGAGGGCGGAGCGTGCATGAGCAAATGGTGCACCAGTGCGTCAGCGAGGATCTTTGGTTCCGTTCGATGCTGAAGATCGACGTGGGCGCCCCGCCGCTGCCGAAGGAAGAAACTCGCGTGTGCTTTGTGCGTCGTTATGCGGAAGACAGTGGAAAGCGGCTGGCCGAATTGCAGGAGAAAGGTGAGAGTTGGTGGGAGCAGGAGACGAATTTCTTTGACGTGTCGCGCTCGATGGCCTGGGTGGTGACACGACGCATCGCGCACACAGCGCATCACCGGGGGCAACAGATGGCCATGCTGCGAATGCTCGGACACGACCTGCACAGCAATTACGGCCCTACGGCGGACACCGGCGGATTGATGCAGAATCATGCTAAGACGATCTACGCCTACGGAGACCTTGACAGCTTGCTTGGCGACCTAGAGAAGGGACAAGGGAAAACACGGCTTTCGGGAAGCGGCGGAAAGCCGGTCACGGAACGACCAGCGAAAACGCGAGAGTGACGCTCGGGGAATGTGGGATTGAAGATGACCGGCTATTGTGGAATCTCATCCCTTTTGCTGGCATCCTATGGGACGGCACTGTTAGAAAGACAAAATCAAATTTGCGATTGGGGGATAGCGTAATGAGGTTCAAGGTTCCCGGAGCCGCATTGTTGTGCTGGGCATTCGCGGCGGCTACACCGCTGGCCGCGCAGGTAACGAATGGCAAAAAGCCAAATTTACCGGCGCCGTTTTTGACGAAGAGCGCGGGAAATGGACCGGATGGGGTCAAACCCCCGGCGGGCTTTCTCCCTAAAGCACCGGCTGGATTTCAGGTGAGCATTTATGCGAAGGATTTCACGGGACCGCGGTTCATGGCGGTGGCGCCGGACGGCGACATTTTTGTAGCGGACACGGGAGCCGGCCAGATCGTTGTGTTGCACGACTCGGCGCATGGTGGCGGAACTCCTCAAAAGGAATTGTTTGCTCAGAAGTTGAAGCGACCGTTTGGGATCGCGTTCCACGAAGACTATGTTTACGTGGGAAACACGAATGAAGTGGTGCGCTTCAAGTACGACAGGTCTACTTCGAAGCGTACCGGTGAAGTGGAACCCATTTTAGATTTGCCGGGGGGCGGCGGGCACTTCACGCGCACGATCGCTTTCAGCGCCGACGGCAGCAAACTGTTCGTGAGCGTCGGATCTTCCGGGAACATCGACATCGAGAAAGACCAAAGACGGGCTGCGGTGCTGGTCTGCGATTCCGACGGCAAGAATGCGCGCATTTACGCCTCCGGTTTGCGAAATGCTGTTGGACTTGGCATTAGTCCTTCGACTGGAGACGTTTGGGTGAGCGTGAACGAACGGGATGAACTGGGCGATGATGTGCCGCCGGATTATCTCACCTCCGTCAAAGACGGGGGATTTTACGGCTGGCCCTACAGCTACATCGGAGACAATGTCGACCCTCGCGTGAAGCCACAGCGGCCGGACCTTGTGGCCAAGGCGATTATTCCAGACGTGCTGTTGGGACCGCACGTGGCACCGCTGCAGTTTGCGTTCTACACCGGCAAACAATTTCCGGCCTTGTATCAGGCGGGGGTGTTCGTCGCAGAGCACGGGTCATGGAATCGCTCGACGCGCAACGGGTATCAGGTGGCTTTCGTGGGATTCAAGAACGGCAAGGCATACGAGGATCCCATTCCGTTCCTGACAGGCTTTGTGCCGGACCCGAAGGGTAAGAACGTGAACGGCCGGCCCGTAGGTGTTGCGATAGCGCCGGATGGGTCGCTGATGGTTAGCGACGATGGGGCGGACGTCATCTACCGCGTGAGTTACGGAAGATAAACAACTCCAGAATCAATTCACGAGCAGCGCCAGCGTGATCGGATTCGATTGGAAAGATTTGCCGGATCCCTTCGGCGTCGCAGTCACGTCGACGGTGATGGGATAGCTACCGGCGGGAGTGCGAAACTTGAAAGCGAAGATCCGTCTTGGTCCTTACGAAGATGAACACGATACCTGGAAAGCGATGCGAAGTAATGCGATGCCCAAGCGAACGAAAGCAACACATGTCCCCGAGAATTCCCTAGCCGACCGATAGAGCGAAATTAAGTAGGAATATTGGCCTATCTTGGAACGGCACTGGAAGGGATGAAGCGAAAAGCGTATGTTAAGGTCTGTTGATGTGACCCGGATTGGCTTTCAGATACTTTAGGATGCCTTATGCCACCCTTCAAACTTGATTTGGAAAAACTGCCGTCGAGCGACGAATCCCTCACCATCTACAAAGCCACTGGAAAACTCAGCCTGGAGACTGTGAATGGCTTTATTCAGCAATTGCGCGCGGAAACTGCGTCCAATGCGGTGTTGGATCTGTCCGGCGTGAGCTTTCTGGATTCGGCGGGAGTGGGCGCTTTGGTGTCCTTGTTCGTGAGCCGGAGGAACCAGGGTAAGGCTTTTGCATTGGCGGCGCTGTCGCCGCAAAGCAACGCGGTCGTGACGGTTGCTGGATTGCAGAACCTGCTGCCGATCTATAAGACGGTCGAGGAAGCGGTTGCGAAAAAGCCCCAGTGAGACCGCAATTCAGCTCGGCGTCCAATGGGGATGACGGGTAAAGAGGCCGTCGACGAAGCCGATGTGGTAGGAAATATAAAGCCCGAAAACAAGACTGAGCACTCCGGAACCAAGAATCAGTCCGCGATTCAGCCAGCCGAAGCGAGCTCCTGCATAAGAGAAGGGTAGCGCAAGGGCCGCGGTGATCAGCATCATGCCGGCAATTGTGCCGAGTCCGAAAATCAAAAGGTAGAAAAGACCCCAGCGCGGGTCGCGAATGGTGCTGAGTACGAGCAGGGCGACCGCTGCCGAACCCGCTAAGCCGTGGACGATACCGATAAGCAAGGGTCGAAGCGAATGAAATAATCCGAGACGGGAGACCGCATTTCCCAGCCATTTCGGCGGCGGAAGGGAATCGGCGTGATGCTCCTTCGCAGGCGCGTGCGAATGCCAATGATAGTGCACGTGGGAATTGTGCTCATGCAGGTGAGCGTGCTCGCCGGTGATGCGAGGATGGGCTGGAGAAAATCTCTCGCTCAGCCATTTCGTAACACCGGAGAGATTCAAGATGCCGAGCAGAATCAGCATCAATCCCACCGCGAATTCCATGGTCAGACCGACGCGCGTGGGAATCACCACGTTAAAAAGAATGATGGCAGCGCCTACCAGAACAATGGTGATGGTGTGACCCAGTCCCCACAGCGCGCCGATCAACGCGGCCTTCGACAAGGAACGTTCGCGGCTTACAATTGTTGAGACCGCGATGACGTGGTCGGGATCGGTGGCATGGCGCATGCCCAGAAAGAACCCGATAGCTAAAATGGCAAGTCCGCTGATCATACCTAAATGGCGCCGTCCGCTCGCTACAGCATAGACGACAAGGCACCTTCGGCGCGAGTTTTCCTGCCGGCTGTACCCCCCATCCCGGTTCTGAGAAAGACCGAACAAAGGCGTTGCCATTGGGCAGCAAACAGGTGCATAATCCGCCACCGCTGAGGCATGAGGAAATCGGGGCCGATGCGATTTTATTTAAAGGATCAATGCTCATGAGACGTACGCTGTCCGCGTTCACCTTTCTTGTTCTCGCAGCGGCTGCCGCTGGCCTGTTGTTGGCTGAAGATAATCCTTTTCTCGGAACCTGGAAACTAAACGTAGAGAAATCGAAGTTCGAATCGGCGCCGGCGCCGAAGAGTCAGACACGTACGATCGCCATTCAAGGGAATGGAGTGAAATACAGTTTCGAAGGTGTAAGTTCGGATGGAACGCCGTTCGCATACAGCTTCGTTACATATTATGATGGCACTGAAGCCGCGATTACGGGCAATGGAACGCCCGCCGGCGCTGACGCCATCACACTGAAGCGCGTTAATTCCCACAAGACAGAGGGAACGCTGCACAAGGGCGGGAAGGACGTGGGCAAAGTGACGGCAGAGGTGTCTAAGGACAGGAAGGTCGCGACGGTAAAGGCAAAAGGAAAAACTGCCGACGGCAGGGAATACAATACAGAAAGCGTATACGACAAGCAGTAAATGGAAGTGCGCGAGGAATGCGCTTCCTTGTTTCGGCCTGATCTCTGTCAGCGGCTCGGCGGCACAGGCGGGGTGGCAAACCGGATCCTACATTCGAAAGATCATGCGAAACTGGCGGTTTTTCACCTTCGCAATCGTCCTGATCGCGATACACCCACTGATTCAGGGCGCTCAGATCATCCACTTCAAGCAAGTCTCGCGGGAAACCGTCGAAGCTCGTCTCAAAAGATACCAAGGCGATGACAAGCAGCGCGAAGAAACCCTGAGAACACTATTTGGGGATGCTGGTTGCAAGGGGCAACACCTCACCGAGCAGGTGGTCCAGGGTTCCAAGCTGCCCAATCTGATCTGCACGCTTCCGGGTACCTCGGATAAGGCGTTCATTATAGGGGCGCACTACGATCATATCTCTGCCGGCGACGGAGTCGTTGACAACTGGAGCGGCGCATCGTTATTGCCTTCGCTGTATGAGGGAATGAAAGCGGTCCAACGGAAACATGCTTTCGTTTTCATCGCGTTCGCCGCCGAGGAACAGGGAGAAATCGGGTCGCATTTTTATGCACAGCACATGACGAAGGAAGAAGTCGCGGCGACCGACGCTATGGTGAACATGGACACACTCGGGCTCGCGCCCACGGAAGTGTGGGTCAGCCACGCGGATAAAGGATTGGTGGGAGCTCTGGTGTACGTGTCAAAGCAAATGAACATGCCGCTCGCTGGCACCAACGTCGAACGCATCGGCAGCACGGATTCAGAGCAATTCGCTGCGCGAAAGATCCGCAGCATTACCATCCACTCGTTAACTCAGGAAAATTGGAATCAGCACATTCTTCATACGTCGAAAGACAAGTTTTCGGCGATCCGATTGGACGACTACTATCAGACGTACCGGCTGATTGCCGCCTATCTCGCCTTTTTGGATGGGATACCAACTTCACCGCAACCGAAGTAGCGCTGAACAGTTGGGGGATCAGAGGCCAGCAACTTTATGCCTTTGCCAGAGTCTTACGGGTCGCGTTTTTCATCTGGGCAACGGGTTACGACCCGATGCACTTTGCGATAGGTTGCGGATGGGGGTAAAAGATGAGTTCGGACTGGAAGCCGCAGGGATATTCCACAGTTTCTGTTTACATTGTGACGGAAGGTGCGCAACGCGTGATCGACTTCCTCAAGAAGATCTTTGATGCCGAGAATCTTCGTCGTTTTGATAATGCTGACGGCACAATCGTACACGGCGAAGTACGCATAGGAGACACCGTGATCATGATTGCGGACGCGGGCGACAAGTACCCGGCGTTTCCAGTCTGGCTGCATGTTTATGTCCCGGATGTGATCGCGACTTACAAGAAGGCATTGGCAGCGGGCGGCGTTTCGATACAGGAACCGTCTCGCAAAGAAGGTGACCCGGACCGGCGTGCCGGCGTCAAAGATCCTGGCGGAAATACCTGGTGGATAGCGACCCAAGGCGGATAAACGAATCGGCTTGGGCGCTCAATGCTTTTCGGCAAGATAAGCGAGGCGTTTCAAGCTCTCCGCCACACCTTCAGGAACGTTGGCTGCGGCGTAAAGTTGCCGTGCTTCTTCCCATAGCGGCTTCGCAGCTTGCAGTTCACCCTTTTGCTCCTTCAGGATAGCCATTGGACGTAGCGCGTTCGCGAAATCTAGCGGCGCTGTTTGCTTGTGGCGCCGGTAGATTGTGAGCGCCTCGCTGTAGCAAGGTTCTGCTAGGTCCAACTGGCCGGCACTCCTGTAAACGTCGCCGAGATGCCGAACCGTGTGCGCAAGGCTCTGCGGGTCATGCTCTTCGCGACAAAGGGCCACGGCTTGTTCGTAGAAGGGCAACGCCGCGTCATTGTTTCCCATGTCGCGCTCGATTTGCCCTGAGCCTTTCAGCGCTTGTATAAGTTCTTTTTTGTTTCCAGATTGCCGGCATAGCTGAACGGCTTCGGTCCAGTACCGTCTCGCATCCGACACGCGATTTTCTCTTCGCGCCTGGGCTGCTTCATTCGCGAGTTTGTTGAATGCGTCGGGCATTGCCTTCCGTCCTGATCTTCCCCGCGGCGGCATCGGCCTTCACTCCGATTTTAGCAGACGCATGAATTCGGTGGCGGTGTGAGGAAGGCGCGCGCCACGGCGTGAAATGATGTAAAGGTGGCGGGGCATGTTGAGCTGGCGGATTTTGATTTCTTTCAGCCAACCGTGTTCGATCTCCCAGTGGACACACATGCGCGGCACAATGGCCACGCCCATGCCCATCTGCACAAAGCGTTTGATGCTTTCGATGGTCGGCATTTCGAGCGGCATATTCAGCGGAGTACGGTGCTTGGCAAATAATTCGATGACGCGGCGACGAAACGGCGATTCCACGATATGGGCGATGAACATTTCCTTACCGAGCTCTTCGACGTCGACTTCGCGGCGCTTGGCTAGCGGATGTTTCGGCGGCACAACAAAAGTGAGTTCGTCCTTCAGAATCTCCGCGGCTTGCAGTTGGGCGTCGCGAGGGATGAAGGAGACGGCACCGAGATCGAGGCGGTAATTGACCACTTCGTGAGGAATGTCGCGAGAGAACATGCGATGCAGCCGGACTTGTATTCCCGGATGGGCTTCCCGAAATTTTGCCAGCGCGGGGAGAAGCGCGTGAATGGAACTTTCGTTAACGCCCAAGGCCAATTCGCCGCGCTTCAGGCCTTCCAACTCCATCAAACCCTTCTTCACCTCATCGCGGAGGTTCAGCAGTCGCTCCGCATATTCACGAAGCAGCGTCCCGGCGTCCGTCAGGCGCACGGGGCGGGCACCCCGCACAAACAGAGGCTGACCGAGGGAGTCCTCCAGCTTGCGGATGGCGAGGCTTACGGCCGGCTGCGTGCGGTAGAGCCGTTCGGCCGCGCGGGAGAAACTGCCTTCCTTGGCAACTGTAAGAAAAACCTGTAGTTCGGCAAGATCCATGGCTAAAGGCCTCAATTCACAAGCCAGACTTGGCGCCGGGGCAGTCCAGGAGTTTTGCGTTGCAGCTAGCTTATCAGTAGGGTCTAGTATAAGGCAGAATTATCAATTACAGAATGAAGATAAATTGGACTAGAAGGTCCGTGTATGCGTAACTGGGAACAGTAGATTGGGGGCATTGGCATGAGCCACGTGCGAATCTTTGACACCACCCTGCGGGACGGCGAACAGTCGCCGGGTTTCTCGATGAATACCGAAGAAAAGATTCGGATGGCGCGGCAGCTTGCTGCCCTTGGCGTGGACACCATCGAAGCGGGTTTTCCAATTGCTTCTAAGGGCGACCTTGAGGCGGTGATTGCCGTTTCTAAGGAAGTGCGTGATGTTCCCATAGCGGCGCTAGCGCGCGCCCGAAAAGACGACATTCTTGCGGCCGCCGAGGCCTTGAAACCAGCGAAGACTCCACGCATGCACGTTTTTCTGGCGACCAGCGATCTTCACCTGCAGGTGAAGCTGCACATGACGCGCGAACAGGCGCTCGAATCGATCGAGTCGATGGTGAAATTAGCGAAGAATTTTGTGGAGGAAGTGGAATTTTCCGCAGAAGACGCGGGACGCACGGACATCGATTTTCTCTGCAAGGCCTGCGAGGTAGCGGTGAAAGGCGGCGCGACCGTGCTCAATCTGCCTGACACGGTTGGCTATGCGGTACCCGAAGAGTACGCTCAGATGTTTCGGAAGGTGCGGGAGCATTTGGGCGACCCGGACCACATCATCCTGAGCGCGCATTGCCATGACGATCTTGGCTTGGCGGTGGCGAATTCCCTGGCGGCGGTGAGGGCCGGGGTGCGACAGATCGAATGCACCGTAAACGGGATCGGCGAACGCGCCGGAAATGCGGCTTTGGAAGAAGTGGCAGTGGCGCTGGCGGTGCGCATGGAAAGTTTTGGCGTTGCGACAAAACTCAAGCTGGATGAACTGTACAAGTCCAGCAAGCTGCTGACGGAAATTACCGGCGCAGTGGTTGCACCAAACAAAGCGGTCGTGGGAGCGAATGCATTCGCGCACGAAGCGGGAATCCATCAGGACGGCATCATCAAGAACCCGCTGACCTATGAAATTATCTCGCCCGAAACAGTCGGTGTGCCGTCGCGCTCACTTGTGCTAGGAAAGCACTCTGGTCGGCATGCGCTGCGGGAGTCATTGCGTGAATTAGGTTACGAGCCGAGTGACGAGCAACTGGCGGAATGCTATCGCCGCGTCACTTCGTTCGCGGATACTACCAAACACGTGCGCGCTCGCGACCTGATGGCCATCGCGCACGAGGTGATTCGCCGTAAAGTTGTGGCGACCACGGCTTCGCCGGTCGCTTAAGGCGCGAGGAGTTTCGAGGAATCCAGCCATGAAGCTGAAAAAGAGAATTGTGATCCTGCCCGGCGACGGAATCGGCCCGGAAGTGGCGCAGGCTGCAGTGAGCGTGTTGCAGGAGTGCGCGCGCGAGTTCGGTCATCACTTCGACGTCGCGGAAATGCCCATTGGCGGCGCGGCCATCGACAAGACTGGGAATCCCTTGCCGGAGGAAACGCTGGAGGCGTGCCGCAAAGCGGATGCGGTGTTTTTGGGAGCAGTGGGCGGACCCAAATGGGATGCCTTGCCGGTCGGCAAGCGGCCGGAGACCGGGCTGCTGGCGCTGCGGAAGGGCCTTGGGCTGTATGTCAATCTGCGGCCCGTGAGGTTGTTGGAGCCTCTGCGCGGAATTTCTCCGCTACGGCCGGAACGGCTCGGCGATTTGGACATTGAAATAGTGCGAGAGCTTGCAGGCGGGATGTACTTCGGCGAGCGTGGCAGCTTCGTCGAAAAGGGCACGGAACGCGCGTTCGACACGGAATCCTACTCCACGCCTGAAATCGAACGCATCGCGACATTTGCGTTTCAGCGCGCGGAGAGCCGTTCGCGGAGGTTGTGTTCCGTGGACAAAGCCAACGTGCTGACGAGTTCCCAATTGTGGCGGCGCACGGTAACTTCTATCGGCTCGGTTTATCCTGCGGTGAAGCTTGAGCACATGTATGTAGACAACGCCGCGATGCAACTGACGCTGAGGCCAACGCAATTCGATGTGATCCTGAGCACCAACATGTTCGGAGATATCCTCAGCGACGCGGCGGCCGCCCTGGTCGGTTCGATTGGCCTGATTCCATCGGCCAGTTTTGGCACGAGCGCGCCATTGTTCGAGCCGATTCACGGTTCCGCCCCGACGCTGGTCGGGAAAGACGCGGCGAATCCGATTGGATCGATCCTCAGCGCGACGATGATGTTGCGAGACAGCTTCGGCCTGGGGCTGGAAGCGGATTGGGTGGAACAGTCCCTCAACCGGGTGCTCGCGGCGGGGATTCGCACTCCCGATATCAGCCAGCCCGGGAAAAACACCGTGGGCGCTGCCGGCTTCCTCGAGCTACTGAACGTGGAAATGCAGCGCACCTTCGAGCACGCCGAAAAGTACGGTTGGGGCGTGTAAATCGGTTTGCCCTTCGATTGCCGCCCGACCCCTCCCTTGCCGTGTTTTTCTATCGCTATCTACAACCCAAGCTGGTTGCGGGAAGCGCTAGGGGATGATAATTTTGTAAATCCAATGTTGGCCGCGTAAGACCGCGGGCCGACGGCACGAACGGCCGTAGCCGGGCCGAAAGACGGTCTCAGAAAGAATTGCATGCGGCATGGATCGCCCGGATCGGCCATTGCGGGGGATTGCTTTTCCATTAGTTCAACAGAAACGATGCCTGACAATTCCTCTAAATCGAATCGGAGCGTCGTGGAGCGTGTGTCCGTCGTGGCGTATTGGCGCGTGGAAGGCTCGCTGTTAGAGATCAGCGCGCTGCGCAGCGTGGGATTTTTCAATTGGAACAGCCAGAGCTTCCTGGAACGCTGGGTGCGCCGCGGCGGTATGCTCGGCGTGGGATTGCTTCGTCCGCCGATGTATTTAACGAGTCGCACATTTGCGACGCGATTTTTGCACGGGGTTTTGCGCGGGATCACAAAGGATCGCCTGGACCTGCTGGGCGAGGAATATTTTCAGTATGTGCTGAAGCCCCGCATGCGGCGGGAAGCCGTCGAAAAGCTAGTGGACGCGGTGCGCGGCGGCGAACGCGTGGTGCTTGTGAGCCAGATGCTTGAGCACATTCTGCGGCCCATGGCGGAGTTTTTCGCCGCGGATGGTTTCCTCGCGAATCGATTGGAATTTCGCGATGGCATAGCCACCGGGCGCTTGCTGGCTCCCGTGATCCGACCAAGGGGCCCGTTCGCTTGGCTCGCGAGTGGGTCGGTAGACGGCGGCATCTCCAAGGAAAAATTGTTGTGGCAATTGAAATGGCAAAAGCAGCCAGAACTACCGGAGCGCGCCGTTGTTCCTGCGGTGCGACCGCAAATCGACAACAAGACCCCTGTACAGTTGGTGAGCAGCACGCCACGGGTTGCTCATCTGTCCGTGCGCGAAACCCTTGCTGGAAAGCATTTTATGCTGATCGGCGTGACTGGATTCATCGGCAAAGTCTGGTTGGTCGATTTGCTGGAGAAGATTCCGGAAATCGGCAAAGTGACTCTCCTGATCCGCCGTAACCGCACGACCTCGGCTCAGCGACGCTTCGAAAAGATCGTTGAAGAATCGCCCGCCTTTGACGGTTTGCATGACACTTATGGTCGAAAGCTGGCAACCTTTCTGAACGAGAAAGTGGAAGTCGTGGAAGGCAACGTGAGTTTGCCCGGCCTGGGGCTTGACGCGGACGCTCAGACGCGACTGGCTCGTACCTTGGACGTGATCGTCAGCAGCGCGGGGCTGACGGACTTTAACCCGGACTTGCGCGACGCCATTTCTTCAAACATCGATGCCACGTTGCATTTGGTGGAGTACCAACGGCGATGCAATCACGCGGCGCTGATGCATCTTTCGACGTGCTATGTGGTCGGAATGCGCGATGGACGCGTCATTGAGGAGCTTACGCCCAATTACAATCCCGCAAACCATCCTGAGTTTGACGCAGAGAGGGAAGTTGTTTCGCTCCGCGAAATGGTGCGGCGCGTCGAGGAGCGCTCCGAGAGTGCGGATGTGACCAGGGCGCTACGGCGGCAGGCTCTAGGCCGGAGCGGCGACGCTTCGAAGGTTGTGCCGGATGAGTTGGATGGCGTGTTGAAACGCAACCGAGCGCGGTGGGTGCGAAACCGTCTGGTCCGGGCCGGAATGAAACGCGCACATCATCTAGGCTGGCCAAATACCTATACCTTCACGAAGAGCTTGGGAGAGTCCGTCCTCGTTCGACAGGGTCACGATTTACCCATCGCCATCGTGCGGCCATCCATTGTCGAAAGTTCGGAGCGTACGCCATTTACCGGTTGGAATGAGGGCATCAATACTTCTGGGCCGCTTTCCTATTTACTAGGGACAAATTTCCGTCAACTGCCTTCGAACGAACGCAAATGCCTGGACGTGATTCCCGTGGATATGGTCACACGGGGCATGACGTTGATTGCCGCAGCTCTCGTGCGACGGAAACAAGCGCGGCTGTACCAACTCGCGACCTCTGCCATCAACCCCGTGAACATGGGCCGGTCGATCGAATTGACTGGATTGGCGCACCGCAAGCATTACCGCGCCCAGCAGGGCATTGAGCACTGGCTGAAAGTGAAGCTGGAAACAATTCCCGTCTCGAAGCAGCGGTACGAACGGCTTTCCATTCCCATGCAGAAAGCGGTGGTTTCACGGATCAACAAGGCCGCGATCACGTTGCATATCAGCAAGGCGCCGCTGGCGAAAACGGAACGCGACCTGGTCCGCGCGCAAAAGCTCATTGAATTGTATGAGCCGTTCATCCTGCACAACCAGCATGTGTTCGAATGCGAAAATGCACGGCTGCTGTCGGCGGCGCTGCCGCCTGAAGAGGTTACCCTATTCGGCTTCGCACCGGAAAACATTGACTGGTGGGATTACTGGATTAACATCCACATACCGGCGCTGCGGCGGTGGTGTTATCCGCTGATGGAAGGCCGGCCGCTCGAGGCCAGAGAAGCGCGCGTGCTGGACTGGTCGGTTCCTCCGGAGGGCGCGTCGGCGGCCACGCGATAGGCGCGCAACGCAATCTTTCTATGGCCATTTTCCTCACCGGCTCGACAGGCTACCTCGGCAGCTACCTGGCGGCCGGACTTATCACCGGACACCGGGACCGGCTGAATCTGCTGGTCCGCGCAAAGACGGAGCAGGAAGCGCGCGAGCGGCTGTGGCAATCGCTGCAACTGCATTTCGAATTTCAGGAATTCTTTGCCTTTGTGAATGACCGGATGCGCGTCTTTCGCGGCGATCTGACCGCCGAGCGCTTTGGATTGAGCGACGATGAATATCGCGCGCTTGTCGATTCGACCGATTCGGTCCTACACTGCGCCGCTTCCCTAAATCGCAAATCCGAAAAGCAATGCCTGAACGTCAATCTGCGTGGCTCTTTAGAGGTGATTCAACTGGCGCGGCGTGCGCAGAATCATCATGGTCTGCGCCGCTACTCGCATGTGTCGACGGTAGCGGTCGCGGGAAAACGCCAGAACGAGTTGGTGGCAGAAGACAATTCGATCGACTGGAACCGTTCGGACTACGACCCTTATGCGCGGACCAAGAAATTTTGCGAACACCTGGTCCACCAGTTGCTGGCGGATGTGCCGCACACGATTTTTCGTCCCGCCATCGTTATGGGAGACAGCCGCCGACCCGAAACAACGCAGTTCGACATGGTGCAGGCGTTCGACATGCTGGCACGGCTGCCGGTGTTGCCTTTGCGACCGGAGGACAAAATCGACATTGTGCCCGCGAATTATGTGGGTGCGGCCATCGTGAAGATTCATCAGATGGAAAAGCCGCACTACGGGATTTATCATTTGTCTTCGGGAGCAGGTTCGCAGACGTACAAGGAATTAACAGATGCGCTGGCCGCGGCAGGCGGTTGGAGCAGGCCGAGTTACCAGCCGTGGCTGGGCGGGCCGTTTTCGAAAACGGTGAATTGGCTGGCGTTCAAACGCGGGGCGGTGGGCTACGGCGCATCCTTGCTGAAGGTGTTCTGGCCGTACCTCGATTGGAACACGGTGTTTGATAATTCGCGTGTGGTTCAGGAAATGGGAGAAGCGCCGGCAAAATTTTCGAGCTATGCCTATCCTTTGTTGCAATTCAGCCGTGCGAACAAGTTTAAGTATCCAGCGAAACCTTGGCCGACAGATTCGGTAAGCGAACTGATGAAAAACGCGGGGAGCGCCGTGGCATGACCGATTTTCTCCTGGTGATGTGGGTCAGCGCGCTCATTGAGTTGCGTCGCTTTGGCTGGATGTTTGGACTGGGAAAGCGCTGGACGCCGGGCGAAAAGCTGAAGGTGCTTTTCGCGGGGTACAACGGCACGCGGAACACCGGCAGCGACGTGCGGGTGCAGGAAATGATCCGGCAAATCCGTCATGTGCTGGGCGCGCCGAATGTCGACTTTAGCGTAATGACCCAGAATTTCGATCTCACCAAAGGCTATTTCGAGGGCACGGAGCAGGTGCACCTGCCGGATGTTTTTCCACCGTTCCTATGGCGCGAAGTGCATGCAAATCACGGCGTGATTGCTTGCGAAGGCTCGATGTTCAAAAGCAAATTTGCGAATGCGCTGACGACCATGATGATCGGTTCGCTCGGCCTGGCCTCCGCGGAAAACAAACTGTCCGTGGCCTACGGAGGCGATGCGGGGCACATGGATGACCTGATCCAGTGGATGTGCGCGCGCTACACGAATGAGTCGCTGGTGATTACGCGCAGCCTCGAATCGCAGCAGTTGCTCGGCAGCTTGGGCGTGCCGAACGAACTCGGCGCGGATACGGCGTGGACATTTGAGCCGCATCCACCGGAGTATGCAAGACAAGCGCTTCGAGCGGTGGGCTGGGATGAAAAAAAGCCGATACTTGTGCTTTGCCCGATTCATCCCTTCGTGTGGCCGGTGCGTGCGTCTATTGCGAAATATTTGGCGCGCGCCACTACCGGGGCTTATAAGGACAGCCAATACCGCACCGTTTATTTCTTCGAGTCCGGCGCGGAAGCGCACCGGAAATTTAAGCACTACGTCAACGGCTATAGCGAAGCGACGAAGGCGGTCCTTCAGAGGCACCGCGTGTTTCCGATTCTCGTCGCGATGGAACGACTGGACGCGGTGGCCTGCCGAGCCATCGAGGAAGAGATTCCCGGAACGCCGATTTTCACGTCGGACGATTACGACATGTTTCAGTTGGTTTCCATTTTACGCGCGTGTACTTACATGGTTTCCTCGCGCTACCACGGGATTGTCACCTGCATGCCAGCCGGCGTGGTTTCGGCGGGCGTCACGATGGATGAACGCATCCGCAACCTCATGCGCGAACGTTGCCACCAGCATTTGCAGCTGACCGTGGACGATCCCGATCTGGGGCCGAAGCTCTTGGAAGTGATGGAGCGATTGGTGCTTGAAGCGGAGACCATCCGTGACAGCATCGGCCGGACGGTGGTCAGCAATCTGAAAGCAATGGCGCGGATGGCGACTTTCCTTGAAGATGAAGTGCGGAAGAACTATCCGGAATTTCCGCTGCGCAGAGGGGTACTGAGCTGGGAGGACAATTTGCCGCCCCTTTCTAAGGAATTGATTGATCTTGTCGAACAGTACGACACGTCGGCGACAGCGGTAGCCGTGGGGCGCTGAGGATGTTGGGGAATTTTCTCGAAAACCTGTTTAACCAACTGCAACGCGCGGCCGACCGCGTGGTTTTGCGGGAAATTCGCGGCGAGCAATTTACAGCTGTGACCGGGCGAGAATTGCTCGAGCAAGTGGGCCAGGCGCGCGCTTACCTAAGAGGGCTTGGCCTTCAACCCGGTGAGCGGTGCGTGTTGTTGGGCAATAACTCGATTCAGTGGACGGCGCTCGATTTGGCGCTGATGGCCGAGGGCGCCATCGTAGTTCCCCTGTATGCCCGGCAATCCCCCGCAGAGCTCGCCGGAATGGTGAAGGATTGCGGCGCGCGGTTTTTCTTCGTGAGTGAGCAGGAATGGGGAGATGCGGTGACCAAAGTTTGGCCGGAAGCACCTCCGCGAATCACCTTTGCCGAAGCGACAGCGAAAATTGCCTCAGGCGAAGCTATCACTGGCGCGTTCGAGCCAAGCAAGGACGCGGACCTGGTCACGATTATCTACACATCCGGAACTTCGGGCGAAGCCAAGGGCGTCTGCCTGAACACCGGAAACTTGAACCACATCGTAGGTTGCACAACAGGCTGGATGGAGCGCCTGGATTGGAACAGCGACGATCCGATGCAGGTGTTTCAGTACTTGCCGTTTAATTTTGCCGCCTCCTGGATCGTCATGTTGTCCTGCCTCTCGAAGAACACCGTGCTGACTTTGTCCACGGACCTGAATAGGCTTGCTGACGAGATTCGGCTTTCCGCTCCAAATTATTTTTTCAATGTGCCGACTCTTCTGGAGCGCGTTCGCCGGAGCGTCGAGCAAGCTTTGTCGACGCGCGGTGCGGGGATTCCGCGGATTTATCGCAATGCGGTTGAAGCGTGGCGGGAGCAGGAGGAAGAGCAAAAAGGCGGCAGCTTTTGGCTGTTTTTGGCGCGAATCCTGATTTTTGGAAAGATTCGTGCGCGGTTCGGCGGAAAATTGCGTGGGCTGGTGTGCGGCTCGGCGCCGCTCGCTCCGGAGACCCAGGATTTTTTTGCCATGCTGGGGATTCCCATTTGGCAGGTGTATGGGCTGACGGAGACTTGTGGGATCTGCACCATGGATGACCCGCGGATCGCCAGCGAGCCCGGCCGCGTCGGGCAAGCGATTCCCGGAATCGACCTGATGGTGGCCGAAAGCGAGGAAATTGTCGTTAGCGGCCCTAATGTTTTTCCCGGGTACTGGAACCGGCCCGAAGAAACGGCGCGGGCCCTCCAGGGTGGCGTGTTTCATACCGGCGATCAGGGGGAGGTGAACTCGAAAGGGAATTGGCGGATCAGCGGGCGCATCAAGAATCTGATCATTTTGAATTCGGGCCACAACATTGCGCCGGAACCCATTGAGGAGAAAATATTACAGCAACTGAGCAACACGCAGCAGGTGGTCGTTGTCGGCAATGGACGAGGTTATCTGTGCGCGTTGGTTACCGGGGCCGTGGAGCCGAACGCGGTGCAGGCAGGGCTGGACCAGGTGAACGTCGATTTGCCTCACTATCGGCAGGTTCGCAATTTTGCGATTCTCAGGGATGCTTTTACGCCGGAAAGCGGGCTACTTACAGCGAACGGAAAGTTACGCCGGGATGCGATCAACGACCGCTTCCGCGATGAGATCGAGCAAATGTACAGCAAGCACGCGGTTGCCGTCGGTGGGAAGGCATGAGCAAGGAATTTAACGGCAAGACGCTGCGGTGGGAATGGCGCGACGGCGTCATCGAGCTAACGCTCGACTATGAACCGTTAAATGAAATTGGCACGGTGATGCTTGCGGATCTGGAGAAATTCGCCCGCGCTATTCACACCCTTGCGGCCGTGACGAGCGCCTGCGTTATCACCAGCGCGCGGCCCGGTGGTTTTTGCGCGGGCGCTGATCTGAAAGAGTTGTATCACGGCGCGCTTGCTCTGCCGGCGAAAAAACGCGTCGCGGGAGTGCGAGCATTTCTCAGGCGCATTCATAAAGTTTTATCCGCCATCGATGAGGCTCCTTTTATCACTTTCGCGGCGGTCCACGGTTTGTGCATGGGTGGTGGACTGGAGTTGGCGCTGGTCTGCGACCAAATTGTTGCCGACAAGATGGCACGTTTCGGCTTTCCGGAGTTGCGGCTCGGTCTGATTCCCGGTTTCGGTGGCATTCCGCGATTGCGACGTGATGTGGGAAATAGTTTCGTCAGGGACATGCTTTTTACGGGCCGGACCGTGAAGGCGGAGAGCGCGCACCAAGCCGGTCTGGTCTCGCACCTTGTAGGCGAAGGATATGCGCTGCAAGTTGCACGCTCCATGGCACAACAGGTGACGAAATTCGACGCTGAAACTCGCGCCGCCGCCAAGAGATTCGTCAAACCGATTCCCCGCGCTGAGCGGAGCAAAGAGATCGAGCTATTCTGCAAACTTTTCAGCCGGCCCGTGGTCATGGAGAGCCTGCGGCGCTTTGTGGAAACCGACGATCCGATGAAACACTTGCCTGTAGCCGCGCAAAACAGATAGCCTCATTTCGCCTGCAGCAAAAGGAGAAACCAATGCGCAATCGAGCGCGGTGGCGCAGCTTTCTATTCTTGTTTGTCATCCCTTTTGCGTTGTTTTCTTGTTCGCAGCCTGTCGGTGATTCCGCCACCTTCGATGAGGACGGAACCGCACACATCACGCGCGTGATTCCGATGCCATCGACGCTGAGCCCTGAAGCCCAAAAATGGCTGGATTCACTCGCTCGCCAAAACTACGGCCCTCAGACGCTGGCGGAACGCCGCACAGGAACGGACAAGTGGCGCGCGGAAGGCTCCGCGGAAGCACGACGAGTTTTCCCCGTGAACGTTCAGGGAAAAAACATCGCTGGCGTGCGCACGGACATCATTACTCCCCTGGACATGCCGGAGGCAAACCGTGGCCGAGTGCTGATCAACCTTCACGGCGGAGGGTTCAATTCCGATTCGGGTTCGCTCATCGAGGGCGTGCCGATCTGCAATCTTTCGAAGATCGAAGTTGTGTCGGTGTATTACCGCCTAGCCCCGGAGAATCCTTTTCCGGCGGCCGTGGACGACGTGGTTGCCGTGTACAAGGAGCTACTAAAGACTTATAAGCCGCAGAACATCGGCATTTTTGGCACTTCCGCGGGAGGAATTCTGACGGCGGAGGCTACCGTGAAGTTCAAACAATTGGGACTGCCTCTGCCGGGGGCCCTTGGTTTATTTACCATGCTTGCGGATTTCAGCCGTCCCGGGGATTCTCAGAACTTTTTCGCCTTGAATGGACTTCCGGGGAATATGTCGCCGCAAGACCCGAACAAGCGCACCGGAGAAGAGTACGCTCCTTCGACCGATCCGCGCGATCCAGTGTTGTCGCCGTTTTTTGCGGATTTGCACGGCATGCCGCCTTCTCTGCTGGTGACCAGCACGCGCGATATCCTTCTTAGCAGTACTTCGATTTTCCATCGGGCGTTACTGCGTGACGGAAATGACGCGCAACTTGTGGTCTTCGAGGCCCTGCCACATGCGTTCTGGTATCACTTCGAGTTGCCGGAAACGCGCGAATGTTTGGATTTGATGGAGAAGTTTTTTGATAGCAGGTTGGGACACTAAATGTATCGTTTAGGACAAAAGAAAAAGCAATTCTTCCGGGGCTAAAGCCCTGGCCGTCCGGCCTAGTTACGACGCGGCTACAGCCGTGCCCTCCGGTATCGCCTTCTAGGCTTGAGGGTTGTCTTTGGCGGACGGACAGACCTCGGTTGTGCTACGGAAAGCCTCACACAGGAAGGGGGCAGCTACCGGGACGCTCAGAAAACTGCTGTTGGGCACCTAGCCGATTGGCGGATGTGTGGGTGTGTTTGTTTGGGGCATTCTGCCGACGGAGGCAGAACCTATGTCAGCAGAATGGATTGCAGTTTCGAACGCTCTAGCGGACGCGACGGAGAAGGCCGCAGCACACGTTGTGGCTGTACACGCCGAGCCGCGGGGCTCCTCAAGCGGAATCATTTGGCGCGCCGGACTGATTGTGACGGCGGAACATGCGCTGCGGCGCGATGAAGAGATTCAGGTGACGTTCAGCGACGGCAAGGTCGCCAGCGCGACGCTTCAGGGCCGCGACCCCTCCACGGATCTTGCGCTGTTGAAGTGCGAGGCGGCGGCTGCGCCCGCTGCGTTCGGGGATTCTGCGGTGTGGAAGCCAGGGCAACTCGCCCTGGTTGTCGGTGGCACGCGCGCAAGTGGTCCGGTGGCGGCATTGGGATGTGTCAGCCTGGTGGCCGCAGAGCGGCGCATTTGGGGGGGCGCGGCGATTGCTCCTTATGTGCGCTTGGATGTGGCGTTGCAGCGAACTGCCGTGGGCGGAGCGGTGGTCGACGCCACCGGCAGCATCGCGGGATTTGCCACGCCGAAGTTTGCGCCTGCCGGAGCGCTGGCCCTGCCGGTGGCGGCTGTCAATCACGTCGTCGACGCATTGCTTGCCAAAGGGCATATCCCGCGTGGATACCTTGGAGTCGGTCTGCAACCGATACGTTTGCCGGCAAGTCTGCGCGAAACCCTACAACGGCGCGAAAAAACGGCGGTAATTGTGCTGGAGGTGGAGCCCGACGGGCCGGCACATACGGCCGGCGTCCTGATCGGCGATCTTCTGATCGGGTTGAATGGGAAGCCGGTTATGCGACTGGAAGACGTACACGCGCATCTTCATGGTGAGCAGGTTGGCAAGGCGCTCGCCGCAGAGTTTCTGCGTGGCGGAGTGCGCCGTGAGGTTAGCATCGTTGTGGGCGAACGGCCAACAGGGGGCGATTGAAATGGGGATTGCAGGATTTGGGGAAGTGGCCGAGCGCGTGCGGCGGTACACGGTTTTGGTACAGCCCGGCGGGCGTGGCAGCGGTTCGGGAGTGATTTGGAATAGCGACGGGACCATCATCACAAACGCACACGTGGCGAGCGGTTCGCGGGTCGAGGTCACTCTTTGGGACGGTCGTGAATTTACCGCGGATGTCAGCGCACGCGATTCGCGGCGTGATCTTGCGGCTCTTCGAATTTCCGCCACCAATCTCAACGTCGCCCCTCCGGCGCACTCCGCGCTTGTTCGTCCCGGGGAAGTCGCGATTGCGGTGGGAAACCCTTTGGGCTTCTTGGGCGCGATGACCATGGGCGTGATTCAGTCCGTTGCCCCGTTGCGCGGTCTCGGCAGCAGGACTTGGGTGCAGTCCGACGTACGGCTCGCGCCGGGAAACTCGGGCGGTCCACTGGCTGATGTTCATGGCCGCGTTATCGGCATCAATACCATGGTTGCCGGGCGGCTGGCGCTGGCGATTCCCAGCAATGAAGTGATGCAATTCCTTCTCGGTGAAACGGGCGGCCATTGGCTTGGCGTTGCGGTATCTCCGGCGCGTTTGCCCAAACCGAGCGAATTTCGCGCTGGTCTTGTCGTGGTCGGAGTGGAACCAGGCAGCCCAGCGGCTTTGGCCTCTCTTTTGCTTGGAGACATTCTGATCGGGACGGAGGAAATGACATTTTCGTCGCCACAGAAACTGGCGGACACTATACAAAACAATGCGACGGGAGTTTTACGGCTGCGCTTCTTACGAGGTGATTACCAGAAGGTGCGGCGCGTCACGGTTTCTTTGGCCGGGTCCGGCAGGAGACCGATTGCGGCGTGACGCGGATTTTTGTTATCGCGCAGCTAGGGGCCCCGCGAGAGCGACTCGAAGAACTTCTGCAGACATCGGATTTCGAAATCATTGGTTTTGGAGATGGTCTAGAAACCATTGACGAAGAGCTTGCGGAAGAGGCGGATGTCGTTCTCGTGGATGGAACCGTAGTGCCGCACGATGAGTTGCTCAACGCGCTTCACGGCACGAGCTTGCTCCGGGAATCAAAGGTCGTGTTGCTGGTCGATCGCGTTTCTTCGGCTTGGCTGAATCGGGCGATTCGTGGCGGAGTTCATGGGATTGTTCCTTCAGAGCCGGAACCGGACCTGCTTGCCATTGCGGTGAACGCTGTCGCGCGCGGATTGATGGTTATTCATCCGAGCGAGGTGCAAACCAAGCGCGCCGCAGGACTTTCGTCAAGCGAAACTCCGGAGCTCGTCGAACCGCTAACCGCGAGGGAGCGAGAAGTTTTGCAGATGTTGTCAGAAGGGCTGGGCAACAAAGAAATTGCCGCGCGGCTGAAGATTTCCGAGCACACCGTGAAGTTTCATGTGGCCTCCATTCTTGGAAAATTGGGGGCTTCCACGCGTACTGAAGCTGTGTCTGTCGCGCTGCGGCGCGGCTTGATCCTTCTCTGATTTCTCTCACGCTTCAGAATCTTCCGATTTTCGTTCTGCACTCCGGGAATGATAGATTTAATGAGTATGCGAACTTTAGACCAGACCACCCGGGAAATCCTGGAGCTTGCGACGAAGCACTTCAAAGCCGCCCCCGGCTCCCTGAAAGCCGATGACGATTTTTATAAGAAGCTCGGAATCGACAGCCTGCAGACGCTCGAACTGCTGTCGCGCCTGGAGAATCATTTCCACATCGAATTGCCGGACTACGAAGTGCAGGGCGTGAGCGACTTCAAGACGCTCGCCGAACGAGTGCAATCCCGCCTGTAATGCTGGATCTCTCCAAATATTCATCGATTGGGGAAGCGCTGCGCGACGCGCTGGAAACCTGGCCGCGCGAAGTGTGTCTCTACGAGTCGGATCGCGGCGAAGAAAAGCAGCGGATTACGTATCGCGAATTCAAGGAACGCGCGCTGCCACTGGCGAAGTGGCTCCAGGACTCGGGATTTCGCGCTGGGGATCGGGCCTCGATTATCATGACGAATCAGTCGAAGTGGCTGATTTCGGCGTATGCGGTTTTCTACGGCGGCGGAACGCTCGTCCCCCTTGATTACAAGCTGAAACCGGAAGAGCAATGGACGCTGCTGAAGCATTCTGGTGCGAGCGTGCTGATTACCGAGTACCCGATCTGGCGGCAATTGAGCGGGTCCGCCGGACGTGCCGATGCGACCACGGTGAAGACGGTGATGGCGACCGAACCTCGGGCTAACGCAGATTTAGCGGGAGCAATCGATTGGGAGGCGGCAAAAGGGAATGGCTTGCCGTCGTTTGTGCCGCGGAAGCGCGAGGATTTGGCGTGCATCGTCTATTCGTCGGGAACCGGCGGCACGCCAAAAGGCTGCATGATGACGCACGAAAATTACTTGGAGCAGTGCGTCGCGCTAACTTCACTCTATCCGTTTTGGCCGGGCGTGAAGTACCTCAGCATTCTGCCCACGAATCATGCGATTGATTTTATGGTCGGATTTTTTGGACCTTTTATCTGCGGCGCGACGGTCGTGCACTTGCGAACGCTGCGGCCGGAATTCGTGACCGAAGCGTTCACGAAATATCAGATTACGTACGTCAGCCTGGTGCCGCTGGTGTTGAAGAATCTACAAAAGGGATTACAGGCGCGCTTTGACGAATTGCCGCCTGCAAAAAGGCGTCTTTTCGACAGGCTACGTGGCATCAACAAGGCATTGACCGAACACCGGCCACTGCTACCGATCAGCAGGTTTTTGCTCAAGCAGGTACACGCCGCTTTTGGTGGCAAGCTGGAAGCAATCATCGTTGGCGGCGCTTTCACGGAGCCGCAGACGCTGCAATTTTTTTACGATCTGGGCATCCCCGTCGCAAATGGATACGGTTTGACAGAAGCGGGAACCGCTGTGACCGTGAATGATCTTCGGCCATTTCGCGCTGATACCGTGGGCAAGCCCTTGCCCGGAATGGAAGTGCGCATTTTGAATCCGGACGCTGAGCGAATTGGACAAGTCTGCGTGCGAAGCAAGACGGTAATGGCGGGCTACCTGAACGAGCCTGAACTCACCGCGCAAACGATCGTGGGTGGCTGGTTACTGACCGGAGACATGGGGCGATTTGATGCCGCGGGGCATTTGCAACTCTTTGGCCGCAAGAAAAACATGATCGTTACGGAGGAAGGCAAGAACGTCTACGCGGAGGATGTTGAACAGGCGTTCGAGGGCCTGCCGGTGAAGGAATACTGTGTTTTTGCCGCGAATTATATCTGGCCGAGCCGCTCGATGGTGGGCGAGCAATTGGTGCTGGTGATTCACTTGGAACACGGAAGGGCGCTTACCGAGGAATTGCGCAAAGAGATCATCACCCGAAACAGCCGGCTGATTAATTACAAGCGAATTCACGGGCTGGTTCTCGATAACGATGATTTCCCTCTAACCGCCTCCTTGAAAATTATCCGCGTGGCATTGGCGCAGCGATTGGGGAAACTAAATCGAGAACAGGCGATTCTGCCAATCTAACGAAAAAACGATTCTTCGCGAAAAAGGGTAAAATTTAGCTCGGAATCCTTGTGAACGAAAAGTTTATTGCCATCGTGAATCCGGCTGCGGGCGGGGGGCGTTCGGCAAAACTTGCCGGGGGTGAGCTTGCGCGGCTCAGAGAGCGAGGTCTGCGCATCGATGTGATTGCGTCTACGAGTCCCGGTCACGCCTCGGAACTCGCCCGCGAGGCCTACGGCCAGGGATACCGGAGGTTTTTGGCGGTCGGAGGCGACGGAACCGCGCATGAGATAATTAACGGCATTTTTGCGCCGAAGCGCGCCGTGCAACGCATCGAACTGGGATTTCTACCTCTTGGCACGGGAAATTCCTTTTTACGAGATTTTACAAGTAATGGCGCGAAATCCTCCTTGGAAGCACTTGAGCTGGGGCGCAAGCGGCGCGTCGATCTGCTGCGGCTACAACATTCCTCCGGGACGATATATTCCTTTAATTTGTTGAGCATGGGGTTCACCGCGGATGTTGGCGCAATTACCAATCGCGTCTTCAAGCCCTTCGGCCATTTGGGTTATCTTCTGGGTGTATTCGTGAAAGTGGTGCTGCTTCACCGCCGCGGATTCAAGATACGCTGCGATGACGACCGGGAGTGGGATGAGCGGCGCTGCCTGTTCCTCAGCTTCAATAACAGCAAATACACCGGCGGAACGATGTTGATTGCTCCGGATGCGGATCCGAGCGACGGCCTCATCGAATTCGTTCGCTGGGGACCCATTGGCAGGCTGGGATTGATCCGCATGTTGCCGCGTTTGTATGACGGGACGCACATCGTTCATCCTTTGGCTTCACGCCGTGGTGTCAAACGCGTTGAGTTCGATCTGCCCGCACCTGTGGATGTGATGGTGGACGGAGAAATTGTCACCGTACAGTGCCAGGTCCTGGAGATCCTGCCGGCCGCGATGGACGTTTACATATGAAGCGTCTTTGGGACGTGCTTCGCAGCCTGTTGCTTTGGACCGCCAGTTGGGTTCATTTCCTGATCGTTGTGCCAATCCTCATCGGACTGGCGGTTGTTTTGGATCCGCGCAAACATGACTGGCTACAGCGCGCCTTGTGCCGGCGAATTGCCTTTTTTTCCGGAGCAAAGGTCGTGGCGCAGAAGTCGCCCGCTTTCGACGAGAAACGCACTTCGATTTTCATGGTGAATCACGTCAATCTGCTCGATCCGTTTATACTTTACTGCGCAGTTCCTCAACTGGTCCGCGGTTGGGAATTGGAATCGCATTTTAGAATTCCGATTTATGGTTGGTTGATGAAGCGGTTCGGCAACGTTCCTGTTCCGGATGTGCGCAGCCCGAAGGACCTGAAACGCTTGTGGCGACTGACGCAGGAGGCCATTAACAGCGGAGTGAGCCTCATCATTTTTCCGGAAGCCAAGCGGACGCGGACCGGTCATCTGAACGAGTTTGAAGATGGCGGATTCCGCCTGGCGCAGCAACTTGGCGTGCCGCTTGTTCCGGTAAGCCTGGTGGGCTCATTTCATCACCTGCGAGCGGAGGATTGGATCCTGAGGCCGACCACAATTCACGTCATCATGCACGAGACCATCGAAACGCAAGGCATGCGCAAGGAGGATGTTCTGGCCCTGAAGGAGCGGGTGAAGCAAATCATCGCGGGGCCGGTGGAAGCTCGATTGAGAGAGGATTCGAAAGACGAAGGAAGTTCAGCCGCCGAGACCGCCTTCGAGGACTAAGCTATTGGCTCAGGTAGTCGGCTTGAGATTCGACAGAATCCGGCCGGCTTTGGTTTCCTGCCAGGTATAGAAAATCCGATGGATCACGGTGATTGTCGAGACGATAGCGATGACCCAGAGCACTTGCGCCATGCGGTTGAAGAGCCCGCCGATGATCAACAGCACCAGGCGCTCTGGCCGCTCCATAAATCCGACTTTGCACTGAGGAATCAGCGACTCCGCGCGGGCGCGCGCATAGCTGACCATCACCGATCCTGCGGTGGCCACCGCGGCAAGCACCACATAGGGGGTGCGGCCACTAACCGAGTAATACACCAGCAATCCCATGTACAACGCCATGTCGGCATAGCGGTCCAGCGTCGAATCGTAAAAGGCTCCGAATGCCGTCACGCGATGTTGTCGCCGCGCTACCTGGCCGTCCAGCATGTCCAGAAATCCTGCAGTGAAGATGATGATCGCGCCGGTCCGGAAATTTCCGACCGCAAAACTGGCGGCGGCTCCAAAATTGACTAACAAACCCAAAAACGTGAGCAGATTTGGGTTGATACCGGTTGCCGCCAATGCTCCCACGATGCGGTCAATGGCCCATTTCGCACCTGTGCCTATTGCGCCTGTAAAAGTTGCCATTGTTTATGCCAAGTGCACGATGATACTGCAGCCGGCGAAGAGAACCAAATCGCACCTTGACGCTGGCGTGATCTCACCTTAGATTGCTCAGGACATGAAGGAATCCATGAAACTAGATCAGACGGGACGCAGAGAGTTTCTGTTTCGAGCCAGCGGGGCGGCGGGCGTGGCGTTGGTCAGCGCGCAATGGCCGGCGATGGTTGCTGCTGCTCAACACGCTCATGAGGTGGCTAAATCGAAAGCTCCCGGAAAGCTTGAAGTTTTGACTCCCGAACAGGCGCGTCAGGTGGAGGCTATTGCTTCGAGGATTATTCCCACCGATGACTTGCCCGGAGCGCGTGAAGCGGGAGTTGTTTATTTCATTGATCGCGCCCTCAAAACATTCGCAAGCGACGCACTGGCGACCTACAAAGAAGGACTCTCGCATTTAAACCAGCTCACGGGCGCGAAATATCCAGGCACAAAAAGCTTTGCGGATGCCACCACCGAGCAACAGGAAGCCGTGCTGATGGAATTGGACGAACACAACACCGAAGATCACCGCCGACTTGGCCCCCAGGCTTCGGGCGATTTTTTTCAGACAATTCAGATGCACACGGTCTTTGGGTTCCTGGTCGATCCGTCGGCTGGAGGGAACCGGGACTATGCGGGGTGGAAAGTGGTTGGGCGCGATCCGGATCACACGTTTTCTCCACCTTATGGTTACTACGACAAGAACTACCCGGGCTGGCAGGCTGCGAAGGCGGAGGCCGAAAAGAAATGAGTCAGGCAAAGGTGATCTACAAGCCTGCGGACGAAGTGGATTTTGTGATCGTGGGCTCCGGCGCCGCGGGTGGAGTCCTCGCCAAGGAACTCTCAACCAATGGATTTCGAGTTGTGGTTCTTGAGCAGGGGCCTTACCTCACTGAAAATGACTTCACACACAACGAGATCGAGGTTTTTGTTCATCATCAGTTGACCAACCATCCGGAACGGCAGCCGACCACCTTCCGCAAAACCCCTGAAGAGAAAGCCAGGCAACAGCAGTGCGTGATGTATGGCCGCATCGTTGGCGGCAGCAGCGTGCACTTCACGGCGAATTTCTGGCGATTCCACGAAATTGATTTTGTCGAGCGCAGCAAGGTTGGGGAGATTCCAGGAGCCAACCTCGCGGATTGGCCGATTACCTACAACCATCTGGAGCCGTATTACACAAAGGTCGAATGGGAAGTGGGAGTTTCCGGCTTGGCGGGAGCGAGCCCCTTCGATCCACCGCGGTCCAAGCCTTATCCCATGCCGCCGTTGCCGGTGAAGGGTTCGGGTGTGATCTTCGAGCGTGCAGCGTGGAAGCTTGGTTATCACCCTTTCCCGGCGCCGATGGCGATTCTGTCTCAGCCGCGCGCGGGACGAGACGCCTGTGTGAACTGTGGTTTCTGTCTGGGGTTCGGCTGCGAAGTGGGCGCGAAGTCAACGTCGCTTTCGGCAATGATACCCGTTGCCGAGGCCACTGGGCGATGTGAGATTCGGCCCAACTCTTATGTGCACCGCATCGCAATGGATAAGAACGGGCGCGCGACTGGCGTGGAGTATTTCGATGCGAGACGCAACGCGTATTTACAAAGAGCCAAGGCGGTTGTCGTCTGCGCGAATGGCGCGGAAACGCCCCGGCTGCTTTTTCTTTCGGCTTCTTCGCAATTTCCGGACGGATTGGCCAATTCGAGCGGCATGGTCGGTAAGAACTTGATGCCAAACGGCAACGCTTTGGCCTTTGGCGTGTTTGACGAACCCTTGAACGATTACAAGGGATTCGCCGTGAGCCGCGTGATGCACGACTTTTACGAACTGGACCACAACAAATTGGGTTTCTATGGTGGCGGCGGTCTCGATGCTCGCTATGACTTCACGCCGGCGTCCTTTGCGATGACGGGTCTGCCGCCGGGAACTCCGAGGTGGGGCAAGGAATTCAAGAAGGCTTTGCGTCAGAACTTCACGCGCACGCTAGAGATTTTCTGCCACGGAACATCCCTTCCCGTGGAAACCAACAGCTTTTCCCTTGATCCTGAGGTAAAAGATGCGTGGGGACTGCCCGCTCTGCGCATGACCTTTCGTGATCATCCCAATGATCTGAAGATGATGGCGTGGATGCAGGAGCGCGCGATGGAAATTCTAGAGGCCGCGGGCGCGAAGACAAAGTGGCAAGTTCCTGTTCAAGAACAGCAGTTCGCCGTACATCTGCTGGGGACCTGCCGGATGGGGAATGATCCGAAGGCGTCGGTCATCAATCGCGATCATCGCACCCACGATGTTCCCAATCTCTTTTTGTGCGATGGCAGTAGTTTGGTCACCTCCGGCCGCGGCCAGCCAACCATGACCATTCAGGCGTTGGCTTTCCGCGCGGCTGATTGCATCACCGCGCTAGCCAAGCGCGGAGAAATTGGGAGTTGAGCGCTCCACAAGCGCGCTTCAGGCGAGGAAGATAGAATCTTTCTGATACTTTTGGAGAAATGAATGAGTGAAATTGCGTTGAAGCGATGGCTGTTTACGGCTGCCTCGATCGGTTTCCTGCTGCTTTGCATCCCGGGCGTTTGGACGATCGCGCAATCGCAAACCGCGACGCCTGCTGAAACTCCGAAAACCGCCGAACGACAATTCAAGAATATACAAGTGTTGAAGGATATCCCCGCGGATCAGTTGATTCCGTCGATGCAGTTCATCGCTGCTTCGCTCGGGGTGGAATGCGATTTCTGCCACGTCGAGCATGAAATGCAGAAGGACGACAAGAAGGAAAAGCAGACCGCCCGAAAAATGATCGCAATGGAACTCGCCATCAATAAAGGACACTTCAATAACGAGGTCGAGGTCACCTGCTACACCTGCCACCGCGGCTCGGCGCATCCGGTGGGTACACCTGTTCTCTTTGCCGATGCGTCGAAACCCGCTCCGCACGTCCATGACGAAGGCGGCGATGCCAATGCCAACTTGCCCACAGCCGACCAACTCCTGGACAAGTATCTGGCCGCAGTCGGAGGCGCCGACGCGCTGATGAAAATCAAATCGCGCGTTCAGAAAGGCAGTCTTGAGGCAGGCGGAATGCAATACCCCATCGAGGTGTATTCAGAAGCTCCGGACAAGCGCGTTTCGATCTCGCATCCGCAGGGCGGAGAAAGCGTCACGGCCTTCAACGGCGAAGTGGGCTGGTTGACGATCCGGAACGGCATTCACATGATGACTGGGGCCGAACGCGAAGCCGCACGGATTGATGCAGAACTTTACTTTCCCGCGCGTGTGCGACAACTTTACAAGGAGTTTCACGTCAGGCCGGGAGAGGAGATCGACGGTCGAGCGACCTATATGGTAACGGCCACGGGCGCGAATCGTCCTTCCTTGCGGCTCTATTTCGACAAGGAATCGGGATTGCTCCTCAGACAGTTGCGTTTTGCGGAAACGCCGCTCGGACGGAATCCGACGCAGATTGATTACGCGGACTACAAGGAAATCAACGGCGTAAAGATTCCGTACCGGTGGACGCTGACGCGCCCCAACGGCAGCTTCACCATCAAGGTGGAGCAGGTGCAACAAAATGTCCCCGTCGACGACAAGTTGTTTGTGCCGCCGAAAGAGAACCCCGCGAAGTAAAAGTACCAGTCTGTGTGGGCGCAACGGCCCGCCTCCCTTCGTTCCTTAGGGCAAACAGAAGGTAGGCCGTACAACAGCATTGGCGGTTAAAGATGATGACCTAGCGGCACCGCCGAACCCTCTTGGTTAGAACTTGAAGATGATCCCACCCGTGAAGCTGCCACGGTTCAGGTAATGGGACACGTTCGCATAGTAACAGCCGAAAAACGGATCGCAGAAGAGCTCGTTCGATGAACTTCCATACGTCGGCAAGTACCGAAGGTCGGCGCGCAAGCCGATGTGACGACTCGCGTAATATTTCACACCGCCGCCGAGGCTATACGAAAATTCCGTGCGATTCGGCGTGTTATTGCCGTTCTCATCGTGAGTGAAGCCAATACTCGCGGCTACATACGGCCGGAGTTTCACTTCGCTGGAGCGGAACATATACAATCCGCCAAACTGAAATTGATCGATGACCGAGTGATAGCCGCTGATGTAGCTGTTGGTGAAAGGGTCGTGTGCGCTGTAGGAAGTGTTGTTGCGGTTCCACATGAACTCCGGCTGGAAATTTTCGGTGAGGCTGTAATCGATGAAGCCACCGAATGCCGTGGCGCCGTTCACGCGCAGCTGGTCGATCGGAGCTGCGGGGGAACCACTCGAAGTGGTGACGGGATACGAGGCGGTGGTTTCATATCCCACGAAAGGGTCGAGTTCGAATCGTCCCTGTCCATGAGTGGAGCTGGCTGCGAACAGAAAGAGGGCAACTGCCGCAAGCCAAATCGTACGAATCTTCATTGATCTGATTCTCCTTTTGGACCACACGTTCAGTTTGGACTTCGGCCGCAAATCCTCAGCCCCCGCAAGGGACCCTACGGGCGGTTCCTGGGCATATCCCTGTGACGGTGAACCAAGCTGCTGCAAGTACAGAGCGCCCCTCGATATAAACCCTGAGTTTTCTGATAAGTTTCCCGGAGCCGGTCCCGCCGGCTGCTGGCGGGTCATCGTGAGTCACTCGCTTGGCGGGTGTAAGTGGCTGAAAATAGGTCGACTGGAGTTCTACGGGTGGGCCGGATCGGGCTGGGGTGCGACAGGGGCACCGCTGGTCTTCGCGTTAGCGGTTGCCGCGTTTCCAGCGGCGGTCTGCGGATTCTCGGCGGGACTTTCTCGATCCTAGTGATTTTACAAAATGTCGGCTCCGTTCGACGCGAGCCAGCTGACTCTTGCTGATAGGCTCGGGAGCTGCGCCCGTGACGGGATACCGTTGACGGCAAAGGAAAAGCATGTCAGAGTCCCACTCTCCGAGGCACTCGCCGCCCGGCAATTTCAAACTCACCTAGCCCTAGTCGGGAGGTTGTATGTTCAGCCGTATAGCCCTGACGACAGTGTTGGTGTGTTCTGCGTTGGTGCCCGCTGCATTCTCCAACCAACTTACTACCCCGGACGCGATTGTAGATAAGGTAGTCGCGCAGGAGCAGTTGGAAGTTCAGCAACTCCGCAATTATTCACCGTTGGTGGAAACGTATATTCAATATTTTCGCCTGGACAAGCAGTCGGGGGCAGTGCCGGATGGAGACAAATACTTTTTGGGTCGGGCCAAGTTGGCAAAGGGTGTGGAGCTCGAGCCACTGGCATATGACCCTGGGCTAAAGAGGAAGTTGTCTGAGGATTGGCGGGAATTTCTCAATATAGGTTTTGTCCCGGGCGGGTTTCTTCAGATGATCTATCTGGACTCCTCTGGTCTCGATCGTGACCACTACAAATTTGACTACATTCGCCGCGAGTTTTTGGGAGATGTTCGCTGCCTGGTCTTCGATATTGCTCCACTGAGAAAAGATGACAAGGGACGATTTTTCGGCCGAATCTGGGTGGAAGATCAGGATTACCACATCGTGCGGTTTAACGGTTCCTATGCCGAATCCTTCGTGCTCAGTCATTATTTCAATTTTGATAGCTGGCGGACAAACGTTGGAGCGAATCAATGGCTTCCCGCCTTCGTGTACACAGAACAAGGCAATCTGCATGACGCAAAAACGATGCAACTAGCGTACAAGCCGTTTCGTGCGCAAACCCGACTCTGGGGCTATCACCTTGCGCATCCAGGGGGAGAGCAAGAGCTGAGTAAGGTATTCATTGAGACGCCGATGCAGGATTCGTCCGAAACTGCGAAAGACTACTCGCCCCTGCAGGCGCAGCATGCCTGGGAGCGGCAAGCCGAATTGAATGTGACCGACCACCTTGAGTGGCAAGGCTTGATGGCGCCGCACGGCGAAGTGGATAAGGTGCTGGAGACCGTGGTCAACAATCTCGAAGTGACCAATGGTCTGGACATCGAGCCAGAGGTTCGTTGTCGCGTGCTCATGACGTCCACGCTCGAATCGTTCACCATCGGCCACACCATCGTCTTGAGTCGCGGGTTAGTGGACGTGCTACCTGACGAAGCCAGCCTTGCGGCGATTCTGGCTCACGAGCTGGCTCACATGGTGCTGGGACAAGGCATGAACACCGAATTTGCCTTCTTCAATAGCCTGCAATACAAAGAAAGAAACACGTTCCACCAGTTTGAGTTTAGTCGGACAAAGGCGGATGAACCGGCCACCGAAGAGAAGGCCAACGAACTGCTGAGGCACTCCCCTTACAACCAGTCAACCGAAACGGCGAAGCTTTTCCTCGAGGCGCTCAAGAAGCAGTCCAAAGATTTCCCCAATCTGGTCAGTCCCCATTTGGGAGAAAGACTTCCGACAAGTTGGGCAGTTGCCACCACCGCGCCTTCCGCCACCCAGTCCGAAGCGAGGCCAAATACAATTGCAAACACGGCGCTGCCTCTCGGAGGACGCGTCAAGGTCGATCCGTGGACCAATCAACTGCAAATGTCCAAATCCAAACTCGCAGCTCCGATGAGCGAGGCGGAGAGGATGTCGTTCCAAATTACACCGTTCGCTTTCTACCTTACCCGCCAAAACGACAGGCGAACCACGCAGCCGACTGCTGGAGTCGCAGCGAAGCTGGATACAGGCCAAAATCCGAACTAGTGTCGTTGTCGACCAACCAGCCTGCGGGCATTGAATGTACACTCCGCTTGGTGACCAGGTCGTCTCGCAGCTAAGTCGTAGTCGGCGAGCGTAGCGCGAATCCTCGAGTGTTCGAAGCTCTTACCGCAGTTCTTACAACAAAGTACCCAGCGCGCCATTTGCTTGTCCAAGCTAAGCGTTCGATCCACTCTGAACAATACCTATGAGCTTGTAGAAGACCATGTCGTTTCGTGCCCTCGTTGCAATACAGTCCTTTCTCAAATACGCAAACCACAGTCGCTCCAGCAATCCATGTGGGGCGGCTGGACGTGTCCGAATTGCGGAATTTAGACAGATAAGTAGGTACGCGACCAGATGGAAGGACTTAACGCTCTCAGTAGGATAGACTCCGCCGCAGAGCGCAAGAGAGGCAAGAAAAATACGCCGATCCGTGAAAGGAACGCCTATGAAAGAGCTTGCGGT
>Ga0210394_10001332_pt1 | contig 40363 bp, 45 predicted proteins | sample IncBWC12MmetaG_FD_160121 | JGI IMG/M metagenome (GOLD analysis project Ga0210394, IMG submission 160121) | Forest soil microbial communities from Barre Woods Harvard Forest LTER site, Petersham, Massachusetts, United States - Inc-BW-C-12-M | ecosystem: Environmental > Terrestrial > Soil >... | reverse complement strand
TTGCAGAATTTCCTCTGATTGAGCCCATCCGATTTCCTGGGATTGGACCCACCTGATTTCCTGAGAATGGACCCAGCCGATTTCCTCGGATTGGGCCCACCGGCGCCGAGCCGCAATGCGGGCGGAGCGGCCCTGTACCGTCGTGCGCAAGCACGAACGGGAGGGGGCCATGGCGCGGAGGAAGTTGACGGTGGATCGGTACGCGGAGATCAAGCGGCGGCTCTCTGAAGGCCGCGGCGTTCGTGAGATATCGCGGGCGCTGGGGTGCTCGCGCCGGCTGGTGCGTGAGATCCGGGCCGGGCTGAAGGACTCCCCTGTGGTGCCCAAGCCGCTGGCCGATCCGTTGTGGATGGCGCAGCTGGAGTGGCCGACGATCATCCATGAGCTGGGTCTGGGACACCCGCTGAAGTTCCTGTGGGAAGAGCGCGCGCAGCACCTCACGACGTACAGCAACTTCTGGAAGCAGTTTTACCGCAAGTTCCCGCAGTATCGGGAGGCCAGCATCACGGCGCGCGAGTTCGCGCCGGGCGAGCGCGTGGAGGTCGACTACGCCGGGGATCCGATCGAGTGGATCGAGATCAAGAGCGGGGAGATCCGCCGCGCCTGGATCTTTGTCGCAGGTCTTGGCTTCAGCCAGCTGCTGTACGCCTGGGCGGCCGAGGACATGAAGAGCCGCAACTGGTTGGCCAGTCACCGGCGCATGTTCGCCTACTACGGCGGCGTCACGCACGTGACGGTGCCGGACTGCCTCAAGCAGGGCGTCCTCAAGTGCCACCTCTACGATCCGGATCTGAACCCCGGTTATGCCGAGTGGGCGGTCCAATACGGCACGGCGGTAGTGCCAGCGCGCCCGGATCACCCCAAAGACAAGGCCATCGTCGAAGGGCTGGTCAAAATCCTCATGCGCTACGTGCGCTTCCGCTACCGGCGCCGGCGCTTTATCTCGCTCCTGGAGATCAACCGGGCGCTCACCGAGTGCATCGAACGGATCAATGATCGCCGCCACACGCGCTTTGGCGTCTCGCGGCGCGAGCGCTTCGAGACGCTGGAGAAAGCTGCGCTCAAGCCGCTGCCGCTGGGCGATGTCGACTGTGGGGAATGGAAAGACGCGACGCTGCACGCCGACTGCTACCTCTACATCGAGGGCGACTATTACAGCGCCCCGCACATCCATCGGCACAAGCGGCTGCGCATCAAGATCACCGAGAACCAGGTCGAGATCTTCCTGAGGCTCGAGCGCGTGGCGATCCATCCTCGCAGCCGCCATCGCAATGGCCGCCGCATCAAGATCGATGCGCACTTCCCGCCAGCCTCGCAGGCGTACTACGAGGCGACACCGCAAAAACTGCTCTCCCAGTCGCGCTTTATCCACCCCGAACTCAATCGGTTGTTCGTGGAACTGTTCAATGCCGATGTCTACGGCAACATCCGGCGTTGCCAGGGCTTCGTGCGTACCTGCACCAAAGAGATCAACCAAAGTGGGCATGAGCTCGCCAGCGAGCGTATCGCCGCGGCGATCGAGAGCATGCGCCGCTACAACAAGTTCCGCGTACCGTACTTCAAGGCGCTGCTCGACCAGGCACGCAAACAAGCCCTGCAGCCCGAAGCCGGACGCGAGATCGTGCGCCAGCCAGGCAATCCCATGCTGCGTTACGCCGGCGACACCGTTCCCGTCACTGCCACTTCAACCCAGGAGAGCTTGGACCTATGAGTACCGCCATTGCCAAAAACCTGATGGCCGAGATGAAACTGCTCGGCATGCTCTCGGCCTTCGAGAAGGCTGTCAACGACGCCACCCGCGATCAATCCAGCTACAGCGAGCTGCTCGATGTCCTGTTGCAAGCCGAAGCCGATTATCGACAGGAAAGAAAGACCGGCTACCGAATCAAAGCGGCCAAGTTCACCCTACGTCCGGCGTTCGAGGACATCGACTTCACCGCCAGTCGCTCGATCAGCAAGACGCAGATCAAAGAGCTCTACAGCCTGCAGTGGCTGCATGACGCCAGACCGGTGCTCTTGATCGGACAAACCGGCGTAGGCAAGACCTTCATCGCCCAGGCTGCGGGGCTACACGCCTGCGCCTGCGGCAAATCGGTGCTCTACATGACGCTCACGACGTGGCTCGAGAACCTGGCGCTCGCCCGCTCCAGCGGTACGTATCTGCGCTACCGCGACAAGCTCGCCAAACCGGATCTGGTCATCCTGGACGACATGGGCATGAGAAAGCTCTCCGCCACGGAAGCACAGGACTTGTGTGAGCTGCTCGAAGAGCGATCGATCAACAAGTCCACGCTCTTTACCACGCAGCTGCCGCTCGATCACTGGAGCGAGGTGATCGGCGATCCGGTTATCGCTGATGCGATCCGCGACCGCCTCGAGCACTCAGCGCTCGCCATCCACATCACCGGTGAGAGCTATCGCGGCGTCAAAGCCAGAAAACTTGCCAACAAGAAGAAGGACAGCTAAGAATCGTCGCCTACGGCTCCGCCGGCAACTCACTCACGGTGGGTCCAATCCGCGGAAATCAGCCGGGCCCAATACGGGAAATCCTGCACTCATTGTTACAGCGCTGCTTAGCGCTAGATGGGTGACGGTGTCTCTTCACGGGGCGTTTGCTGCGTTCGCCACCGCGCTTCTATGGCCGATCAAACTTGCTGTTATTGCAGGAGTCCTGGTCACGGTGGTGGTGGTGTGGTCACGTCTAGTTCTCGGCCGACACGTCGCAGCAGATGTCGTGGCTGGTTTGCTGCTCGGGATGGCCGCTGGCGGCGCGTATCATGTGTGGGTCGTCTAACAACGCGTTGGAGCGAGCCCGCGGCCGGTAGCTTCGTTGAGAGGAGAGGGATCTTGAAGATTTGGACAAAGCGGCTTCGATCAGCGTCAGCGATGCCGCGGCTCGCTCAACGCGGACGTTATACGGCCAGCAGGCAGTGCGCTTGCGCACAGGCACAGGTAGCGAAGCATGGACGGCCTCCACCTCAAATCCCCAAATCAAACGGGCCCCAACTCGCCACGTAGTCTCGAAGGCATTGGAGGGAAGCCATGGTTTATGAGAATCCGTCCTTGGTCCGCTTTTCGGAGCGCATGTCGCTATGGCTCCCCGGTGCATTTTCGTTTGCTCTGATCCTGCTCTCTCTGGCTTGGAATCCACGGCTTACAGGAGGCTCCCAAGTCGCCATGCCGTGGCACATTGCCTGCCTCATGATGGGCATACTTGGTGGCACCGTTCATGCCGTTCTGCTTCGGTACAATCGTAGAATCCAGGCCCTCGAAGAAGCCCTGGAGCGCACGACGACGGCACGGTCCAAGTAGCATTGGCCGTATAACAATCGTTAGAGTCCGCAACGAGATTCGCCTATGCAGCGAAAGCGACAAGTATTGAGACCCAAGGCAAAGACCCTTCGTTTGAAGCTGCAGGAGCGCGCGCGGGCGATTTGTAAGGCTGTCAGTGGCGCTATCGGTTGGCACTGCGTTTGTCGCACCTGCGGCTGTGTTTAACACTTTCGCTCTGGTTTGCGCAGGCGGTTCCGCGCGCGCGCAGTAGACTGGTTGGGGCGTCCTCTAACAATCGCTGGAGCGGTCGCGCGTGTTAGGCCCGGTGAGGCTCGCTGATATGTCGATTTTCTGGATAAAGTGCTTTCGCTTGGCGCCGCAAAGACCGCGCGCAGCTCAGCCTCACCGTTGGAGGGGACGGTGATGCGTGGGTGGTTACGCGCCGCGGGCGCTGGAAGTCAGTTTGCGCCCACGGCGCTTGTCCGGCGTGCTCGCGCGGCCCCTCAACTCCACCGTTAGGTGCCTGTTGTGCGCAAACGTGTGCCACTTGTCGCCCTCTGCGTGACCCCGTCTCCAGGCGGCCGCTCAACCACTTCGTTAGGCCGCAGAAAACACACTCTCCCTCATCACCACCCGACCTCGGAGGTTCTATGAAGCGAGTCACTGGCATTGGCGGCATCTTCTTCAAAGCCAAAGACGCTCCGGCACTACAGGCCTGGTACAAGCGGCACCTCGGAATCGATGTCCAAGAATGGGGTGGCACGGCTTTCACCTGGACCGACGGTGAAGGTAAGCCGGTTGCCGGAACAACCATCTGGTCCATTGGTTCGGCGCAAGGTGACCACTTTGCGCCCAGCACTGCAACTTTCATGGTCAATTACCGGGTGGAGGATCTGCACGTCCTGGTTAAAGTCTTACGCGAAGAAGGCTGCAACGTTCTCGAGAAGATCGACGATTCCGAGTACGGAAAGTTTGCCTGGGTCATCGATCCAGAAGGAAACAAGGTAGAACTTTGGCAACCCCCCGCTGGCCAATGACCAAGGCAGTCGGCCTCAGCACGAATCTGGGGCCTAACCCTTCGTTGCACCGGACTGCCTCGGCAGCCGGCGAACTTAAACGTTAGGCGTCAACCAAGAAACGGCGTCGCGAGCTTTGGCGTGGGTGGTTTGCGTTAAGTCGGCACCGACTCAAACGGGTACTCTGAAGGTGAACACTGGCGGCCGTCGACGGAAGTACCGTGTATGCGTCATCCCTTGACGTGTCTGGTTGCGGGTCCGTTGCTTGCGGCACGCCCTGCTTCAGCGGAATCCCCCGCTGACAATTCTCAGAGCGACACGCTGCTTCAGCAAGCAATCTTAGAGAGATGTCCACACGCGGCGGAGGCACTAAAGGTACAGCACGAAGCAGCCGACCGTCGTCGAGCACCCCCGATCCAACGGGTTGCGCGCCCAATGCTCCAGCGCGAGCTGATGTTGCGGGGTGAGCAGGATCAGGCAGCGCGCGGCGCCACGAAGTCCTCGACAACGCGTCAAGGCGTGGACATGGAATACATGAAGGAGATCGACGCAGACAATTTGCCTCGGCTCAAGCACACCGTCCGTCAAGACCGTTTCCCGACCGCCCGCATGGTCGGTTACGATGGCCTCCAGGCGGCTTGGCTCCTGGTGCAGCACGCCCCTGACCTGGCATTCCAAGCCGAGATGCTGGTGCAAGTAAGACGGCGGGTTCAGTCAGGCGAACTGGACTTGCAGAATTACGCACTATTAACAGACAGGGTGCTCCTGGCGCAGGGAAAGAAGCAACGATACGGAACTCAGTTTGAAGTCCGCGACGGAGCCCTGGCAGTTCGTCCACTGGAAAATCCGCGTCACGTGGATGAACGGCGCCGAGCGCTCGGGCTAATCTCGCTTGAGGCCTACACTTGCACTTTGAAAGATATGAACGATGTTCGAGCTACGCGTTAGATATTTGCGGGTCGTCGCGCCCGCTGATGGCTACGTCGTGGTCGGCGGGTTGCCGCCCAACAATCGTTGGAGGGGCCGTGACGCGTGAGCGGTTTGGCGCCGCGGGCGCCGGAAAACAGTATGCGCCCGCGACGCTAGTCTGGCGCTTCTGTGCGGCCGTTCAGCTTCACCGTTAGACGTCGGCGGTTGTGACGCTTACAGGGCTTGAATCAATGGGGTTAGGGGTCGGGATGGCTGCCTTCGCTTGGACGCTGCCGTGACACACGGCTTCTCTATTCAGTTCTGTGGGAACCTCGAGGCCTGTCGCACTGAGGCAAGAATCTTGCAACCGTCGGCTCAGCCTGACGACACCCTTGTCGCTCTTGTGTATGACACGTCGAAGGGAGTTGTCGTTAGGTACTTTGGTTCGGCCTTGGCGAATCCGACACTGCCTGGGCTGGATGCTGCGATTTCGGAGGCCCGAGCAGAACTGCTTCACTACATAAATCGAAGGGGTGAGAACCGGCCGAAAGGCATAACGCGTCCAGGTCTATCTTTGTGGCTCACGGAAAGGGACGATGAAACGGTGGTGGGAAAACCTCTCGAGTGAGGCCGACGTCTAACAATCGTTGGAGGCGGCCGTGAAGCGTTTGTGGGCAGGCCGTGTCACGCGGCCCCTCAACTTCACCGTTAGGCGGCATCTTTTTCGCGTTTCCTCTTGGAGTCACCACAATGCGCATTCGGTACTTTCTCGGAATAGCCTTGCTCGCCGGCCTCTGGGGCTGCTCATGCGGCGGCTGTCCGGCTGAGATATTCTTGTGAGAGCCTATGTCGTGACCACCGGCACAGTGTTCGCCATGATGGTCGCAGCCCACATCTGGCGCGCCTTTGAGGAGGGGCCGGAGGTTGCTAAGAGCCCGGTCTACATCATCCTTACTGCCGTCGCCGCGGGCTTAGCTCTGTGGGCATGGCGCGTACTTAAAACCATGCCGCGCTCATGATCGCGTCGCCGCCTGACCAACGGTTGGAGCGGGCCGTGACAGTTGGTGGTTGGCGCGTCGCGAGCGCGTTTCGCCACGTTGCGCTCGGGTCGCCCGGGACGCGCGTGCGTCCGGCCGCTCAACCTCATCGTTAGGATCCAAGAGACGCCCATGCTGGTGCCCCTGAAATTCATCGCCACGCTCGCAGCTGCCATGTTTGCCGGCGCCGCGCTGTATGTGAACGTCGCGGAGCACCCCGCTCGGATGACGCTCGACACCAGGTTTGCGGCGGCGCAGTGGGCTCCGAGTTACCGACGCGCCACCTGGATGCAGGCACCCTTAGCATTGCTCAGCTTTGTGGCAGGCCTCGGTTCGTGGTTGCTGGGTGGTGGTCTCGGATGGGCCATTGCGGCTCTTCTGATTGGCGCCGTGGTTCCCTTCACACTTATCGGCATCATGCCGACGAACAGGGCATTACTTGCGCAGGGTCGCGATCTCGGTACAGCAGAGACGCGTTCTTTGCTCGAGCATTGGGCGAAGCTTCATGCGGTGAGAACGGTGCTTAGCCTTGCCGCGACGATCCTGTATGTGTGTCTCGCGCTCGGATCCTAACCATCGGTTGGAGCGGGCCGTGAGGCGTGGGTGGTTGCGTCGCGAGCGCGGGTAGCACTTTGCGCTCGCGACGCTAGTCTGGCGGCATCATGCGGCCGTTCAACTTCACCGTTAGACTCCTGGGGTCGCGTTCGCACAGACAACTGGATGGAGGTAGTGCCATGAAACTCACGGCGACTATATTCGCAATCACCTTACTCGCCTCTGCGGCTCCGGCTACTACTAGCGCCGAGACGCCTGAGGCGGCCGCTCAGTCCGCCGCCCTGGCCTGGCTTACCCTGGTAGACGCCGGAAACTACGCTCAGAGCTGGAGCGCCGCCTCCGCGTTATTTCGCCAGAAAGTGTCTGAATCGCAGTGGCAATCCACCGCCGCTGGCGCGCGCGCCCCGCTGGGGACACTGAAGTCTCGCAAGGTGCAGTCGGCCACTCTTAGAAACTCTTTGCCCGGCGCCCCAGACGGCGAGTATGTAGTCGTTCAGTTCGCATCTTCTTTTGAGCACAAAGCGAGTGCCATTGAAACCGTCACTCCGATGAAGGACGTAGATGGCAAATGGCACGTCTCTGGTTATTACATTAAGTAGGAGGGCCTAACCATCGGTTGGAGCAGGCCGTGAAGGGTTATGGTGGGCGCGCCGCGAGCGCGCTGCGCAATCTTGTGCCCGTGTCGCGCTGGATACGCCTGCGTCCGCTCAACTTCACCGTTAGGCATCGCGAGACCACTTTTGACGACACTTCGCACAGCAGCCATGGTCTTGGTCGCTGCCTGGTCCAGCCACTCGGTTGCTCAGGGCCATCTCGAGCTCTTGAGCAGCATGACCGGCACGTGGGACGTGCAGCAACGCATGTGGCCTGGTCCTAAGAAGGATCCGATCGCGTTGCCGGCCGCCATCGCGCAGAGGCGCCTCATACGGGATAGCTACCTGGACGAGGTGATGCAACCAGTCGATGATCGTCCAGGGCAGCCCGGCGCATTCAGTCGGTACGCGCTTCTAAACTACAACGCTGTTACGTCGCGGTACGAGTACGCCTCGTTGGATACTCGGGCATCTCAACTTATGGTCGAGCAGACCCTAGCCATCGCGTTCGGAGTAAGCGCAACCGAACTGAAGCTCCAAGGAGGCTCGTTCCTCGCGCCGGAGTGGGGAAGCGCCAAGAACGTTCGATTCAAGTACCGGCTCACGATCGGCGCAATCAAGGACAACCAACAGACCGTTCGTCTGTTTCTTACGCCGCAGACGGTGCTGCCAAAGACCGAGTTTCTAGCGTTCGAGTATGTATATACCAAGAGACCATAGGCTAATACTGCCTGCGAGGGCGACGCCTAACCCTCGTTCCAGCAGACTGCCTTGGGCAGCCCGTACAAGCGCCACAGCGCAAGATAAGACCGTTACTCTTTCCAAATACTGTCCTGCTGTTAAGCTCACCTCCTTTTACACCGCACGATCAACTGCACAATTTAGTGGAGCTGTTGTTGCTACAGGCACCCTTGTTTTGCGCTCGCGACGCTGACGGGGCGGCCTCGGGCGGCCGCTCAACCTCATCGTTAGACCACAAATAACTCCTGCGAGGAATCCAGCATGACGATCCTCCGTATCAATCACGTCCAGCTGGCGATGCCGCGCGGCCTTGAAAACGAAGCGCGCCGGTTTTACGGCGAGGTGCTTGGGCTACGCGAGATTCCGAAGCCACCCGCACTTGCCGCTAGAGGGGGAGTTTGGTTTGAGCTCGGTGATGCCCAGCTCCACTTAGGCGTAGACGCTGATTTCCGACCCGCAAAGAAGGCCCATGTTGCGTTTGAGGTCGCGGACCTCGATTCGGCTATCGTTCGGTGTCAAGCCGCGGGTCATGAGCCTCGTTCGGATGACAGAATTCAGGGCCTGCGCCGCTTCTTTGTTGACGATTCGTTTGGGAATCGACTCGAGTTGATGGAAGCGTCAGATCCTCGCAGTCGGTGATAGCCGTGCCACCGTGGTCTAAACATCGGTTGGAGCGGGCCGTGATGGGCCAGCGCCGGGCGCCGCGAGCGCGCTTCGCTATGTTGCGCTCGCGTCGCACTGGACGCGCCCTCGGTCGGCAGCTCAACCTTATCGTTAGCTTTCCGCGGGGGCTACTCCCCTGTGTTTCTTGACTGTGTCAGCCGGCGGCGAGCACGCTGCACGACTTCTCATCGTCCACAGGAGCACCCGGAACCCATGAAGGTGAATACTTCAGTCCAACCCCTCGCCGGAGCTATGCTGTTTGGTCTTGGCGTCGCAACGGGGCAACTTGCGCAAACTTCAACCGACTCACCTCAGCGCGTGGAACAGAAGCGGGCAGACCTGACGGGTGCGCCTGGCATGGAAGTCATTGCTTCTGTGGCCGAGTACAAGCCAGGTGATTCCCTGGGCCTGCACACCCACCACGGCGTAGAGGCTGCGTACGTACTGCAGGGGGCCAGCGTGCAACCCCGGGGCAAGGAGCCGATGGCGTTGCCCACGGGAGCTACGCTCTTGAACCTGCGCGACGTTCAGCACGCTGGCTTCAAGGTCGTCGGAGATACGTCGCTAAGGCTCTTCACGGTTCACATCGTCGACAAAGGAAAACCCCTGTATGACTACGCGCACTAGCGCAGCCTCGAACGCGTTGATTCTTGTTGACAGTTACGCGAACGGTCGGCGCATTCTGGAATTGATTGGGGATCTTGACAAGCCGGCGCCGAAGGGCCCATAGCGAGAGGTCGGAGTGCGTCATCCAACCATCGGTTGGAGCGGGCCGTGATAGGTCAGCGCCGAACGCGTGTAGGTGCGGCCGCTCAACCGCATCGTTAGCTGTCATGGAGAGCGCTGAATGACCGTCGAGTCTGCGCAGGGCTTCTTGCTGTGGTGTCTTGTGATCAACTACGGCATTTTGCTTTTGTGGTTCCTGGTGTTCTGGTTTGGCCACGACTGGATGTTCAGGCTCCACAGTCGGTGGTTTCATCTGTCAAGGGAGCGCTTCGACAGCATTCACTATGGGTGCATGGCTGTGTACAAACTTGGGATTCTTCTCCTAAATCTCGCCCCATACGTGGCGCTGCGCTTAATCGGCCTCCATGCCAGCTAACCAGTCGCTCCACCGGACGCTTGACGCGTCTGTCACGCGGCTTGCGTGCGCGACCCGTGCGCAGCGGCTATGCGCCGGTGAGCTCAATCGTTAGGCGCCAGAACATGCTGCAGCCGCCAGTTCTCGAGTCCGTCCTAAAGTGCCCCAAATGCGGTGCCACGACCACGGAACTAATGCCAACCGACGCATGCGTCTACTTTCACGAATGCGTCAGCTGCCACTCGCTGCTTCGCCCGAAGCCGGGAGACTGTTGTATCTTTTGCTCCTACGGGTCCGTGAAGTGCCCGCCGATCCAACAGTCCCACGGCTGCTGTAGCGACGCGGCGGCGCCTTCTAACCGGTAGCGTGCGACCGTGCGCAATCTAGTTAGGCGTCACGATGCATCCATCAGCGCTCCCGTGCTAGGTCATAAACCCAACTCCCACCAAACGACGAATCGAAAGGCGAACTGATCATGCCCACAGGAACCGTCCGACTTCACCGCGTGCTCCGGACGAAGCCCGAGCGCATCTATCGCGCGTTTTTAGACGCTGACGCAATGGCCAAGTGGCTTCCGCCTTACGGTTTCACCTGCAAGGTTCACCACATGGATGCCAAAGTTGGCGGCACCTACGAGATGTCGTTCACGAACTTCACGACAGGCCACGGTCACTCCTTTGGCGGCGAGTATCGTGAACTGGTGCCATTCGCAAAGATTCGCTATACGGACAGGTTCGACGACCCAAACCTTGCCGGAGAAATGCAGACGACGGTGACCTTGAAGCAAGTGTCGTGCGGAACTGAGGTCAACGTAGTGCAAGAAGGGCTGCCTGAAGCCATTCCGGTCGAGATGTGCTATCTGGGCTGGCAAGAGTCGCTCGCACAACTTGCGAAACTCGTCGAACCTGAGATTCCGGGGTAACGCGGTGACGCCTAACCCTGCCGTCGAGAGGACTTGCCGCAGCAAGCCTCACTGGGCGGCCGCTCAACCTCATCGTTAGGCGTCCTTAGGGTCATCACATGATTGAAGCGTCGTGCCACTGCGGATCTATCCCGATCGATATACCTCGGAAGCCTCGCACGGTGACGGATTGCAATTGTTCAATCTGCCGGCGTTATGGGGTGCGTCACTCACTGGGAGGAAGTGAGGAAGTCGGCCTCAGGTCGGGTCGGCGTTAACGCAAGAAACCTCGACTCAGGCATCTTGAAGAGCGCGCGCATTCGACATCTTGACGGAGCGTTGACGTGGAAATACCTCGACTAACGCCTTTGAGAGCCGGGACACTTAAAGAGTGCGCGTGAGGCTGTTGCCATAGCTACGCTACGTAGCTACACTAGCGTCTGTTCGCCTGGGACGAGGCAAAGCGACGCGCTAATCTTCGAAAGCACGGCATTGACTTCGCGGACGCTGAGAAGATCCTTCGCGGCCTCACTTCTACGGTCAAGGATGATCGCGAATCCTACGGCGAATAGTGATTCCTCGCCCCGGGTCTGTTGGAAGATCAGGTGGTGTCAGTGACGCACGCTGAACGCGGCGACACGATTCGGATTATTTCGACTCGCAAGGCTGCAAAGCATGAAACGCGTTTCTACTTCTCGCAAATCACGGACTAGTCTCAGCAGTCTTCGGAAGATGCTGGATACCGACGTCGTGCGTGACGGCGATGCGCCAGAGTGGACACCGGAAATGTTCGCACGTGCCGTCGCGCGCAGGGGCCTGAAGCCCGTCCCAAAGAAGGCGCTGCTGTCGCTGCGCATTGACTCAGACGTTATTGAATGGTTCAAAGAGCAAGGCGCCGGGTACCAGTCACGGATGAACGCACTCCTGCGAGCCTACATGGAGGCTCACAAGTGAGCGCACTCTCCAGCGTCACCGTAACGGGCTTCAATTTCACGTTCGTCGCTAGGCGGTAGTTGCATGGAACGAATTGTGCACGTCACTTTCGGGGTCCACGTGCCTCTGGACAAGGTAGCCAGCATGGTTACCGGGCTCGGCTCATGCGCTATGGTTCGTGCTACGGACGACAGCCAACGCGGTTACGTCGTCACGGTACAACGTCCGAGCGCAGTGGCGCATGTTGAAAGACGGCTGGCTGACTGGGAAAAGTATGGGTTCCTCAGCTGGCGGGTTGCTGCCCCCTAAAACCAGGCGCTGGAGCGAACGCGCGGCCGGCCGCTTCGGTGAGGCCACGATGTCGAGGTTGCGGATAAAGTGCTTTCTTTTAGTGCCGGCGGCGCCGCGCGTCGCTCACTGCAATCGTTAGGCGCCGGATATGCGCACGCTTTTGTTTCTCCTCGTCGGGTTCTTGCTTCTGGCCGCCTGCATGCTGTTGGGGAGGCTCTTTTCCAGCAACTATCCGGGTGCAACCTACGCGGCAACCTTGATTTTCGTCGTGCTTTGGTTGGTGATCTCAACTGCCAACCTGTGGGTCGGCGTTGCGAAGGCCGGGTACACCCTGACCGAGGAGTTCCCGATATTCCTGTTCATTTTCGGTGTGCCGACCATTGCGGCCACACTTCTGAAGTGGCGGGTTTTCTAGTTCCGTGGTTAGCATGGCGCCTAACCATCGCTTGGAGCGGCTGTGAAAACCAGGTGGTCTTGCGCTGCGAGCGCCGGGAATAATTGTGCGCTCGCGGCGCCTATGGTGCGGCATCGCTGGCCGCTCAAGCTCATCGTTAGGAGGCACCATGTGGCCCAACGCGCTCACTGAACCGCTGCGTGGGAAGACCTCGCTATGGAAGGTGATTTGGATATACGGCTTTGGAGCCTCTGTTATTTACACGTTGTTGGGTTGGATCTTTGCGCCGGCAACGCCCTTGGGCATTACCCTCTACTTTCTCTTTGGCGTGGCGCTTGGCATCGTCCAATCTGTGATGCTCTGGCAGTGCGCCTATAATTCCAAATTCCCCGCTGCGGGCAGGCTACTCCGTGGGGTAGTTGTTGTTGGACTGCTCATGATCCCATTGATGCTGTATGTACTATTCCGCCACCCGGAAGCCTTGGTGCTTCCCAGCTAACGCCTGGAGCGGCCGCGAAAACGAAGGCGCCTATGGTGCGGCGCAGGTTGGCAGGAACGTCGCATTGAATGGCGCGAATGTGCGCGCATAACATGAGGGCAACCCTATGGCGAATGCATGACGGTAGCTGGCCCAGGCTCGAAGTATCAGCTTTCTGATGCTCCGCCTTGCTGGCAGCAGCCACAGCGGATGTCACCTGTCGAGGCGAAGCTGCCTGACAGCAGTTGCAGCGGGCTGTGATGGGCGGGTGGTTGCGCGCGCGGGCGCCTCTCTGACAGGCGGATTATTGCCGGCGCGCCACGGGCGCTCTTCGCTTTGTTGCGCTCGCGTCGCCCTGGACGCGTCTGCGTCCGGCCGCTCAACCTCATCGTTAGGTCCCGCAATACGCCAGCGACCCGCCGAAAGGAGGATGATATGCCGAACTCCTACGACCTTCATGGCAAGTCTGTCATCGTCACTGGCGGCGCCAAGAGCATCGGCAGAGCCATCACGGAATTGCTGGTGTCCAGCGGAGCGACAGTCCGGATCTGGGACGCGAACACAGCGGAGGTAACAGGGGCGTCAAGTGACGTAGTCGACATCACGGATTGCGCCGCCATCGAGGCTGCGCTATCGCGCCTACCGGACGCTGAAACGCCTGACATCCTCGTCAACAACGCCGGCTATCTCGGCACGACGCAACGCTTCGTTGAGCACCCGAGTGAAGACTGGCAACGGATTCTTGCGGTAAACCTCGTGGGTACTATGCGAGTCACTCAAGCCGTGTTGCCTCGCATGCTCCGCGCCGGCCACGGACGAATCGTAAATATGGGCTCACTGGCCGGCAAGGAGGGCTTCGCAACACTTGCCGCTTACTCCGCTGCCAGCGCAGGCGTCATCGCATTCACCAAAGCACTCAGCCGCGAAACTGCGGGCCGCAACATCTTTGTCAACTGTGTAGCCCCAGGGCCGATTGACACAGACATGATCCGTAACCTCGGCGCCGATGCCGTCAATGCCATGATCGCTGATAGCCCTATGAAAAGGCTCGGCCATGCGAGCGAAGTGGCGCAACTGGTCGCGTGGCTATGTACGGACGCGAGCCGCTTCAACACGGGTGCCGTATTCGACATGTCCGGTGGTCGAGCCAGGTATTGACGCGATCGGCACGCGAGACTACGCGCCAACCGCTGATCGCGATCGTCAGGCGACACCAGGACGGCAGCAGGTGTTTGAAAGGAGTTGTTCATGCCTCCCACTCTAGGAAACGGCAAGGTCTGTTATCTCGAGATTCCCGCTATCGACGTCCGTCGCTCAGCCGCTTTCTACCAGGCAGTGGTCGGGTGGCAGAGTCGACGGCGAGGCGATGGTACAGTCGCGTTTGACGACGGTGTCGGCGAGGTAAGTGGCACGTGGGTCACTGGTCGGCCGCCGTCGGCAACCCCCGGCGTGTTGGTCCACATCATGGTCGATAGTGTGGCCGCAACTCTCGCCGCGGCAGTCCAACACGGCGGAGAGATCGTGCAACCTATCGGAGCGGATCTTCCCGAGATCACCGCGCGGTTTCGCGATCCCGCTGGGAACGTCTTCGGCCTCTATCAAGAGCCGCCCCGTACGGCATCCGCGGCCAAGTGATCAAGTGCCTGCATACCAAAGCACATCCGGTGGCCAGACGTGGACGTGCACGGCATAGCACCCCCTGACGATCAGCTCGCTGCGCGCCTGCGCGGCTTTGGCCCGCTCGGGCTCCTTGCGATTCTCGTCATCTTGTTCGCCGATGTTGTCGTCAAACCTCTCAGCGCCGTCCTTGTGCTGGTCTGGGCCTGGCGGTCGCACACGCCATGGCGTGAGATCGGCTATGTTCGGCCCCGGACCTGGATTGGCGGCCTGACCATCGGCGTCTTGTTCGGAGTCGCGTTCAAACTCCTGATGAAAGCGGTCGTGATGCCGTTGCTCGGCGCCGATCCGGTCAATCAGGCGTACCATTTCCTGGTGGGCAACCCAGCCGCAGTTCCAGGGATACTCTATACGATGATCGTCGGAGCGGGCTTCGGTGAGGAGACCGTCTTTCGAGGGTACATGTTTGAACGTCTTGGCAAGCTATTCTCCACCAGCGCGAGCACACGGGTATTCATAGTCTTGTTCACTGCCACCTTGTTTGGCTTGGCTCACTACTCCACCCAGGGGGTCACTGGCGCTGAACAGGCCGTAATCACGGGCCTCGTGTTCGGGACGATCTTCGCCGTGACGCGGCAGCTTTGGATGCTGATGTGTGCTCATGCTGCGTACGATCTGACGGCGGTCGCGATCATCTATTGGAATGTTGAATCCAAGGTGGCGCACCTTGTCTTTAGTTAGCCTTGGCTTTATCCAGTAACTGCATGGACCACTGAGCCCATTACTATCGGCTGGCGGCCGCCTAACGCGCCCGGCACCAGGAGCTCGCAAGTTGAGTGAACAAGATCTGCGCCCGCCCGTGTGGGTAGGACACGTTGTCCTGGAAACGGATCGGTTAGCAGAGACTGCGCAATTCATGCGCAACATCGGATTGCGTCCGATCGTCCAAAGACCCGGCGTAGCGGTACTGGGCTGGGGCTGGCTCCGACGGCGATTGAAACGGTGTCAGATAATCACGAGCGTTTCCTGGTTCGAGAGCCAGCGGGAAATATCATCAGCTTCTTTTCAAATCATGTCTCCGGGCAGCCTGTGTGAGCATCGGAGACCGCGCCCGGCGATGTCGATAGCACAACCGAGCATGACCCGTTTTTCTTGCACGATTGACCTCTCCTGAGACTCCATTGAAGCAGAGCACTGCCACCGTCATCCAGGTGAAGGTCAAACCCAACTCCCGCGTCAGTACGTTTGAGCAGGGGGAAGGTGGCACTTGGCTCGCCCGGCTCAGGTCAGCTCCAGTTGATGGCAAAGCCAATGAGGAGCTGATCGCACTCGTCGCTGATCACTTCCAATGCCGTAAGTCCGCGGTGTCCATCAAGAGTGGCGCTGCGGGTCGCATGAAGTTGGTGCGAATCGAGGAGCGGTCGCGACCGGGATAGAGTGCGAAGTTCAAGCCTCCGGGCAGCGCGCCGCTCAACTTCATCGATAGGTGCCACAGATCTCGAAAAGGCCGTCCGCTTCTACAGTTCGGTGTTCGGGTATGACGCCGCCCAACGAAGCGCTCCAGGCGACGTGCTTGCTTCCCGAGTACGCGGGTGCGCTTAGGCGTTGGGCGCCCAGTCTGGATCGCGGCTCAATTTTGGACTGAAAATGATCGAACAACGCACTGCACCGTATGGCACGCTCCTCCTTAGGCTGACCCTGGGTTCCCGCGATCCTTCCCGGCGGGCTTGAAAAATGGTGGTCAAATTTTGAAACGAGCAGATTCCATCGGCGACGGCCCGAACCTCAGCCACCAGCAGAGAGAAACATGCAAGACGCCATGGTCACAACGGCCCTGACACTGCCGGGCTTCAGAATCGTCCGCAATCTCGGTGTCGTCCGCGGCATTACGGTGCGCTCGCGCTCCATCGTGGGCAACTTCTTCGGCGGCCTGCAATCACTGTTCGGCGGTAACATCACCATCTACACCGACCTGTGCGAACGGGCGCGGTCCGATACCTATCGCCTCATGTGCCAGCACGCCGAGCAGCAGGGCGCAAACGCCGTCATTTCGATGCACTACGACGCCACCGAACTGATGACCGGTCTAACTGAGGTTCTGTGCTATGGCACTGCAGTCATCGTCGAGCGCGAGCGACCCGGTGCCTCACCGTAGACCGGAGCGACCGGTGAACGATAGCGCGCCGCGAATGTCGGCCGCGCTCCCGGCCATTCAATCCCGGCGTTCGGCCGCAAGGAGATTTCTATGCCGCTAGTCACACTCACCGTCCGCGAGGGCAAGTCCAGCGAATTCAAGTCCGTGGTGCTCAATGCCGTGCATGGCGCGCTGATCGCTTCGGGCGTGCCCGAGAAGGACCGTTTTCAGCGCGTCCTGGAACTCAGCGCGGATGACTTCCGTTTTGATCCGGAATACCCCGATCTCACCGCTCGCCGGACAGACGATTTCGTGCTGATTGAAATACTCCTTTCGGTGGGCCGCAGCGTCAAAGTGAAGAAGAAGATCCTGGCCGACATCCTTGGCGGCTTGTCGAAGAGCACGGGTTTGAATCCCGAAAACGTGATGGTCTGTTTCAAGGAAACCCTGTGGGAGAATTGGTCGTTTGGCGGCGGACGACTGATTCACGCTTGAAGCGCGCTGCGATTCCGTTTATAGCCTTCCCGAGATCGCGGGAGACAGCATGGCAACCGATCGGGCGACGCCGCAGAGCATCGAGGAGTACATCGCCGCGTTTTCGCCCGAGGTTCAGGCGATTCTCGAACGGATACGGTTGACGATCGCCAAGGCTGCACCTGAGGCGCAGCAGACCATCAGCTACCGAATTCCGGCGTTCGCCTTAAGCGGCGCTTTGGTGTACTTCGCCGCTTTCAGGAAGCACATCGGGTTCTATCCGCCGGTCACGGGTGATGCCGGGCTGGCAAAGGCTATTGCGCCCTACGCAGGAGAGAAGGGCAATCTGAGGTTCCCACTCGATCAGCCGATCCCATACGGCTTGATCGAACGAATTGTGAGACTCAGAGTGAAACAGAATCTCGCGAAGGCGGCTGCGAAAGGCAAGAAGCGGCGGTGAATGCAAGAAGCGTAACGGGGATGGCTCGTGACCTACAAACTGACAATTGACCAGAAGCCTGCGTATCTGCACGTCGCCGTAACCGGCAGCAACAGCGGTGAGAACGTGGTCCGGTACATGGAGGAGGTTATTCGGGAGTGCACGGCCCGGCGCTGCTTCAGGGTGCTGATTGAGGAGCGGCTCGAAGGCCCGCGCCTGGGAACGATCGAGGTGTTCGGCATGGTGTCGAAGGGCAGCGCGCGATTCCAAGGGACACTGGAGGCCATGGCCTATGTCGACCTCAACGCCGAGGGCGACGTGATGCGCTTTGCCGAGGACGTGGCAGTCAACCGCGGGTTTCCGGTGAAGGTCTTCCCGGCGCTAGGCGCCGCCGAGGAATGGCTGCTGTCGCTACCCGACGCAGACACGCAGAATCCGCACCGCTGAATGCCCGCGCGTTGCGGCCGACGGCGCGGGCTCCTCAAGCGTCTCCCGCCGATCAGGGCGATCCCAGCCCGCGTCCCAGCCGCAGCCGCCGGCTTCACGGCCTATTCGGCTTCCGCCTTGATCGGGCGGCTCATGAGCGAACGCACCGCGTCCCTGGCGGGCAGGTGCTGGTAGAGCACGCGGTACGCCATCTCGCACAGCGGCATTTCCACCCCTGCCCGTGCGGCGACCTCATGGATGGCGCCTGCCGCGGCGTAACCTTCAACCGCCTGGCCGATTTCCGCGAGCGCCGCCTGCGCCGTCCTGCCCGCGGCCAGCAGCAGCCCGAAGCGCCGGTTGCGCGATTGATCGTCGGTGCAGGTCAGCACCAGGTCGCCGAGGCCCGCGAGCCCCATGAAGGTGTCGCGCTGGGCGCCGAGGGCCACGCCGAGCCGCGTCATCTCTTTCAGGCCCCGGGTGATCAGTGCCACGCGCGTGTTGGCGCCGAAGCCGAGCCCGTCCGACAACCCGGCGCCGACGGCCAGCGCGTTCTTCACGGCGCCGCCGATCTCCACGCCCATGATGTCGGTGGAGGTGTAGGCGCGGAAATTTGCCGACGACAGCTCATGCGCCAGCGCCCGGGCATACGGCGCGTCGGGAGACGCCACCGTCATGGCCGTGGGCAGCCCCGCGCCGACCTCGCGAGCGAAGGTCGGTCCAGACAGGACTGCGACCCGGCGTTCGGCACCCAGCACCTCGCCCGCGATTTGGTGCGGCAGCTTCAGGCTCCCGCTCTCGAAGCCCTTGGTGGCCCACGCGACGTGCATGTCGGGCGCGAGATGCGGCGCGAGCTGGGTGAGCAGCGCGCGGAACGCGTGGCTCGGCACGACGATCAGCACGTCGCGCGCGCCGGCGAGCGCTGCCTGCAGATCCGGCTCGACCTGCAACGAATCGGGGAACTGCGCGCTGGCGAGATAGCGCTCATTGCGGCGGCTCACCGCCATGTCGGCGAGCCGCTCGCGGTCGCGGCCCCACAGCCGCACCGGCCGGCCGCCGCGCGCGAACTGGATGGCGAGTGCCGTACCCCACGAACCCGCGCCGAGCACGGCGACGGGTGCGTCACGCAGTGCTCGTGCGGTCACCTTAGGTCACCGGCGTGGGGCTTGGGGGTGTCCGGCGCGCGTCAGTTGGCCGGGCCCTGCGCCTGGTTGGCGGCATAGAGCGCTTCGAAGTTCACCGGCGGCAGCAGGAACTGCGGAAAGCCGCCCTGGCTCACGAGCTGCGAGACGGCGCAGCGCGCGTAGGGGAACAGGACCCCGGGGCAGACGGTGCTGATGGCGCGCTTGAGTTCCGCCTCCGGCAGATTGCGGATCACGAACAGGCCCGCCTGCTTGACCTCCACCAGAAAGATGGTCACGTCGCCGAGCTTTGCCGACACGGTCACGGTGAGCACCACCTCGCGCACATCCGGCCCCAGGGCGGTCGAGCCGGTTTGCAGATCGAGACTGATCTGCGGGTTCCAGTTGCCGTCGACGCGCGGCCCGTTGGGCGACTCGTAAGAGCAGTCCTTCAGATACACGTTCTGCAGCGCCAGGACTGCGCCGCCGTCGGCCGGCATCTCGGTCGCCGGCGCCGCGCCGGCTGTTTCGTTCGACATTGCAAGGCTCCGTTTATTTCAGCATGGGATCCAGGCGACCGGCCGCATCGAGGGTATCCAGCTCATCGCATCCGCCGATGTGCTCATCACCGATGAATATCTGGGGCACCGTGCTGCGGCCGCAGCGCGCCAGCATCTCGGCGTGCGCGCCCGGCACCGCCTCCACGTCGATTTCCTCCACGGCGACCCCCTTGCTGCCGAGGAGGCTGCGCGCGCGCGCGCAGTACGTGCACCCGTCCGCAGCGTACATGACGACTTTCGGTGCTCCCAAGGCCTTCGCTGCCTCGCTCTCAGGCGCGCGACAGGGGCAGGTTATCGGCACGCCAGGCGGCGAGCCCGCCGCGCAGCGTGAACGCCCTGGTGAAGCCTTGCGCCGCGAGCTGGCGCGCTGCGGCGGTGCCGAGCGAGCCGGTATCGTCATAGACCACGACCGCTTTTTCCTTGTGCTTCTTCAGGGTGTCGGCGGCCTTGAGGATCTGCTCGCCGCTCATCTGCCGCGCCCCGGCAAGGTGGCCCGCCTGGTATTGCTCCGGCGCACGCAGATCAAGCAGCAGCGCACCCTGGTTCATCAGCCGGATCAATTCCTGGGGTGTGACCGAGACCAGGCTTTCCGATCGGGCGCGCATCTCGTATACAGCGATGAGCGCTACCACCACGGCGGTCGCGGTGGCGAGCCAGGGGTGGTGGCTGACGTATTCGAGGACACGGTCCATGGTGAAAGCGGGCATGCCGGGGGCGAAAAAGGGCGCGCATTATAGCGCCCCCATGCCGTTCGGCACGTCGGTTGCGCTGCGCGTGGCGGCCGGCGCCCTGGCGCTGATGGTTCTCGGCAGCGCTCCGCTGCCGGCAGCCCCGGCGGCGCACCCGGAGACGGATGCCCGCAAGGCCGAAGCGGAGCTGCAGGCGGTCAAATCCGAGATCGAGCGGATCACCCGTCAGGTGAGCGCCGAGCAGGTCGAGCGCGACCGGCTCACGCAGGAGCTGCGCACCTCGGAACTCTCGGTCGGGAAGCTGCGCGACTCGCTCAGCGAGGTGCGCCGCGAGCGTGCCGAGCGCGCCGCACGGCGCGCGGCGCTGGCCGCCGAGCAGCGCGTGCGGGAAGCCGAGGTGCAGCACAACCGCGCCGCGCTGGCGGGGCAGTTGCGCGCCGCATACCTCATCGGCCGCCAGGAGCCCCTCAAGCTGCTGCTGAACCAGAAAGATCCCGCGCTCGTCGGCCGCATGTTCGCCTACTACAGCTACTTCGGGCGCGCACGCGCCGAGCAGATCAAGCTCATCGAGGACGACCTGCAGCGCATCGCGGAACTCGACGGCGAGCTCGCTGCCGAGGATCAGCAGCTCGCGGAGCTGGAAAAACAGCAACGCGCGCAACTGCACGCGCTGGAGCAGGCGCGCATGCAGCGCACCCACGTGCTCGCGAGCCTCGAGGCGCAGTCGCACACCCGCGCGCAGAATCTCGAGCGGCTGCGCAGCCAGCAGGCGGGGCTCGAGAATCTGCTGCGTGAGTTGCGCACCGCCATGGAACGCTTTCCGCTCGAGGGCAACGATGCTTTTACGCGCCTGCGCGGCAAGCTCGCCTGGCCGGTGACCGGGCGCCTCGTGGCGCGCTTCGGCGATGCGCGCGCCGGCGGCGTGCGCTGGGACGGGGTGCTGGTGGCGACCGAGCGCGGGGCGCCGGTCAAAGCCGTCTGCCAGGGCCGCGTGATCTATGCCGACTGGCTGCCCGGCCTGGGGCTGCTCACCATCGTGGACCATGGGGACGGGTACCTGAGCCTCTACGGCCACAACGAACGCCTTTACAAGGCGGCCGGCGAGCCGGTCGCGGCGGGCGAACCCATCGCCGCCGCCGGCGACAGCGGCGGCAGCAGCCGTCCGGAGCTGTATTTCGAGATCCGCAAGGGCGGCAAGCCGGTCGACCCACGCCCCTGGTTCCGAGCGCCCGCCCCGTAGGTCCGGCGGGCCCCCGGTGGCGCCGGATGTGATTGGGGTCAATGTTTTACCCAGTGCACGGGTCGCGTGTGCGCTTTCGCCAACTCGCGCAAGGATCCCGGACGCCTTAAGCGCAATGGTGGGAGGAGCCCTTTACAGAAATCGGCCCGCACGCCGCCGGACCATGAGTTCATCACTGCACAGCGATCACGTCCCCGGCCGGCCGGGGCCCCGTTTCGAGCCCTACGTGCGCCTCGTTCGCTGCCTGCTGCCGCGCACGTCGTGCGTCGCGATGTTCGGGCCCGCGGGCGACCTGGTCTGGTCCACCGAGACCGTGACGGGCCCGGATCTGGTGAACGTCATCGATGACGCGCTGATGAGCGCACGCTCGAGCCCGGACAGCACGGGCCAGGTGCGCGTGCTGCCCGGGAATCTGCCCGTGTACCTGTGCCCGCTGCGCGATGACACCCAGCGACTGCTCGGCGTTGTCGCCGTCGTGTGCCGCACCAAGGACGCGCAGGACGCCAAGACTCACGATTTCGCCTTTGCTTACTCGCTGCTGAGCCCGGTGCTTGAATGCCTGCGGCGCGAACTCGTCGCAGGCGCCACCATCGATGAGCTCAACCACACCGTCGGTGGGCTCGACAAGGATCTGAACCTGCTGCTCACCCACGGCAGCGCCGAGCAGAGCGCTGCCACCGCCGACGGGGCCAACGAGCTGCAGGTACTGCTGCAGCAGACCATCGAGCACCTGCACGCCCGCACCGGGGCGCTGCTCGTTCCGGAGCGCAACGTCACGCTGGTGCGCTCCAGCGGGCACGCGCCGGCCGACACGCAGTTCCTGATGCGCGCTCACCGGCGGCTGCTGTCGCTGGCGCAGGCGCAGCGCGAGCCGGTGATGAGTAACGAAACTCTGTCGGCCGCAACGCCCGACGCCTTGCCGCACCGGGTGTTGTGTTGCTCGCTGCGCTCGCGCGCCGGCCGCTTCATCGGTGTGCTCGCACTGCTGCGCGAGGCGAGCGCGGACGCTTTCACGGAACGCGATGCCCACATCGCCGAGATCCTCGCCCGCAAGGCCATCAGCGTCATCGAGAGCAGTTATGACGCGCTCACCGGCCTGTACACCCGCGCGGCTTTCGAGCGGCGCGTGCGCGCGGTCACGGACCACAAGACCTCGCAGGCGTGGAGTGCGCTGTACATCGATGTGGATCAGCTGCACGTCATCAACGAGAAGTCCGGCATGCACGTGGGCGATTCGGTGCTCGCCCAGCTGGGCGAACTGCTGCGGCAGCGCTTGCCGCACGGGGCCTTTGGGTCGCGCATCTCCGGCGATCGCTTCGTGGTGCTGTTGCCCGCGCAGGTGAATGACGCCGAGCGTTTCGCGGAGTCGCTGCGCGCGGGCGCCGAGCGGCTCGCCGTGACCCATGCCGGGGTAGTATCGATCAGCGTCGGCGTCGCCCTGCTCGATTGCGCCGCGGACGAGCTGGCGCACGTGCTGGCGGCGGCCGAGACCGCCTGCAAGGCCGCCAAGGACCGCGGCCGTAACCGCGTCGAGGTGTACCAGCAGAGCGACGTCAGCATCGTGCGCCGCTTTGCGGACATTGGCATCGCGGGGCAGCTGCGCGAGGCGATCGACGCCGGGCGTCTGCACCTTTACGCGCAGCTCATCCTGCCCTTCGCCGCAGCCGACACCGCCCGGCCGCACTATGAGCTGCTGCTGCGCATGACCGACGAGGACGGGCGCACCGTGGGGCCGGACAGCTTCCTGTCGGCGGCGACGCGCTACCAGATGATGCCGCTCATCGACCGCTGGGTCATCAACCATGTGATCGACGCGCTCAAGCCGCGGGCGGCCGTGCTCGAGGGCCAGGCGCTGGGTTTCGCCATCAACTTCTCCGGCCAGTCCCTGAACGACGATGCCTTCTCGGACCTGCTGATCGAGCGCATCACCTCCAGCGGTCTGGATCCGCAGCTGTTCTGTTTCGAGCTCACCGAGACCGCCACGGTGGCGAACCTGGGGCGCGCCGAGGCGCTGATGTGGCGCCTGCGGGAGCTGGGATGCGGTGTGGCGCTCGATGACTTCGGCACCGGCCTGTCTTCGCTCTCGTGCCTGCGCCAGTTGCCCGTGACCATGCTGAAGATCGACGGCAGCATCGTGCGCGAGGTGCTGAATGACCCGCGCGCCGAATCCATGGTGCGCGCGATCGCGCAGCTGGCCCGTGGCATGTCGATCATCACCGTGGCCGAATACATCGAGACCGAGGCCATTGGCGCGCGCATCGCGGAGCTGGGCGTCGACTACGGTCAGGGTTTTGCGATCGGCAGGCCGATTCCGCTTGCCGAGCTGCTGCTTGAATTGCCACTCCCGAGCGCACCCCGCGCAGCTGTGCCTGCGGACGTGGACCCCGAGCGCGACCCGGGCACGTGGTACGCCGGGGCGGCCGGGCGATGAGTTTGCGGGAACCGCAGGGAGTGTCCGTGATCAGAGTTTCGATTCACCCCTCGGAAAGGGGGCCTTTGCGCATGTCGACGCGTCCGCGCACCCTGGTTGCGCTCATCGCCGGGGCGGTTCTCGGATTCTGCGGGGCCCTGACCGGAGGGGTGCTGGCTGACCGCCCAAGCGAGGGCGCACTGCCGGCCCATCCCGCGCGCCCGGTCGCTGGCACGGCCTTGCCGTGGCAGGAGGCGAGCCTGTTCGCGGAGGTCTACGAGCGCATCAAGCGAGATTACGTCGACGACGTCGACGATCACGCCCTGATGGAGAAGGCCCTGCGCGGCATGGTCGCCGCGCTCGATCCGCACTCGGCCTACCTCGACAGCGAGGAGTTCGAGGAGATCCGCCTGAGCACCATGGGCTCCTACCCCGGCGTAGGCATCGAAGTCGTGGCCGAGGACGGGGTGGTGAAGATTCTGCGACCCATCGAGGGCTCCCCGGCACAACAGGCCGGACTTGAGCCGGGCGACGAGCTCGTGAAAATCGACGGCAATGACATCGGTGCGGACCTGGCCGGCGCCATTGCACGCATGCGGGGAGCTTCCGGAAGCCTGGTGAAGCTCACCATCCGGCGCGGTGGCAGGCCCGGATTGATCGAGTACGCGCTGCGCCGAGCGCAGGTTGAAGTGCGCAGCGTCGTGCAGCAGAGCCTCGAGCCGGGCTATGGATATCTGCGGATCACGAGCTTCAGCGAGACCACGCCGGTAGACGTCGGCCGTGCGATCGCTCGCCTGAAACGAGACAATCCTGGCGGTCTGAAGGGCCTGGTGCTCGACCTGAGAAACAATCCCGGGGGCGTGCTCGAGGCCGGCGTAGCGGTTGCCGATGATTTCCTCGAGAGCGGCGTCATCGTGACGGCCGACGGCCGCACTCCCGAAGCGCGCTTCCGGATGGACGCGACGGCCGGTGATCTCATCGACGGCGCGCCGCTCGTGGTGCTCGTGAACGGAGGTTCGGCCTCCGCCTCGGAGATCGTGGCGGGCGCGCTCAAGGATCACGGCCGCGCGCTGCTGGTCGGACGCCGGACTTACGGCAAGGGCTCGGTGCAGACGGTGATGCCCCTGGCTCACGGGGGTGCAGTCAAGCTCACGACGTCCCGCTACTTCACGCCCTCCGGCACCTCGATTCACGGCAAGGGCATCGTTCCGGACATCGTCCAGGAGGGCCCGGGACTACCCCCCGCCGAGCTGCTGACGGCCCGGGGCTCATCGCCCCTGACCGATCGCGATACCGACGTGCGGGTAGCACTCGACACTCTGAAGACCCGCGCTGCTTTCGCGCACCGCACCGCGCTGCCGGTGGCGCTGCGCGCGCTGGTGCCCTGAGTTCAAGAGACCAGGCGCTGCGCCTGGTGAGCGCTTACCCGCCGGCACGCGCTTCCCGATATCCTCACGGCCATGCTGGCGTGGGTCATCGACGTGATCCTGCATCTGGATCGGCATCTGCTCGAGTTGCTGACCCGCTATGAGCTGTGGATCTATCCGATCCTGTTCGCGGTGATCTTCGCGGAGACCGGCCTGGTCGTAACACCTTTCCTGCCCGGGGACTCGCTGCTGTTCGCAGTGGGCGCGCTGGCGGCGGTGGATCGCACCGGCACCCTGCAGGCGCCGCTCGCGAGCGTGACTCTCGGGATCGCGGCCGTGCTCGGCAACACCGTGAATTACAGCATCGGACGCGCCATCGGTCCCCCGGCCTTCAGCGGCCGTTACCGCCTGCTCAAGGTGCAATACCTGAGACGTACCGAGGAGTTTTTCCGCCGCCATGGCGCCATGGCGATCCTGGTCTCGCGCTTCGTGCCCATCATCCGCACCTGCGCGCCGTTCGTGGCGGGCGTGGGGCGCATGCCGTACGCGCGCTTCCTGGCGTACAACCTCGCAGGGGGGTTCGCGTGGGTGCTGGTGTTTGTCTGGGGCGGCTACCTGTTCGGCAACATTCCGTTCGTGAAACAGCACTTCGGCCTGGTCACGCTGCTCATCATCGCCGTGTCGCTGATGCCGCTGGCCGGGGCTCTGTTGCGCCGCCGCGCGCCCGCCGAGTGATGCGGCCGTAGCGCGGCGGGGACTTCAGCTGCGCGCGCTGAGCGCGACGATGGCGCCGATGATCGCGCCGATCAGCAGCGCGAGGTTCGGAACGACGCTCAGGATGAAGCCGACATGACGCGCCTGCGGCGCCTTCACGTAGCCCTGGAAATACAGCGCCCGCCCGATGAGGAACACGACGCCCAGACCCGCCGCCCCGTACACGTTGACGTAGCGCGCGAACAGCAGCACCGACGGCACGAAAATGACCAGTTGCTCGAGGGTATTCATCTGCACCCGGAAATAGCGCTCGAACACGTCGTTGCCGGTCGTGGCCGGCGCGGGGATGTTGTAGCGGGTGCGCGCCCTGGCCACGGCCACGCAAAACAGGAAGAACTCGACCAGGGCGAGGGCAATCACCAGGTGAACGAGCGGCATGAAACCTCCGACTTTTCAGCCAGAATGGCACAATGCCCGCATGAGCGACAAGGAGCGAGGCTACGCGCACCGGGTCGACATCCGCGCCGGGACGCAACAGGTGTGGCGAGCCCTCACTGAAGCCGAGCAGCTCAGCCGCTGGTGTTCGCCGGATGCGGAAATAAGCGCCCGCAAGGGGGGCCTGTTCCGCGCCAGCGTCGACCGGGTCACCGAGCTCGAGGCGCACATCGATGTGTTCGAGCCCGGCAGGCGGCTGCGCCTGATCTACCTGCGCTCGCCCGAACTGCCCCCCGCCGACAGCGTGATCATCGATGACTTCATCCTTGATCCGGTGCCCGGCGTAACCATCGTGAGGCTGCTGGGCTCGGGTATACCGGCGACACCGGCGTGGGATACCCAGTACCGGCGGCTGCGCACCAGCTGGCAGCAGGCCATGACGCGGCTCAAGGTGCTGCTCGAGAGTCAAGCCGGACCAGGAGCGACTCCATGACAGGATTCCTGCTGCGCGTCCTGATCAGCGCGATCGGGCTGTGGCTCGCGACCGTGTCGGTCACTGGGGTGCACATCCGCGGTCCCGGCACGCTGCTGCTGGCCGCAGTGCTGCTCGGCGTGGTGAACGCCGTCGTCCGTCCCATCGTGTTCATTCTGACGCTGCCGATTACCCTTCTCACGCTGGGGCTGTTCCTGCTGGTCCTGAACGCCGCGATGGTCGCGCTGGTCGCGGCGATCCTGCCGGGCTTTCACCTCGCGGGGTTCAGGGCGGCGCTGCTGACCGCGATCGTCGTGTGGCTGACCGGCTGGCTCGGCTCCGCGCTCATCGGGCACCGCGGGATCGAACGCTACGCGCGGCGCTAGCTGCTCGCCGGCAGCATCCGCCCCATCCAGCGGTAGATCGCGTAGATCACCAGCACGAAGGCAATCCCGCCGAGGCACTCCGAAGCGATTTCGAACGAGTCTCCCACCACACCGATGGGAAATGGGTTGCCGCTGAAGGCGACGAGCGCCGTGAACACCACCGCGAGCACACTCTCGCCGACGATCAGACCGGAAGCGAGCAGCACGCCCAGCTGCTTCGTGGCCTCCGGTTTGGTGGTCCGGTCGGCGCGTCGGTCAAACCACCAACCGACCAGCGCGCCCACGGTGACCATCAGCGTCGATGCCGTGGGAAGGTAGATGCCGAGGCCCACGGCGAGTGGCGGCAGTCGCATGGAGCGAGTGGTTTTGGAGAGCAGCCAGTCGAGCGCGATGATGCCGGCCCCGATGAGGCTACCTAAGCCCATCAATTGCCATTTCTCCGGGTCGGCCTGGATCACCGCCTGGCCGAGGGCAGAGATGAGGCCTGCCTGGGGTGCGGGCAGGGCGTGGACTCCCGCGCCGGGGGCGCCCGCAAAACCGTAAGCCTTGTTGACCAGGTCCAGCACCGGCGGGATCACCAGCGCGCTGGCTATTACGCCGATCACCAGCGCCCACTGTTGTTTCGAGGGCGTCGATTCCACCAGCTGGCCGGTTTTCAGATCCTGCAGGTTGTTGTTGGCAATGGCCGCCACGTTGAACACGACAGCGGTGACGAACAGCGAGTAGGCCACGAGCGCCTTGCCCATCTCCGGGGGGAGCGAGGACTTGACGCTCACCACCAGGAACAACGCGGTGGTGGCCACCACCAGGATCCCTATCCCTGAGAGCGGGCTGTTGGAGGCGCCGATCAGCCCCGCCATGTAGCCGCACACCGTTGAAACCAGGAACCCGAGGACCACCACGATGAGGATGCCGCCGACGGTGAGCAGCAGCGCATGCTCGCCCAGGCCCGCGCTGGTTGCGAAGTTCCACAACAGCCAGCAGATGGGCAGGATGCACAGCAGCGACACCAGGCCCACCTGATCGACGGGGATGTCATGCTCGGTGCGCGCCAGGGTGTCCCCTTTGCCGGCCTTGCGCGCCCGGGAGGAAGCGATGGCGCTTTTCAGGCCACCGATCACCGGCTTCACGAGCTTGATGAGTGTCCAGATGGCGGACACGGCGATGGCGCCGGCGCCCACGTAACGCACATAGTGGCTCCAGGTGGCATGGGCGAACTCTCCCGCATCGCCTGCGGCCGCGTGCAGTGCGCTGAAGTGCGGCACCCCCCAACCCCAGCCGATGAGGGCACCCACGAACATGGCGATGCCGCAGCTGATGCCCACCAGGTGGCCAATGCCGAACAGCGCAAAGGAGAGCTGGAAATCGAAGCCGGTGGCCGGCGCCCGTGGGTCGGCACCTAAGCGGAAGCTGTGAGCTACGTCCCCCAGGAACAGCCGCATCTGCACCAACACCAGGAACATCGCGGAGACCAGCGAGCCCACCAGCACCGCTTTCAGGCCCTTGCCGCCGGATTCCACTGAATCCTTGTCCGTGACGTCGCCGGTACCGACCTTGATGACCTCGGCGCAGGCGGTGCCCTCGGGATAGGGGAGATCGGAGTCCGTCACCAGCGCGCGGCGCAGCGGGATGGAATACATGACTCCGAGAATGCCGCCCGCGGCGCAGATGGCTACCGTCTGCCAATACGGAAACCCGGTCCACCACCCGATCATGATGAAGCCGGGCAGCACGAAGATGATGGAGGAGAGCGTGCCGGCGGTGGAAGCCACCGTCTGCACGATGTTGTTCTCCTGGGCGGTGGTGTTACCGAGCCAGCGGAGCAGCGCCATGGAGAGCACGACCGCCGGGATGGAGGTGGAGAAAGTGAGCCCGGCCTTCAGTCCGAAGTAGACGTTGGCGGCGGTAAACACCACGGTGAGCACCACGCCCAGGACAATTCCGCGCAGCGTGAGCTCGGCCCGCGATTCGGTCTTCATATCGCGCGCAGCGCCTCCTCCAGCGCAGTGGTGAGCGGTTTGAGGAAGAAGGACTCCTCCGGCATCAGTCGCGCACTCACGCCGTGGCGCGCGAGCGCCTCGGCCACTACCGGGCCCACGGCGGCGACCAGGGTCTGACCGAGCGCCGCGCACACCGTGGCGGCGGGCGCGACCGCGAACAGCCGCTCGACCTGGGGCGTGCTGGTGAAGGCGATCGCATCCACCGCGCCGCCCTCGAGCCGCGCAAGCAGAGCGAGCACGGCCGCATCATCGGCGCCGTCCGCATAGACATAGGGGGCGACGGTGAGCACGGTCGCGCCGGCGCGCTCGAGAAACTCCACCAGCGGGCGGTTCGGCTCCGTGCCGTACAGTTGCACGCCCACACGCCGGCCCTTGAGATCCTGTCCGGCGAGGCTGGCGATGATGCCTGCCGTCGTCGGTGGCTGCGCCGGCAGGTCCGGTTTCAGCCCGAGTTCGCGCAGCGCGCGGGCCGGCTTCGGCCCGCGGGTGATCTTGCGCACGCTGGCGAGCGCCAGGAGGAACTGCGCTTTGAGTGCCGGTTCGTGCCGTTCGATACAGGCGAGGATGCGGCGCAGGCCCTCCCCGGTGCTGAGGATCAGGTCATCGCAGGCGCCGCCTGCGAAGCTGCGAGCGAACGCCAGGACCGGCGCCGGATCCGGAGCGTCGCGGATGGCCACCAGCGGGCAGCGCAGGACATTCGCGCCGCGCCGCTCGAGCATGGCGGCGAAGACCTCGAGCTCACGTGTCTCAGGCACCGCGACGGTGCGGCCGGCCAGTGGCTGCGGATCCATAGGCCGGCCATCTTAGCCGCGCTGCACTGCGAGTGCGCGCTCGCCTCAGGGGCGCCCTGGGAACGAGCCCTTCGGGGCAGTGCGGCGCGCTATGCTTGCAACCCATGGGCAAGCTGCTCGTCGGTGTCGTTGTCCTGATCATCCTCGGACTTGCGGGGTTCACCTGGGTGACGCTGCACTGGTCGTATTCGGAGGGCGAGCGCGCAGGTTATGTCCAGAAACTGTCACGCAAGGGATGGCTGTGCAAGACCTGGGAGGGAGAGATGGCGATGGTGACCATGCCGGGCACGGTCGCCGAGAAGTTCGCTTTCACGGTGCGCGAGCCGGCGATCGCCGCCAAGCTCAACGCCAACGTCGGCAAGCGCATGGCGCTGCACTACGAGCAGCACAAGTGGATTCCAAGCTCCTGCTTCGGTGACACCGAATACTTCGTGACCGAGGTGCGTGTGACGGAATGACGCGCGGTCGGGGAGGGTAACGGTTCTACCACCCGCACGGCTGGCCCTGGTTCTGCTCGTTCAGCCACTGCATCAGCGGCTGGAAATACTCAGTGATCGCGGCGGCGTCGATCCGGCGCGCACCGGTGAGCTTTTCGAGCGCGTCCTGCCAGGGTTGCGACGCCCCCAGACTCAACATGTCGGCGAAGCGCCGGCCCGCTTCCCGACTGCCATAGTTCGAGCACTCGTACAGCGGTCCCTGGTTGCCGCTGGCCGCGCACAGCGCCTTGTGGAACTGGAACTGCAGGATGAACGACAGGAAATAGCGCGTGTACGGGGTGTTGTCCGGTATGTGGTACTTCGCGCCCGGATCGAAGTCGGCCTCGGTGCGCGGCACCGGTGGCGCGATGCCCTGGTAGCGCCGGCGCAGCTCCCACCAGCTGCTGTTGTAGTTCGCGGGCGTGATCTCGCCCGAGAACACCCGCCAACGCCATTGGTCGATCAGGCGTCCGAACGGCAGGAAGGCGATCTTCTCCAGGGCCATTTTCATCTGCTGGTTGATGAGCGCCTCGTGGCTCGGGGTGAGCGCGCGGACGAGTCCGATCTTCGCCAGGTACGCGGGCGTCACCGAGAGATTGACCGTGTCGCCGATGGCCTCATGGAAGCCGTCGTTGGCGCCGTCGCGAAACAGGTAGGGCTGGTTCGCGTAGCTCAGGAAGTAATAGACGTGCCCGAGCTCGTGGTAGATGGTGAACAGGTCCTCCTCGGTGGGCTTGAGGCACGCCTTGATGCGCACATCGCCGGTGGTCGCGAGGTCCCAGGCACTGGCGTGACACACGACCTCGCGGTCACGCGGGCGCGCGAACATTGAGCGCTCCCAGAAGGTCTTGGGCAGCTGCGGAAATCCCAGCGACGTATAGAAGCTCTCGGCCGAGTGCGCCATGCGCCCCGCATCCCACTTCTGCGCCGCGAGCAGCGCGTCGGCGGTCTCAATGCTGGCTCGCGGATAGGGCTTGAGGATATCCGGGTAGATCTTGTTCCATTGCTGCGCCCACATGTTGCCGAGCAGCTGTGCCGGGATCGGCTTGCCGGGGGGCACCTTGCCCGCGCCGTAGCGGCGCTCGAGCCTGGCGCGCGCATAGCAGTGCAGTCCGTCGTACAGCGGCTTCACCTGCTGCCACAGCCGCTCGGACTCGGCATCGAACTCCTCGGGCGACATGTCGTAGCCCGCGCGCCACATGACGCCCAGGTCCTTGAAACCCAACTCGCGCGCGCCTTCATTCGCCAGCGCCACGAACTGGGTGTAGTCCTCGCGCATGCCGGCGCCGACCGCGTGCCAGCCCTTCCAGGCCTCGGTGAGCTCGTCGTAATTGCGGCTAGTGGCGAGAATTTCCGCCAGCTGGTCGAGGTTCTTGCAGGAGGCGGGTCCGCTCGGACAGTACTTACCCTCGCCGTATTTGGCTTCGAGCTGCGCCTCGAGCTGCGTGAGGCGCGCGCGCTTCTGCGCATCGTCCGGTGCGGGCGCGGCGACGTTCAGGCGCAGCTTCATGAGCGCGCGCGCAGTTGCCGGCGAGAGTTTCTGCGCGTCGTAGCGCTTGGCCTCGGCCACCGCCTTGCTGAGGTAAGCGAGGTAGCGATCGTTGGCCCTGGCATTGAGCAGCTGTGTGTCGGGAGTGATGAACGTGTCGAGCGTAAACCCGGCGGCCTGCGCCTCCTGGGCGCGAGCGGTGAGCTCGCCGTTCACGCGCGTGACGAACTCATCCGCGCTTTCGTTGGCGGCGGCGGCCGGCCCGGAAGCGGCGCCCGCCGGGGTAGCCGATTCGCGCGGCGCGCAGCCGCAGAGCACCAGGCACAGCGCGCCGCTCGCGGCGCCGGCAACGAGTTTCGATGAATGCACTTGGCTCTACCTCACACCCGCCATCATTCGTTTCACCAACGGCGTCAACAGCAACATGACGGTGCCGCCGATCACGCCGTACCAGAAGATCTTGATGAACAACGCCGGCAGCGACTCGAGGTGAGTCGCGTCGTACTGCCCGGTGAGCTGGCCGGCCATGTTGCTCCCCAGCGCCATCGACAGGAACCACATGCCCATCACCTGGCCGACGAAGCGCGGCGGCGCGAGCTTGCTCATGTACGACAGGCCCACCGGCGACAGGCACAGCTCCGCGAAGGTGTGCAGCAGGTAGGTGAGTATCAGCCAGGTCGGCAGCACCGTCTGGCCGGCGAGCGTGTACTGCGAGGCGACATACATCACCAGGAAACCCAGACCCAGGAGAATCAGGCCGGCACCGAACTTGGCGGCGGCGTTGAAATCGCGCCCGCGCTTGCCGAGGGCGATCCACAGCGCCGCGAACAGCGGTGCGAACAGGATGATGAAGATCGGATTGACGGCCTGCAGCACCCCCGCGGGCATTTCCCAGCCCAGGATGTTGCGGTCGGTGTAGCGCTCGGCGAACAGGTTCAGTGAGGCGCCGGTCTGCTCGTAGCCCGCCCAGAACATGACCGAGGCGGCGACCAGCGCCACCATCACCAGCACGCGGTTGCGCTCCACCTGGCTGAGGCCGGCGAAGAACAGCAGGTAGGCGAAGTACACCACGCCCAGCACCAGCATGGCCCAGGTGGCCCCGTCCGCCATCGCCACCGCGTTGATCTTCAGCATCCCAGCCATGGCGAGCACCGCGACGAGGGCCACCGCGGCGACCAAGCCGATCACCGGCTTCCAGGATTTCGGCTGACCCTCCGCCGGTACGAGACCGGCGCTGCCGAGGTAGTGGCGCGTCCACAGGAACTGCGCCAGCCCCACCGCCATGCCCACGGCCGGCAGGCCGAAGCCCCAGCGCCAGCCGTAGCGGTCGGCGATCCAGGCCACCAGCAGCGGACCGATGGTCGCACCCAGATTGATGCCCATGTAGAACACGGAGAAGCCGGCGTCGCGGCGCGAGCCGCCCTCCGGATAGAGCGCCGCCACCATGGCGCTGGCGTTGGGTTTCAGGAGCCCGACGCCGATGGTGATCACCAGCAGACCCAGGAAAAAGATCTGCGTGTTGCCGAAGGCAAGCATGAGATTGCCGGCCATGATGAGCAGGCCGCCGTTCACCACCGCGCGCTGCGATCCGAGCAGGCGGTCGGCCACCCAGCCGCCGAACAGTCCGAACAGGTAGGTGCCGCCGATGTACATGCCGTACACGGCGCTCGCGGTCTTGTCATCCAGCCCGAGACCGCCCTTCTCGACCGCCGCCACCATGAAGAGGATCAGTACGGCGCGCATGCCGTAATAGGTGAAGCGTTCCCACATCTCGGTGAAGAACAGCGTCGCCAGTCCGCGCGGCTGCCCGAAGATGGTCTTCCCGGGCATGGCGGCGGCCAGCGGGGCGTCGGCGGCCTGATTCATGTTCGACCCCAATCGTGTCGTTTTTATCGAGCGGCGTGAGTCTGAACCAGCGCGCGGCGCGGGCGCAAATGAGCGCGGTGCGGCGCTTCAGCTATCGGGGGCCTTGGCAGCCTCGGGGCTGCGCGACCGCGACAGGATGCGCGCCATCAGAATCCCCCCTTCATAGAGGAGGTACATCGGTATGGCGAGCGAGCATTGCGAGATGGCGTCGGGAGGAGTGAGCAGCGCTGCGAGGATGAAAATGCCGATCAGCACGTAGCCGCGGTGCTCCTTGAGTTTCTCGATCCGCACGATGCCCATCACGACCAGCAGCACCACCGCCACCGGCACTTCGAACGCGAGTCCGAAGCAGAAAAACATCGTGAGCACGAAGTCCAGGTAGTTGTTGATGTCGGTCATCATCGCCACGCCCTTCGGCGTGGTGCTGGTGAAGAACTGAAACATCACCGGGAACACGAAGTAGTAGGCGAAGGCGATGCCGACGTAGAACAGCACGATCGAGGACACGAGCAGCGGCACCGCAAAGCGGCGTTCGTTGCGGTACAGGCCCGGAGCGACGAACGACCACAGCTGGTAAATGACGTACGGTATCGCGATGAGCAGTGCGGCGAAGAACGACAGCTTGAAGGGTGTCGTGAACGGTGACATCACCCCGGTGGCGATGAGGTTGCTTCCCTGCGGCAGCTTGGCGAGCAGCGGCCGCGCGACGAACGTGAACAGGTCGTTGGAATAATAGACGCACGGCCCGAACGCGATCCCGACGGCCACCAGGGCGCGCAGCAGCCGGTCGCGCAGCTCCAGCAGGTGCGAGATCAGCGTGCCTTCGGCGAGCTTTTCAGGTTCCGCGCTCATCGGGGCTCGGCGTCGCGCCGGCCCGGAGTGCCGCTGGGTCGGCGCCGGTGGCGTCGGTGGGGTGGGGTGCGATCGGGGCCTCGGACGCCGCCGCGCTCAGCGGCGGCACAGCGGGCGCTGCTGCCGGGGTGGTCGCTGCCTGCGCCTTGCGGGCCTGCTCGAGCTGCACCTCCTCTTCGAGCTGCTCGCGGAACTGCCGGGCCATGCCGCGCGCGCGCCCCACCCAGCGGCCTATCTCGGAGACGACACGGGGCAGCTTCTCCGGTCCCAGCACGATCAGCGCCAGGACGAAGATGATCAGAACCTCCGAGAACCGGCCCTCGAACAGATCACGCGCTCCGTTCGTTCTTCGCGTCGCTCTTCTTCGCGACCTCCGGGAACTCCGCGTCCGCGCCCTCGGAATGGATCTGCTTCGGCGGGGTGCTCTGCTCCTCCTCGCCTTCGCTCATCGATTTCTTGAAGCCGCGCACCGCGGCGCCGAGATCCGATCCCACACTGCGCAGCTTCTTCGCGCCGAACACGACGAGCACGACGAGCAGTATCACCACGAGCTCGCGCATTCCTAAACCACCCATGGCTCACGACTCCACGTAACTCTCCGCCCGCGCAGAGAAATGAATTCGATGATAGGTCAATTGAGCCCCCGGAACCCCACAAGTTCGCTCGATTCCGCTACCCCTGTCACGCCCGCGCCCTAAGCGGTCTCGAGCCAGAACGTCACCGGGCCGTCATTGACGAGCGCCACCTGCATGTCGGCGCCAAATACGCCAGAGGAAACAGGGGCATAGGCGCTGTGGGCGCGATCTACCAGGTACGCGAACAGGCGCCGCGCCTCCTCGGGCGCGGCAGCCGCGCTGAACCCGGCGCGGGTGCCCTTGTGGGTGTCGGCGGCGAGCGTGAACTGCGGCACCAGCAACAGGCCTCCGCCGACCGCGCGCACCGGCAGATTCATCCGGCCCTCGGGGTCGGGGAAGATGCGGTAGGACAGCACGCGCTCGAGCAGGCGCTGCGCCGCGGCGTCAGTGTCCGCGCGCCGCACGCCGATCAGTGCCAGCACGCCGCGGCCGATGGCGCCGGCAACCTCGCCGCTGACACGAACCTCGGCCTGGCTGACGCGCTGGATGAGAGCGATCATGACACGGGGATTGTGTGGCATTTGGCCCGGCTAGTCCGTAAGATTCGGGGCCGTTTTTTATCTGGCGGAGAGACAGATGCCGGGGCGCCTTTCGATCGCCGCGCTCGCAGTGTGTACGTTGGCGGGCACGGCGTGGGCGCAGGAGCCGGCCGCGCACGGCGACGCCCGGCACGGCAAGGCCATCTCCTACACCTGCCTCGGCTGCCACGGGATCGAGGGCTACAAGAACGCCTATCCGATGTACAGCGTGCCGAAGCTCGAGGGACAGAACCCCGAATATCTGGCGGCGGCGCTGCATGGCTATCGCGACGGCGACCGCGCGCACGTGACGATGCATTCGCAGGCCTCGGAGCTCTCCGACCAGGACATCCTGGATATCGCCGCGTATTTCGCCGGCAAGCCGCTCGTGCCCACGGGCAAGGCTCCGGGCAGCGTGCCGCAGGCGGCGACGCTATGCGTCTCGTGCCACGGCCAGGACGGCGTCGCCATCGCGCCGATGTACCCCTCGCTCGCGGGTCAGCACCCGGACTACCTGGTGCGCGCTCTCGATGAGTACCGCAAGGGCGGACGCAAGAACCCGGTCATGAAGGGCTTCGCGGCGACCCTCAAGGACCAGGACATCGCGGTGATCGCGCAGTACTTCGGCGGGCTCGCGCCCTCGCTCAGTACCGAGTCGCGGCCCTATACCTGGCTCACCGCACACTGACGCAGCGCGCGCACCGCCCAGCGCTGCGGTATTGCATAACGCGGCCCCCTTAAGGCTCCCATAAGGCGCCTCTCCTAGTGTTACGCGCCAAGGCCCACGGGACCTTCCCATACGGAGTATTGCCATGAACCTGCTGAGTCTCCTCAAGAAGCCGCTCATTGCCGCAGTCCTCGGCGCGGCCACCATTGCCGTGCCGGTCGGCGCGCTGTACGTCGCCGGAGCGACGCGCGCGGTGGCCACGTCCGCGCTGGCCACGACGGCCGCTGCCGCGAGCCCGGCAACCGCGACGCCGGCGCCCGCCGCCGCCAGCCCGGCCATGATGCTGCCGGATTTCAGCACCATGGTGCAGAAGTACGGTCCCGCCGTGGTCAACATCAGCGTGGTCAGCAAGATGTCGGCATCCCTGAACTCGCAGGGGGATGACAACTCCGACGGCAACGACAGCCCCGGCGACAACAATCCCTTCGGTCCCAACAGTCCGTTTGCGCCGTTCTTCCACGGCCGGCCGTTCCAGATGCCGCAGCCGCAACCGATGCGGGGTGAGGGCTCGGGATTCATCATCAGCGCGGACGGCGTGATCATGACCAACGCGCACGTCGTCGACGGCGCGAGCGAAGTGACCGTGCGCCTCACCGACCGGCGCGAATACACCGCCAAGGTCATCGGCGTCGATCCGAAATCGGATATCGCGATCATCAGGATCGCTGCCAAGGATCTGCCGACGGTGAAGCTCGGCGACTCGCGCACCCTGAGGGTCGGCGAATGGGTGCTCGCGATCGGCGCGCCGTTCGGCTTCGAGAACAGCGCCACCGCGGGCATCGTCAGCGCCAAGGGGCGCACGCTCGAATCCGGCTACGTGCCGTTCATCCAGACCGACGTGCCGATCAACCCGGGAAACTCCGGCGGCCCGCTGTTCAACATGCGCGGCGAGGTCGTCGGCATCAACTCGCAGATCTACAGCCGCAGCGGCGGCTACATGGGGGTGTCGTTCTCCATCCCGATCGATGTCGCCCTGCAGGTCGGCCAGCAGCTGCAGGCCACCGGCCATGTCACGCGCGGCAAGCTCGGTGTGGTGATCCAGTCCGTCACCCAGGGGCTGGCGGATTCGTTCGGCCTGCCGCAGCCGCAAGGGGCGCTGGTGTCGAGCGTGGAGAAGGGCGGACCGGCGGAACGCGCCGGAATCGAATCCGGCGACGTGATCCTCAAGCTCAATGGCCAGCCGCTCAAGGACTCTTCCGAGCTGCCGGTGCAGATCGCGGCCGTCGCGCCGGGCACGAGCGTGAATCTGGAAATCTGGCGCAATCACGCCACGCGTGAGGTCGCGGTCAAACTCGGTACGATGGAGGAACAGCGCACCGCCGCCAGCGCCGGTCCGCACCAGGAAGGCGGCAAGCTGGGACTTGCGGTGCGTCCGCTCACCGCGGACGAGCAGCGTGGGGCCAACATGAAGGGCGGGCTGGTGGTCGAGCGCGCCAGCGGTCCCGCGGCCGAGGCCGGCATTCAGCCGGGCGACGTCGTGCTGGCTGCCAACGGTTCCCCGCTGAACAACGCCGAGGAGTTGCGCAGCGCGGTGGAGAAATCCAAGGGGCACATCGCACTGCTGATCCAGCGCGGCGAGACACGGCTGTTCGTGCCGGTACGGGTGGGCTAAACCCCGGCCTGGGCGTTAGGCGGCCGAGCCGTTGGTCACCAGCGCCGCCATCAGCTCGTTCACCGGCAGGGCGTCGAGCTGAGCCGGCCGGGCGAACAACGCCTTGATGCGCTCGGCCTGCTTCGCTGCGAAATGCGCATCCACTGAAGCGGTGAATTTGCCGAGCAGCAGCGGCATGCCCTCGGCGCGGCGCCTGCGGTGGCCGATCGGGAAATCGACCTGCACGCGCGTGCTGCGGCTGCCGTCGCGGAAGAACACCTGCACGGCATTGCCGATGTAGCGCTTGTCGGCGGCGTAGTACTCCTGCGTGAACGTCGGGTTCTCGCGCACCTGCATCTTGGCGCGCAGCGCGTCGATGCGCGCATCGGCGGCGACGCTGTCCTCGTAGTCCGCCGCGGTGAGGCGCCCGAAAATCAGCGGCACCGCGACCATGTACTGGAGGCAGTGATCGCGGTCGGCGGGATTGGCGAGCGGCCCCACCTTGTCGATGATGCGCACGCCCGGCTCCTGGGTCTCGATGACGATGCGCTCGATGTCGGCGAGCCGACCCCTGACCTGCGGATGCAGGGTCATCGCCGCCTCGACCGCCGTCTGGGCGTGGAACTCGGCCGGGTATGAGATCTTGAACAGCACGTTCTCCATGACGTAGCTGCCGAAGGGCTGCGGCAGTGAGAACGCCCTGCCCTTGAAGAGCACGTCGTAGAAGCCCCAGGTCTTCGCCGACAGCGCCGACGGGTAGCCCGTCTCCCCGGTGAGCGCGATGAGCGCATGGCGCACCGCGCGGCTGGTGGCATCGCCCGCCGCCCAGCTCTTGCGCGAGCCGGTGTTGGGGGCGTGCCGATAGGTGCGCAGCGCGCCGCCGTCGATCCAGGCGTTGGAAACCGCGTTCACGACCTGCTCAAGGCTGGCGCCGAGCATGCTCGCCACCACTGCGGTCGAGGCGACGCGCACCAGCAGCACGTGATCGAGTCCCACCCGGTTGAAGCTGTTCTCGAGCGCCAGCACCCCCTGGATCTCGTGCGCCTTGATCATGGCGGTGAGCAGCCCGCGCACGCTCGGCGGGGGCTTGCCCGACATGACGGCGTTGCGCGCCAGGTAATCCGCCACCGCGAGAATGCCGCCGAGATTATCCGACGGGTGACCCCACTCGGCGGCGAGCCAGGTGTCGTTGAAGTCCAGCCAGCGGATCATCGCGCCGATGTTGAAAGCCGCCTGCACCGGGTCGAGCTCGAAGGAGGTGCCCGGGACACGCGCGCCGCCCGGCATCACCGCTCCCGGCACCACCGGACCCAGGAGCTTGCGGCAGGCCGGATACTTCAGCGCCTGAAACCCGCAGGCGAGGGTGTCCATGAGGCAGTAGCGCGCGGTGTCGTACGCCAGCTCGCTCTCCACGGTGAAATTGCGGGCGTAGCCGGCGATGGCGCTGAGCACGGCGTCGGGTTCAGGACGCTGCGCAGACCTGCTGTCGGGTGCGGACACTGCGAACTTACCCGCGCTGCCCGATGGGAACGAACCTGAGGTTCTCGGGGCCGTTGTAGTGGGCGGCCGGCCGGATGATCTTGCCGTCGATGCGCTGCTCGATGACGTGCGCCGCCCAGCCGGTGGTGCGGGCGATGACGAACAGCGGCGTGAACATTTCCTTCGGTACGCCCATCAGCTGATACGAGACCGCCGAGAACCAGTCGAGGTTGGCGAACAGGTTCTTGGCCTCGTGCATCACCGACTCGATGCGCTCGGCGATGGCGAACATCTGCATGTCGCCCGCTTCCTTCGAAAGGCTGCGCGCTACCTCCTTGATCACCTGGTTACGCGGATCGGCGAGGGTATACACCGGGTGCCCGAAACCGATGACGACTTCGCGCCGGGCGACGCGCGCGCGGATGTCGGCCTCCGCGGCCGCGGGCGTGTCGTAGCGTTGCTGGGTTTCCAGCGCGCTCTCGTTGGCGCCGCCGTGCTTCGGTCCGCGCAGTGCGCCGATCGCGCCGGTGATGCAGGAATAGATATCGGCGCCGGTGCCGGCGATGACGCGTGCCGCAAACGTGGAGATCGGA
>Ga0210394_10001331_pt1 | contig 40386 bp, 32 predicted proteins | sample IncBWC12MmetaG_FD_160121 | JGI IMG/M metagenome (GOLD analysis project Ga0210394, IMG submission 160121) | Forest soil microbial communities from Barre Woods Harvard Forest LTER site, Petersham, Massachusetts, United States - Inc-BW-C-12-M | ecosystem: Environmental > Terrestrial > Soil >... | reverse complement strand
GCTTTCCGCAGAATCCCTGCAGTAGCTGCCCTTACGTAGGACTTTGTCTGGGAAAGCAGGAGTTGGCCGACGCCAGCTTGGTGCGGCGTCCAGGAGCAGAGAGTCTTGATTGGCTTGACGAGCTTAACTACTAGAAATCCGCCCATGCCACCGAAGTTCAATCGCCGCCGTGCCCTGTTCGTACTCGGTAAGATTGACGAGATTCTGGCTTGGGAGCAGCGAAAAGAAACGGAGCGGGACACAAAGTTCGTAGAACTGGGGCGGTATCTATGCGAAGTACGAGCGGGACAGTACTGGAGGCTGGAGGACCTGAAATCGTTTGACGAGTTCCTGGAACGGCGCTTTCCGGAGTCGAAGCGGAAGGCCTACTACTTGATGTCGATCCATGAACACTTGCCACCGCAAGCGAGGAAGCAATTGAAGGAGGTAGGCTGGGCGAAAGGTTTGGAGTTGGCGAAAGTGGCGCGGAGGGATGGGCAACACTTCGATTGTGCAACCTGGTTGCACAAAGCCCGCGCGATGCCCAAGGACCAGTTCAAGCAGGAGGTGGAGAAGGAACTGACGGGGCGGGAAACTGAACCGTGGGAGATCATCTACTTCAAAATGTACCGGAGCCAGATTCCGGTCATCGAGCGTGCAATCGAGACCGCCGCTCTGATGCTGGGCAGCGACCGATCCCGCGGCTACTGCTTGGAAATGATCAGCGCCGACTTCCTGGCCGGGGCCAATTTGGACCACGGGGATCCAGAAATGCTGCTGTTTTCGATGACCAGATTCTTCAACTTTCTCTCAGAAGACCAGCGCCAAACATTCCTGGATGGCTTGAGCGAAAAGGCATAAACAAATGCACTCCGACCTTTCTCACATGCGGCTGGACTCCATATCGTACGAGAGGCTTCGGCGGCAGATCCTGCGTCGTGACGGCTGGCGGTGTCAGTCGTGCGGCACGATGTCGAACCTGGAAGTCCACCACCAACAGTTTCGCAGTCACTCCGGCCATGACTCTGAAGAGAACCTTATCACCCTTTGTGCGAACTGCCACGCCATCGCACATAACTGCGGGAAGACTTGATCAGCCCGAAAATATCGAGGTTTCGCTCAGTCTCGCATTGACAACTAGTTTGGACGCCACATCTGCAGTAGTTTCGAATCTAGTACGATCTCTTCCCTAGCACAGGCAAACTCCTCCAGATTCTTGGACCTGCGTATCCCCACCTCCCTCGGCAACTTAGACGCGCACGCTTGGAACCGAACTGCTCCACGAACCGAATTCGGTCATGGTCGACGTGATGGGTGCAGTCGTCCGCGGCGGCCGCGCCATAAATGCCACGCTTGCCGTTGAAGAAGAAAGTCGACCTCGTGCACTAGGTACGGGTCGCGATACATTTCGGGGCTGGCTAGCTTTGTTATCGAGTGGTCGACATCAAGTCCATCACATATTTCGGGGAAGCTGGGTGCGACCGACCGGTTGGCAGCGGCAGAGACGTTTTCGCACGGAAGGCTTGCCGGTTTAACACGCTCCAATTTCCTTCGAGTTAGTCGACAAGAGGCTCAAGTCCCATTCTGCACTCAGTACTACTTTTTGTTCCCGGTGCGGGAACGTTTGTGCATGGCGTTGCCGGTCCTTTAAGTACAAGCTCGGTACTGCCGATGGAACGAAATCGGTCATGGAAACGGAAACTCGATACTACCTATGTACTGTTCTTCGGACCAACCCTTGCGGACAGAATTGATCCTTCCTCTTAATCTTCTCATCCGCGATACTCGTTCATTCCATCTGGTGTGGAGTGTCTGTATGGAAAAAATTCGAGTGTTGATCGCTAACCATCCTCGCCTCATGCGCGATCTTGTGCTGGCAACGATCTCGGATCAGCCCGATATGGAACTGGCTGGAGAGGTGGCAGGGGATGACAATATCGTGAATGCGATGGTTGCGTGCAAGCCGGATTTCATCATTATCTTCGCGGAGAAGCTCGACGAACGCCCTGCCATTTGCAGTGAGCTTCTGGCTCACAACCCGCAAGCGAGAATTCTTGCACTGGCTCCGGAGCGGAATCTGGGCGAATTTTTTTGGGCGGTCACAGATATCAAGTCGATGCGGGTGGAGAGCTCGGAAGAAGGAATCTTGAACGCGTTACGCGGCAAGCCTCGCTGCAACGAGAGTGGCGCAGTGGTCCACTAAGTCGTTCGGTGAATTTGACAAAAGCTGAGAAGTTACAGCAAGTGATTGAAACTAAAATTCTTATCTCAGATTGCTCATGTGGGCAAGGTGGCGAAGCTGTAACCGAAGGCGAGTCGATGGAACTGATCGCGGCCATTCCCGAAACGCTCGAGCCAGGGCTTGCGCCTGAGTTGGCGGAGCAAAACTGGTACGCCGTTTACACCTGGGCGCACCACGAAAAGCGCGTGGCGGAGATGATGTCGCAAAGGAAAATTCGCGGCTTTCTTCCTGTCTATCGCTCCCTGCGGCGGTGGAAGGATCGTCGCAAAGAGATCGAGCTGGCTCTATTTCCCAGCTACGTCTTCGTCTACCTCGCATTGCGAGACCGGGTGCGCGTGCTGGAGATTCCGGGCGTGGTCGACATGGTGGGCGCAAGAGGAAAGCCCACCCCACTGGCCGAACAAGAGATCGCGTGCTTTCAGCGGGGCATGGACGGTTGCGTGAAACTACATCCCCACCCTTTTCTGAAAATCGGACGAAAGGTGCGGGTACGCTACGGCTCCCTTGCCGGTTTGGAAGGAATCCTGATTCGGCGCAAGGATGGGCCACGCCTCGTGGTCTCGATTGAGATCCTCATGCGCTCAGTCGCCGTGGAAGTGGACGAGACCGATGTGGAACCATGCCCGTAGGGACTCGTTTTTGTTCGCTGGGAAAGGCACTACCATGCTAAAACTCAACCGTCACGCACTGCTCCTTCCGCGAATTTCAGGGTTCCTGGCTACGTTTGTATTAATTGGCACCGCCTACGGCCAAGTGCAGTCCCGAGCAAATATGCGAGACCGGGCGGAACAGGAAGCGGAACAGATGGTGTCGCTTTCCGCGAGTGCAATTCAGCAGATTCTGCTGCGTGAACCGGGATTGCTGCTCGAAGTCAAAAAGGCTCTGGTGCGAAAAGCCTATGAACAGGGGCGATTGCTCGATCCCAGTGATCTCACCGACGAGGCTCTCTTCTCCCTTCTGCAACAAGACAACAACGTACGCATCCTTGCCACCCGCGAAATTGAAGCCCGAATGTATGTCCGAGCCAAGCCGAGAGCCGACGATCTCCAACAGAATCAAGATTGGCGCGAGCAGCATCCGGCGTCGAACCCAGCGGAGCAAACCGGCGATCAACACCGGTTAGACAGCCAGAAGGAAGTGCCGCAGCAGGTCGAGGGCACGCAAGAGAATCAATACTGGTCTACTCCCCACGGGGCGCCAATTGGCAAGTCCGAAACGCAGGGTGTTCCAACTGAGAGGGAGCCGAGTGAATCTCTTCCCGGCTTCATTCCTAATTATTCGAGGTCGCAAAATCTGACGGAAGCCGAACCGCCGGCTCAGGATCAGTTCGAAGTTTCACCGCCGGCTTCCGGCGATCTACCGCGGGTAACCACCGATGAATTGCCTGGGTTGCTCAGCACCAGCATGAACGAAAATTCCGCGGCCGATCTTCGCCAAGGTGACGTAAGCCGCCAGGCGGCAACTCGCGGATCGGAGACCTCCGCACCCCAGTGGAATTCCTCTTCTCGATCTTCCTCTCCAACGCGCAAGTCGACAGGCGCCGAGGCCAATTCCCGTGCAGGAACTTGGGATCGGCAGCCAGAACGGAGGCTTTCGGAGAGCGACCGGGATCATGCTGCGATTCGCACCCAGCCGAATCCCTACCAGAATGTTCCTTCACTTTACGATTTGTATAAGCAAGTCTCTAAAGCGTCTCCGGTTCCGCAGAGATTTGGGCTCGACGTGTTTCAGAATGGCACGGGTAATTACGATCAACTTCCTATGGACATGCCGGTCGGCCCGGATTACGTATTGGGTCCCGGTGACGGATTAAGCATCGAAATTTGGGGTAGTGTCACCGGCCGCTTGCAACGCGCGGTGGATCGCCAGGGACTGGTGATGCTGCCGGATGCGGGAGCGGTGCAGGTTGCGGGCAAGAATCTGGGAGAAGTCCAGCAATTGATGGAGGCCCGCCTGCGCACGCAGTACCGGGCGGCGCAGGTGGATGTCTCCTTAGCGCGTCTGCGCACAGTGCGCGTTTATGTGGTGGGCGACGTAGTGCGTCCGGGAGCCTACGACGTGAGCGCGCTTTCGACGTCTTTGAACGCGCTGTATCTCGCTGGCGGACCCACGTCTCGCGGATCGGTTCGCATATTGCGCCATCTTCGCGGAAATCGCTTGGTCGAAACCACCGACGTCTATGACCTGCTGCTGCATGGCGTGCGCGAAGGAAGCGCGCGGCTCGAAGCGGGAGACACGATCCAGGTTCCGCCCCTGGGCGCGGAGGTCACCGTGCAGGGGATGGTGCGGCGTCCCGCGATTTACGAATTAAAAGGAGAGGTGCGTCTGGCGGAAGTTCTCGAACTTGCTGGAGGCGTGCTGACCACCGGGACGCTGCGTCACATCGAAGTCGAGCGTGTGGTGGCGCACGAAAGCCGGACCATGTTGCGCCTGGATCTGCCCGAAGACAACAGCGCCGAGCAAGTGAACCAGATGCTGGCGGACTTTAGTGTGCAGGATGGCGACGACATTCGGATTTCGCCGATTGTCGCCTATAGCGAAAAGACGGTTTATCTGGACGGCCATGTCTTCCATCCTGGAAAGTATGCCTACCGCGACGGCATGCGGCTCACTGACCTGATCCACTCCTACAAAGACCTGCTCCCCGAGCCTTCGGCGCAGCATGCCGAAATTATTCGCCTGAACGCTCCGGACTACTCGCCGACTGTACTGGCATTCAATCTGGCCAGCGCAATGAGGGGAAGTGGTACGGACGAAAACATCGCGCTCAAGCCATTCGATACCGTGCGCATCTTCAGCCGCTTCGATTTTGAGGAGCCGCCGCTGATCACCGTCAGCGGAGAAGTTCACCACCCCGGCGATCACTTTACCAACGGCAAAACCTATCTGCGTGATGCGGTTTATCTGGCCGGAGGGACGACGCCCGAAGCCCGGCTTAGCGACGCGCAACTGTTCCGCAAGACTGCAGACGGCAAGTTGCGCGTGATCAGCGTCGATCTGGCCAAGGCCATGGACGGGGAGGCGAAGGAGAACGTTGCGCTCGAACCCATGGACCGGTTGTTCATCCATAAGAACCTCGCCAAAGCCGATCCTCCGAGCGTGAAGATTGAAGGTCAAGTTGCGCAGCCGGGCAAATATCCGCTGGCCGAAAACATGACGGCGGCGGGTTTGGTTCGGGTTGCCGGGGGCCTCAAGCGCGGCGCCTACACCGAGGCTGCCGACCTGACCCACTATGAAATCCAGCAAGGCTCGAACGTGGTAGGAGAGCACTCGAAGATCGCGCTCGCGCGCGCCTTAGCCGGCGAACCGGATACGGATATGCGTTTGCGCGATGGCGATGTGCTCACGGTGCGCGAATTGGCGGGATGGAATGATGTGGGCGCGACTATTGCCGTTAAAGGAGAAGTATTGCATCCCGGCACCTACGGGATTCAGGAAGGGGAGCGGCTCAGCTCGGTTTTGCAGCGCGCCGGCGGCTTCAGATCCGATGCCTATCCCCACGGCGTGATTTTCGAGCGGGTGCAGGTGCGGCAACTAGAAGAAGCGGACCGCAATCAGTTGCTGCGCCAAGTGGAAACCGACGGCAGCAATCTAGCGCTGATCCCGGAATCCGATCCTGGCCAGAAGATCGCGAAGGAAGCGGCAGTCGATCAGTGGCACACGGCTCTGCAGAAACTACAGACCGCTCCGCCCAGCGGACGGCTGACCATTCGCATCACCCAGAACATTACCCGTTGGGCCAATACATCCGCCGATATTCCCATTCGCGCCGGAGATTCGATTTACATTCCCAAGAAGCCAACTTTCGTGATGGTCGATGGCTCCGTGTATAACCCCACCGCGGTTGCGTACAAGCCGGGCAAAAGTGCCGGGTGGTATCTGCAACAAGCCGGAGGTCCCACGAACATGGCGAATAAAAAAGCCATTTTCATAATCCGCGCCGACGGCTCCGTGGCCGGCGGCGCCGGTGGAGTGCTGAGCGGAGGCGTTACTCATGCTGCGCTCCAGCCGGGCGACTTGGTGATGGTCCCCGAGAAAGCGTTCAGTGGCACCACCAAGTGGAAGACCACCCTCGAGTCCGCTCAACTCGCTTACGCGGTCGGCATTGCGATTCAGGTGGCCCGGGGCTTCTGACCATCCTGCTGCCATGGGGTGCACCTCCCGATTTGGACTATTCGCTGTGATGATCTTGAGATCGCTGGCTCAGAGCCAAGTGGCGCCCCCGGAAGTGATTCCTCCGGCAATTCCCGAGGCCGTCAGGGATGCGGGTCAGAAAGAATCATTGCCTAGCAACACTTCATTCAGCCCCGACTTATCAGGCTCGGATTTATCGAGCACTGTTTTTTCAAAAGCTGGCTTAACCGGTAACAAGAGTTCCAGTGACTCGCTATCCACGGGTGAAGATCCAGAAAGTCGCTTGTTATTACCCTTTGTCAGACATGTGGTGGATGACCAGAAGCAGTTTTGGGCGATGCCTCGAAGATTTCATTTGAAAGCCCTCGAATGGGCAGCGCCGGCGGCGGGTGCGATAGCGGCATTCGTGGCTTCCGATAGCTGGATCGAGAAACAGATTCCATCCCGCATAGTCAGCCCTAGCCAGACGATTTCGAATTACGCGGTGTACTCCCTCGTCGGATTGGGCGGCAGTTCCTATTTGCTAGGCTTGATCAGAAGCGACGATCACCTTGCCGAGACCGGACTGCTGAGCGCCGAAGCGGCGATCAACAGCACTGCAGTTTCTTATTTCTTCAAGTCGGCTTTCGAGCGGCAGCGCCCCTATCAGGGCAGCGAACACGGAAGTTTTTTTCGCGGCGGCAGCTCGTTTCCTTCGGAGCACGCCGCCGTCGCCTGGTCGGTGGCCAGCGTTTGGGCCCACGAGTATCCCGGTGCTCTAAGCCAAACGTTTGCCTATGGCCTAGCGTCGGCAGTCACTCTAACTCGCGTGACCGGAAAGCAACACTTTGCTTCCGATGTCCTGGTAGGCAGTGCGCTCGGATGGTATTTCGCCCGCCAGGCTTACCGCTCTCATCACGATCCTTATTCAGCTGGCGCTCCCTGGGGCAATCTTATTGACCACGACAGCCCGCGTGAGAATTCTCACGATCCCAGGAACATGGGTTCGCCCTACATTCCAATCGATAGCTGGGTCTACCCCGTCTTTGACCGGCTGATTGCTCTCGGCTACGTCGCCAACGCTTATTTGGGCATCCGTCCCTGGACGCGTCTGGAATGTGCGCGATTGCTCGAGGAAGCCGAAGAACACAGAAGCAACCTTGGCGACGGTGGCGCGGACGGCGAGAAACTTTTCTCCGCGTTGCAAGAGGAATTCCAGGATGAAAGACACCGCCTCGACGGAGAGCGCAATGGCGTCGCCAGCGTCGATTCCGTTTACGCGCGCACGACTTCCATCCACGGTATTCCGTTGCGCGATGGATACCACTTCGGACAAACCGTCGTCAACGACTACGGGCGGCCTTACGGGCAAGGCTTCAGCGTCATTTCAGGCCTCACGGCACACTTCCAAGCTGGACCACTCGCGTTGTCCCTGCAAGGGGAGTATCAGCACGCTCCCGCGGTCGCGTCCGATCCCTCGCCTGTATTACAAGCAACTGCTGCGGTCGATCAGACGCTGCCGCTCTCGAATTCGGTCCCTCAGATCGACCGATTTCAAATACTCACTGGCATGGCCTCCATGACCTTCAACGGAATCGATGTTTCGTTCGGCCGGCAGAGCTTGTGGCTGGGCCCAGAAAACTCCGGACCGTTCCTGTTCAGCAACAACTCCGCGCCCATGACCATGGTGCGCATCGATTCGGTTTCACCCTACGAGGTTCCACTTCTCTCGCGTGTCTTGGGACCAATGCGGTCGGAATTTTTCCTGGGACGGCTTTCCGGACAGAACTGGGAATTCTCTCCACAACTGTTCGGCCCCGGTCTTGCTTCGCAGCCTTTTCTTCACGGCACAAAAATCAGCTTTCATCCCACTGCGAATCTTGAGTTCGGCATGGGCTTCACCGCCCAATTCGGCGGCACGGGCAATCCCTTCACTTGGGGCAATTTTGCGAGGACGTTTTATTCGCACCGCGTCGGCATCGCCAGAGATCCAGCCAAGCGGCTCTCGGAATTTGACCTCAGCTACCGTGTTCCCGGGCTGCGGAGCTGGATGCAGATCTATGTCGACTCGATGGTGATTGATGAATACTCGCCTCTAGGCTCGACCCGTCCCGCGATCAATCCCGGCGTCTACTTTCCCCGACTTCCGAAACTGCATCGCGTCGACGTCCGCTTCGAAGGCGTGACCACTGACTTGAATGTGCCTGCTCGCTACGGCCCAGGGGCATTTTACTGGGACACGCGCTACCGCTCCGGCTACACCAATGACGGCAACCTGATCGGCAGTTGGGTCGGGCGAAGCGGACGAGGGGAACAGAGCTGGGCTACGTATCACTTCTCTCCACGCAGTGATATTCAACTGGCCTACCGGCAGAACATCGTGGACTCATCTTTTTTAGAGGGAGGAAGGCTGCAGGACATTGGCCTGCGCGCCAATGCCGCGCTGAACGACAGCATCGGTCTTTCCGCCTTGGGCCAGTACGAAAACTGGCGTTTACCATTGCTTGCTCCGGCTGTTAAGTCAAACTTTACTGCCTCGTTGCAACTGACGTTTTGGTCGGGGAAGATGCGAAGGTGATGCCTACGACCCCGGAAATATCCGCGGAGAGCCCTCGAGTGACTCTCATTCAAACCGAAGGTCCAGTTCGGCCAGCGCCGCAGCCTTTGTTCCTCGAGCCGCCTGGGGAAGAGTCACGTGGGGAACGGCCCGAATCGGATTCCATGCGCGGAAATGCGATTCTCTATCTGCGGCTGTGGTGGGAGCAGCGGCGGTTTTTGAGCCGGGCTGGTTTGATGGGCTTGCTGATCGGTACGATTGCCGCTTTCCTTCTGCCTCAGAGGTTTGAGGCGAGAACTCAACTCATGCCGCCCGACTCGCGGCCGGGCACTGGAATGGCTATGGCGGCGCTCGGGGCGCGGATGGGCAGCTGGGCGGGGGTTGCCGGAGACGCGCTCGGATTGAAAAGTTCCGGATCTCTGTTTATCGGGATCCTGACCAGCGCCACCCTGCAAGACCGCATGGTCGAAAGATTCAAACTACAAGACATTTATTGGCGCGCCCGGCTGGAAGAAGATGCACGCCGACGGCTCGATGAAAATACCGTAGTCTCCGAAGACCGCAAAAGCGGAATCCTTACCATCACGGTGACGGATGGCGACCCCCGGCGCGCAGCGGCCATGGCTCAGGCCTACGTGGAAGAGTTAGACCGTTTAGTGGCGGAGCTTTCGACATCGTCGGCGCATCGGGAGCGCGTCTTTCTGGAAGAGAGGCTGCAAGCCGTGAAGCTGGAGCTGGATGACGCGGCCCAGAACCTCAGCCAGTTTGAAAGCAGGAACGATGCTATGGACATCGCTGAACAGGGCAAGAGCCTGGTAGATGCGGGAGCGGTTCTCCTGGGCCAGCTGATCGCCGCCGAATCGGAGTTGAAGGGGCTGGAACAGATCTATAGCCAAAACAATGTGCGGGTGCAGTCTGTGCAGGCCCGCATCAAGGAACTGCGTCGGCAATTGGAGAACATGCGCGGCTGGGACAAAAAGGAAAGTACAAAAGACGGCGCACGCAAAGTTAAGAGTGAAGATGAAGAAGACAAAGAAGATAAGGAAGATCGGGATAGGGGGGAGAACGACGCACCGAACCCTCTTTACCCCTCCATCCGGAAGCTCCCGCTGCTGGGGGTAACCTACTCCGATCTCTACCGCCGGGCCAAAATCAAAGAAGCCGTCTTCGAGACTTTGACGCAAGAGTATGAAATGGCGCGGGTCGAGGAGGCGAAAGAGACGCCCAGCGTAAAGGTTCTCGACCCCGCCCGGGTTCCGCAACGAAAATCTTTCCCTCCGCGGCTGCAAATCGCTCTGTTGTGCGCCACCATGTCGCTGCTGGGAGCCGCTGTGTTCACTTTCTTTCGCGCCAAGTGGCGGCAGATCGAGCCTTCAAATCCTGCGAAGCTATTCGCCAGGGAAGTTTTCGCTGGAATCAACGCACACATGCCATGGAATCCGCCCAACGGGTCGCGAGTCCATGCCATGACCCACCGGATCTGGTCGCGGGTCGATCGCCGCCGAAACCCTTCGCCCGAGTCTTAATCAATTCGTCTTGGCTTCGTCTACGAAGAAAATCTTAAAGCAGGAGTTTCCATGAGAGTGCTGGTTTTGGGCGGTGACGGTTATTTGGGCTGGGCCACGGCGATGTATTTGTCCAGCCGCGGACATGAGGTTGGGGTGCTGGATAACTTCGCCAAACGGCGCTGGGAATTGGAACTCAACGTAGAGCCACTAATTCCCATTCATACGCTGCAGGACCGGGTGCGAGCGTGGGCGGAGGTAAACGGCGGCGCCCTGGAATTATTTGTCGGCGACCTGCGGAACTTTGGCGTGGTCGAAGGAGTGCTCGAAGCATTTTCTCCCGCCGCCATTGTTCATTACGGCGAGCAACCCTCCGCACCGTATTCTATGATCGACTACAACCGCTGTTTGTTTACCCAGGTCAACAACATCAGCGGAACCCTCAATGTGCTGTGGGCCATGAAAAAATTGGCGCTCGACTGCCATCTCGTGAAGCTCGGAACTATGGGCGAGTATGGGACCCCGAACATCGATATCGAAGAAGGCTTCATCGAAATCGAACACAAAGGGCGGCGGGACGTATTGCCATTTCCCTGCCAGCCCGGATCCTTCTACCATCTTTCCAAAGTGCACGACAGCCACAATATCCGCTTTGCCTGCCGCGCCTGGGATCTTTCTGCGACCGATCTGCACCAGGGAGTGGTCTACGGCCTCGAGACCGACCAAACTCGGCGCGACGAGCGCCTGGCAACCAGCTTCCACTACGACGACGTATTCGGAACGGCCATCAACCGCTTCTGCGTGCAGGCTGTAGCGGGAATCCCGCTCACCGTGTACGGAAAAGGAGGGCAACAGCGCGGCTTTCTCAATATTCGCGACACCGTGCGCTGTGTGGAGCTGGCGATTCTTAACCCTGCCAAGCGGGGAGAATACCGGGTCTTCAACCAGTTCACCGAGACCTTCACCGTGCTCGAGTTGGCGGATTTGGTGGCTGCCCAGGCCCGCAAGCTGGGGCTGAAGCCCGAAGTTAGCCACTTGCCCAACCCGCGGGTGGAATTGGAAGAGCATCATTTCAACCCCACCCACACCAAGCTGCTGGACTTGGGCCTGGAGCCGCATTTCCTCTCCGACGAATTGCTCAACAGCATGCTGGAAAAGATTCTCAAGTACAAATACCGCATCAAGAACGAGATCATCCTCCCCAAAGTCAAATGGAACGGCAACGAGCAGGAGCGGGAGGCGGCGAAGCTCATGTGGGCCGGAGCTTGAGAGGTTTCTGCGAGCATTTTTCCCCGCGGAAAATCCAGGCTCCCTCTTCTGACACAGTATGACCCCCGAGATTTATGCCGAATGGCTGCGCCGGCAAGGCCAGCGCGTGATCCGAACCGAAAGTTCGTACTGGCACAGTGAGGGGATGAGGGTCTTTCAGGCCTTCCCCTATCACTGGCTGATCGCGCCAGGAGCCGAAGAACTCCGTGAATTGACCTTCCGGCATCATGCGCTGGCCTTGCGTTATTCGATGGCCGCGCGCGCAGGGCTGAACCCAGACGACTGCTATCACGTAGTTTACACCGGGGACGATTACGACTTCGATACGCTCAGCGCCAACGCACGGAATAACGTGCGGCGCGGGCTAAAGAATTGCAAGGTGTTCCCGATCTCCATCGAAAGATATGTGGAGGACGGATGGCCTCTACGGCTGAACACCTTAGCTCGGCAACAGCGGCAGATAAAAGAGTCGAAACAAGACTGGGGCCGCCGCTACTCCCTGGCTTCCGACCTCGCCGGCTTCGAGGTATGGGCAGCCGAGGTGGATAACCGCCTGGGTGCCACGCTAGTGACCTTTCAGATGGACGGCTGGGCCTACATGCTCTACCAGCAAAGCCATATCGACTACCTGCGTGAGCACGTCAACAACGCTCTCAGCTTTGCGGTCACCCAAACCCTGATTCGAAGATCGCATATCCGGGGGATTTTTTACGGGATGCGATCGCTGGACGCCCCCGCGAGCGTCGACGAATTCAAGTTCCGCATGGGGTATGAGGCAAAAGCAATCACGCAACGAATTGCGTTTCATCCCTGTGTGGGACCGCTGATCAACCAGTACACGCACCAGGCGACGAGATATTTGAGCGCGCAGAGTCCCGGAAGCCGGTTTCTAGCCAAGGCGGAAGGCATGCTGCGTTATTCGCTGGCCGGAAGAAACATCTCCTTGAAGGCTCCAGACACTGCGCGCGCCGTTCCCGAGTCAAAGGGTGAATGTCAAGGTATGAACCTCGACTGATAAACATCAACCCATTGAAACCAGTCATACCCACACCGATCGCGATTACCGCCCGGCTGCTGACCAAGAACTGGACATTGAATCTTGGCAGCCAGATCATCTCCTTTGCCGTTGCCCTGCCCGCGATTCCCTACCTCATGCACGGCCTGGGTTCGGAGCGCTTCGGCATCTTATCGATCGGATGGGTCTTCCTCGGATACTTTGGCCTTTTCGACTTGGGCATGGGCCGCGCGACCACCAAGTTTGTGGCTGGCTGTCTAGGGAGTGGGGAGAGGCACCGGTTGCCTGGCTTGGTCTGGACCTCCTTGTGGTTCCAAGTTCTGTTGGGAGTCGTCGGCGCTTTGGTGGCTGCCCTGGTAACTCCGCTGCTGGTGCATCATGCGCTAAAAATCAGTCCCGCCCTGGTGGGAGAAACCACGGTAAGTTTCTACATACTCGTTGCCTCGCTCCCCCTGGTGCTGGGCTCTAATTGCCTGCGCGGGGTGCTGGAAGCCGGCCAGCACTTCGAAGTCGTCAATTATGTACGGGTACCGGGGATCGCTTCCTTGTTCCTGCTGCCAGCGCTGGCGCTGTTCTTCGGGGCGAAGCTGCCGGCGATTGTGGCGCTGCTGGCGCTGGCCCGGTTGATTTCCGGAATCGCCTACCTTTTTTTGTGCCTTAAGTTTTATCCCGTGCTCAAGGCCAGCTGCTCGTTCGACCGCGCCGTCTGCCCGTCGTTGCTGGCCTACGGCGGATGGATCACGGTTTCTAACTTTATTGGGCCTCTGCTGGCTTATCTCGATCGTCTGGCCATCGGATCTATGATCTCGATGGTCGCGGTCGGCTATTACACCGCGCCCTCCGAGGCCGTCGGCCGAATTTCGGTAGTCCCGGCCAGCCTCAGTGCGACGATTTTTCCTGCCTTCAGCTCGCTCGATGCGGCGCGCTCCACGGCCCGGCTCGAGGAGCTCTACGTCCGCTCGTTGAAAGCCCTTCTGCTCATCCTCGGCCCGGTCACGCTGCTGATCATTCTCTTTGCCCATGAGATCCTGAGGCTCTGGCTGGGCCCCGAACTCGCGGCGGAAGGGACGACGGTGCTGCAAATTCTGGCCGCTGGCGCGCTCGTGAACGCGCTCTCATATGTGCCCTTTGGTCTGCTGCAAGCCTTGGGCAAGCCCGACCTGACCGCGAAATTTCATCTTGTAGAGCTGCCCTTCTATCTCTTGTTGCTGTGGTTTCTGGTCAAGCACATGGGAATTACCGGAGCGGCTCTGTCCTGGACCCTGCGAATCTTCCTCGACACTGCCCTCCTGATGCTGGCGGTGCTTTGGCTCCGGCTGGTTTCTATTTCGAGTTTAATGGGCAAGGATATGCAAAAGACCGCCGCAGCTGTGGCCGGATTTGGCATTCTGCTGGCACCGCTGTGGACGGCAGAGCAGCCACTGTGGACAAGGGGTTTGTATGCCACGCTTCTAGCTCTGGGTTTTGGGGGGGTGACCTGGGCTTACCTGCTCGATAGCAAAGAGAAACGAATGGTGCTTTCGACAGCCGCGAATTTCCGGGCCCCTGCGGAGGAAATGGGATGAGCCAAGGGGCCCAGATAGAAGTAAGCCAAGTTCCAGCCTGTTTGCTCTGCGGCCGGGAAGGCCAGCCGCTTTACTGTCACTTGACCGACCGGATGTTTGACGTTCCCGGAGAGTGGGGATACCTGCAATGTCCGGCGTGCAGCCTGGTATGGCTCAATCCGAGGCCAGTGCCCGAGGACTTGATCAAGACCTACAAGACCTATTACACCCATGGGCAGAAGAAACGATTCGCAGATTGGCGCAAGAATCTGTATTGGGGCCTGTGCTCCACCCTGCCCGGCTTCGACGACATCGCACCGGGTTGGATTTGGAAATGGGCCGGGACGGCCCTGAGCTGGATCCCAGCCTGGAGGGAGCAGGCTCGTCTGGGCACCATGTGCCTCGATGCGGGAAGCAAAGGGAAGCTGCTCGATGTAGGCTGCGGCGACGGCGGTTTTCTCTCCATGATGCGATCGGCAGGCTGGGAAGTTGCCGGCGTCGAGCCCGATCCCGCGGCTGCCAGCGTGGCCCGGGAAAAACATCCATTGAGCGTGATTGCGGCCAGCCTGAGCGACCCGAGGCTCACCGAGGTTTCGGTGGATGTGGTCACGCTGAGTCATGTCATCGAGCATGTCCCGGATCCCATCCAGTTGCTGCGTCAATGCCGGCGAATTCTGAAGCCCCGGGGGAAGATCGTAATTTTGACGCCGAACCTCGCCAGCCACGGCCATCGTCTCTTCCATGAGTCGTGGGTCCCGCTCGATCCACCCCGGCATCTCTATCTATTTCGTTCGAGTACCCTCGGCTACTGCTGCAAGCAGGCAGGCTTTTCGGTGGAGAAGCTGCGCACCTCGACTCGCGATGCGACTTGGGTCTGGGCAGCCAGCAAGACCATCCAGCAAAAGGGCCGCTTCAACCGCAAAGCCGACTTCACCTGGAAGCTCCGGTTCGAGGGCGTGTACTTTCAATTGCAAGAGGAAAGCACCCGCCGCGGCGCGGCCGGCACGCTGGCCGGGGAAGAGCTCGCCTTAATCGGTCGAAATGAACAGTAACGCCTCGCCCATGTTCTCACCCGATTCGATGGCCGACAGAGAACGGACCGGGCCAATCCTGATCGCCGCGACGGCTTCACTCGCAATCGTTTTCTTCGCCATGCTCTTTCCCGGCGGTATGGGAGCCGATAACTCATGGTGTCTACTCGTGGAATTGATCCCGGCGGTTTTGTTGGCGGCGCTCCTTTTGCCTCCTAGCGTTCCACTGATTCTCGCAATCGTCATTCTGGAGAGTCCTTTTGGGCTCGACACAGAAATTACCCGCTCAACCTCCTATATCACCGGAGGGCTGATTCTGTGGACGGTTTTGGCATCCTTCATCTCCGCCTCCCGGCCCAAGAAAGCAGGTTCGAACGTGGTTCTGGGAAAGTTCTGGTTCTTTGCGGCCTATGGAATCCTGGGCGCGCTCCACGGGCTGAGGCTCGGCAATTCCAGAGAGTATGTGGTAGGCGACCTGTTTCAGATCGAGGAGTTTGCCATTGTTTTTATCCTAGTCACGCGCGTTATTGTCGACGAAACAACCTTACGGCGCCTTATGGTGTGCGCGTTCGGCTCGACTTTCCTGACATCGGTTTTGCAACTTGCCGGTTACGGCACGTTCGACAGCGTGAACCCGGAGCTATCCGCGTTAGAGGGCAGGGGACGAACCATCGATCTCAATGCCATCTTCGTGCTCTTGATGGCGTTGAGTCTTTATGCGGGAATTCGGGGATCGCGGCATCGAATTTTGCTGTGGGTGCTGATGATCGCGACTACGGCAAATCTGGCGATGAGCTTTACCCGGGGCATTTGGGTTGCCGCCGTGGCCGCGATTGTGGTCTGTCTCCGCTTGCTCCCTCGGGTGGAGCGAAGGCGGATTTATCGGGCAGCGGTCATCGCGGCTCTCTGTTTCGCCCTGTTTGGCGGCCTCTGGAACATAGGTTCGAGCGCCGCGGATGGCAACTTGCTGGCGGCGGCAGGAGACCGTCTGTTGTACGGCGTAACCCAGATGCAACAGGGCCTGGGAGGAGACGTTGCGGTCGAGACTCGGAGGTTCGTCGAGATTGCCACGATTGCGCCTCAAATTATGAAAGCCCCCCTGCTGGGCAACGGGCTGGGAGGGTTCTATTGGATCGACATGCACGCCTTCATCAACGAGCAGGGCCTGGGAACCATCGATTTTCACTACATGCATAATTTGTACTTATTGGTCGGCTTCCGGCTGGGTTTGATCGGGCTGGCCACTTTTGTGGGCATTTTGTATTTCTATTTTCGGGAGAGCATCCGGGGATACCGCAAAATGCCGGCAGGCCCGAGAAAAGCTTTAGTGGCTGGGTTGATTGCGGGGGTGGCCGGTGAAGTGGTCCTGTCGATGACCTCGCCGACTATTTTGAATCATCCGACATCCGCTTTGACGGCGTGTGTTATGGCCCTCACTTTCCGTCTGCAGGATCTTCCTCCGGGGGGAAAGAGCAATTAGCCGGGCTCACGAGCCCAATAGAACGAGCCTTGAAGCGATGAATTCAGTTTCCGTAGTCATCGTGAACTATCGCACCCGCGAACTGCTGCGCGACTGCCTGCGTTCGGTGCAGCAAGACGATACGCTTGGCCAAACCGTGATCGTCGTCGACAACGATTCGCGGGATGGCAGCGCGGAAATGGTCCGCAAAGAATTCCCCGCAGTGCGGCTCATCCGGAATTCGACCAATGTCGGCTTTGCCGCAGCCAACAATCAAGCCATAGACCGGGGAACCGGAGAGTACGTGTTGCTACTCAACAGCGACACGGTTGTGTTTCCGGGAGCCATCAAAGCCATGGTCGGGTTCTTGGAGGCTCATCCGGACGCCGGCGGTGCCGGCTGCCGCCTGTTGTTCCCCGACGGCACGATCCAAGCTTCGGTCGGACGCGACGGCAGGCCGGGCCTCATTCGGCTGTTTCTGCGCCTAACCGGAGCCTCGCATTTGCTCAGCGACAAAGTCCGGCGGTTCCTGCGCCGAATTCGCAGCGTGATTGCGGTGAATGCCTTGTCCTCGTGTTTGGATTCGTATGTGCAAGACTTGTCTCCTCTGGAAGTAAAGACAGTTTCGGCCACCTGTCTGCTGCTGCGGCGAAAGGCCGTGGCCGAAGTGGGACGCTTGGATGAAAGATTTTTCATGTACCTGGAAGACCTGGACTATTGCGTTCGCCTGCGCCGCGCCGGCTGGAAGCTGTATTACCTGCCTGCCGTAGAGATCATCCATCTGGCGGAAAAGAGCTCTGGGGGAAGGATGCGCCGCTATAGCGTCCAAGCCTATGACAGCCTCTTCTACTTTTATGGCAAGCACTACCGCACTCCGGCCCTGTGGATTGCGCGGCTGATGGTATTTTCGGCCAGCGTCGTCCGCTGGATGTGGAATGGCGTTTTAGCCCTCTTCTCAGCGCATCCACTTTATCGGCAGAACTTGTCCGACCTTTGGAAAGTCATACGCCTCTGTTGCACGTGGACCGTGGTGACGGGCCGGAAAACACCGATTGGTGGGAGAGCGCTTCCCGAATCCATCTTTCAGTCGGCCCGAAGAAAGAACCACAGAATAAACGCTGAATGAGAGAGCTCTTTTGAATCGCGAAGCCGCAGTGCTTTCCATACTGGCGTTTGTGCTTGCCTATACCTGGGTGGGTTATCCCGCGCTTTTGTGGATTGCCTGCAGACTTTTCAGGCGCGCAGGCGCAACGGGGGAGTACCTACCGTTCGTTTCCGTTATCGTGCCGGTTCACAACGAACAATCCGGGATCGCGGCGAAACTGGAAGACTGCTTGGCCCTGAATTACCCCCGGGACCGTCTTGAAATTATCGTCGCGTCCGACGGCTCCACCGACGCAACCGAGGCGATCGTTCGCCAATATGCGGACCGCGATCCTCGCATCCGTCTGTTGAAAAGCGAATGCCGAGCCGGCAAAAGCGGGGTGCAAAACTTGGGGGTCCGCGAATCTCGCGGCGATCTGCTGTTCCTGACCGACGCCAATACCCGCACCCCCGCGAACGTGCTTCGACTGCTGTCCAGCAACTTCTCCGATCCCCCAGTCGGCCTGGTTTCCGCCACCGTGAATTTCGCGACGGGTTCCGACGCCGTGTCCCAAGGGCAAAGCTTGTACTGGCGTTATGAATACTTCCTGCGCCAGGCAGAATCCGACATCGGCATACTGGCCACTGGCGGGGGGGCGGCCATGATGATTCGGCGCGAACTCTATGCCCCCATCCCACCCCGGTACGGGGACGATTGCATCCTGCCACTGGATGTCCGGCTTAAGGGTTATCTCGTGCTCAACGATCCCCGGGCCGAAGTCTTCGACCACCCTCCGCATTCGGTGGCCGGAGAATTGCGTGGCCGCATCCGCATGACCGCGCGCAACTGGACCGGGACGCTCAGCCGTCCGGCTCTGCTCAATCCGCTTCGCTTTCCCTTCACCGCCCTAGGATTGATTTCCCACAAACTGCTGCGCTGGCTGACCCCCTTTTTTCTGCTGACGATTCTGGCCCTGAATACGGCATTGATTTTTCGGGGTGTCGCTGTCGGACTCTGGACCCTGCAATTCGCGTTCTATTTCGCGGCGTTCATCGGTTGGCGGCGCATTCGCCGGCAACGGCCCGCCGGAATCTTTGGCCATGCGTTTTCATTTTGCTTGGCCAACGCGGGCTTCCTGTTGGGCATGGCAAAGGTCGTGCGCAACCAGAAAATCGTGACGTACTAAGAAATCACTCTCAGCTTATCTCGGACCATGTTCTTGCCTGCCCAAAATGGATACGATCCTCACCCCGTGGTGAATTGCTTTTCCATCGATGTGGAAAGTTTTTCCGAATCGAACGTAGAGTCCTTTCCAATCGACTCCCGGCACCTGGACTCGGCGCGGCAGAATCGCGAAATCGAGGCCAACACCGACTTCATCTTGAGTTTGCTGGCCGAGCACAAGGTCAAGGCAACATTCTTCTTTCTGGGCAGGATTGCGCGCGATCTCCCGCAGCTGGTCCAGCGCGTGGCTCGGGGGAAGCACGAAATCGCCTGCCATGGTTGGGAGCACTTCCGCATATACGGGCTGAAGCCGGAAATTTTCGCACAGCAACTGCGCCAGGCGAAGCAGCTTCTCGAGGAGGTTTCGGGCCAGCCGGTGGTGGGTTTTCGAGCGCCCGATTTTTCCATTACCCGGGCTTCGGCCTGGGCCCTGGATGCGCTGCGGGATGCGGGGTTTCTCTACGACTCCAGCATCTATCCCTTCGAGGGGCACGACGTCTACGGCCTCGCCGAGGCGCCCGCTCACATTCACCAACGTGGCAACGGATTGATCGAGTGGCCGCTGGCCACAATTCCCTTCCTGAATCGTAGGATGCCCTTTGGCGGCGGCGGTTACTTCCGCCTTTATCCGATGGCGCTTACCGAGTTTTGTTTTTCCCGCATGAATCGGCAGAGAAGGCCCTGCATGTTCTATATCCACCCTTACGAGATTGGCCCGATGATGGAAAAGATCGACGGACTGTCGAACCTTCGCCGCTTCCGCCATTGCTTCCGTTGCGGCGCACTAAACGAGCGGCTGCAGCGTTTGTTCCAGCAATTCCGCTTCGCTCCGGCAATAGAAGCTTTACGCCAGTCAGGGTTCCTTCCACACACCAGTTCTGAGACTGAGACGGAGAACGCTTATGTCTGAGGTAGCCAGAATCGAGCAGTATTTCACGCATGCAGCCGCCGGATTCGACTCTCTCTATGACACAGAGCACGCCTCCGCCGCCGCGAAGTGGCTGAACCGGACCTTCCGCCGCGATATCTACGAGCGCTTTCGCCTGAGCCTCGATCACATGCGCGGCTACGGGCTGCAAACCGTGCTCGACGTGGGCTGCGGGCCGGGACGGTATGAAATCGGACTCGCCGAAATCGGAATTCGGAGAATGGTTGGGCTGGACGTAAGCTCGGGAATGATCGACCTGGCCCGGGAACTGGCCCGGAACTGGCAACAGGCAAAGGGGGCGGGGTCGCACTCGTCGTTTGAATTCGTGCATCGCGATTTCGCCGCTTTTCAAAGCTCGGAAATGTTCGATGCCGTTCTGGCAATGGGGTTCTTCGATTACGTTCAGGATCCGGCTCCAGTGCTGGCGCGTATGCGGGGATTCGCCCGGCACTCGGTGATCGCCAGCCTGCCCTCGATTTCCTGGTATCGAACGCCGATCCGGCGGCTCCGGTATCTGCACAAAGGCTGCCCAGTATATTTTTACCGCCGCTCGGAGATTGACCGACTGGCCCGCCAGGCCGGCTTTGCCCGCCACGAGATCATCAAGATCGCAGGTGCTGGGCAGGATTATTTTGTGGGCTTCTTCCTCTGATTGCTGAACCTCAATTCGCAAAAAGGAAATATTCTGCGATGGTCTCTGCAGCCGCCACTCCCCATAGGCTTGTCGAAACACCCGCTTGCCCTCTTTGCCGCAGTGCGCAACTGGAAATAAAATCGGAGCACAGTCGCAAGCGCCTGCACAAGTGTCTGCACTGCGGAGTTCTGTTCGTGATGCCGCAGCCATCTCCAGACGCGTTAACCGGTCACTTTCAGCGTGGAGGCTTGGTCCCGACAAACTTCGACACGCATTTCGAAGTAAATCGGCAGCCAGTGCTGTCTCAAGTCGCGAACTATATTCAATCACGCAAAGGCGGCGGAGCAATTCTTGACGTGGGTTGCTCGACTGGACGATTCCTTACCCATTTCGCAACCCAGCCCAACTGGGAGGCCCGCGGCATCGAACTGTCGCTGCCAGCGGCGCAGGAGGCCGGACGACTTGGTTTGCGAGTTCATCCCGGAGATACCCGAAGCGCGAAGTTCCAGGATCACGCGTTCGATGTCGTCACGATCCTGGACGCGTTTTACTATTTTTCTAACCCCGCCTTTGAACTGGCGGAACTCCACCGCATCCTCAAGCGGGACGGGCTTTTGGTGATGGAAGTTCCATGGGCCAACACCCGCCTTTGGCAGCGCGCCGCGGTCATCGGCACGCTTCTGAACGGGGCGCGCGTTCCCCTGCTGCAGAGCAGCGATCATCTCTTTTACTACACGCCAAAATCCGTGTCGCTGCTGCTGGAGGGCTGCGGGTTTACGGTGCAAGACGTTCGCCCTCTGCCCGCGAACCGGCAACCGGGAGCGCTGCGGAATTTTCTGTGGAGCGCCTACAGTCTTGTTTCGCGATGGCTTTGGCGGTTATCGGGTGGCGCTGTATTCCTCGGCCCGCGCTTTCTGGTGATTGCCGGCAAACCACCTCAGTAGCTGCGCCGCAACCCCAACCCGCTCTCAATCGAGATTGCCCAGAATTCCCCGATGCGAAAAACTTTCTTGCCCTTCTCTCCTCCGTCCATTGGAGAAGAAGAAATCGCCGAGGTCCTCGATACACTTCGTTCCGACTGGATCACGACCGGACCGAAGGTAAAACGCTTCGAGCAAGAATTTGCCGATGCCGTAAATGCGCCGGCGGCCCTGGCGGTGAATTCCTGTACTGCCGCCCTGCACGTGGCTTTGGCCACGCTGGGCATCGGCCCGGGCGATGCGGTGATCACCACTCCCATGACGTTCTGCTCCACGGTTCACGTCATCGAACATGTGGGCGCACGGCCGATCCTGGCGGACGTCGAACCGGGAACGTTGAATCTTGATCCGGTCAAAGTCCGCGGAACTTTGGCAAACCTGCAAAAAAAATCGAAGAAAAATGGTTCCGGAGCAAAGGCCATCATTCTCGTCCACCTCTATGGGCACCCGTGCGATATGGACCCTTTTCTTAAGATTGCCGCCGAGTACGAATGCGCCTTGATTGAAGACTCGGCCCACGCGCTGCCAGCCGAGTACAAGGGCCGGAAAATCGGATCCTGCGCCGGGGAAGCTACGGTCCCGGTGCTCACCTGTTTCTCTTTTTACGCCACAAAAAACATGACCACAGCAGAAGGGGGAATGCTGACCGGGCCATCGCACCTGCTCGACGATGCCCGGGTGTGGAGTCTGCACGGGATGAGCCGCGACGCCTGGAACCGCTACAGCCGCGAGGGAGCCTGGCACTATGACGTGGATCGCCCCGGCTTCAAATACAACATGACCGATATACAGGCGGCCATGGGGATCCATCAGCTGAAAAAGTTAAACGGGTTTCATCTTCGGCGCCGGGAAATTGCAGCGCGCTATAACCAGGTATTCCAAGAATTCGAAGAACTGGAAATACCGACCGAACATCGTTGGGCCAGCCACGCCTGGCATCTCTATGCGCTCCGTCTCCACCTGGACCGGATGGACATCTCCCGTAATCGATTTATTTCGGAGATGCAGGCCCGCAACATCGGCACATCAGTGCACTTTATTCCCATTCACCTGCTGTCGTATTACCGCGAAAGGTATGGATATCTGCCGGAAGATTTTCCGGTCGCCTACGCGCAGTACCAACGCTGCGTTTCGCTGCCTTGTTGTCCTCGAATGCAGGACCAGGATGTGGAAGATGTGATTGAGGCCGTCACGGAATTGGTGAGCGAGCACGCCAACGCAAGAAAGACGGCGCGGGCTGCGGCCGGTTCGTGACTACTCATTATGAACCGCCTGTTTAACTTCACCTGCGCAGCGCTGGGCCTGCTCGTGCTTTCTCCACTACTCGTGGTCGTTGCGCTGGCAGTGAAGTGGGGTGACGGCGGCCCTGTTTTCTACTCTCACCGGCGCGTAGGAAAAGGTTTTCGTCCCATCCGCGTACTTAAATTCCGCAGCATGAGGGGGGATGCGGACAAGGGCTCGTCGCTGACCGCCCCTTGTGACCCGCGTCTTACCGAAGTGGGACGTTTCCTGAGGCGGTACAAGCTCGACGAACTCCCGCAACTCTGGAACGTGTTAACCGGCGACATGCAACTGGTGGGCGTTCGGCCCGAGGTGGAAACCTATGTCGCCATGTTTCGCGAGCAATACGCCTTGCTCCTGACCGAACCTCCGGGCATTACCGATCCTGCGAGCCTGGCCTATCGCAATGAAGAAAATCTTTTTCCTGCCGATAGGGTGGAACAGCACTATCTATCGGAGATTCTGCCGCAAAAACTGCAGCTGTCGCTGGACTACCAGCGTAAGCGCAGCCTTTTCTCCGATCTGCGCGTGTTGTTCGACACGATTTTCACTTTGACCGCATAGGACGTTTTTTTCGAGTTACGAATTTTGCCGCGATCCAAGTCCACCTAAAGAAAAACCATGCGCAAATTCCGCTTCGATCCCTACTCAGCTCTGAACCAAAGAATCATCGATGCTTCCATCTTCAGTATCGCGTTTTATTTTGCCTATGGCCTCTTCGAGGGCCATGGCGTGGACTCCTCGTCGGCCGTTAAGTGGGCATTCCTGGCTACGATGATTTTGGGGCAGGTCGTCGCCAATTTATCCTTGCACACCTACCAGATGATCTGGAGGTACGTTAGCTTGCGCGACGCAATCACTCTCGCGCGGAATTACGCTGTGTTTCCGGCAGTGGCGCTCATCATGGAATTCTTCCTGCGCCGTCTGGATCCGGCCCTCAATTTGCCTGCTGGCGTCGTGTTTGCCGGTTATTTTTTCTCTCTCTTCGGCGCTCTGGCCGCGCGAGCTGCGCGTCGTCTGCTTTATGAAAGAATCACGGAGCGTGCGCTCGATGGAGCAAGTACAACTTCCGTGCTGCTCATCGGCGCCGGCAAAATCGGGGTGAAAACGGCGAACGAGATTCGTAGTCACGTCGACCTTCAGCCCGTCGGGTTTCTCGACGACAACCCGCAAAAGTGGGGCTCTGTCATCGGCGGCTTCCGGGTCCTGGGTCCACTTGCTTCGCTCGCGCCCACGATTCAAAAATTCGGCGTGCGCCAGGTAATCGTTTGCATTGCACACCCGTCGCGCGAAATTCTGCGGCGCATCTGGGCGACCGGCGAATTGCTTGGCGTGCCGGTCAAGATCGTGCCCACGCTTGAAGAAATCCTCCACGGCAAGGTCAACATAGCTAACTTTCGCGAAGTGGAAATGAAAGACCTTCTCGGCCGCAATTCGGTCGAAGGCAGCGCCAGCGAAGCGGAACTTAGCGAAGCCTATCGCGGCAAAAGCATCCTGGTTACCGGCGCTGGAGGATCGATTGGCTCCGAACTCGCATTGCAACTCTGGAAGCTCCAGCCCAGCCACCTGCTCCTGCTCGACAAAGACGAGAATGGTCTCAACGATGTTTATCTTCAACTTCAGAGCCAGGGCCTGACGACGGCAACACCGGTCGTCGCCGACCTGCGCTTTCCAGAACGCCTAAGAACTATCTTTGAAAACCATCGCCCACAAGTGGTCTTCCATGCCGCCGCACATAAACATCTGCACCTGATGGAGCTCAACCCTTGCGAAGCGGTGGCCAACAACATCACAGGAACGCGGAATCTAGTAGAACAGGCAGTGAGATTTGGGGTGGCCCGCTTCGTCCAGATCTCCACCGACAAGGCGGTGAACCCCACCTCGATCATGGGGGCCACCAAGCGGATCTGCGAGATGATCGTGCAAGCCCAGGCTGACCGTCATCGCACGCTGTTTTGTTGCGTCCGTTTTGGCAATGTCCTGGGCAGCCGGGGCAGCGTGGTGCCAATTTTTCAGCAGCAAATCCTGAAAGGCGGCCCGGTCACCGTCACCCACGCGCGCGCCGAGAGATTCTTAATGACGATTCCGGAAGCTGTATGCCTTTTGATCCACGCCGGTACTTTGGCGCACTCGAAGGAGATCTTTGTTTTGGATATGGGAGAACCCGTACTCATTCAGAATCTGGCGCACGACTTGATCGAACTCTCCGGACTCTCCCCGACGGGCGACATTCGTATCGAGATTACGGGGATGAAACGTGGCGAAAAGCTGAGTGAGGTCCTGATTGACGATCGCAGCGAAACTTTGCGTCCCACCCGGTTGCACAAAATCCAAACCATCGCTACGCGGCCGTTTGATATCGCGGAGTTCACCGCCAGGCTTCGGGCCCTGGAGGCTTCGGCATGGCAGGGACGTGCGGAAGATGTTTACCTGCATTTGGCAGATGTGAACATCGGTTTCGTCTCGCACGGTTCACCGCCCTCGGTGCCCGTCCACGTCGCGCAAGTCGTAGAAGGTCCGTCCGCTGCCATGGGAGCTGCTTTTGGAGCATGAGAATTGCCCACCCGCTGCATTGCCGGCCGAAAGCCCCAGAATGAATGAACCTATAGAAACCGAGAGCTCCCAAATGTTCGCCGGCGCACGTTCCGCACCTTCCGAGATGGAAGTCGTGGACTGGTCTGCCAGCCAGGTTTTGAGCTGGGCCTTTGAGCAATACAGTGATGAAATCGCGATTGCGTCAGCGTTCGGCGCGGAAGGGATCGCGCTAATCGATATGGCGGTCGAGCTTCGGCCACGCCCACGCGTTTTCGTTCTAGACACAGCCTTCCTCTTTGCCGAGACCTATCGCCTGATCGAACACGTCGAAGCGCGCTACGGCATTGTCGTTCAGCGTGTGCTGCCCACAGCCTCTCCGGAAGAGCAAGCTCAATCTCACGGGGAAAAATTGTGGAACCGCGATCCCAACTTATGTTGTCAGCTCCGCAAAGTTGAGCCCCTGCAGAAACACCTGGTAAATCTTCGCGCTTGGGTGACATCCATTCGAAGAGATCAAACGCCGGAACGCGCTCACACCCGGAAAGTCGCGTGGGACGCCAGATTCCGCATCATGAAAATCAGCCCGTTGGCCGATTGGTCGCGCGACCAGGTCTGGCAATACATTCACGAGCGCCAACTTCCGTACAATCCTCTGCACGACAGGAACTATCCCAGTATCGGCTGTGTCCATTGCACCCGTCCCATAAATCCCGAAGAAAATCCACGCGCAGGCCGCTGGCCCGGATTTCCCGAGAAAACCGAATGCGGCCTGCACTCTCCTGCCGCTACCCTTTCGTTGAACGATATCCTCCAAGTCAACCGCAAATAGGCTTTCGAGATCCCCTTTTTCGGAACGATTCCCTGCTCAATACTCTCCCCTACATTCAATCCCCCCTCTGTTCCGCCATACCATTCCCCGTCGAGAGCTAGGTTGAAAGAAGGGCGTGGCACGACGACGCTTGTGCCTGGGCGACGATTACCGCAAACAGACACACCGAGAGCAGAGAAACCCGGAGCATGGGCTGACATCTCTGATCGACACGCACTCTACTTTCTACTTCGTTTGCGCTTGGGAGGCTGCTCCACGAACAGCGCGAACTGGATTTTCTTCTCCGCAGGATCGATGCGGTCGACCAACACGCGAATCCTCTGCCCCAAACTATAAGTCTTGCGGGAGCGCTGGCCGATGATTTGCCGCGTGTTCTCATGGTAGGTGTAGTAGTCGTCGGTGAGAGTGTTCAGCGGGACGAGGCCTTCAACAAATAAATCGGTAAGCTCGACAAAGAATCCGAACTTGGTGACGCTGGTGATCAAGCCATCGAAGTCTTCGCCCACGCGGTCCTGCATGAACTTGACCTTCTTCCACTCCATGAGCTCGCGCTCGGCTTCGTCCGCGCGGCGCTCGGATTGACTGGACTCTTCGGCGATGTTATGCAGTTCCTCAAGCGATATCGGCCCGCCCATGGGTTTCAGCTCTTCGTGATGTGCGGCGAGGTCGCGCCGCTTCGACCAGGGCGAAATTCCGGCGTCCCGCCGGCCCGATTGCGAGCCGGAAGTTTGCACTTCTTTTTCCGACGACACCGTAGTGCCACCGTCGAGAAAAGAAGATACGCCAATTGGAATCTCGCCTTCATGCATCTCCGCCGAGTCCCGCAGCACTTCCTTCAAGATTCGATGGACGATCAAATCCGGATAGCGGCGGATCGGCGACGTGAAATGCGTATAGCTGCTGGCCGCGAGAGCAAAATGGCCGACGTTCTCTTCCGAATAGCGCGCCTGCTTGAGCGAGCGCAGCATCAGGTAGCTTACGATGCGTTCTTCCGGCTTCCCAGCAATCTTCGCAGCAAGCTTTTGATACATCCTAGGCGTGATGTGAACATCCTTGGGAACTTCGAGGGTGCGCGCCTGCTTGCCTGTGCCACGCGCGGCCCGGCGGTCACTTTTGAACTGCACGCGATGAACCGGCAGCGCACCAACTCCCAGAGAATAACCAAAGGTTGCCGCGATCACTTCGAAATCGTAAACCCGCTTGGCGTCCGGCTTTTCGTGAATGCGATATAACGACGCGATGCGTTTCGATTCCAGATACTGCGCCACGCATTCGTTCGCCGAGAGCATAAATTCTTCGATCAGCCGGTGTGCGATGTTGCGCTCCGAGCGCGTGATGCTCTTCATCGATCCGAGTTCGTCAAACTCGATGACCGGCTCGGGCAGATCGAAATCAATCGACCCGCGGCGCTGGCGTTTACGATTGAGAATCAACGCCAGATCGCGCATGAGTTCAAACGTGGGAACGAGCGCCGCGTACCGTTCACGCATCGCGGCATCGCCCTCGAGCACAGCGTTGACGGCTGTGTAGGTCATGCGCTCCGCTGAGCGAATGATGCCTTCGCTCAGTTCGCAACCAAGGATTTCGCCGCGTGGATCGATTTGCATCACGCATGACAGCACAAGCCGGTCGACTTGCGGACGCAGGCTGCAGATATCGGTAGAAAGTTCGAGCGGCAGCATGGGAACCGCGCGATCGGGAAAGTAGACGCTGGTGCCGCGCAGACGGGCTTCCTGGTCGAGCGCGGAATCCGGCGTCACATATTGTTCAACATCGGCAATGTGGACTTGCAATTCGAAATTGCCGTTGGCAAGCTGGCGTACCGTGACAGCATCATCGAAATCGCGCGCCGTTTCGCCATCGATGGTAACGATGGGCACAGCGCGAAAATCGCGGCGGTGGACCAGTTCCTTCGCCGGGATGATGGGGGAGATCTGCTGCGCTTCTTCGAGCGTCGCCGCGGGAAAATGATGCGGCAGGTGAAACCTTCGAATCGTGATCTCGACATCGACACCGAAATCATCAAGCCGGCCAAGCACCTCGAAGACGCGCCCACGCGGACTCTGCGTAGGCGTCGGCCAATCCGTAATTTCCACGTCTACCACTATGCCTTCGAGATCGTCCCAGTCCGAACGGCGAGCAGCTTCATCTCCTAGCACGCGATCGATGGATTCTTTTCGTCGCGCGGGCGTCGCACCGGCGTCAGGAAACTCCATGCCCGGCGGAATCACAATCTCCTGCGTGATCTTGCTGTCGATCGGCGTGACGTAATTGTGCCGGCTGCTGTAGTGAAAGATTCCCACGACCGTGGGATGACTACGAACCACCGAGCGGACGATGCGTCCTTCCGCACGGCCATCGGGACGCGTGGCCACAATGTCGACGAGAACTCGGTCGCCGTGCATGGCGTTACCGATGGCATGAGGCGCAATGAAGATATCGCCGGTGAGACGCGCTTTAAGTGATGGAGTCAGTGAACTCGCATCGGGGATCACAAAACCGAAACCGTCGCGATGCATCGTAAGACGGCCGGCGACCAGGTTGCTTTCGGCCGCGGCCTGCGGAAGTGCATAGCGGTCGCTGTCGACCTGGACGAGTTCCCCACGCTTTGCGAGCTTTTGTAGCCGGCTGTTGAGATCGGCGCGGGCTTCTCCATGCAGCCCCAGCTCGCGCACGAGCTGTTTGTATCCGGCGGATCGCTTGGGCTGGCGGGCGATGTGTTTCAGGATGGTGGCGTCGGAAAGCATGGGTGAGGCGTCGTTGGTCAAGAGCTTCTGACTCTCAGCTCAATCCTAACGTAAGTTTGGCAAGGCTACTTTCGCCGCTCTTCGCTCTTCCACTACCATGTATCTCCGCCGCCTCGTGGCGGCCACGCATTGAGCATGCGACGAATCATCGCAATCTGGCCGACGTGGTAGCTGTTATGCGCGACCATCTGCCACAACACTGCTTCAAGTGTTCCGGCCAGTTTGTTATCTCGTGCATGCGAGGACGCAATTTGCCTCTGCATTTCCTCCGGAGAAGAATTCGCCAAGGCGGCAAATTCGGCTAACAAGCTGGCGAACTGCTTTCGCAGTCGCTCCCAATCCTGATCGTTGCCGGATGACGATTCTGTGGGGAAACTCTCTGAATTGTGAGCTGGATATGCGGGCCGGTCGCCGCGAATGCGGAGCAGTTCGTAGTCCATCCAGTAATTCATGTGGAAGACGAGATCTGCGATGGAGTGCGGAAAGCCTTCGACACGGCGCGCGGCTTCTTCGGCAGAAATATCCTCGACGCAGGCGGGAGGATCAGCATGCGCACCTTTACCACGGAGGAGTTCCATCAGCGCGCGCTGGGACATGGGTGTAGCCACAGGTCTCGGGTCTTAGGTCGCAGGTCTTAGGCTTAACACCTCAAGACCGGAGATCCCAACACCTAAGACCTGAGACCCGAGACCGCATTTTGCACCGATCAGCGAGTCGCAGCGAAATACTTCTCCTCCAAAATCCTGCGGTGATGCAACTCATGGCCGGCAGTGATGTAAGCCAGTGCCCGCACGCTGACTTCATTCTTATTAGCGACGCCGCGACGCATCCACGCCGCCTCGTCGAGGTTGCGGAAAAGTGAAATTGTGGCGCGACGCACCGCGATAAACTCTTCGATGAGATCGGATAGCGGACGCTGCCCAAATGGGCCGTTACGAACGTAGTCATCCTGCTCGAAGCCCACCAGGGGCGTCGCATCCGCGCGAGAGAAACGGAGCGCGCGATAAGCGAAAATGCGTTCCGTGTCGCAGATGTGGCCAAGGACTTCTTTCACACTCCACTTCTCGGGCGCGTAGCGGAAGTCACCGTCCTTTTCGTTGCGGCAGGAGAGGAGCAGCAGCATCTCGCGGCGCTGCTCATCGAGCGTCTGCAGAATCTCCTCGCCTTGAATCAGAGAAATGTAGCGCTCGTAGAACGACGCGTATTCGCCGGGTTGAGGCCGGGCAACAACAGTTGGAGAGCTGACAACGGCTGGTTCTGACATATTTTGCTCCTGAACGGCGGACTATTACCTTCGCTGGATATTCGATCTTCAAAAGCATAACGCGACCGGCGGTCGAACGGTCACGGGACGAGAACTTTTTTCGGGAATCCTTACACGGTGGAAGTGCCAAAAGGGAAGGTACGGACCGACGCTAGCCGTCGCGACCCCTCTCAGCCGGCCGTCTAAATGAGTACCAAGGTAGGAAACGCCATTGAAAATAAAGGATTTTCCACAGCGCTCATTATGAGACGGCGGAGTACAATCGGATTGGTCACGGAAGTGCGGCTCGTGATTTCTAATCCCAACAAGGAAAGGAACTTTGTAACCCATGTGGAAGCCGACGAATCAGCCTACGACCCCTGGCCGTCCAGCCGAGCCGGAGCGTCCGACTATGCCTACCCCGAGCGCGCCTGCAATGACGGCAAATGAGCCAGCCGCCGCTGCTCCGCGTCCGGCCATGACTACCACCACAACTGCGGACCAGGCAACGATCGGCAAATCGCTGGTCATCAAGGGCGAGGTAACCGGCTCGGAGTCTCTTTATATCGATGGGCGCGTCGAAGGCTCCATCAGCCTGGCGGGCAATCGCGTCACCATCGGACGAAACGGCGTGGTCGCCGCCAACATCAACGCCCGCGAAATTGTCGTGCTCGGCAAAGTGCGCGGTAACCTTACCGCCAGCGACCGAGTCGACATTCGCAGCGACGGTTCGCTCACCGGCGACGTTGTGGCTGCGCGCATCTCCATTGAAGACGGCGCCTACTTCAAGGGCGGCATCGACATTCGCAAAGGCGGCACGCCTGCGCAGACAAAGCCCAACGGCAAGGACGACAGCGCTCCCATGCCCGAGCCAGCGGCAGTCGGCGCGCGAGCCTAGTTCACGTAGCCCCGGGACGCATTCGTCCGGTTGGCGACATGATGAGATTAGCGGCGGAATTCGCAGGTCATGCGGATATCCGCCGTTTTGTTGTCTGCATGGTTGATCGAACCCTAGTTCCGTAATAGTTCCAACTGGACCGTCGGGGGCATGTCATCTTGTGGAGGCGTTTTGCTCGAAGAAGGCCCTATGCGACTCGCCGTAATCTAGCACTGTCATGCTGAGCAGAATTTGTCTCGCGCTTTGTGCGAGACAAATGGAGTCGAAAGCATCCCTAGCGCGTTTGTGTACGCCGTGGAGGGCGTTGCAGCGATGCTGTCGGGGCTGGAACGGAACTCCCTGAGGCGGCGTCAGAACGAGGTGCAATAGGGATCCTTCGACTGCGTGAATGCTTCGCGAAGCACTCACTTCGCTCAGGATGACAACTGCTAGGGCTCCGTGCCCGCTCCCAGAATTTCTCTGCTCTCGCCTTGAGCCACTGCGGGATAGGCCGTTGCTTTTCTCCGCCGCAGATCGTTGGGCAACTGCGACTTCAGCAGCCAGAGCCCGACGGCGGTCGCTGCGGCCCACGTCACCGATACCAGGCCGAGTTGCAGCAAGTCAGTGATGCGGCTGCCGCGCCCAGATACTACCGGCGTCACAATCTTTGCGACTTCAAGGCTGATGCCGCCCGCAATCACAGCAGTCAGCACCGATTTGCCAAGCTCCCCCCAACGCAAGGTTGCGAGCGAAACCAGTTTGCGGTAATGCAGCAGCCAAGCCAGTGCGAACAGATTCATCCCGATGCCAATGTCGGAGGCCCAAGCCAACCCCACGACCCCGTAGTGGTGGAAGAGAAACGAATACACCGGCAACAATGCGCTCGTGATCACAGTGACTGCAGCCATGGGAGTAAGCGTGTCGCCGGCGGCGTAGAAGGCGCGCGCGTAGAGACCTTGCGCCGACCAGAGCGCGAGCGACAGGGAGAACCAGAAGAAGTAGACCGTTGTAGTTTGAGTATCGGAAACCAGAAAGCGTCCGCGGCGATAAACCAGATCGATCAGCGGAAAGGCGGCGGCCATCATCCATGCCGCGGCGAGGAACGACGCGGCAGAAACGCGGTAGACGGAATCGTTCACAGTGTCGGCAAATTCTTTCAGCCGCTTTTCATTGAACAGACGCGCAAAAAATGGCAACGAGGCCTGTCCCGTAGCCTGCCCCAGCACCGCGATAGGCACGGCAAACAGTCGCTTGGCGTAGTTGAGGCGCGCGATGTCGCCGATGCCGCTGGCGGCGTAGTGGCGCAGAATCCAGTCGTCGGCAGTGACCAGGGACACGCCAAGCATCAGCGGGATCGAGAGCTTCACCCATTCGCGGAAGGCGGGATTGGTCACGTCGAACGACGGACGATAACCAGTACCGATGCGCACCGCGCCAATCACACTGGCAAGGAACGGCCCAGCCACGGCTCCGAGCAGCGCGCCGTAAGCGAGCGCGGCAATGCCGAAGCGGTGGCCACCGATCACGCCTCCGGCGATGATGAGCACGTTGTAGATCAGCGGCCCGAAGGCCGGAAAAAGAAAGAGACGATGCGAAAGCAAAACTGCCGAGACCACACCGCCGACATAAAAGAAAATCTGCGCGGGCAGCAGAATTCGTGTGAGATGTACGGTGAGTTCGATTTGCGCGGGCGAGAAGCCGTGAAACATCCAGCGCACGAACTGCGGCGTAAAGATTTCAGCGATGACCGTGCCCACGATCATCACCGCGGACATCACGGTGATGACGATGGAGAAAGTCTTTTGCGCATCGGCGTCACGCTTTTCCGCAAGGAAGCGCGTATAGATCGAGATAAAGGTAATCGACGCAGCGCCGCCGGCAACGATGTAATTGAGCCAATCGGGGAGGGTGAAGGCGGCGACATAGGCGTCGGTCTGCGGGCCGGCGCCGAAGGCATAGGCGATGTAAGCTTCGCGCACATACCCGATGACACGCGAGAGCATGACGGTGCCCATCAGCAGTACTGTGGCCGACAGAGCCGAGTGCTGGTACGACGGGCGGAGGAAACGCAAGAGTTTCGTCATGAGTCGCAGATTTTAAGCTGACATGAACGCCGAATTGTTTGCTTGTGTGATCGACGGAAGCCGACGTAAATTTCTTCCAAAGCCTATCAGAGGCATGCTTGCGTCGTTGAACTTATCGCGACTGTGAAGCTTCGGCAGTTCCTCAATTGATACTGACCTCAGGGTAGCGGTCGATCAGTGAAAGAGTCGTTGATCCGCGCATTTACTCATGCCTTTGGGACTTCCAAGCTGCTGAATCACGATTTCCCACCGGATGATCCTCGCCAGTAACCATCCTCGTCTGCAATCACTTACGGATTGATCTCCGATTGTGCGGCGTTTGACCGCCAGTGCATTACCACAAAACCTGTTTTGCCGCAGAGTGAGCGCCGACGCCCGGTAGTCGAAGCCGGACGCCGAGGGGCGGACCCGAGGAGGCTGGTATGGCGAGCGTCATGACAGAGTTTTGTGAGCAGATGGACCCGGAAATCTTGCTAAAAATTAAGCAGTCGCCTCACGAGGAGCGGCGGGTGCAGGAAAGCTTTGTCGCGGCGGGTGAGAAACACGCCCTGCTCTGGCTTGCTGCGCGAACTCCGCGCTGGGTTGGCCCCGACCATTTAACGTTGCTCGGATTCGCGGCACAAATTGGAGCGGGCGCACGTTATGTCTGGGCGCGGTGGGATCGTTTCGCGCTGCTGGGAGTCATTTGCTGCCTAGCACTGAACTGGCTGGGAGACTCGCTCGACGGAACCCTCGCACGCTTTCGGCAACGCCTGCGTCCGCGCTACGGCTTTTACGTCGATCACATGGTTGATAGTTTTGGGGCGCTCGCATTGATGGGCGGCATGGCGTTGTCGGGATACATGCATCCCGCGATCGCAATCGGTCTGTTGATTGCGTTCCTGATGCTCTCAATTCAGTCCTACCTGGCGACTCATACGCTGGGAGAGTTCCGGCTTTCGTTCTGGCGCTTTGGGCCAACCGAGCTGCGCATCCTGCTCGTGGCGGGCAACCTCGCCCTGCTGTGGAAAGCTCGCGTGCATTTCGCTGGCGGCGAGTATCGCCTCTTCGATGTGGGTGGAGCAATCGGTCTTTCGGGAATGACTTTGATGCTGCTCTGCTTCACGGCGCAGAACACCGTGCGGCTTTATCGCCAAGAGAGAATCGCGCGATGAAGGTCGCATCCGGAGGGCGCGGGGAAAAGGTCCATCGCTGGTTACGCTTCAACGTAGTCGGCGCAATCGGCATCGTGGTGCAACTTGCAATGTTGTTTCTGTTGAAGAACATCTTTCACCGCAACTATCTGCTCGCGACCGGATTCGCGGTTGAGGCCGCCGTGGTCAACAACTTCCTCTGGCACGAGTGCTATACCTGGGCGGACCGGGTGCGACCGTCATGGCGGGAGTCGCCTCCGCGGCTGCTGCGCTTCAATTTAGCCAACGGCGGAATTTCAATCGCTGGCAATCTCGCGCTGATGAAAATATTGGTAGGCCTGGCTCACATGAACTACCTTGCGTCCGATGCGATTGCAATTGTCGTCTGTTGCCTTGCGAATTTTCTGGTTAGCGACGAGTGGGTGTTTCGAGTTGGCAAGAAGAAATGTCGGGAAAAGCTTGCCGTTCAGCTTGAATAATTTGATACTCGAATCATGCGTGCGGCGGTCGTAGCCGTGAGATGGACGCTCCTGCTCGCGCTGGCAGCATTTTTGACGGCTCCATCTTCGGCACAAACGTCGCCGTCGCCCCCGCAACGAATCGGCCCCCAGCACGCCGCCGTGCCCAAGCTTACGATCACCGTGACAGACGAAAACGGCGTGGCTGTCCCAGCAGCGCGCGTCGAGTTGCAGGGTCCGCCCCCCACTCTGTCGCTACGGTGCGAAACGGATTTCGCCGGACGCTGCGATTTTTCTAATTTGTATTCCGGACCCTACGAACTGCACGTGGAGAAGACTGGCTTCTATGCCGCGTCTGAGTCCGGCGTGCAAGCTAGTACAACCACCAGCGTAGAGGTTACGCTTCCCCGTCAGCAGGAGGCCCATGAAGTGGTGAACGTGACGGAATCCGCACCGGCCATCGACCCGGAACAGATTTCCGCCAAGGAAGAGCTCAGCGGCGCCGAGATTATCGATATCCCTTATCCCTCGTCGCACGATTATCGAAACGCGCTGACCTTCATTCCCGGAGTCACACCCGACGCGTTTGGTCAGGCGCATGTCGCGGGCGCAGAGACCTTTCAGACGCTGCTTCTGCTCGATGGCTTCAACGTAACTCAGCCAACCAACGGGCAATTGGTAGTGCGGACCAGTGTTGACTCCTTTCGCTCCATCGCCGTAACTCCAAGCCGCGAGCCGGCGGAGTTCGGCAAAGGCTCAGGCGGTGTGCTCAGCTTGAACACCCGCATGGGACAGGATCGCTTCCACTTTACTACTACCGACTTCACTCCCGGGCTGCAGGACGTAAAAGGCATTGCACTCGGGCAATGGACGCCTATCTACACCATGTCCGGTCCAATTCGCAGAGGCAAAGCCTGGTTCATCGACGCACTCGACGGCGAGTACGACAACGACATCACGAAGCAACTGCCTTCCGGTTCCGATACCGACCATGTCTGGCGCGTTGACAACCTAGCCAAGGTGCAATCCAACCTGACCACGCGCAACATCGTGACCGCCAGCTTCCTGTCGAACTACTATCACGACGAATATGCCGGCCTCTCTGTGCTTCAGCATGAGCCGACTACTCCCACTGAAGTTGACACCGCTTACATCGGATCGCTCAAAGACCAATATTATTTCCGCGGCGACGCTTTGCTTGAAAGCGGATTCGGGGTGGACCAGTACAGCAATTCGCTAACGCCGCAGGGAGATGCACCGTACATCCAGGCGCCGCTGGGAGCCGGAGGCAACTATTATCTGAACGAGAAGGCGCTGGCTCGCAGAGTACAGGGGCTGGCGAATCTTTATCTTCCTCCCATGCAGTGGCACGGACGCCATGACATCAAGGTCGGCGTAGACGTTGATCGTTTGAATTACGATGCGCAATTCCTGCGCACGCCAATTTCGTTCACCCAGCCAGGTCCGTTGCAGCCGTGTCCGACGGATGCGAATGGCCTTCCAATTGTGCCCGCGCCAACTTGCGCGCGTTACTCCGTGTTCTCGGGAGGAAACTCCTCGACAATTTATAACGCCGAGGCCAGCGCCTATGCCGAAGATCGTTGTCTCATCACCAATCGTCTGTTCGTCGAGCCCGGCTTGCGTTTGGATTGGGACAAAATTGTGCGCACCCCGTTGTTCTCACCGCGCCTGGCCGGTACTTACATTTTCGACAATGAGAGCACCACCAAGCTTTCAGCAGGAATTGGAATCTTGTACGACGCAACCACTCTGGGCTTCATCCATCAACCACTTGAGGGACAGAGAGTGGATTATTTTTTCGATTCGAACGGCTGCCCGCAGGAGGCTAACGGAACCTCTGTTCCGTGCATCAATCTGCCGGCGGGGACACTGGAACCTGCGCCGATCCCGGTACCGACTACGTTCGCGATTAATCGAAGCGCGCTCGATGCGCCGCGATACTTGAATTGGAGCCTGGGGCTGGAGACAAAATTGCCGTGGGCGGTCTTCTTGAAATTAGAGTTCGTCGAGAAACGTGGCGTGCACGCTTTCGCCTACAACACTCTGAATGGCGCGGTGGACGGCACATTTCTACTCGGGAACGGCCGCGATGACCGTTACGATGCTTTCACAATCAGCGGGCGCCGTCACTTTCGCCAGTACTACGAAGTCTTCGGCGCCTACACCCGCTCCAGTTCGCGGACCAATCAGGTATTCGACTTCAGTTTAGATATTCCTTTGCTGAGTCCGCAGCTGCCGGGTCCCTTCCCGTGGGATACCCCGAACCGCTTCGTCGGATACGGTGTGCTGCCGTTTATCAGCCTACCAATCATTCACAAGTTCGACGTGGTGTACTCAGCCGAAGCGCGCACCGGGCTGCCATTCCTTGCGACGACCGACCAGGCTGAAATTGCGCCGGGCACCACTCCGTCAACTTATCGTCTTCCGGCTTACTACACGGTGAATCTGCAATTCGAAAAACGGTTCCATCTGTTTAAGCGCTATTGGGCTTTGCGGGGCGGGTTCGACAACGTGACCAACCACGCCAACACTCAGTTGGCAAACGGAGTACTCGATGTCGCACACCCAGTCCCAACTTTCATCGACGCCAACGGTAGAGCATTCACTGGCCGCATCCGGTTTCTCGGAAAGCAATGATTCTCGAACCAGGCTAAGAAACCTTCAGCACGACCTTCCCGTAATTCTTGCCTTCCTGCAGTAGCTTGTAGCCTTCCCGAGCTCGATCGAGAGGTAGAACCTGACCGATGACCGGAGCGAACTTGCGCTGCTTGATCCACTCCGAGAGCTGCTTCCACGCGGGCTCCATGATCTCCGGCTTTTGCGAAAGATAAGTCAGCCAGAGACCCTGAACGCTGGCGGATTTCGCATAAAGCGCACGCACGTCGAGTTGCGGCTGCTTGCCCGTTGCGGTGCCGTATTGAATGACTCGTCCAAAGTCCCGCAGGCATCGCAAGCTTTTCGCAGTGTGCTCGCCTCCAAGCATTTCGAAGACCGCATCCACGCCTTCGCCGCGAGTGAGATTTTTCACCGCTTCTTCGTAGTCCTGCTGTTTGTAGTTAATCGCGTGCTGTAACCCGAGTTCTTTGACCCGCGCAAGCTTCTCGTCGGAGGATGACGTGCCGTACATTTCAACGCCGAGAATGCGGCCGATCTGCACTGCCGCGGTACCGACTCCTCCAGCAACGGCGTGAATCAGCACTCGGTGAGTCTTCCCTGCGGCCGGCGCTTTCGTCATGCCAGCCTGCCAGTAGGCTAAATATGCCGTGAAGTAATTCACGGGGAAGGCTGCGGCTTGCTCGTCGGTCCAATGATTGGGAACGGGCCACAGTAAGTTCGGGTAAGCGGCAACTTTTTCGGCGAATGCTCCCCACTGGATATAACCCATCACGCGGCGTCCAGTGCTAGCTTCCACTCCAGCAAACTCGCGTCCAGCGATCAGCGGCGGCGCGGGCGTTCCGGGATAGCCGCCCTGAGTGGTCATGAAATCGGCGAAATTCAGCCCACCGGCGTCGACCCGCACCAGCGTTTGCCCTGGCTTTAGCGCAGGTTCAGGGGTGTCTTGAACGGCAAGCGCATCCGGGCCGGACAGGCTGGTGATCACTAGCGCTTTCATAGGGAAAGTCTAGCAGCGATGCTATTACTCCGTAATACCGACGAGATTAAACGTCCGGGTTTTCTTGTCAGGAAGGAGAAACTCGTAGGTCTGAGAAGGCGTATACGTGGTCTTGTGGTCATCTCGGGTAAGCCGCGCTTTGTAGTCGCCGGGAGCAAGGAGCCAACCGTTGCCCCTGAGTTCGTACTTGTTTCCGTCGACAACGACCATCAGGTTCACGCTGCGTTCGTCAAAGCGCGACGAACTGACGTGGACGTTAATGTTGTAGTCAGCGGGGTTCGGCGCTACGCCGCCCCAAGCCAAAACAGAGCACAGCATTACGACGATAGTGGCGAGCTTTTTCATAGCTTCCTCATTTCTGCTTTCGCAGCTGTCCACTATTACAAAGCTCGCCCGGCAAGTAAAGTTGCGCGGCTCAAAGGCTGAGTGACAATACTTTACTTTAGGGATTGCGTTTGCACCGTCCGGCATCACACAGAAAAATCGGAGATGGTTACTTACCCGATCATCAGCAAAATGAAAGCGGCCTCGTTTGAGATTGAATCCAGAGGAGCTGAATCCGAACTCAAAGAGGCCACCTTCGCACGAAGTCACGCGTAACGCGGATATCGTCGCGCTCTACATTACGACAAAAACGGCCACGCGAACACCCGGATGCAGCAAGTCAAATAGGAAATATTCTCCATCGATGTAATCGATATAGCAGTCGTCGGTATAAGCCCACCCTACCGGCCAGGCATCCACGAGTTGGAAGGAATAGCCGCTGTATTGAAATTGCGGCCGGCCTTCAACGATTACGGTCTTCGCAGTGAAGGTATGGCTGCGACCGAAGCTAGCCCGGAATTTCTCGTCTGGAATGTGTCCACCTCTGCCGGCCGGCTGGGCATGCGCTTGTTCCGGATGATCCTGGCGGTTCGGCATGGCCTGCTCGTGGGACTGTTGTTGTTCCGGCTTCATGTCCCGTTTTTCTTCCTGCTTGCCCATCTTCTCCATCTGTTTATCTTGCTGCTTGTCTTGCTGCGGCTTGGCCTCTTCCTGCCGTGGCGGCTTGGCTTCATTCGGTTTTGGTTCAGGTTTCGCTTCTTCCTGACGCGCAGGTTTTTCTTCTTGCGGCTTCTCTTCCTGGGCATATACCGCGGCCGCACTTCCAACCAATACGGAGAGAATCGCTACATTCACAAAATTGAAACGTCGCATGAATATCCTCCAAGGCAATCCTTGAGACTGGAACGGCTAGGCCATCTGCATCTTCCTTCAGCAGATCGGGATCGCTAATCTGAGATGCCGACACCGACTGCTTTCACGCTGGGTACAAAACTGTAATGCGCCGGGGACGGCCCTGTAGGGTAAGCCCCCACAAAAAAATGGCTAGTCGGAACGCAATCTTTAGTTTTTCCAGTTGCTTACCCTCGGGTATATACTTTTGGCGTTGGTTTTACTTAGTTTGCCCGGTCAAGCCTCCAATGGACCGGGAACGGGGCGCATTTTTCATTCCCCTAATTCTTGCGCGCCCCGCATAGACGAAATGCCGATTCCCGCCTGGGGCGGCGAGGGAAAGGCACCGGACATGTTCCAGAAGTTAGGCGGAGCTGCATCCGGGGGAGGTTTATTGTGGATTTGATTCTTGTACGTCTTCTTTTTGTAATCGTAGTTTCAGTTACCTGTTATGTGATTGCTCCTTTTGGGCGATCGCCTGAAGTGGACGCTGGAATCGGCGCTCTGGTCGGGGCGGCGATCATCCTGTTCGAGTGGAAGCTGCGAGCGGTGAGCCTGAAGCGACTAATCGGCGCAGCTATCGGGAGCATCCTCGGCATCTGCGGCGCTTACCTGTTTGCTCTGGTGATCCGCAGCAGCATCCCATCTGGCCGCACCCAGAGTTTCCTGCAAATCCTGGTGATGTTGCTGATGGCTTACGTCGGCCTGATCGTCGGGGCCAGCAAGGGCGACCTGCTCAACCTTGCAGCTCTCGGTGGAATTTTTGGCGGCGAGAAGCAAGGCAAG
>Ga0210394_10001330_pt1 | contig 40391 bp, 34 predicted proteins | sample IncBWC12MmetaG_FD_160121 | JGI IMG/M metagenome (GOLD analysis project Ga0210394, IMG submission 160121) | Forest soil microbial communities from Barre Woods Harvard Forest LTER site, Petersham, Massachusetts, United States - Inc-BW-C-12-M | ecosystem: Environmental > Terrestrial > Soil >... | reverse complement strand
TCCTCGTAACGAGTTCGCCCACAATGACCGCCCTCTCCTCGCTCGCCAGGACATCCTGAACATCATACTTGACCGGTTCGGTCAGACTGCGCAATGCGCGAATGAAGTCCACAATCGCAGTGCGTCCCCCCTTCCGTCCGATCCAGGGCAACGCCCCGTTGTCTCCTGGGATCTCGAACTCGACGTCGTCACTAAACAGCGCGGCAATGCTGTCAGGCGCCTCTCCCTGGCCCATTCCGGCCAGAAGCTTCTCTGCGATTTCGCGGTTGTGTTTCTGACCCATTGTTTTCTCCCTAAGAAGGTGACAACTGCTTGAGTAAAGCCTGCCCCTTTTGAAACCAGGGCCGCTCGATGCGCTGCCAGTAGCGCGGCAGCGTGCGTTTCTTTTGCAAAAGCTGCCACAGCCATTCCCGCGCTTCCTCGCTTCGGTTTTGCGATTTCAGGAACGCCGCGTACATATAGAGCGTTTCGGGAGTATTGGAGTGCTGCACGACCTCGGCGAAAAGCGGCGCCGCTTCTTGTTCCCGTCCCGTTGCCGCGTAAGCCTCCGCCAGCATCAGCTTGGCGCGATACGAATCGTACTTCGCGTCGCCGCGAACGACGCGCTCGAAGTCCGGCACGGCCGCCGCCGGTTGGCCCAGCGCCATCAGGCACAGCCCCCGGCGGTAGAAGCAGTGCGGTGAATCGCTCCGGGTGGCGATGGCGCGGTCAAATGCCTCCTGCGCCTTTGCGTACTGCTTTTCGTCCCAATACAGTTCGCCGAGTTCCTCGAAATTCGCCGCCGAGGGATTGTCGATAATTGCCGTCTCTACCACGGCGATGCGCGACTTCCGGCCGTATCCCTGATACACGTTCCTCAGCAAACCGGCATCCGGCAGCATTTCAGCCACGATGTAGACAAGGGCGCCTAGGAAACCGCCGAAGAAAATAACCCACAGCCAGAATCCATCCGGCCTGCGGCGAAAGAAATGCACCAGCGCCACAAACTGCACGATGAATCCCCAGGGATAGAAGAGATAGCCCAGGCGGAAGAGTCCAAACATTACGCGGGTCTCACCTCGCTAATTCCGTACCGGCCTGCCCTAAACACGTGGCTGCAGCGTCATTGTAGAGGAGAAGCGTGCGATGCGCAGGCCACAACAAGGCTAGAGAGGCGCCACGCACCCGGCTATCCAGTGTCGGGGTTTAGCGCTAAGTGAGCGCGCGAATTTTTCGAACCGTCTGGAGTATTACTACTTCTTCGGAGCGTAAGGCCCGACTTCAGGCTTGCCCTGCGTGTCTATCAGATCTCCGAGCTCTGCAGCCACTCCCCGAGCAATTGCCGCAGTCTCGCTGCCGTTCTGGAAACAGGTAAAATCGGGACGATCGCGCCAGGCGAATGGTCCGCACAGCCGCTTCCCGGCCGCGAGAGCGGCATCGTGCACAACGTTAATCAGCCTTTCGTAGTCCGGATCGCCTTGTTTGTAGCCTGAAAAGTTGCCGAGATCGGAACTCGCCGCAAATACCGCGTCCACGCCGGGAATCGCCGCGATCTGGCGAGCCTGCGCCGCGCCACCGACCGTCTCGATCATCTCGATCAGAACCACGTTGTCATTGATGGTATTGCGATAGCCGCCCGGAACGTTGCCCCAGAAGTCAGACGAATACGCCTGCCCGGCGCCCAAGCTCCGCTTGCCGAGCGGCGGGAAATAGGTCCAGTCTCTTCCGGCCTCGCCTTCCTCGACTGATCTAACGGTGGGGACCACGATCACCAGTGCGCCCGCATCCATGGCATGCTGAATCTCGAGCTCGTTAGCATAGGCGACACGAACTCCTGGCACCGCCTTCGCATGCGGACAGGCCTGCCACATTTTGGCCACGTTCTCCCACGCGCGAGGGCTGTGCTGCATTTCCGTCCAGATAAAGTCATATCCGGCATTCGCCATCGCGCAGTAGGTCGATGGATCGGACGATGCGGCCACAGTTCCGCCTGTCACGTTCTCGCCCCGCTTCATCTTGAGCTTCACAGGGTTCCAGATCTTCGCACTGGACGACGGATCGAACGCGTGACCGTACTTCCAGCTCCTCTCGTCGATGGTGCCTTGGTTGACAGCGCTGGCAGGCGCCTTCGTGACTGCGCCGGAATCCTTGCCGGCAGGTGCTGCCAACGGGAACTTCGTCGCTCCTGAATGGGGATCGTTTGCAGGGGTTGTCTGCGCTCCCTGGCTCGAGTTTCCCGGCTGTTGAGCTAGAACGTGAAGCGCTCCAAATCCGACTGCAGCGGAGAGCACCAGCACTGTAAATTGCCGATTCATTTCTACTCCTTTCTCAGTAACTCCGTACGACAACTTATCACGAACTCGCGTGCGGAATTTTTGCGGAGCACAGCGCTTCGGCCGCCTATTGCTTTGCCTTGGGCGGGTCGTATCGCCGGTTGCTCACGCTCACCGGGTGTGTGTCGCCGCGGTGGCATGTATAGCAGGTTACTTCCTGGTTGCCCACGGGGAAGACGCCGGTGCCGGGAAAATTTGAATTGATCTGCCGCACCAGCATGATCATCTTCCGAGCGATGTCCTTACGCGGGTTGATGTCTACCTCTTGCGTCCTTCCGCCGCCGTGACAGTAGTTGCAGTCCACGCTGAGGGCGTCGCGGAACTCGCCCATCAGCGAATCTGCGCCATGTACATGCGTGTCGGGGGGCAGCAGCTTTAAACTGACGCCTGGTCTCTGATCTGGGGGTGCATCGCCCAACGAGTTACCCCGGTTGTAGAATTTCCTTGGCGCCACTGTCTCCGGCTTTACACCTCCCCGATGGCAGGTCATGCAATCCACTTCATGATATCCCTCGGGAAAAACTCCGGCGCTGCTCGGGAAGCTCGTATCGATCAGCCGTACCATTCCGATCATCTTGCGCGCCATTTCCTTTTTCGGATTGCTATCGGCCGCGAAATCGCCTTCCGCATGACAATAGGTGCACTGCACTCCGAGCGCTTCATTGAAGTTCTGCATGACGAAGGGAATATCGGAGGTCGGGGCGAGGAGTTTCAGGTTCTTCCAGGCCGGTGGCTGAACCGCTCCGCGGCCACCTGGTTGCTGAGCGAACAACGACGCTGACATAAGCGTCCCCGCTGGCACGGCAAGCATGCAACCGGCCAAGGCGAAACTGCTGATCGAGAGTGCTCGCTTCATCTTTCCTCCATCTCCGTCAAATGGCTTCCGGTACGCCCCTTGGGACGGCTTCGCGTGGCCCGAGAGTCCAGCCCTTACCCAGAATCCAGGAGGGATAATACTCAGGAATAATCGCCATGTCATTTAGAGCTTGATTGCTCGGCGGTTCGCGGAAAGCCTCACGCGTCTCGCTTGCGCCATAAACACCACCTCTAGAGAAACGATTTATAGCAGATGGTGTTGCCTCGACCGGTTGAGCTGGCAGCACTAACCGATACCTATGTCGCTCCGCCCCTCGCACAGAAGTTGCACGAGAGCGTAGCGACGCTTTACCAGTAATGAAGCGTAAGGCCCGGATTTTTCTCACTGGTCCAAACCCGTTCCTACGGTCCTGTCCTCAAACTAGTCACAAGGGCAGTGGTCTGCCACACCGAGGCGAATTAACGTACATATGCGGTCGAGCAAGCCGTACAAGACGCCCAGGAAATTCCCAGCCTGCCGGGGCCGGTAAGACCAACAGAATCGGCCGCTAATGCACGCTCGTGCTCAGACGACAAGATAAAGCGCCGAATCGCGTGCAAAAATCAAAGGAATGAAACCGTCAGTTAAGGAATCGCCGACGGCTTGCGGGGAACTCATTTATGGATCAACAGCAACTGACTCCGCCAGACAACTGGACCAAGAAACGACGTAGCCAACGGCTAGTGCTGAACGTTCCAGTAGTGGCGTATAGACTTCCCAAGGCGGCTCGCCCCTTTTTTGAAGGGGCGCACACTTTGGCGGTTAGCGCCCATGGCGCGCTGATCGGTCTCGCAAGGGGAGTAGTGGCCCATCAAAGGCTCGTTCTGAGGCACGCGGTCAGTGGGGAAGAACAGGAATGCCGCGTTGTGTTCACCCGGAAGAATATGGGTGGTCCGACAGAAGTGGGGATCGAGTTCCGGCAACCTGCACCCAATTTTTGGGGCATCGCATTTCTACCAGTTGATTGGGTGCGCCCGCAGTAGAAAGCGTGGGTCATGATCTCGCGAACATTCGTCTTTTTTCTCTGGGCTCTCCTTTTATTCTCCGGCGGCATGTCGGTTGCCTGCTCTCAGGATTCCTCCGCGACAATGTCTCGTTCACAGCCCACCTCCCTGGGGGATGCTGCTAGAAAGGCCCGTGCTCAGAAGAAAGGGCCCAGCAAACCTGCTAAGGTCTTCACGAACGACGATATGGGAAGGCCTAACCATAAGCACTCGGTTGTCAGGAGTCACTCTACCCCGGCGTCTCTAACCACCGATAAGAAACCTTCCCGATAAACACTGCGATTATTGGAGCCCATTTCCGAGAAATAGGGCGGATTCCCTATAAGCCGGCGACCTTCCTCAGCAGAAATACCGATCTCGCTTTACCAGATTGTGGGTATTGAAACGGGTAATCCCTGCGTGGTTACCTACATTATCCGCTGTAACGAATGCCTGAGGTGATCAAAATGCTAAAGTCTCTGTGGGCGACGGGACTCTTGGTAGTGTTGCTGTGTGCCAGACCGGCAAGCGCCGATACCCTGCACTACGTTGTAAATGGGCCGCATTTTACTGCGGCATTCGATCTTCAGCGGACTCCTGCAGTTTCCTCCTTTACGGCGAAAGATTTCTTAGTAAGCGTGAATGATGGAAGCGCTGGCCTTTTCGGCAGGAACTTTCTGCTTCCTTCTTTCACGCTCGAATTCTCGAATTTGTCCGCCGGTGGTGGATTGGGCATCGACGTTCGTTCCGGTGATTTGCACCTGAGGGGCGCTCAGCTGTTCACCGGTCCAGATTCTGCCCCCGTTCTGTCCACCGGAGTATTTAAACTGTCCAACGGGACGAGGGTAACAGTAACGTCGGAATTCGCATCTGTGCCTGAACCCTCGACGCTTCTCCTGCTTGGCATTGGCCTCGTTGGTCTCGGAGTTTTCCGTAGATTCAAACGGCCTTATGTGACTCGTTCGCGGTCGTAGCACTTAAGGGCGATTCGCGGCACGGCCCAAATCCACCGACCTAAAACGGAAAGGCTCAGCCCTTACATTGGCTGAATTCGCGTATGGAAAAGTACGCTAAATCCGAGTGCGCTCGGGAGCTGCTTATGCGTCCGTCAAACCAAACAGACTCGCAGCCGGGATTTCCTGCCGATCTTGCGGAAGTGGAGCGACAGATAGAACTCTGGAGTTCAAAAGCGGCGAAGCTGGGCCCCAATATCATGGCGTTCGGCGCTGCTCTCAGCAAGGATGCCTGCCGAATTCTTTTCAAGGGCGACGTGATCGTGTTCAGCGCTCCTGCCGGGAGAGGCTCGGATGTTGGTTTCTCCGCTCTCGACCTGGCTGCGATTAGAAAGATCGTTTGTAACCTGAAGATACTCCAAGCCCAACGCGAACAATTGCAACGGAAGAAAGCGACATGCAGTGCTCATCCTTAGAGCCAAACCCCGGATCGCCCCTGCCTGAGAGGAGCGATGGCCGATTTCCGAATACGCGGCGTGGTAACAATGACGTTGCTCAAAGACCCCTTTGAATCCGTTGGTCTTGCGAAGCGATGGCTTGAATTGGGTGACAAGGCCCTTGCCTTGAATCCTTCACCTACGAAAGGAAGAAAACATCCACGGCCCAACTCTTTCCGCTTTCGCCACGCACGATCAACGAGCCGGGTTTGATTGGCCTTCGCAGCGAACTCTCTCCCGATAACGAACATCAGTGGATTTCAGCGATTGACCCTTCAAATTATTTTTTTGCAATCATTTCTTGACTTTGTTCCGGAGACGGGATACACGAAACCCATCGGTTGTTTCCTGTCCAGCTGTCGGGTCCTGGGCCATATAAAATTCTCTTAAGGGTGAGGCTATGAGTCCCATTACGTTCGAGATTTGTGCATTCGTTTGGGTCCCCGCGAGAAAAACTGCGCTTAGCGCGCTTGTAACGCTTGGGATCTTGTTGATTTGTCTGCCGTTGTTCTCGCAGGCCAATTTTGGCCGCATTCTCGGAACCGTTACTGATCAGAGCGGCGGCGCGATGGCTAATGCCAGTGTGACGGTCACCGACACGCAACGCGGCGTTTCGCGCACCCTGACCACTGACGATGCTGGGGAGTATAACGCTCCTACGCTCCTCCCCGGCAGCTACACCGTCCGTGTTGAGGCCAAAGGTTTCAAGACGTTGGCGCGCGAAAATGTTGTGCTGGAGGTGGGCAAGGAGGTCCGGGTTGACCTCAGCCTGCAGCCCGGCGAGCAAACTCAAACCGTTACGGTAACTGAGTCCGTGCCGCTCGTAGACGCCTCCACCGCGACTCTCGGCGGCACACTCAGCAATTCCGATATCAACGACTTGCCGTTGAATGGCCGCAATTACCAGAGCCTGTTAGCCCTGCGCCCGGGAGTGATGCTGCAGCCGGGTGGCGGACCGTGGACCCAGAGCACCAATGGCGTCCGCCCCGATGAATCCGCCTGGATGGTGGACGGCGTAATCAATGCGAATTTCTTTGACTCCCGCCCCATCGCCGGCATGCCAAGTCCGATCACCGATGGGGCGACGATCCTCCCCATCGACGCCATTCAGGAATTTAATCTCGAGGAGAATCCTAAGGCGGAGTACGGTTGGAAGCCCGGTGCCGTGGTGAACGTGGGAATCAAATCGGGAACCAACACCCTTCATGGCTCGGCTTACGCCTTCGGCCGCGACGGAGCCTGGGATGCACGCAACTACTTCAATCCCCCGCCGGCGGCAGATGGAAGTTGCCCGCTGACTTCGTGCGACAAATTGCAAACCCAGTTGAAGCAGTTCGGCGCCGCAGTCGGTGGGCCGATCCTCAAAGACAAACTGTTTTTCTTCGGTGCCTACGAAGGCCTCCGCTCCCTCATTGGCAATTCGCTTGGCACCAACGGCATTCCCGAAACGATTTCGCAAGCCACCGGCGCCAACCCGGCGGGCGATCCCAAAAACAGTATGGTGGATGCACTCTGGGCTGCGAGTAAAGTGGGCGCCGTGAGTCCGGTCAGCCTGGCCTTGACAGGATGCGCCCTGGGAGCGACCCAAGCCACTACGACCTGCACGGGCGGCTTTTTCCCGAATAACCCGTCAGGCAATACGGGCTATGTCAGCAATTTCCCCAACACGAATCGCAGCGACAACGGAGTTGGAAAGCTCGACTACCACATCAACGGCAAAAACACCCTCAATGGTCTGCTGGTGGTCGGCAACTATCTCGGGGATGGAATGGATCACCCTTTCATCAATAAGATTTTCTTGGATAGCTTCATCATCAAAACGTATACGGCTTCCGGAAGCTGGATTTGGACTCCCAGCTCGAGCTTGGTGAACGAATTACGGTTTGGCTACAACCGCATGTCGTTCATCACCGGTACGGACGACGCTGGCATAAAAAGTCCCGTCAACACCGGCTTGAGCGTGCCCGGGTTCCCGATAATCAACATCGGGAGCTTTAATCAGCTTGGCACCTGGCACAACCGTCCCCAATCGATCGCCCCCAACCCTTACTATGATCTTCAAGACAGCGTCTCGTATTTGAAGGGCAAGCACACCCTCAAATTTGGCGGGGAGTTCGCTCACATCGAAGCCGATTCCAACATCCCGGATTACGGCCGCGGCCAGATCAAATTCGCCAACCTCACCACCTTTTTCGAGGGAATTCCGAACGGCGGAAAGGTCCTCATCGGAAATCCGAGCCGCAAGATGACTTGGACCTCGACTGCTGGATTCATTCAGGATGATTGGCGGCTGACCACGAAAGTAACGCTCAATTTGGGCCTCCGCTATGAATACAAATCGCCTCTCAAAGAGGCCAGTAATCTCTGGGCCAATTTCGATCCGAATTCGCCGACCGGCCTGGTTCAGCAGGGCCAGGGAGGTGTCGGCACGATATGGAAACCCGATCATCGGGATTTCTCGCCGCGCGTGGGCTTTGCCTATGACATGACAGGCAAAGGTACGACTGTAGTCCGGGGCGGCTTCGGTATCATGTACTCGAGTTTCAGTGCCGTCATGTGGATGAACCAAAATCAGTTTCAGAATAGCTCGTCCGTCAGCCTCGCTGCCAACCCCTCTGGAGCCGACCTTGTCGTAAACGGAGTGACCACGCCCGGCAGCGGCACGATCCAGGTGAAGGCTGCCAGTACGACTCCCTCTCAAGCCAATTGGAATGGCGTCGTCTTTCCGCCGGCCACCGGCAACATCCAATGTGGTGACGGAGCAAAAGTGGGCGGCGTCAAAGACCCGGGTCCCTGCAACCTCTTGGCCGTCGACCCGAATTTGCGAACGCCCTACGTCATTAACTACGACCTCGGCGTCCAGCACGCCTTCGCCAGCAACCTCTCCTTGGAGGTTGGCTATGTTGGGAATCACGGCTCGAGACTGACCGGTTTCCGCGACATCAATCAGCCGGATCTCACAACCGGGATTTCTCCCTATGCCGCCAAATTTCCGTATTTTGGTTTTATCAACCAGATGTCGAACGATGTCCGTTCAAACTACAACAGCATGCAGGCCACGCTGACCAAACGGATGTCCCAGGGGCTGTCTTTCATCGCTGGTTACACGTTCGCTCATGGTCTCGACAACGGTTCCCTGAATCGTTTTGGGCTCATCCCGCAGAACTCAAACGATGTAGCCGCGGAATATGGCAACAGCGATTTCGATGTCCGCCATCGTTTCACGTTTACCACGACTTACAACCTGCCCGGCAGAAAGGGCTTTGGCCAATTGCTCGAAGGCTGGCAGCTCAACTCGATCATCACCCTTCAGAGCGCCCAGCCGTGGACCGTGGATGACTACAACAACAATTTCAGTGGATCTGGGGACAGCGCTGATCGGTGGGATTTCTTCGGGAACCCTGCTGATTTCAAGGGCACTCAGAATTCTATTCCCTATTGCTCCTTCGTCGCCCCCGTTGGTTGCTCGGAAACAAGTAGCCAGACTGGCGTTACGACCCCGCTTTCCAACTCTTCCGCGATGATGGCGCTGTGTACTGCCAAGGCCCCCGACCCCAAAACGCTAGCAACAGGCGGTTGCTTCGTTTCCGGAAACTCGGTTATGGTGCCTCCTGTGGCTGGAACGTTCGGCACCATGGGCCGGAATATCTTCCGCGACTCGGGCTTCAAGAACGTGGATTTCTCAATCTTTAAGAACTTCACCTTCAAAGAACGTTTCGGCGTGCAGTTCCGCGCCGAGTTCTTCAATCTCTTCAATCATCCCATCTTCGCCAATCCGTACGGCGCATCGTCTGGCACCAGCGGCGGACAGAATGACCCCTCGACGCCCACCGGTTTCGGCGGCTCGAGCGGCACTCCCGACGTCAATGCCGGGAACCCGATCGTGGGTTCCGGAGCCGCCCGGGACGTCCAACTTGGCCTGAAGCTCACTTTCTAGTCTGTTTGGGTCCGGTGCGTGGCTGAACTAGCCTCGCATCGGACCTGGTACAAACACACGTCGCAGTGACGAACCGGGGCGAGGGCTCTCGCTCCGGCGAAAAAGGTGCACCCATTCGCCGTCGGGGCCGTAGAACTCCTCAAATTCCGCCAGGGCTTCGGGCTTGGGTGTGAAATCCCAGATTCTTAGGTAGACGCCGTCGGGATCCATGTAGCACCTTCATCTTGGAGATCGGAGGCGCCGATAGTGGGCACGACTTCGCGCGCTGCGTCCCCGCAGGCTGGGTTACTTGATTCCGGATGTGGGTAGTTTCCGAAAACCCGACTTGTCAGGAGTTGGCGAATTTGAAGGTCGCGAAGTGACCCAACCCGCGACCGGCAGCCAAGTTCACGACGACCGCTTTGTCAGCCCGCAAACTGCGCACTTGGCCTGCTCTTTCTTGGAGACGACGGGCAGCTTCTTCCCGCAGCGAGGGCAAGGGAACCTGCCTAAGGTGAGGATTGTAAGGCCAGCTAGAAGCGCCCAAACTAAAAACCCAACGAACCAGATGTAGCGCCCGCCGAGGAGGTAATCCGAAACGGGCTCGCCCAGCAACGCAAAGGGAATCAGAAACTCCACAATCATAAACGCCAGCAGAACCTTCTGCCGGTTTTCGTAGCGCTCCCATCCCTTCTGGTAGTCGTCCTTCAGCGGCGCATCCTATCCCTTTTTGGGCTTCGGATTCTCTAATACGGCCATGCCTAGGGATTTCGCCATTTTTCGTACATGACGTTTCATCGATTCGAGGTCCCTCTTCTCGTCGTGCTGGCGGATGATCTTGTATCTGTCCACCGATTTGCGGTCAACGACTCTGAGCAAGACCTCGTCACCAGTGCGAAGGTTCCTTTGAGTCCATCTCACGTATAGTTTTTTGCGGTTGATTAATCCCATCACATTGATCCATGTGGCTTCTGGCTCAGAACGGTAGGTGATGTATGCGGAAATGTAGCCGTCATTGCCTACTCCCGCAACACACAGCCGTTTTCCATTGAGAAATACTTCGTATGCTCGCATTGCCGTAGTGTACGCCAGAAGTCGAATAGGGCTTGAAAAACGGGATTTTCGGAAACTGACCGCTACGGGCTGCTTGCTCGGTTGAACGATCACAGAAAAACGGGCATCCGATCAGCTCTCCCCGGCGAAAGTCTACCCACACGATGAGCTTTCGCCGGTTAAAAAGCCGTCCCGAGTGACGAACCGGCGCGAGGGATCTCTCTTCTTTACTCGTAAGGTAAAATAGATATGTCTCCCTCGGAGAATCGATGATCTGGCCAGCATGGTCACTCCGAGGTGACGTCGAGATCGAAGCGAGTTCCTCGTCGCGACGCAGATATCGCGTGCGCAGGGTGCGGGCGACGGATCTCTCACGTAGCAGTCGATGTGCTCTAGACTCACTGCTCGCGAAAAATTAATCCTCCTCAACCCACCGAAATCTCAGTCGCGATTATTTCGAATGGAGTGGCAACCGCTTTCCGTTTCGCACGCTCGGAAATTAAGTCTTGTGAATTCTGCACTTACGAAAACGCTCGCACTAACTCCTGCGCAATCTGCACTTACAAAAACAAAGGACTTTAACCCTACTGAAATCTGCACTTGCAAAAAAAATTGTCGGGGGTGGGATACCTCCCGTTCCGGCGGGACCAACGGCATCTCTTTTCGCTGCAAAGACGACCGAGCCTCTGCCCGTCAAAGTCGGGTGGGCTCCCGGGGAAATTGCAGAACCCGCCGAAATCTCGCCGACGGGCATTTCATCATGAGATATACGACAATGGAAGCGATAGTAACGAAAGAGAAGCTATGGCGATGACAGGAATTCCCGGCAGTACAGGGTCTCCGGTGCGGGCCCGCGAGCGCACCTCAGGCCGCGAAGGCGCGTCGGAATCCAGGCAGCCCGCAAAGGGAAAATCCGCTGGGCTCCTGCATCTGTTAAAGGAAGCCTGGCCGTTCCTCCGTCCGCAGCGGATGCTCTTGCTCCTCGGTTTGGTCCTGATGGCGATCAACCGTTTGGCCGGTCTGGTTCTGCCCGCTTCGACAAAGTTTCTGGTCGACAACGTTATCGGCAAACGCCAGGTCCATCTGCTCGCTCCGCTGGCTCTGGCTATCATCGCCGCTACCGCGATTCAAGGCGTCACGTCCTTCACGCTGACGCAACTACTCTCCAAAGCGGCTCAGCGCATGATCGCGGAACTGCGCAGGCAGGTGCAGGCGCACATCGGTCGCCTGTCCATCTCTTTTCACGATGTGAACAAGACGGGAAATCTGGTCGCGCGGATCATGAGTGATGTGGAAGGCCTGCGCAACCTGATGGGTACCGGCTTGGTTGAGCTTGTCGGCAGCTTGATGACCGCGCTGTTCGCGCTAATCGTGCTGCTGCGAATCAGCGCCTTCATGACCGCCGTGGCTTCCGTCATTCTGCTCGCTTTCGGATTTGGGCTCAACAAGGCCATCGGCACGATCCGGCCGATCTTTCGTGCACGCTCGAAACTAAATGCCGAAGTCACCGGGCGGCTCACCGAATCGTTGGGCGGAGTCCGCGTGGTGAAGGGATATCACGCTGAGAGCAGGGAAGAAGAAGTTTTCGCCGGCGGCGTGCAGCGGCTGCTCGAAAACGTTTTGAAGACTCTCACCGCCACTTCAGTGATGAGCCTGTCTTCTACGGTTCTCTTTGGAATAGTGAGCGCGATGATCCTGTATCTGGGCACGACGCGCATCCTGGCCGGTACGATGACGCTTGGAACATTCCTCACTTACGTCGCATTTCTGGCCATGCTGATCGCGCCGGTTGGGCAAATTGTGAGCATTGGGACGCAGCTTACTGAGGGAATGGCCGGGCTTGAGCGCACCACCGACATTCTGGCGGAAAATCCGGAAGACCAGGACCCCAAGCGAACGGTTTCGATCGGGAAAATCGAGGGCGAGGTCGCCTTCGAGAATGTGGACTTCGCTTACGCCGAGGGAAAGCAGGTGCTGCACGAAGTCAGCTTCCGAGCGCGGCCAGGCACCGTCACCGCGCTGGTGGGTCCGTCCGGCGCCGGCAAATCCACGATTATCGGTTTGATCGCGGCGTTCTATACGCCTACTTCGGGACGAGTTTTGGTGGATGGCATCGATCTTTCCACGGTGCGGCTCAACAGCTATCGCACTCAGCTCGGCGTGGTTCTACAGGAGACGTTTCTCTTCGATGGGAGCATTCGTGAAAATGTGAGCTTCTCCCGGCCAGACGCAAGCGAAGAGGAGATGAAAGCCGCTTGCCGCATTGCGCGTGTGGACGAATTCGCTGAATCGTTTCCGCAAGGCTACGACACGGTCGTTGGCGAACGCGGCGTCAAGCTTTCCGGCGGCCAGCGCCAGCGCATTTCCATCGCGCGAGCCATCCTCGCCGATCCGCGAATTTTGATTTTGGACGAAGCGACTTCGAGCCTCGATTCTGAATCCGAGGCACTGATTCAGCAGGGCCTCTCTTATCTCATGCAAGGACGCACGACATTCGTGATCGCTCACAGGCTCTCGACGATTCGCAGAGCCGACCAAATACTCGTAATCGAGGCGGGCCGAATCATCGAGCAGGGCACGCACGAATCGCTCTATGCGCGGGGCGGCCGTTATTTTGACCTTTACACCAAGCAGCACGGCTTGCAGGCCAACCTGTTTCTCGCTCCGGGCGAAGGGGGAGATAGTCCGGGCGATTCGTCTGGAGAGACTGTCGCGGCGAATGGCGACGGCGAAGGCGAAGCTGCGGACAACGAGCCGAACATCGCCCGCGCGGCCAAAATCCTGCGCGGCCAAACGTAAAGCTCTGCGGCCTACTTTTCTGTTTCGGTAGGGAGTAGGAAAGGCGGCCCCAGAACGTTGCTTTCCACGGCCGCCCCTTTTTCAAAGAGAGCGCAGGAAATCGAGTATGGCCTGTGCTTGCGTCTGAGAGAGTTGATTGAAGTTGTTGATCACCTGGTTTGCTTCCGATCCGGTGCTCTTGTGTTGTTCGATGGCATCCCCAAGATCCCGCGTGCGGCCGTCGTGCAGGAAAAAGACGCGCTGGCCAAGCCCCCAAAGAGGTGCGGTGCGGAATTCGTTGCCGCTGGCGAGACCCTGACTCACGTTGTCCGCCAGATTCGTCCCCATGTTGTGCACGAGAAAGTCAGAAAAGGCGTTTACCGGGATGTTGTTCTGTCCGGTAGGCGCAAACTTGCTGCCAGTTTTTATCTGAGGAGTGTGGCAGAGATTGCAGCCGATCTGACTGAAGAGCGCCGCTCCATTGGCCGTTGTTTGCGTGGGCGCAGCGGGTGCCGGGGGAGCCGAGAGCTGAGCGAACATAGCGAAATTAACGATATCCGAGGAGTAGCCGGAGGGCAGGTCCGTAGCGTTGGTCGTCAGGTTTGTGCCGTCTTCCGGCAGCGGATTTAGCCTGCAGCCTGGAGTTTCGTCACGCTCGTTAGGAAAGAGTTCGTTCGTCACGCCCTGTTCGACGTTGTAGGCTTCGCCGGCGAACATCAGGAGCGACTTGTTCTGCGCTTTCCAGCCAAATCGCGTGATCGTTCCGTCGTTGCCGCTGCGGTTCGGCCTGCCGGAAATGCCCAGGCTTGCTTTGACGGGATTCTCGGCGTTCTCAAGAATCGCATCGTCTGTGATGCTTTCCACCAACCCGGCGCCAAACAACGGCGTTGGAATGCGGAAAATCACGTTGTGGTTTTCCAGGGCCGTACCGAAATCGGGTTGCGAGATGTTGCAGGCTCCCGCATCCAGCCTGCCGGTGATCACAAACAGATCGTGGACCCCGCCATCCGCGGCGCCGTTTGGTTTGCGAATGAAGCGCGCCTCGCGCACCGGACCGTCTATGGTGATAAACGAGGGAAGAGAATTATGTGCGCCGTCAAGCCTGGCCATTGCTACCTGAGGATTGCTAACGGGGCTGGTGCCGCCAATTGCCGGGAATGCGTGGCAGCCCGCGCAACTATTCGCATTGAAACGCGGCCCGAGCCCCACTCCGGCTTCGTTGGGAACGGTTCCTGATACGGAATCGACTTCCTGAAATCGAGCCAGGGCGGCGCTGAAAAAATCGCCATACGTTGAGGTCAGGCCCGAGAGCGGGCCGCCGGCGCCCGGCGCTCCGCCGCGGACTCCGGGATCTTTCGCCTGAGTTGCGGTGCCACCGGCGGTCGAACCGGAGGTCAGTGCCGCGTTTTGAGGAAGCGCTATATCTGAAAAGAGGCCGACAGCTAAGCCCACAACCGCGAGTTGGGAAATGGCGCTCGTCCAGACATGCTTCTTGTAACGTGTTTGCATAGTCCTCTCCTTTGGCCATGGCTGGGCCTGGAGATGCGACTGGGTTTTAACGAGCTGGGAACTTCATGGTCGGGAACTCCAGGAACCGGGGGATCCCGGCATAGGAGGGAAGAGTTCCCTGATTGATGCGGTCATAAATATCGCAAACGATTGGAAGGGTCAAGTTCCCGACGGTACAGAAGACGTACAGGTCCCCTTTCGATCCGGGACAGGTTCAGGCACGATGCGCGCCAGTGGCGAGGGAGTCGACAATTACAGCATTCGCTAGCGGGTTTTAACTCTTGCTGTTCCGCGATGCGAGAACGACCAGATGCATGAGCCGCTCTGGAAGAGCCTAATCGCGTTCCAGCGTCATTTGCGTGAGCTTCTGGAAGTGATAGCCCATGATCGCCAGGCGAATCGCTGCGCCAAACGACTGGCGATAGCGTGTACTGGCAGCGATGAACAGGCGCCAATAAGAGAAGGCGTGCCTGCTGAAAATTCCCTGTCTGAGAATAGATCGCCCCAGAGCTTGAATATCCGATAGCGAGAGATGCGTGTGGCCGGTATGCGGCTGGTACTGCGCGAGGAATTTACGCACGCGCGCGTAATAAATATCGGGCCGATAGATGCGCTGCAGGATGGAGCGATAGCCGTCCACAAGCCGCTGAGCATCCATACGCGGTTTGAAATTGAGCCGCAAATCGAAATTGTTTCCGTCGCCATCGCATACGATGCGGCCTTCCTTCTGCAGCCGGCGATAGAGTTGAGTACCCGGAAGCGCTTGCAACAGGCCGACCATCGCGAGCGGGATGGCGCTCTCCTGAATGAACTTCACCTGCCGGTCGAAGATGTCGTCGGGATCGTTATCGAATCCAACGATGAATCCGGCCATGACTTCCATACCGTAGTGCTGGATGCGGCGGACGTTCTCAAGGAGGCTGCGGTGGGTGTTCTGCATCTTCTGAGCCTCTTTGAGGCTTTCTTCCGCGGGCGTTTCGATGCCAAGAAAGACGCGATCGAAGCTGGCATCTTTCATCATTTGCAACAGTTCTTGATCGTCGGCCAGATTAACCGACGCTTCGGTATAAAACCTGAAAGGCCGGCCATGCCGCGCATTCCACTCCGCGATCACCGGCAGAAGCTCCTTGACCTTGCGCTTATTTCCGATGAAATTATCGTCCACGATGAAAACCGGGCCGCGCCATTTGCGCGCGTAAAGCAATTCGAGTTCGGCCACCATCTGCGCCGGGGATTTCATTCGCGGTTTGCGGCCATAAATCTCGATGATGTCGCAAAACTCGCAATTGAATGGACAGCCGCGCGAATACTGAATGGCCATGGAACTGTAATATTTCGCATTGATCAGATCGAGCTTGGGAAGGGGCGTCGTATTCAGGCCGGGCACTTCCGGGGCCTGGTAAAGCGGCTTGGCGTCGCCGCGCTCGAGACCTGCGGCGAGGTCGGCAACCAATTCCTCCGCTTCTCCTACGACGACGTGGTCCGCATACAAGGGAAGATCCAGCATGCAACTGCTGATCGGACCGCCAACCACAGTGCGTAAACCGCGCTCACGGCAACGGGAGAGAGTGCGCAGCATGCCGTCTTTTTGAACGAGCATGGCGCTGATCAGAACGACATCCGCCCATTCCAAATCGGCATCAGTTACCTCGCGGATATTGATGTCGACCAGACGCTGTTCCCAAGTTTTCGGCAACAGAGCAGCAACCGTCAGCAATCCCAATGGGGGAAAAACGGATTTCTTGCCTTCAAAGGGCAGGGCGTGCTTGAAACTCCAATAAGTATCGGGCCACTCCGGATACACAAGAAGCGCTTTCATAGGGATGATTCCGCCTGTGTAGCTTGATTTGGTAGAGACTTAGCGCCACTGACAGCTTACGTGCGGGCACAACCATCATATGCCCCGGCGATGGCTGCAGCAACCGGAATCGTGAAGCGCTCTAGAGTTGGGCGCGTTGAGCTCGATTGCTCTTGCGCGAATACGCCGGGCGGGATTGAGGCGTGCGTTCGGAGGAACCAAAAGACTTCGGGCTGGGCTTACAAAAGCTACCCGGCGCTTCTCCTTCGCAGCGGTCAAGATTACAGGCCGGAGTGCAGCTGTGGATATTGGAGTGGCCATTGCCATCGCTGTTGCTTTCACATCCACAAGCGCAAGGTGGGGTGCTTCGGGGAGCGGAGACGTAGAACTGCGTGTCCGTCCAGCCGGGAATGCAGGTGAACCATGCCGCCAGGAGTAAGCCGGCGGCTAGCGGCCGAATTTTCGGACCGAATCTCATCTCATTAATACTGATTCGTCGCGGAGCCTGCAGGGATAGGGAGAAGGTTCCGTTGAGGGCGGTATTTTTGAGTTGTGAGTACTGGCCCTGTGCCGTCTATAAGAGGTTTTCCCGACGGGGGATTGCAAGGCCTCGCTGCCGTTCCCTTTTGGGATTACTTCCCTGGGCGCCGATTCTGGGGACGGAGGGAACTACTGATTGCAGGGGACTTATTCTGCGCGAGAGAGTTTGGAGCAACTGGCGCACGACTTGCAATTAGAGGATCGAGGGTGCATTCCAGTGACGTTTTGTAGAGGAAGGCGAGTGAGGGGGAAGGGGCTTACTCGTCGACCAAAGCAGGACGTCCCCACCTGCCTCTGAGAGGGAAGCTAGGATGGATGACCCCACGCGCCGGTCGGAGACGACCGGAAAGTCGGAATGCACCCTCTCTCTCTTCTGCCTTTTTCGCATTGGATCTACCAAGCTTCAGGACGAGCATCCGCTGCTTCTTCATCCTCGATGCGACCGTAGTAAACGGCTAACTTGATCTTGAACTTGACGCGGGAACGAATTGTCATCTGAACCATTTTCTTTGTCAATATTCCAGGAAACTCCGAATTTGGAATCGAGACTACCTGACTGTAATCGACCATCCAATCTTTACCGTCCAGCTTAGGATGGGACTCTACATAGAAATAATCGATGTACCCCGGCGCATCGCTGCGTGGGTCTTTGTTGGCCCTCAGACTGGACAGCTTGTCTGCATCTCGTCGGATCGATTCTTTGATAGGAATCAGTCTGGCCACCATGAAGGCTGGTTGGAGCAGCTTCCCGTGTCGCGGCTCCACCTCACAGCAGTTCGAAATTACGACTGCGAAAGCGAGCTTCACAGGCAGCTGAGCCCAATAGTAGCCCGCATCGCTTCTATGTACATGCGTAGTGGGCACCAGAACGGGCGAAGGGTTCGACCCATCAGCACGAATCTGACCGAGGATACTCAGCTTTGTAGCATCCAGTAGCGGAAAAGGAATGCCCTGTAAAATATCGCCCTGCCGCAGACAGTCAAGCTGCATGTCTGCGTCTGCTACGAACACGCTCAGGTCCCCTCTTCGTCGTAGGCTCTCAAAACGGAGCTCTCCGTGAGGCGTACCCGTAGAATGGAATCAATCGTTCCTAGCGCTGCGGCACTCAGCGGAGTTGAAGGCTCCACGGCTATTTCGTCTTCGACTCGTTCCCCTCGCAGATAGTGATCGAGAAGAGCCTTGTATCGTAGAACCTGTCTTTGTAAATCGAAGATAATCTGTTCGTATGTGTGAATCACGTCCGACGTCACAATTACGGAGCTGGTCCTGAAGCCTGCGTCCACAATCGTCAATGGCGTCTCGGCTCCAGAGAACTGCCAAATGTTGCCGTACAATAGCATTGCATCGTCCTGGGTCCTACGCCGAACGGAACCGACGGGCGTGCTCATTTCTTCCCCCGCATGTGCTCCTTGTATTCTTCGGTGACGTGTTCCAAGAACATCCTTTGCGCCCCATCATGAAACTTATCCAATAAATCTGCATATGTTTTCGAGGCCGTTATGGCCGATGTGTGGCAGTCTATATCCAAAATGTACGTCCGGCGGCCGCCCAACAGGAGAGCGGTCCGAACCGTAACTAGATGGCCTCCATATTGAGTGTGGAGTTCAACTGCGAATTGCGGAGTAAGCTCGACGGGGAACCGATTGAGATCAATAATTGGCCGAACGTATTTAAGAAGCGAAGAAGGTTCCGAGCTCGGTAGGACAATTTCGTTTACGTAGCGCAAGCCAAGTCGCGTAAACGACTCTATCTCAAAGGTCGAGCAGAATTGCTCCGTAGGGTCAAGAACCGCGACCTTAAGATCTTCGAAATTTGTGTAACGTGTAAACGCCATCAGAAAACTCTGATGCGTGACTTTGATTACCCGTGATTCTGTCGGATTAGCAAAGACCGCGACGTCGAGAATCGTACCGCTCGGTTGAAGCGCATTTTCTTTGGATACTTCTGGGTACGTGTTTCTGAGCTGTTCCTGTAAACGCCACAACTCTGCCTGCACCCGAAGCCTAGGGGAAAACCGTATCTCAAACGCGACTTCGCGCAGCGGTGGCCGGGGGAAAACTTCCTCCAGCTCTTCGGTTGTCAAATGCTTTCCGGCTAAGTCCAAGGGCCTTCTCCGAACGGTGGAAACTCGAAATCACCCATTAACGAGCAGGCGACATGTTAATCCTCGATGTGCGGTAGCACAATCAGTGGTTCCGAAACTGACTGCCATCGACGCTTTGACCTCCCAATAAAATGGATATATAGATATATTGCTCGCGAAGTATCGAGCGTGATCGACTTCTCCGGCACTCGATGGTATCCCCGAATGAAACGAACGGCCCCACGCTTGCACGGCAGCCAGGCTGATTCTTTTCGAGGGAAACGCGCGCGCAGTTCGCTTGGAGGCTAATTGCGATTTCGACTATTGTTGGGGCGGGCTTGAAGGGACGAACGTCGCGCTCGACTTCGAGGGAAATCCGCAGCCACTTCGCTCAGAATGACAACTTCGAGGCGGTGCTGGCGTTACTTGACGATGGGGGTGGAGACGAGGCTGTCGTAATTCGCGAGCTCTGATGGCGAACAGCGCGTCTCGTTCAAGGTGAAATCCGGGGGCATCAATTTGAAAGACTGTTTATCCAGTGCCACCCAGGGCTTGGTATACATCTTCGGATCGTCAAGCGTTACCGTCAGCTGCATGTGGTCGTGATCGACGCGGTGGAACCGCTCCTCGACGCGCAGATCGTCGCTATGCGGGCGGCCGGCGTTATCAAGCCAAGTCCTCTCATCCGTGCCATTCGTCTGCACTACAAAAGTGGTGTCGTCCACCCATTTGCCTGCGGAGTAGCCGTCCCACGTGGGATCGGGATCTTTGGGAAGTTCCCGGCCATCGGCCCAGATTACCCGCCAATGTTTGTCACGCGGATACAAGACGACCACCTGAGCGGGCGTTTGAAGCAGCTCTATTGAGTCCAATCTATGGAGATCGTCGCGGGGAAAGCCGGGCGGATCGCAAAACTTGTCGAGAGGGTCGTTCGTTTGCGCGGCAGGAACTGCGGTCATTCCGAATACCGGCTTATTGCGGTGATAGGCTTCCAGTCCCTCTTTGGTGTAAGGCGGTTCATGTTCGGGATACCCATCGGACGGCATCGCTCCGGCTCCAAATACGCCGATGATCCGGAATCCAAATTCGTCGGCGCCGTCCACCTGCCATGTGCCGGAAAGATCGTGCCGCGGGGCTGGCGCCGATTTTTGAACTTTTGCAGGCGGAGTTACGGACCGGCCCCAGGAATCGACAGCGGGTGCATCCTCGGTACCCTCGACTTTGGCTGAGGCGCAGTTGAACCGGTTGGCTTCTCCCTGGCAGATCGGAGGGAGCCCCTTGTGATCTTTTATCTCGCTTGACTTCGAAGGTGTGTCGCTTGACTGCGGAGGCGCTTGGGCCAGCGCAAACGATGACAACATCAAGAGGGGAGCCATCATCATGGCCCTCGCGACGAAGTTCTGCATTGGGGGAGCCTCCGTATTCTGGGCTTTGATTATGGTAGATCGTTAACCATCAATCGACCGTCTGGCAGCACGAGTTGATGGATGCGCCCGACAGGTTGGCCATTTTTGGCTACCATCATCGTGACGGTGACCTTATCGCCGGGCTTTAGCAAGTTTTTGGTGAGACGCACGCCGCGCGCCTGGTTCACACTTGCAGCACCGCTTTCGACGATCCAATGCGCGACGTTTCCTTTGTCGTCCGTCACGTCAAATTTCAGAAGGCTATGCGGGTTGGCTACGATCCATTCCGTGACAACTCCCATCACGGTGACTTCTTTGGTCGCGTCGTAGGCAGCGTTGCCATGGTGCGCCGGTAGCGGCGCTGAAGCGACCAAGAGAACGAAAGAAGCAACAAAACTGAGTACAAATCTGTATTTCATCGCCAGCCTTCCCTTCGATTGTTGATTTTGATCCTAAACATATGCAGACGCCCTCACGTTGTCAAAGACTTTGAGAAGACGTGAACGTGGATGGCGGCGGCTGCGAAGCCGCGAAGTTCGATCATTCGCACAGTTATGTGAGAATCGGCGCGCAACCTGTGTTAAGGTCGCGGAGTAGCGCGAATCGACGAATGATGGCGCCGGTTAAATTTTGTGGGCAGCATCAACTGTCTTCGCGCGTTGAGGGGTCATCCTCGGGGAAAGGAGGCGCGATGGCCAAGAAAAAGGCAACCAAGAAAGCGGCCAAAGGCGGCAAAGCGAAATAAGCCGGCTCTACGGCTTTTCTGATTTTCGTTTAGCGGTGGCGGCGGCAAATGTGGGGAACACCCTGTTAACGTCGCCATCGCGGTTTACCTCGGTTTACCTTCATCGATTGCTCGTTCGACAAACTCGCCAGGCGAGGTACAACTTCACATCATTGCTTTTTAAGTTGCCGTGTCAGACGCGGCGCTGGACGGGAATTCGCGCCATACGCAAGACGTGAGCGACTTCGGATTCTTTCAGGCGCGAGGCGTCGTACTCGAAAGAGAGGCGATTGGTTTGTTCGTCGACGCGAAAGCGGCGCAGGCCGTAGGTGTTGGCGAATAGACCGAGGGTGCGGAGCTGCTCGGGATGAAGCGGGCTTTGCAATTCGTAGGTTACTTCGACCAGGGTCATGGGTGGATTATAGCAACTCTGTGGATTCCGTAGCCGGGGGACGGTTCCACAGGGATATGAAGCTTCGCGCATCATCGCGTCATCTATATAGCCATGTGCGTTCGCGATATAGTCGTGCGCGGGTAGTGGCAGGCTGGGGCTGCGGAGAAAATGGCTGAACAAAAAGTCATGGAACGAGATCCGGTCTGCGGCATGCAGGTGGACCCTGCTTCGGCGCGTGCGAAAGCTGAGTACGGCGGGAAGAGCTATTTTTTCTGCTGCGCAGGATGCGCGAAGAAATTCGAGGCGGCTCCGGAGCAATACCTGAAGCCGCGGCCAGCGGCTTCTGGACCGATGCTGACCATGATATCGCCGGCCGGTGCACCTGGGGCGCCCGGCGCGGCGGTCCGGAACACTGTTCCCATGCATCCGAGCGCGGCTTCCGCTGCGGGCGTTAGCGCAGGCGCTTCTGCGAGCGCCAAGGCCGCCGTGGCGGGAGTGGCCGACTACATCTGTCCGATGCATCCCGAAGTACACGAGAACAAGCCGGAGGCTTGTCCGAAGTGCGGGATGGCACTGGAGCCAGCGGTCCCCGCTGCTCCATCGACGAAAACCGAATATGTGTGCCCGATGCATCCGCAAATCGTGCGGCCGGAGCCCGGCTCTTGCCCAATTTGCGGGATGGCGCTCGAGCCGCGCGTCGTAACCGCGGAAGAGCAGGAGAATCCGGAGCTGACGAGCATGACGCAGCGCTTCTGGGTGAGCGTCGCGTTGACGGCGCCGATTCTGCTCGCCGCAATGGGCGCGTATCTTCCCGGTGCACCTCTGGAGAAGCTGATTTCGGTGCGCGCCCTCACGTGGGTTGAGCTGATTCTGGCGACGCCGGTGGTGCTGTGGGGCGGCTGGCCGTTTTTTGTTCGCGGCTGGCAATCGATTATCAATCGCAGCTTGAACATGTTTACGCTGATTGGCCTCGGCGTGGCCGTGGCGTATGGGTACAGCGTTGTTGCGGCGCTAGCTCCCGGAATTTTTCCGGGATCGTTTCGAGACGCTTCGGGGCAGGTGGGAGTTTATTTCGAGGCTGCCGCGGTTATCACGACGCTCGTTCTGTTGGGGCAAGTAATGGAGTTGCGGGCACGGAGCCGAACCGGGGCGGCGATTCGAGCGTTGCTGGGCTTGGCTCCGAAGACGGCGCGCCTGGTGGGAGAAGACGGATCGGAAAAAGACGTGCCGCTGGAGCAAGTGATACCGGGGGATCGGGTGCGCGTGAGGCCAGGCGAAAAGATTCCCGTGGACGGAATCGTTCTAGAAGGAAAGAGCAGCGTAGACGAATCGATGATCACGGGCGAACCGATACCCGTGGAGAAGCAGAAAGGCGATCGGGTGACGGGCGCGACGGTGAACGGCACGGGGTCGCTGATCGTGCGCGCGGAACGAGTCGGCAGCGAAACGCTGCTGGCGCAAATCGTCCGCATGGTGGCAGAGGCGCAGCGGAGCCGGGCGCCGATCCAGAAGCTGGCCGATCAAGTTTCGGGATACTTCGTTCCCATCGTGGTAGGCGCAGCGGTTTTGACGTTCGTGATCTGGGCGCTCTGGGGGCCGGCGCCTCGGCTCGCGCATGGTCTAGTGAACGCTGTCGCAGTTCTGATCATTGCGTGCCCGTGCGCGCTGGGGCTGGCTACGCCGATGTCCATCATGGTGGCCATGGGACGCGGCGCGACGGCAGGCGTTCTTTTCAAGAACGCCGAAGCGATTGAACTAATGCGCAAAGTGGACACGCTTGTCGTGGACAAGACCGGCACGCTGACCGAGGGCAAGCCGAAACTGGTCTCGGTTGAGCCGACTGATAGTTTTGAGGCGCAAAAGCTTTTGCGGCTTGCGGCGACGCTCGAGCGCGGCAGCGAGCATCCTTTGGCGGCTGCAATTGTGAAAGGCGCGGAGGAAAGAGGAATCGCGCTCGGATCTGCCGATGGATTTGAGTCGATGACGGGACAAGGAGTGCGCGGGCGTGTCGAGGGGTTTCAGGTTGTGCTAGGCAATCGGAAGCTTCTGGATGATCTCGGCATCGATCCTGACGCTTTGGCGGAACGCGCGGAGGCGTTACGCCGGGACGGGCAAACGGTGATGTTTGTGGTCGTGAACGATCGAGTAGCGGGATTGATTGGCGTTGCGGACCCGATCAAGCAAAGCACTCCGGAGGCGATCGAACAGCTGCACAGGGATGGCATCCGCATCGTGATGTTGACAGGGGACAGCCGGACCACTGCTGAAGCTGTAGGGCGCAAACTGGGAATCGATGAAGTGATCGCCGAAGTGTTGCCCGACAAAAAACTGGACGCGGTGAAGCGGCTGCAAAGTGAAGGGCACTTCGTCGCGATGGCGGGAGACGGAATCAACGACGCGCCCGCGCTCGCCCAGGCGCACGTCGGGATTGCCATGGGTACCGGCACCGACGTGGCGATGGAGAGCGCCGACGTGACATTGGTGAAGGGCGACCTGCGGGGGATTGTACGCGCGCGTCTGCTGAGCCGCGCGACGATGCGCAACATCAAACAAAATCTTTTCTGGGCTTTCGTCTACAACGCTATTGGCGTGCCGATTGCCGCGGGGGCCCTCTACCCGTTCTTTGGGCTTTTGCTGAGTCCGATGATTGCGGCGGCGGCGATGAGCTTCAGTTCGGTATCGGTGATCACGAATGCGTTGCGATTGCGGAAGGCGGCGATCTGAGAACGGGAACGTTCGACCAAAGTCGAAATCGAAGAGAGATTCTTCGACTTCGTAGCCGCGCGGACCAGAAGGCGGTCCGAAGATAGAGCGCGGCTACTTCGCTCAGAATGACAATGGGCGATAGGGCGGAGTAAGACCTCAGGTCATCCGACAGAAATCGTCGACATGACCTGAGCTACAAAATGCGGAAGAAAAAGCAGATCCCTCGTCGCTTCCATCCGGTACGCCTGGAACAGACGTGCTTGCTACTCATCGTGATGATAACTAAGTTCTAATAGGCCGGCTGGGCCGAAGAAAACACGCGCGGCTACTTCGCTCAGAATGACAACATGGGGAACGCGCCGATCAGTTTGAGCGGAGGAGGGCGTCGAGGGCGGCGGTGAGTTCGGGGCTGGTCCAATCCTGCGGGCCAACGATCTTTCGAGCGATGCGGCCATCTCGGCTGATCAGATAGACTTCGGGAATCATCACCGTGCCGTAGTTCGTTCCAATTTTTCTATTGTCGTCGCGATAGGTGGGGAAGTTGACGCCGTGTTCCTGAAGGAATTTCTGATACGCGGCGGGATCGTCATCCCAGCTAATGCCCAAAACCGTTCCGCCCTGAGTAGAAATGCGTTGCTGAAGAGCATTCATTGAAGACGCCTCTTCAACGCAGGGCGGGCACCAGGAAGCCCAGAAATCGAGTACAACGACTTTGCCGCGAAGATCGGACAAATGGAATTGCTTCCCATCGGTCGCGATCGTGAAGTCCGGAGCACGGCGACCCGCGATGCTGGGTTCGCCCTGGCGGTAACTGGGCATGGAGAAGACGTATAACACCGCGATAGCTGCCACCATTGCCAAGCCGCCGAGGAGTTTTTGTTTCATCAGCAGCTTTCTCTTACAAACTGACTGCGAGTGGCACGAAACTCAGGACACATTCTCAAGAGAGATCCCTCGCTCACCCACCCCTGTACACGCAAAAACTGCGTGTCCTGGGGTCCCCGGCTATTTGCTCGGGATGACGATGCTGGTCGCATCGTCAGTTATAATAACTCGCCGGTTGGGTCCGCGCGACTTTCATCCCTCCATCCCTCCCACACAATGAATCCAGACGCATGCGTATCCGCGATCATACCCGCGAGAAACGAGGAGCGCACGATTGCGCGAGCCGTCAGATCGGTGGCGGAGCAGCCCGAAGTTCAGGAGATCATTGTAATTGACGATCAGTCGAGCGATGGCACGGGCGAGATATTGCGACAGCTTGCGGCTCAGGAATCGAAACTGCGCGCGTTTCAAGCGCCAGTTCTTCCGGCGGGCTGGGTGGGGAAGAACCACGCGGCATGGCTCGGAGCGGAGAAAGCGGCATGCGATTGGCTTCTTTTCACGGACGCGGATGCCGTTCATTTGCCGGGATCGACGGCTTGGGCGCTCGCCAACGCTGAATCTTTCGGCGCAGATCTGATTTCCTATTCTCCTGGGCAGGAGATGCATACGTGGTGGGAGCGGGCGGTGATTCCGTTCGTTTTTTGCCGGCTTTCGCAACTCTATTCTTACAGCGCCATAAACGATCCGAAGTCGCCTGCTGCAGCGGCCAACGGGCAATATCTGCTGATACGTCGCGATGTGTACGAAAAGATTGGGGGCCATGCGGCCGTGCGCGAAGAGGTGCTCGAGGACGTGGCGCTGGCGCGCCTGGCAAAGGGGGCAGGGTTTCGGCTGCATTTCGGGCCGGGCGACGAGATCTGCCGCGTTCGGATGTACGCAAGCTTCCGAGCGATGTGGGAAGGCTGGTCGAAGAATCTGCTTCCGCTAGTCAGGTGGTCCGGCCAGAGAGTTACTCGCGAGTTACTTTCAGTGATGCCGTGGATTCCGTTGCTGTGCCTGCTACTTACGCCGTTTCACATGGTTTTCGGAGCGCTCGGTATCTTCCTGCTCGCAGGCCGCCATGCGAACTACTCCGCGCTGCTGCGGAAGAATCGATTCCCGCTGTCCCGCGTCTTATACTACTTGGTAGGCGCGCTGCTATATTGCGCCGCTTTGCTTGCATCGGATTGGGGATACTCGCGCGGGAAAATAGCGTGGAAAGGGCGAGAATATTCAGTCGCCACGCCAGCCCGCAGGTCATGAGCCGATGGTCTATTTGACACGTAAAATCGAATTTTCGGCCGCGCATCGTTATCACAATCCGGCGTTTTCGGCGGAAGAGAACCGGCGAATCTTCGGCAAATGTAACAACCCGAATGGGCACGGCCATAATTACGTTTTGGAAGTTACCGTGGGCGGAGAAACGGATCCGCGCACGGGAATGGTGCTGGATTTGAAGGAACTGAAGGAAATTCTCGAGCGCGAGATCATGAATCGCATGGATCACCGATTTCTGAATTATGAGGTGCCGGAGTTGGCGGACCAGATTCCGACCTGCGAGAACATAGCCGCGCTGATCTGGAAGCTGCTGGCGCCAAAAATTAACAAGGGGCGGCTGACGCGCGTACGGCTGTGGGAGTCCTCCGATCTTTACGTTGATTGCTACGGGGATGGCGCGCGGTGAAGCTGGAACTGACGCGGCGCTACGCGCTGGCGGCTTCGCACCGGCTGCACAGCCCGCACTTAGACGAAGCCGAAAATCTGCGCATCTATGGCAAGTGCAACAACCCTTACGGGCATGGGCACAACTACGTGGTGGAGGTAACCGTTACGGGGCCGGTTGATCCTGCCACGGGCATGATCGCGCATCTTGGCGATCTCGATAGTTACGTGACCCGCGAGATTATCGAGCCATTCGACCATACGTACTTGAATAAAGATGTGGAGGCTTTCCGAGACCGCGTGCCGACGACGGAGAATTTCTGTATAGAGATTTTTGAGCGCTTGAAGCAGTTCCCCGGTGCGCGTCTCGTACGCATTCGCCTGGAAGAGACTGGCCGCAACAGTTTCGAATACGCCGGCCAAAAGAATGGTGATGAACATGACTGATTCGCCGAAGAAGATAGAAGAGCTCAAGCTGAACGACGAACCTCAGCACGAAAAGGGAGAGAGCATCGCCGATCTGGTGCGCGTGATGCTCGCGCGGATCGGCGAGGATCCGTCCCGTGAAGGATTGCGGCGCACGCCGGAGCGGTATGAACGCGCCCTGCGTTACCTGACCAGCGGCTACCATCAGGATCCGGAAAAAGTATTGAACGGCGCGATGTTTTCGGTCGCATACGACCAGATGGTAGTGGTCAAAGACATCGATCTTTTCAGTTTGTGCGAACACCACATCCTGCCGTTTTTCGGGAAGTGCCACGTGGCGTACCTGCCGGATAAGCGCGTGGTGGGGCTTTCGAAGATTCCGCGGCTGGTGAATATGTTTTCGCGGCGATTGCAGATTCAGGAGCGGCTGACGAACCAAATCGCACACGCGATTCAGAAAGCCACTCAACCGCTTGGCGTCGGCGTGGTGATCGAGGCGCGGCACTTGTGCATGGTCATGCGCGGCGTGGAAAAACATCGCGCCGAGACCATCACCAGCGCGATGCTGGGCGCTTTCCGCGAGAATCAGCAAACGCGCGAGGAATTCTTATCGCTTATTGGCCGACGGTCGGTCTAAACGAACTACAGGCGGTCTATTGGCCGCCTGTGGAAAACTCAGTGGCTTCGGCGACCGGTTCCTGCCGCTAAGGGTTTTCCGGGATTTTCTCTGACCGTTTATCCTAAATTCCCCTTAGGCAGCGAGTGATGCGTGTGGTACGCTAAGAGCGTCGAAGAGAAGAGAAAATGAGAGCGTAGGGAAACGACGGAGAAAGTCTTGAGAGAAGCAAAGTCAATGTTGATCGAGCAATATCGAAGTCACCCCAAGGACACAGGCTCACCCGAAGTACAAATCGCATTGCTCAGCGAACGAATCAACTACCTGACCTCGCATCTCAAGTCTCACGCGAAAGACCACGCCTCGCGCCGCGGATTGATCATGATGGTGAACCGGCGCCGGCGTTTGCTGGATTATTTGAACCGTCGCGATCCCGATCGGTACCGCGAGATTGTCGAACGATTGAGTCTGCGAAAGTAGTTGCGACTGCTTCCTCAGATTTTTGGCGTCCCGCGAAAGCGGCATTAGAAGCCAGGCGTGTTCGCCAGGCGGTTTAGCGATTTTTAATTTTTGCCGCATTTGGTACTCCTCCCAAGCTCTTCCGTATTCTCTCCGACAAATTGAAATTACTTACCCTATGCAGGGAAGCCGCGATTTATGCGGCGAAAGGAATCGAAGTTATGTCGCAATCAGCTCCACATCAAGTACAAGTCGAAGTTGGCGGACGCATGCTGACGTTTGAAACAGGAAAACTGGCCAAGCAGGCGAATGGGGCCGTTGTCCTCAAGTATGGCGACACCCAACTGCTCGTTACAGCGTGCATGGATTCGCGTCCCAACGACCGCGATTTTTTGCCTCTGACGGTCGATTATCGGGAGTACACGTATTCGGCAGGCAAAATTCCCGGAGGATTCTTCAAGCGCGAAGGGCGTCCATCAGAGCGCGAAATTCTTATTTCGCGGTTGATTGATCGCCCGCTCCGGCCCCTTTTTCCCGAAGGCTGGCGCAATGAAACCCAAATTGTTGCTTTGGTGCTATCCGCCGACAGCGAGAACGATCCCGACGTCATTGCGGTGACGGGGGCATCGGCGGCCGCGTTCATTTCCGATCTGCCTTTTGACAAACCGATTGCCGCGGTACGCGTGGGTTTGCTGGAGGGCCAGCTGGTCGCCAATCCGACGGTAGCCGAACAGAAGAAGAGCCTGCTCAATATCGTGGTCGCAGGCAGCGAAGATGCCATTGTGATGATCGAGGCCGGCGCGCTGGAAGTGTCCGAAGACACGATCGCGGATGCGCTCAGTTTCGGTCACGACCAGATTCGCCGCATCATTGCAGCGATACGCCAATTGCACGATCTCGTTCGGCCAAAGAAAGTCGTCGTCCCGCCGCTGGAATTCAATGAAGAAGTGAGTCGGGACATCGAGAAGCGCTTTGGCGAACGATTGCACGACGCTCTCAATACCGAGAAGCACCCCAAGAAAGAAAGCTACCGGCTTGTGGACGAGGTAAAACGTGAAGTGCTGGCCACGATCCCGGAAGAGGACGAGGAGCTACAAAAGGAGGCCCAGCGGGCATTTGAGCGGCTACGCGAGAAGTATTTCCGCGATGACGTGCTTAACCACCACCGGCGTCCGGATGGGCGCGCCTTCGATCAGATCCGGGCGATTTCCTGCGAAGTGGGATTATTGCCGCGGGTTCATGGTTCGGCGCTTTTCACCCGAGGTGAGACACAGGCCTTGGCAACGCTGACCCTGGGAACCAAGGAAGATATGCAGCGGCTGGACCTGCTTTTCGAAGATGAAGCCTTCAAGCGCTTCATGCTGCATTACAATTTCCCGCCGTTTTCGGTGGGCGAGGTGAAGTTTCTGCGGGGACCAGGGCGGCGCGAGATTGGGCACGGAGCGCTGGCGGAACGTGCGTTGGTCAACCTGCTTCCTCCGGAAGCCGATTTCCCCTACGCAATGCGGCTCGTCTCGGACATTCTGGAATCCAACGGTTCATCGTCGATGGCAACGGTATGCGGTGGTTCGCTGGCCCTCATGGACGCAGGAGTACCGATGCGCTCCGCGTGTGCGGGAATCGCCATGGGCCTGGTCATTGAGGGAGACAAGACTGCCGTGTTAACGGATATCGCCGGGGCTGAGGATCACTACGGCGATATGGACTTCAAGGTTGCGGGTACGCGAGCTGGAATCACGGCGCTGCAGATGGACATCAAGGTCGGCGGCGTGAGTGTTGGCGTGATGCGCAAGGCGCTCGAGCAAGCCCGAAAGGCGCGGCTCGAGATTCTCGACATCATGGATCGCACGCTCACGGAGCACCGCGGGACGATGTCGCAATATGCACCGAGACTCTTCCAGTTGACCATTCCCACCGACAAGATTCGCGATCTGATCGGCCCGGGCGGAAAGAAGATTCGCTCCATCATCGAGGCGACGGGCGTGAAGATTGATGTCATGGACGATGGCAAAGTGCACGTTTTTGCTTCCGACGGAGAGTCGGCTGAATCGGCACTGCGCATGATCCGTGATGTTACGGCCACCGCCGAGGTGGGCAAGACTTACCTCGGTAAAGTTGTCCGGCTGGCGGATTTCGGCGCCTTCGTGGAGATTTTCCCCGGCACCGATGGACTGCTGCACATCAGCGAGATCTCCGAACAGCGCATTCGCGATGTTCGCGACGAGCTGAAGCTCGGCGATCAGGTGCTGGTAAAGGTCCTGGCGATCGAGGGGAACAAGATACGCCTCTCACGTAAGGCTATCCTGCGCGAACAACGCGAGAAACAGAAGCGCGAGGCGAGCGCACAGTAACGAGAACGGCGAACGTTCAAGGCCGCGGACGGAAGAAAACCATGCAGCAAATGGGTACGGAGCGCGGCGAACTGACGTGCGCGTAAAGGCCACGGACAAGACCCACACGTAACAACGACGTGTGGGTCACGCGGCCAATGCTGTTAAAGGCAAAAGGGGAGGCGAAGTCGCCTCCCCTTTTTATTTGTTTTCAGCTGACGCGCTCGATGCGGGCGCCGAGGCGGCTGAGTTTTTCTTCGATTCGCTCGTAGCCGCGGTCAATGTGGTAGACGCGGTCGATGTAACTCTCGCCTTGCGCCACCAGCGCTGCGAGAACCAGCGAAGCGCTAGCGCGCAAATCAGACGCAATCACGCTGCTGCCCTGCAGCGCAGTCGGTCCGCGGACGATGGCTTTGCGGCCATCGATGGCGATATTCGCGCCCATGCGCGTCATTTCGCTGGCGTGCATGAATCGATTCTCGAAAATCGTTTCAGTGATTACCGAAGTCCCCTCGGCTTGCGTGGCCAGGGCCATGAATTGGGCCTGCATGTCGGTAGCGAAGCCGGGATACTCTTCGGTTCGCACATCGGCGGCGACAAGGTTGCGGGCGCCACAAACGCGCAGAGTGTGATCGTCGGGTTGCCGAATATCGACGCCGGTTTCGCGAAGCTTGGCGATGAGTGACGCGAGGTGATGCGGCGCGCAATCGGTTAACTCCACTGCGCCTTTTGTCATTGCACCCGCGACCAGAAAGGTGCCAGCCTCGATTCGGTCGGGAATGATGCTGTGGGTTGCGCCGCCCAACTTCTGAACGCCTTGCACGCGAAGTGAGGAGGTTCCCGCGCCTTCGATTCGAGCGCCCATCTTCGTGAGCAACTCGATCAGGTCGGTAACTTCCGGCTCCAGCGCGGCGTTTTCGATGCAGGTTTCCCCCTCGGCGAGCACGGCGGCCATCAGGATATTCTCCGTACCCGTGACGGTTATTTTTTCAAAGATGACCTGGCCTCCGGGCAATCGGCGGCCGCGCGGGATCCTAGCGGCCACGTAGCCGTGCTCGGTGGAAATTTCAGAGCCCATCTGCTCGAGGGCTTTCAGATGCAGATCGACGGGCCGGGCGCCGATGGCACAGCCTCCCGGAAGGGAGACGCGTGCGTAACCCAAGCGGCCGACGAGCGGCCCCAGCGTGAGAATCGAGGCGCGCATGGTGCGGACGAGCTCGTAAGGCGCCTCGGCATCGGAAATCTTCTCGGCTTGAATGGTGAGATCGGTGGGCGGCAAATCCGGGGTTTCCACGCGGGCACTCATGTGTGCCAGCAGACGCCCCATAGTGATGATGTCGCGCACGCGCGGAATATTCTTAAGGTGCACGGGATCCGCGGTGAGCAGCGCGGCAGCCATCGCCGGCAGCGCGGAATTTTTCGCGCCGCTGATGCGAACGGTGCCTTCGAGACGAGTACCGCCTTCGATGCGAAAACGGTCCATCAGCCCTTCTTCCGGGGATTGGTCTTGACTGGGCGGCTCGCTTTCGGTTGTTTATGCAGGCGAGCTGAATCCATGGCCAGCGCTTGCGCCAGATTTGTTCCAAATCGTTGCAGCCAGCGGCGCGACTCGGACGGCGACATGCCGGTTTTCAGCATAACCAGAGCGATGCGAAGATTGCCGGACTGAGCGAGGGCGCGTTTTGCCTCTGGAACGCTTGCACCGGTGGCCTGTTCGAGGATTCGCAAGCCCCGGGTGCGCAGCTTCTCATTGGTCATGCTGAGGTCAACCATCCAGTTATTGTAAACGCGCCCGAGACGAATCATCGCGGCCGTGCTGAGCATGTTCAGAATCAGTTTCTGGGCGGTGCCGGCCTTCATGCGCGTCGAACCGGCAATCACTTCAGGACCGGTTTGCGGGGCGATGGTGATACGTGCCAGGCGAGAGGCCGGCGAATTCCGATTCGATGTGATCAACGCCGTGGTAATGCCGCGCTTGCGGGCGAGACGCAAGGCGCCCAGAACATAAGGCGTACGGCCGCTGGCCGTGACGCCTATGACGATATCGCGCGCACCAATCTTTTTAGCGGCGAGATCACGGGAGCCCTGGGCAGCGGAGTCCTCTACGTTTTCGGCGGCGCGGGTCAAGGCGCGACGTCCGCCAGCGACCACGGCCTGAACAAGGCGAGAGGAGACGCCAAATGTGGGAGGGCATTCCGCGGCGTCGAGAGCAGCCAGCCGGCCGCTCGTGCCCGCGCCCACATAAATCAAACGCCCGCCCTGTGCGATAGCTCTGGAGATGGAGTCCACGGCGCGCTCGATAGCGGGAAGCTCTCGTTCGACGGCGCGAGGGACAAGCTGGTCTTCGCGATTGATCATCTTCAGCAGAGCGGGCGTGGTCATTTGATCGAGGCTCTGGGAGCGCGGATTGCGCCGCTCTGTGGCCGTCAATTTGTGCGAGGAGTTTTTCAACACGCGAACTTGTATGTACTGCTGAGTCCGTAATGCGAGTAAGACGCGAAAATCGTTAGTGCTGACGCGAGTGGCTTCGCCGGGCGATTCATCGATTTTTTCCGGACGCCAATCCCAAGGATTCCACGACTGCGTTATGAATCGCCGGCTGCACGCGGCGGATTTCGTCGTCGTCGGGATTGGGATGGGTTCGATTGGCGTTGGTCAGTAAGACGACGAAAAGCTCCTTTTGTGGGTCGATCCATATGGAAGTGCCCGTGAAGCCGGTATGGCCGAAGCTCCGATTCGAAAAATATCTGCCGCTCGACGAAGGCTCGGTGGGCACGTTCCAGCCTAGCGTCCGTGCATTTTTTGCGAGAGCGCTCGGCGAAGTGAATTGCGTCACCGTTTGGCATCGGAGGATGCGGTGGTGGGCATAGATACCGCCGTTCAGGATCATCTGGCAGAAGATTGCCAGGTCGGGGACAGTGGAGAACATCCCCGCGTGGCCGGCGATTCCGCCCATGGCCGCAGCGTTTTCGTCATGCACTTCACCGTGAAGCGTCCGCCTACGGGCGCCGAAGATTCTTTCCGTGGAGGCAATTCGTGCGCCCAAAGGTTTTGGCGGACGAAACATCGTGTCTGTCATGCCGAGCGGTACAAAAATGCGCTCCTGGGCCAATTCGTCGAGAGGCCTGCCGGTCAGGCGATCGATAATCGCGGCCAGCAGGATGAAGCCAACATCGGAATAGATCGATTCGGCGCCGGGTTCGTACATGAGGGGTTCGGCCGCAGCGCGCGCCAGAATTTCGCTTCGGCCCTTGAGCTTCAGAAAATAATCCTGGTGCGCGGGGAGTCCCGAAGAGTGAGTGAGAAGATGAGCGATCGTCACGCGCTCTCGGCGCGCGGGCTCAGGTCCGCAAGCCCAACCGGCGATGTAGCGGCTGACAGGAGCGCCGATATCAAGTTGCCCCAATTCGCTCAGGATGGCGCAAAGCGTAGTTGTGACGACGGGCTTGGTGAGCGAGGCCGTATCGTAAATTGTCTTCTCGTTAACGCTCGCGGCATGCGCGGCATAAGTCTGCCGTCCGAAGGCGTGAGTGAATAACTCACGCTTGTATCCCACCGCGAGGATGCCGCCTGGGTAGGCGCGATCTGCAATTGCGCGATCGAGCAGGGAACAGGCAGACGTGAGCTTCGCGCGCGTCTCGTCGCTTGCGGGTGTGAGCTTCATCGGATCGGCCGGGAGAACCATGCCGGCGCCTATGGGGACTGCACCGGGCACGTTGACGGGAATGCGGCCCGAGATTCCCGCTTCGCCGAAAACTGCGCGGGCGGCGGCACGTTGCGCCACGTCCGCGTTGCTGAAAATGCCCACCCATGTTTTTGCTTCAGGGAAGTGCTTGATCACGTAAGGGCTGCCGAAGCAGGCTACGATCACCGGTTTGTCGATGGCAAGGAGGCGATGAACTGCCGACGCTTGCTCGTCAGGCAGGGCGACGCTTCCTTTGCGGTCGGCCACGCGAACGAAAAGCGCCAGGATCACAGCGTCATAAGCTGAAACTTTGGAGAGATCGAGGTTGCCGATCGGGTTGTACCGAGTATCAAAGCGCAGAGTTTCGAGCGAGTCGACGCGCCAGCGGAGTTCGTTTTCAAAGAATCGGCCAGGGGTCGCGTCCGGATCGCCGGCAATATTTACGAGCAACAACTTCAGGGGCCGCGTCGCGTCGAGAGGCAGAATTCGCCGGGTCTCGCGAAGCAGAGTGATACCGCGATTCGCGATTTCGTCCGCCGCCTGGCTGGATTCGCGGCGGGCCAATAGTTTGGGAAGAGCCTCGAGATCGACAAATCGATTTTGATGCAATCCGACGCGCGCTTTCGCGCGAAGGACGCGGGTCACCGCCTGATCGATTCGCGCGAACGGCAGTCGGCCCGAGTCTGCCGCGTCTTTCAGCGCTGCCAAGGCCGCGTCGGGCACCGGCGGCTGCAAAAGTAGATCCACTCCGGCGAGAAGGGCCTGCACGGCGGCTTCGCCGGGAGTATAGTGCCGGGCGACGCCTCCCATATCCATCGCGTCGGTGACTACCAGTCCATCGAAGCCGAGTTCATCGCGGAGCAAGCCGCCGACAATTCTCGCCGACAGCGTCGCAGGTCTGCCAGTTTCGGGCTCGAGCGCCGGCACGGCGAGGTGCCCGGTCATTACCGTGCTTGCTCCGGCTGTAAAGGCTGCGCGAAACGGTGGCAATTCCACAAAGTCGAGATGGGCGCGATCGCTCGCGACGACGGGCAAGTCGAGATGCGAGTCGATCTGAGTATCGCCGTGGCCGGGGAAATGCTTGGCTGTGGAAAGCGCGCCGTTTTCTTCAACGCCGCGGACGTATGCTTCGACGAACGCAGAAACCCGCTGCGGATCTTCGCCGAAAGAACGGACGTTGATGATGGGGTTGTCTGGGTTGCTGTTTACGTCCGCGACGGGCGCGAAAATCCAGTGCACGCCAACGGCCCGCGCTTCGGCGGCGGTAATGCGCGCGACCGTGTAGGCGTCTTCGGGACGCCCGGTCGCGGCAACTGCCATTGCATGAGGAAAAGACGTGCCATCCTCGAGGCGCATGGCGGTGCCGCGTTCGAAATCCGCCGCAAAGAGCAGGGGGACACGCGACGCTTTCTGCAGGAGATTAATGAGCGCGGCGGTTTCGTATGGCTTACCGCGTTCGATTCCGAAGGGACCTGCACGCGTGCCCAGCATAAATCCACCCACGTGGCTTCGCTCAATCGCGCGCAGCAATTCTTTATATTCTGAGCTATCAAGGGACGTGAATTCGCCATGGAATGGCAGCATGACGAGCTGGCCAAGCTTTTCCTCTAGACTCATTTTTGCAAGCGTGCGCTTGATCCATGAGTCGGCCGCGCCTGAAGGGCGCCGGCGGGAGCTTTTGCGGACGGCGGAGCGTCGTGCTGGCGGGCGGCGGGAACTTCGCATCAGCGGGCGGGCCGCAGGAAAAACGCGGGGGATTCGATTGGGAATGGGAGAGCGGCGAGTGGTTTGTGCTGCATGTGTGGATAGCGGCGAGTTTACGAATAGAAGAAACTGTGCCGCGTCAAAAAGTATAAAGCGGCGTCGAATCGTCACACAAGAAATGCGGGACTGAATCGCGCTTAAGTGGTAAGAGCACGCTTGGCAGCGAACTCTGAGTGCCTGATCGGCCTTGGGCGCGCCGTTTAGATCGAGATTCCACCGGATTGCACCGCGTCGAAGGGGAAGCTAAAATCGCCTCAATGCGTATCGTTTCCCTCCTTCCAGCCGCCACGGAAATTCTCTACGCCGTTGGGGCGGGCGACTCGGTGGTTGGCGTCACGCACGAATGCGATTTTCCCGCCGAAGCGGCTGAGAAACCTGCACTGATTCGGCCGCGCGTGGATCCTGCCGCGCTTCCGGCGGAAATAGACCGGCAGGTGAGGGAACTGGTCGGCCGGCGCGAGAACATCTACGCGCTCGACTCCGAACTGCTTCTGAGGCTGCAGCCGGATCTCATCGTTACCCAGGATTTGTGCGACGTTTGTGCCATATCAGCCGACGACCTCGCGGCTGGCCTCTCGCGTTTTCCCGCGGAAAGCAGGCCTCGAGTAGTCAGCTTCTCTCCACACAGCCTGGCTGACGTTTGGAAGGGCATCCGTGAAATCGGAGAAGCTGCCGGACGCGAGTCGGAGGGGCAAGCGTTGGCTGAATGGCTGACCTTGGAAGTCGCAACTGTGCGGCAGGCGGTGGCTGAATCGTCGCCGCGGCCCAAAGTGCTCTGCCTCGAGTGGTTCGATCCGCCCTACGTAGCCGGACATTGGGTTCCAGAGATGGTGCGGCTCGCGGGCGGCATCGATGTTCTCGGTCGCGAAGGCGCGCCGTCGTTTCGTATCCAGTGGGAAGAGGCCATCTCGGCGCACCCCGAGATCGTCGTGCTGATGTCTTGCGGTTACAACCTGGAACGTAACATCAATGTCTGGCGGTCGACAAAACTACCGCCGGGATGGGACGACATTCCCGCAGTCAGGAATAACCGAGTCTATGCGGTAGATGCCAACGCGAATTTCTCGCGGCCGGGGCCGCGCCTGAGTGAAGGAGTGGCGTTGCTTGCGTCCCTGCTGCATCCCACGCGCGTGGGCGCGGATTTGACGCGGCAATCATCCGTGCAGCGCGTCGGCTCCGAAACCAATTGGCTGCGCGCCAAACCCGCTAGCTAGTTTTCGGGACCTGAACTCTAGGGCCTTCGCTCGGGACGCCGATCCTGATCGGATCGGTGATTGACCGCAGTGCCAATCTGCCTAAGAATACCTGCCTTATGGCTAATGCTCTTTCACACAAGCGTTTGGCGGTTATCGGCGCAGGGAAGATGGGCGGCATTCTGCTGCGCGCATTTCTGAATCAGAAGCTGGTGTCGCCCGGACACGTGGCCGCGACCGTGCGGCACGCGGACCGCGCCGAAAAACTCAGCAAGGAACTGGGCGTTCGCATTGGAACCGACAATCGCGCGGCGGTGCACGGCGCGGACGTGGTGCTGCTGGCAGTGAAGCCGATGCAGGTGGCCGAAGTTCTGCAGGAGATTCAGGCGGAGCTGAAGGCCGGGAGCGTGCTGGTCTCTATTGCGGCTTCCGTGCCGACAAAATTTATCGAGCAGCACTTGGGGCGCGAAGTCGCAGTGGTGCGCGCCATGCCCAATACGCCGTGTGCCATTGGGTACGGGATGACGGGGATCGCTCGCGGCAGCCATGCCAGTGCTGCGCATGTCGAGATGGCTAAGGCCATGTTTGAGGCTGTCGGCCGCGTGGTGGTGCTCGACGAAAAGCACATGGACGCGGTAACGGGACTTTCGGCGAGCGGCGCGGCGTTTGTCTACATTATTCTGGAATCGCTGGCAGAAGGCGGGGTGAAAGTGGGGCTCCCGCGCGACGTGGCTACGCTACTCGCCGCGCAGACGATGCAAGGCGCGGCGCGAACCGTTCTGGAGACGGGCGATCACCCGGCGCTGCTGAAAGACGCGGTGACGACGCCGGCGGGCTGCACTATCGACGGCATCATGGAACTGGAAGACGGCAAAGTCCGCGTGACGTTGATCAAGGCGATCGTAAAGGCCACGGAGCGGGCGAAGGAATTGATGTTCGACGCCGTGTGAAGAGAAAGTTTTTCTCCGTGCACTCTGTGCCCTTGTGCCCTCTGCGTTAAGGTCCGTCCGTCATGACGTCAAAAGCTACACAGAGGTCACTGAGGGAGGGGTCACACCGAGAGATACCAAAGCAGATGCCCCACCCTTGGTTTACAAGGGTGGGGCATCTGCAAAACCAAGCCTGCGCGGGGATGCTACGCGAGCGCTGCTTTGTACAGAGCGACGAGCTTGCCCCAGGCCTTTTCCGCGTCGGTCATATTGTAGATCGGTCCCTGGGCGTCATGCGGCATATCCGAAACGCACCAGCCGTGCTTGGACGAATAGACTTCAATTTCCGCCGGAACTTTCGCAGCGGCGAAAGACTCTTTCAGCTTGTCCTTTGCATCCGGTTGCCGCATGTCGTCGTTGGAAGCGATTCCAAAATACATTCGCCCCTTGATCTTTGAAGCGAGCAGGTGCGGGCTATCGGGCTTGTCGGTTACCAAGCCGCCGCCGTGGAAAGACCCGCCGGCGCCAACGCGATTCGGCACTGCAGCGCAGGTCTTCACGACTAGCGGCCCGCCCATGCAGTAGCCTTGCGTGCCAATTTTCTTGCCCTTGTTGACTTCCTTCTGCGCATCGAGGAACGCGACGAAGGCTACGGCATCTTTCTCCGCGTTGCCCGGCGCATTGATCGAAGCCATAAGCGGCATGATTTTTGGCATGTCCGTCTGAAAGTTGAAGGAGGAAACTTGCTCTTCCGGGATCACAGGTGCTTTGGCTACGCGATAGAAGGGGTTCGGCACGAGCACCGAATAGCCTTCAGCAGCAATGCGCTTGCCGATGTCGCGCATCGTGGGGCGCAAGCCGAATGCGTCAGGCCAGATGATGACACCCGGATGCGAACCGGTGCTCGGATGAATGAAGGCGGCGTCGCAGATGCCGTCGGGCGTTTTGATGGTGACATCCGTCTCGACTACCGGCATCGCGGCGGCTGACGCCGAAGTCGCCGCGGCGGCCATGCCAGCGGCCACCGACATGGCGATGAAATTGCGCCGCGAAAGATCGCTGCTCACTTCGTCCCTTTGCTCGGGAAAATGTTTCTCGTCGGTCATAGGCTAACTCCTTTTTGTAGCGGTGGGCTTTCCTATTTGGTTTGAACTTGCCTTCTCGCAAGCAAGCTATGCCAGCCTTCTTCGACTGTCAAGCTCGGATCTGTCGTGAAAATTTTACCTCTACTTTGACACCGCAAGTGTGGATGAGACTTGCGGCTTGTGTTAGGATGTGCGGCTCAGGACGATGCCCAGACAATACGTCCCCATTCTGATTTTTGCCTTTCTGGCGATGGCCTTTCCCGCCGTTACGCTGGTCCTTTTCAAATTCATTCGGCCGGATTCGCGAGCGACGGGGGCGAAGCTCAAGCCCTACGAGTGCGGCATTCCAGCGGAAGGCGACGCTCGCGGCCGCTATTCGGTGCGCTTCTATATCATCGCCATCCTATTCGTGATCTTTGACGTGGAGACGATTTTTCTGTTTCCATGGGCGGTTTTATATTCCACGCACGAGGAGGGCTTCCGGCTTACGCCGCTGTATGGCCTGGCAAGCATGTTTGTCTTTCTCGGAATACTAATCATCGGTTACGTATGGCTTTATCGTAAGGGCGCGCTGGAGTGGGTATAAATCAACAGGAAATTGCGAGGCTTTCCCGGCAGGATTTGGCGGCCGGGAATTTTTTTGCGCGGTTGCCTTGTGTGGTGGCGTGTGTTAGAAGTTACGGTTCGATTTGCACCGGATTTGTGCGTGTGTGCGCGGAATTTTGGTGCTGCGAGGGCTTGGCGTGAATGAAGCTTTTGCACTCCTTTCGGGCTCATGACCAACGATTCTGAGGAAAAGCAGCCGCCTCGTCCACCCGAGGCAGAAAAGCCCGCGGCTCCTGCTGCACCTTCCGCTTCCCCTTCTGCTTC
>Ga0210394_10001329_pt1 | contig 40454 bp, 33 predicted proteins | sample IncBWC12MmetaG_FD_160121 | JGI IMG/M metagenome (GOLD analysis project Ga0210394, IMG submission 160121) | Forest soil microbial communities from Barre Woods Harvard Forest LTER site, Petersham, Massachusetts, United States - Inc-BW-C-12-M | ecosystem: Environmental > Terrestrial > Soil >... | reverse complement strand
CTCCTTTTTTCTCCGGCATCGCTCCTTTTTCCTCCGGCATCGCTCCTTTTTTCTCCGGCATCGCTCCTTTTTTCTCCGGCATCGCTCCGTTTTTCTCCGGCATCGCACCGTTTTTCTCCGGCATCGCACCTTTTGGAGGACACGGTGTCTTACATTTTGGACATCGATATCCTATGTTCTGGACATCGGTGTCCGGAATCTGAACGACATCGATCCAAGGCAACCGTCTGGAGCCAGGGAAGCTGGCTCATGAGCCGCCGGAGGCGGCTCGGACGTAGGTCGGACTCTCAGTCCGACCGGAGCTTGCGCTGCCTGTGGCTCCAGGCGGAGCTCACGGACAGTGGAATCGCATCATCCGCGCGGAGCGTCAGCCGCATGAACGTACGATCGCGCAAGCTCCGGTCGGACTGAGAGTCCGACCTACGTCGAGCCGGCTGCGCCGGCTTGGCCAGGCGGAGGCTACCCAGGCGGAGCCCAAGGAGCCTGCCCTGAAAGGAGCCGAAGGATCTCGGCGCGTCGGCGGCGGAACCCTTCGACACGAAGCGAGAGCGCCCGACCGGCCAGAAACCTCTCGAAACGACGCTCATAGGAGTCACTTTCAAGAAGTAGGTAGGGAATTCCGTTCCCAGGACACTCCTGTATTGAGACCAGGGGGTCGCAGAGATCGTGGGGGCGCAGAAGCGAGACACGCCGCTGAAGCTCGTGACAGCGGCGTTGGGGTTGAAGCCGAACGACGTCGTGCAGATGGCCGGCCGCATCGCCGAGGAGATGGGATTCCGCCGCTCCATCAGCCGGCAGTACTTCGTCAAACTCAGGGGAGGCCGCGCAACCGCGACCGAGGAGAAGATCCTTCTCCTCGTCATGACCATTCGGGAACTGACCGGTTACGCCGTCCGGGCCAGCGATCTCTTCCCGCTCGAACCGGCCGCCGCGGGCCTGGCGGGGCTGCCATTCTCCCCGGAAATTCTGACGCAAGGCGGCAGCAACACATTGATTCCTGTATCCTCGGACGGTTCTGGTTCTCACGTCTGGAGGGTTTTTGTGCCTGAGCCCAGCGGCCCGGCTGGTGATGATGACGCGTTCGAGTCGCTGTACACCGAGTACGGCCTGCTGCTGCGGAGCATCGCCATGCGGCGCTACGGGATTCCGCCCGACGACGCCGAGGCGCTCGTACACGACACCTTCGTCGCCTATCTGGAACGGCACACCAAGATCAACGACCTGAAACCATGGTTGATGGGAGCCGTCAGCAACGGCTGCAAGCACTACTGGCGCGACCGGAAGCGCGAAATGCCCCTCCCCGTGGACTACGAGGAAGCCGCCGATCCGGCCCCGGACTGCACGGCCGACAACTGGGCCTGGAGGATCACCGTGGCCGGACTGGTGGCACGCCTCGGCGAGCAGTGCCGCGAGACGCTGAAACGCTACTACTGGCGCGAGGAGTCGAAAGAGAGCATCGCCGCGACGCTCTCGCTCTCGCCGGGATACGTGCTCCATCTGCTGTCGTCGTGCCGGCAGCGCATCCGCGAGATGCTGGCGAGGTTGAAGTCATGAGCACGCATCCGGACGGCGCGGCCCTGAGCGCGTTCAGTCTCGATCCGGAGTCGGTGACCGGCTGGAAAGACATCGCCGCGCACGTGGCGGGATGCGATCTCTGCCAGGAAGGCGTGGCGGTGTATCGCGAGTTGGACGCGGCCCTGCGGCATCCGGAAACCTGGCGGCACGTCACTGCCTTGCAGTCTCCCGGCGATCGGTTGGCGCAGATCCGGGCGGTGCGGATGCGCGTGCAGGCCGAGGACGATGAAGCGAGGCGCATCCTGAAGCCGCTGCTCAAGACGCCGCTGCGCTTCCGGAGCGCGAAGCTGGCCAGGAAGCGGCGGTGTCACACGGCGGGGATGGTGCGCATGCTGTGCGCAGCCGCGAACGAGCGGCACGAAAGCCGGCCGAAGTTCAGCCTGCAGTTGACGGTCACGGCCAGCGAAATCGCCAAAAGCCTGCGGGAGACGAAAGGAACCGCGCGGCGACTGAGCATGGCCATGGCCCTCCGGGAGCGGGCCAACGCGCTGCGATACCTCGGCCAGTTCGGCAACGCCCTGCAGGCCCTCGAGTACGCGGAGCGGCTGTTCGATGCCTCACCCATGGCGGACGACTTTGACCTGGCGATCGTGTGGTACATCCGCGCCGTCGTGTTCGCGAAGAGCGAACGACATTCAGAAGGCATCGTGTTCGCACGTGACTCGGCGCGGATCTTTCACGAGTACGGCGACCGGGATCGCGAGCTGTTGTCCGTCCTGGTGGAGGCACGCTGCCTTGGACTCGGCGGACATGTGCAAGATGCGGCGGACGCCTTCATACACGTCGTAGAACTAGCACGCGAACGCGACAATACGCGAGTGCTCGCGAGCGCGCTGCAGAATGGCGCGAACGCCTTGGTCGATTTGAAGCAACTGGATCGCGCGGAGCGCTTCTACAGCGAGGCGCTCGTTCTCTACGATCAGCTGCAGGTCCACACCGAAAAGGCACGAACGATGTGGGCGCTTGGCTCCGTGGTCGTCGCACGCGGGAATCTCGAAGAAGGAGCAGCAAGGCTCGATACCAGCCGGACGGAGCTGGCACGGCTCGGGCTCACGAATGATGCTGCGCAGGCCACGCTGGAGTGGGCTGAGGTGCTCCTCGCCCTGAACAAGCCGGAAGGTGTGGCCGCGGCCTGTCGGAAGATCGTGGTCGTCTTCAACTCGGAAGGCATGCAGCGTCACGCAAAGGAAGCGCTCGCGGTACTTCACGAAGCGCTCGCCTCGGGCAAGGCGACGCCGGAGCTGGTGCATCGTGTGCGGCTCTACCTCGATGCGCTGCCCGCGAACCCAGCGCAGCGCTTTGTCCAAGCGCAGTAGCCTGCATTTCTTACAACCTGATTGCGCCTCCCTGCCTGCCGCCGCAAGCCAGGGACCGATGTGGCACAGACTGATCACAGACAGACACTCTTGTCCGAGCGCAGTAGCCTGCATTTCACACGACCTGATTGAGCCTCCCTGCCTGCCGCCGCAAGCCAGGGACCGATGTGGCACAGACACTCTTGTCTGTGCTCCGGCCGAAGCCGCGTGCCGTGAGCGCTTGCAGTCTCTCAAGTTGGGCGAGATCCAGCACAGACAAGAGTGTCTGTGCCACATCAGACAAGAGTGTCTGTGCCACATCAGACAAGAGTGTCTGGCTGTGCCACATTGGTCCTGCTCATCGGCACCACTCCGTACAATCGGCAGACAGACTGCGGGCAATTGCGCTCGTCGTGTGTTCGAGGCGCTTAACCACCGGTTTCAACCCCGATCTGACAGTAGAAGAAAAATCTCATAGTTTGTCCCGCTGATGGCACCTCTCCCCCGAGGGCGCCCTCTGAACCGTTGACCGGTCGTCTGCCGGTCAGGCCGAGGAGGGTCTATGCAGAGGATTCGTAGGTATGTGGCCGTGGTGTCTCTATTCGCGGTGCTGGGCGCCACCGGGACTGCGATCGCGGCGCGGCGGAACGATGGTCCGCGCGTTCCGAACCCGCCGAGCAAGGTGCAGAACCAGCAGAAATCCAAGCCGAAAGGCTGGATCGCCACGATCCTCGACGACCTCCTGGACAAGTACTCGTTCCCGCCGGGTTAGTTGTCGCGTCAGGATTGAAAACGGAGCGCTGCCGTCTCGGCGGCTGGCGCGGCGGCGCCTGCCCTGAGGAGCGATAGCGACGAAGGGTCCCGGCCGCCGGCTCGGCAAGACTCCGCGCATTTGCTGGTAACCCGGCGGCGGGACCTTCGACGCCGCTCAGGGCGGGCCCCGTCGAAGTGCCGCGTTAGCGGCAACAAGACGGTAGCCAGGGGTGCGAGCGTTTCTTGCGAGCACCCCTGGTAAACAGATGTCGTGCTTGGTGCCGCGTCAGCGGCACTTGAGTAATCGGGGACCCGTCCAGTGCCGCTGACGCGGCACGCTTTCGAGTGACACCGCTGACCAGGGGTTGCTCGCAAAAAGCGCTCGCACCCCTGGCTACCTTCTTGAGCCGCTATCGCGGCGTCGTAACGTCCAATCTCCAGTCTGCGGCGGGACCCTTCGACGCCGCTTAGGGCAGGCGCCGCCGAGCCGGCGAGGACCCTCCGGCTTCGCTCAGGGCAGGCTTCGCTCCGGACGCGAGCGTTGACCTGCATTTCTCACAGTTTTGCTTCGCTTTCTCGCCACGCTCTTTCGTCGAGAGTCCCTCTCCCCCCGCGGTTTCTTGCGGGGTGGAGAAGGTGCCCACCCTCTCCCCGCTCGATCGCGGGGAGAGGGTTCTCGATAGGTACCATCACGGTGAGCCTTGTGAGAAATGCGGTTACGTTCGGAGGGCCTTTCGGCCTCCCCTTCGGCTGCGCTCGGGGCAGGCTTCCGCCGCGAAACTAACCTGCATTTCTCACGACCTGATTGAGCCTTCCTGGCTGCCGCCGCGAGCCAGGGACCGATGTGGCACAGACACTCTTGTCTGTGCTCAGGCCGAAGCCGCGTGCCGTGAGCGCTTGCAGTCTCTTGAGTCCGGGCGAGACCCCGCACAGACAAGAGTGTCTGTGCCACATCAGACAAGAGTGTCTGTGCCACATCGGTCCTGCTCATCGGCACCACTCCGCCCGATCGGCAGGCAGGCTGCGGCAATTCCAATCGTCGGTGTGTTCGAGGATGACAAATTGGCTCCGATTTTTTTTCACAACCTCTGAGCCGGAGGAACCGCTCCACACCCACCCCCCCGCGCGTTTTGCTATCGCGATGGAACCTATTGGCGACAGATTTTCGGTCAGGTAGGTCTTTCCCGCCCGCGCACCCACCCATGATGTGAGCGCACAGGATAGAAGACGAGCAGGCGTCCCGTGGGCGCGCCTGCGCCGTTTCTTCGATGACCGGCGTGAGGTGAGCCTCCGGGAGGCGGCGGCTCTCCTGGGCCGCGACCCGGCCTGGGTCATCGCGCAACTCGACGAGGTCGCGGTCCCGCACCCCGAGCAGGGGATCCAGTGGGGCGAGATGGCTGTGCTCGTGAGGGAAACCCTCACGCCGGCGGAGCTGGAGGCGCTCGCGGGCGGATCGCCGGGCTTCCCCGCCCTGCTGCGGGTGTCATCGGTGACGTGGCGTCTCCCCGCGTACCTGCTCATCGCCCTTGAACATCTCGTGGCCGGCGAGCGAGCCGCCGATCCGACGACGGCATCGCGGCTGACCGTCGAGGCCTATGTGGCCCGCCACCTGGAGCTGACGCTCGATCCCGAGGTCCTGGAACGCCTGTGCGCCGAGCCCGCGTTCCGCGCGGCCTTTCGCTTCCCGGAGGAGGACCCAGCCGATCAATGAGGTCTGCGTGAGCGGCGAGGTCTCGCCGCGCCGCGTCAAGACACCGATCCGCGTCACAGCAGCTCACAAGGAGGAGGAAAACATCATGCTCGCGAAAAAAACGAACGCAGATACGCAACGAAAGCCCCGGCCGCCTCCGGACCTCTCCGCGGCCGATTCATACCGCGTCGTCAGCGCGTCCGCTGGCGGCATGAACCGTTAAACGCCCTTCGTGGGCAAACAGATCGATGAGGAAAGGAAAACACCAATGACAGACACCAGCAACACTCCAGCCTCCACCACCGGTCCGGCAGTCACAGCGGCAACAGCCACCGAGACGATCGCGGCGCAGCTCCTCACCGCCCTCGCCAACCTGCAGTCGATCATGCCCGGTCTTCTGAAATACGATAAGCGCCAGTCCCCGCGCATCTCCGCAAGCGCGAAGTTCGGAGCCCAGTCCATCATGCCCACCGTCACCATGATCACCACGGTCCAGCCGGAGAAAGACCCCGTCCTGTTCAACGTCGCCGCCGGTCAGCTTGCCAAGGAGTCCGACGATCAGCTCACCCCGCTGGCCGAAAAGTTCGCCGAGTTTGCGGTCGACCTCCAGTACACCATCGACACGATGCTGTCCAACGTGGCGGTGCAGGCGCTTCAGACCTACCGATGGGCGCAACACGTCGTCAAACAGCCGGGCGGCGAGGTGCTGCAGTCGTACGTGGATCAGATGTCGCGTGCGGTGAAGAAGACGATGAATCATCGCAAGTCGGCCGCGGCGCCGGCTCCAACCCCCGGCCCTGCCAAGCCTGCCGGACCGGCCGGCGCCCAGGGCTTCCTGGCGTCAAACCTCGGCGCGACGAACAAGGACGAGGCCGAGGACGTGGCGGACCGCTTCGAACAAGCGCTTCGCGACGTGACTGAGGAGTAATCCCGCGTTTTGCGCCGTCCCCTCGTCCGCGCGTGGGCGGGGGGGCGGCGCGTTTTCGAACCTTGGCCGCAACTTCACCGCGGAGGGTGCCGTTGAGCAGGACCGATGTGGCACAGACACTCTTGTCTGTGCGGGGTCTCGCCACGACTCAAGATTGCAAGCCCTCAGGGCCACGCGGCTTCGGCCGGAGCACAGACAAGAGTGTCTGTGCCACATTGGTCCTGGCTTTGGGGCGGCAGGCAGTGAGGTTCAATCAGCTTGTCCGAGATACAGGTCACCTCACGCGGTCGCGAACGATCGTCGCCAGCTCCCGCAGCGGTGCCGCCCCCGGGCCGAGGTTGGCGATTGACGACAGCGATGTCTCCACCAACTCGTCGCTGAGCTTCTTCGCCCCCTCCACGCCGGCCAGCTTGACGAAGGTCAGGCGATCGGCGTCTTTGCCGACGTCCTTACCCAGGGCCTCGGGGGTGCCGACGACGTCGAGGATGTCGTCGGTGATCTGGAAGGCCAGGCCGAGGTTCTTGGCGAAGACTTCGATGCGGCCGAGGGCGGCGGGAGACATGTTGGCGAGCATGCCGCCGACGGCGGCGGCGGCCACGAAGAGGGCTCCGGTCTTGCGGGAGTGGATGAACTCGAGGGTGTCGAAGTCGAGGGGCGAGTCTTCGTTGTGCAGGTCGACGGCTTCGCCGGCGATGGTGCCGTCCCAGCCCACGGCATCGACCACGCGCTTGATCACCTGCAGCATGGGCCACTGGCGCGGGGTGAGGGCGGCGTAGTTTTTGGCCACGAGTCCGTAGGCGTGATTCAACAGCGCCACGGATGACAGGATGGCCAGGTCTTCGCCAAACTCGCGGTGCAGCGTCGTCTGTCCGCGCCGCAGCAGCGCGTCGTCCATCGACGGCAGGTCGTCGAGGATGAGGGACGAGGCGTGGATCATCTCCATGGCCGCGGCGGCGTCGGCGAGCTTCTCCGCTTTGCAGCCGGCCGACTCCCCCACGGCCATCAACAGGACGCCGCGGACGCGCTTGCCGGACGAGGTGAGGGCGCGCTTCAGGGGAGCGGCCAGCGGCTTGGGCGCGCCGGCGCGGGCGGCGATGTTTCTGAGCGTTTCATCGATCAGCGCACGCCGCGCGGCGAAGTAGTCGTTCACTCGGGGTGCATGGTAGCATCGGCCCTCCTCGGCATCGGGAACTCTATGAACCTAAGACACTTCGGGCGCGCCCAACAGATGTGGGTGCTTGTCGCTGCCTGCTTCGTAATGTTCTCGCTCTTCCTGTGGCTGGTGCCGGGGATGACGTTCAGGATGTGGTGGCCGTCGCTGGTGGCGGCGTTGGTGGCCAGCGCCATCACGATCGCAGCCTTCCAGTGGTGGCTGGGCGCTGTCCTGGGGCGGCGCGATTCGTCGATCCAGCTCCTGAACCGCATCACCGGCGGCGATCTCTCGCTGCCGGCGCGGGAGATCCAACTGGCCACGCAGTCGGCGCGGATGTCGGCGGCCTTGCGGGCGCTGGTCTCCAACCTGGAGCGGACCATCCGCCGCTTCGCGCAGTTGGCGACGGACGTGGCCACGGCCAGCGGTCAGATCAGCGGACGTTCCCGCGTGCTGGCGCGCGGCGCGGCCGAGCAACTGGTCTCGACGGAGTCGACCTCGGCGTCGGTGGGCCAGATCGATCAGTCGATCAACAACGTCCGTACGTCGATGGAGGATCTCTCCGCGAACGCGGAGGAGACGTCGACCTCGATCCTGGAGATGTCGGCCTCGATCGAAGAGGTGAGCCGCATCGCGGACACGCTGGCCGAGTTCGTGGAGCAGACGGCCTCGGCGTTCGAGGAGATGAGCGCCTCGATCAACGAGGTGGCCACGAACACGGAGAGTTTCTCGTCATTCGCCATTCAAACAGCCAGCTCGATGGTGGAGATGAATGCCACCACCGAGGAGATCGGCAAGTCAGCCAAGCAATCGGCGGAGCTCGCGCGGTACGTGAAGGATGCGGCGAACGAAGGGCGCGTGGCGGTGAGCGGCACGGTGGAAGGGATGCGCAAGATCCAGGTGGCCGTCGACGAGGCGAAAGTCGCGCTCGGCGATCTTGGCGACCGTTCGCAGGAGATCGGCGAGATCGTCCGCGTGATCGACGAGATCGCCGGGCAGACCAACCTGCTGGCGCTCAACGCGGCCATCATCGCCGCGCAGGCGGGCGAGCGCGGCAAGGGCTTCGCCGTGGTGGCCGACGAGATCCGCGATCTGTCGGAGCGCACCTCGGTGTCGACGGACGAGATCCGCACGCTCATTCAGAACGTGCAGCGCGCCGTGGAGCGCGCCGCCGAGCAGATGACGATCAGCGGCGAGCGGGTCTTCGACGGCGTGGCCCTCACGGCCCGGGCCGAGCAGACGCTCGACAAGATCCTCGACATCACGGCGCGCTCGACGAACTCGATCGCCGAGATTGCCCGAGCCACCGCGGAACAGTCCCGCGGCAGCGCCGCGGCCACGGCCGCCATCGAGGAAGTGACCAAGATGGTGCAGCAGACCGCCAGCGCCACGCAGCAGCAGTCGCAGACGGCGCGCAAGGTCGGCGAGCAGACGTCGATGGTGCGCGATTACACCAAGCACCTCAAACGGGCCATGGCGGAGCAGGAGACGGGCAGCCGCGCCATCAGCCGGGCCATGGAAAACATCATGGGCCTCGTGCAGAACGTGCTGGAGTCGACGTCGGTGCTGGCCACGGAGAGCTCGGCCATCGTGAAGGCCATGAGCGTCATCCAGCAATCCACGCGCGAGTCGAACGTCTCCATCGGCGATCTGAATCAGATGGCGAACACGCTGTCTCACGAGTCGACTCTCCTGAATTCGGAGCTGGACCGCTTCACGCTGCCGACACCTACGGAGGGCGGCAAGCTGACGACGTCGACGGTGCTCTGGCAGCAGTTAACGCTCGACCCGATCCACATCGGCGCGGCGGCCCTCGGCTACATGTCGAAGGCGGTCCATGCCCATCTCGTCATGTACGGCGAAGGAGCGGAGTTGATCCCCGGCCTGGCGGAGCGTTGGGAAGTGCTGGAGCAGGGACATGTCTACCGTTTCCACCTGCGGCCGGGCGTGCACTTCCACAACGGCCGGAGCCTGGAAGCGAAGGATGTACACGATTCGCTGGTCCGTCTGCTGCTGCCGGAGCTGAACTCGGCGTCGAGCTGGATCATGCGCGACGTACACGGGGCCATGGACGTGATCGAGGGACGCACACGGATCCTGGCGGGCATTCAGGTGCGCGACAAGCACACGGTCGACATCACGCTCGACGAGCCGCTGGCGTTTTTCCTGTCGCTGCTGACGATGCACGAGGCGGCCATCATCCCGGCCGAGGAGGCGCGCGACCCGGAGCGGTTCCGCCTGCACCCGGTCGGCGCCGGGCCGTTCCGCGTGGCCGAAGCGACCGAAGGGCATCTGGTGCAGATGCACCGGAACCGCGACTACTTCATCCCGGGCATCCCGCACCTCGACGAGCTCGACTTCCGGCTCGATCTGCACAGCTTCCGGGAAGTGGCCGAGGCCTTCCTGCGCGGCGAGATCGACGTCGCCCACGGCGTGCCGCTGCATATCGTCAGCGACGTGCGCAAGGATCCGCGCATCGCGCCGTACATGCTGACGACGATTCAGCTGCATACGTCGTACTTCGGATATGACTGCTCGGTGGCGCCGTTCAATCGCGTGGAAGTGCGCCAGGCGGTGAATCACGCCATCAACCGCAAGCGGATCAACGAGCGCGTTTTTGCCGGCCTCGGCGTCACCGCCAAGTCGCTGCTCCCTCCGGGACTCCTCGGTTACGACGCGAACCTCCGCGGCAACGACTACGACCCGGACCACGCCCGCGCGTTGATGGCTAAGGCCGGCTTCGGCGGCGGTCTGCGGGTCGAGTACCGGACGTGGGACACGGACGAGTTCAACAACTCAGGCCAGTTCCCGCTCATCGTCGAGGACCTCGCCGCCATCGGCATCGACGTGAATGTGACCAGGCATTCGGCCGTGGAGGCCCGCAAGCCTCTGTTCCGGCCCGGGCACGGCATGGTCTTCTGCGGCAACTGGTACGCCGACTTCCCGGACTCCGACAATTTCTTCTACGTCTTCTTCCACAGCGAGGCGCGTTCGGTGCGCGGTTTCTATTTCCATCGTCCCGAGATCGACGCCCAGGTGGTCGAAGCGCGCCGCTCCAACGACTCGGAGCGCCGTGCCGAGATCTACCGGCAACTCAATCAGATGGTGGTCCGGGAAGCACCTCTGGTCCCCCTGTTTCACGAGCGCTTCTTCGTCATGCAGAAGCCTGAAGTCCGCGGCCTGCGCACCTCGCTCGTGCCGCCGGCGGTGCGGTATTTCGATACGTGGGTGGAGGAGTAGGGGCCGCCAGCGTTGGTTGCCTTTCATGCGCTTCCCCCGGCCCGTCACTTCGCAGATCGGCAGCCGCGCGTCCCCTCACCCGGCCGGAGCCTGCCCTGAGGAGCGATAGCGACGAAGGGGCCCACCCTCTCCCCGCTCGATCGCGGGGAGAGGGTTCTCGATAGGTACCATCACGGTGAGCCTTTGTGAGAAATGCCGGCTGGCCCGGAATTCTCACACTCTCAATGCAATCGTCCTCACCTTGTACCTCGTCGAGAGCCTTTCATCCACAACCGGTAGAGGTTCGCCGAGACTCTGCTGATTCGCAAATTCATTCACGCCAACTGCATCTTCGTACTCCCGTTCCAAGATTCAGTGCTCTCTAATCGAGCGCCGTTCTCCCCCAGCGCTTTTCAGCTGGGGGAGAAGGTGCCGACAGGCGGATGAGGGGGCGCTTCACGCGAGCGGTGCACGGGAACGCGCCCCTCCCGCGCGCGCTACTCGTCGTAGAACGCCAGGCACCGAGGTACTTTTGTGTCGATGCCCAGAGTGTCCTCACGAATGAAACGGCATGCGCGTGTGATGCGCCGAAATCCCACTCGATCGGAAAGCCGCATGTGGTCCTGGCTGCGCAACCGCCACTTTCTCGGCTACAAGTTCAGGCGGCAAGTACCGATCGGACGGTACATCGTCGACTTTTACTGCTCGGAGCTGAAGATGGTGATCGAGCTCGATGGAGCTCATCATCGTTCCCCGGGAATGGACGAGTACGACGACCGGCGAACGTATTACCTTTGTCAAGGTGGCCTGCACATGCTTCGCATTCCGAACGAGCAATTGATTCGTGACTCGGAGATCGTCGTCGAAATGATCAAGGCGGCCATCGATCAGTGCCTCAGATCGCGCGAGAACCTGCCCCCTCATCCGGCTGTCGCCACCTTCTCCCCCAGCTGAAAAGCGCTGGGGGAGAAGGGCGCTCGATGGGAGGGCGGTGCCGAGAATGGGAGAGGGAGGACTTTCGAGCGCATCGATCTCTCACACGCTGAATACGCAAGTAATACTGTGTTCGAGTAGGCAGGGCAGGTTGCTCCATCCTGCCCCTCACAGAACCGGACTCGAAGATTCCCGTCGAGAACCCAATGCCTGCGATTCCACCTTCAATCCGGATTCCCCGGCACCGCGGCGTCGGTTGCCGCCGCGGGGGCCGGACGGCCGGAGATGTAGACGCCGGCGAAGATCATCGCACCGGCGAGGATGGCGATGGAGCGGATCTGCTCGTGCAGGAAGATGGCGGCGAGAAAGACGGTGAAGACGGGCTGCAGGTAGGTGTAGGCGGCGACGACGGAACTGTCGGCGTGTTTCAGCGCCCAGGCGTTCATCAGGTAGGCGGCCACGGTCGGTCCGGCGATGACGAGGCCCAGGGCCACCCAGGCCCGGCCGGGGATCAGGGACCACTGCTCGTGCATCATCGGCCAGGCCGCGATCGGGAGCATCACCACCGCGGCCACGGCGAACATCCGGGCGATCACACGGCGCGCGGAGAGGCGGGCCATGGTCGGTTTCGAGGTCACGAGATACAAGGCATACGACAGCGAGTTCCCGACGATGAAGAGGTCGCCGATGAGCGACCTGGTCGTCCCGCTGAAGCCCTCACCCCCGACGACGAGGATCGCGCCGGCCGCGGCCAGAGCGATCCCCCCAAGCTTGGCGGCCGTGGCGCGTTCGCGCCCCATCGTGATTGCCGCGGCCAGGGCGAAGACAGGGATCGTGGTGATGAGGATGGCCGCGACGTGGGCGCTGGTGAAGGCAAGCCCGGCCAGGAAGAGGCACTGATTGATGACCACCCCGAGGATGGCGAAGCCGGCCAGCCGCCGGCCGTCGCCCGGCCCGAGCGGGGCGGCGTTGCGCTCGTGAACGGCGAAGTTGAGGATGATGGCCGAGGCCAGCACCCGTAAGTAGGCGAATGTCAGTGGGTTGAAGGAATGGAGCCCAAACTTGGAGATGATGTAGTTGAGAGAGAAAAGCACGGCCACGGAGGCCATGACACCGTGGACGAGGAGCGGGCTGGGATGCTTTTGCAAACGGCTGGCATCATAATCGCGTAAACGCCGGAGGGAGATGGCCGTCCAAGGACCGTGGGTACCGTAGCGACATTCCGCGTGAATCCGATCAGCGAATCCGCCCCGTCAGACCAGGAGCTCATCGCTCGAACGCTGGGTGGGGACGGCAGCGCCTTCGGAATCCTGGTCGACCGCTTCCAGCGGAAGATCTACCGGGTGGCGTATGCCATCGTCCGGGACGACACCGAGGCCGATACGATCACGCAGGACACCTTCATCCAGGCCTATACGCACCTGGCCCGGTTCCAGGGCCGCTCCGAGCTGGAGACGTGGCTGACGCGGATCACCATCAACCGCTCGCGCGACTGGCTTCGGCGCCGCAAGTTCGTCAGTCTCTTTTCGTACAACACCGAGAGCGACGACCGCGAGTACGTCATCGAGCCGGCCGACGGGGCTCCCGACGCCGAACGGCAGTTCCTGTCCCACCAGCTCCGCGCGGCCATTCTCCGCGCCGAGCGTACGCTATCATCGCAGCAGAAGATCATTTTCCGGCTGCGACACTACGAGGATCATTCACTCGAGGAGATTGCAGAGCTCCTCGGGCTGCGTTCCGGAACGGTCCGGGCGCATTTGTTCCGTGCCATCCACAAAATCCGCAAAGAGCTTGCGGAGTGGGTGACGACGAGAGAGGGAACACCCGATGAAACACTATAGCGAAGCAGATCTACTGGAGACGTACTACACGCAACCCGGAGAGTCGATGCCGGTGATGATGCATCTGGCGGATTGCACCGAATGCGCCGCCCGTTACGCCGGGCTGGAGCGGAAGCTGCGCGAGTCCGCCGTCTGCCATACCGAGAAACCGGCCACCTTCTGGTCGCGGCAGCGGTTGCAGATCCTGCACCGCATCGATGCGACTAATGAGCACGCCATCACCGTGGCCCGCACGTTGCGGGTGGCCGCGGCGGCGATCCTCTCGTTCTTCCTGGGCGGCGCCATCGTCTATGAAACGGTCAAGCCGGCACAGCACCCGACGGCGCAGCAGCAGCAGGCGCCTGTGCGCCACGTAGCGCCGTCGGCAGCAGCCGCTCCCGTGTCCGGCGCGAGCGACCTTCACGACGCGTGGCAGTCGGACGAGCTGAAGGATTTCCACAACGTCGTGGAGTGGGAAGCGTGGGTGCCTGACAACAAAGCGAACGGCGTCGAGGGGAGCTCGCTGTGAAGCGACTGGTTTTCGCTGCATTGACGTTCGCAATCGCCACGTCGGCGTTTGCGCAAGCGAATCTTCCACCCGGCAAGTGGTGGCGGCGGCCGGAAATCGTCCAGTCGCTGAACCTGGCCGAGGACCAGCAGAACAAGCTGGAAGCGATCTTCCGAACCGCTTCCAGCGATCTGATCGACCTGCGCGGTGAGGTGGAGAAACAGAACATCGCTCTGCGCGGCGACCTCGATCAGTCTCAGCTCGATCGGGCCACGATCCGCCGCGATGCGCAGAAACTGTCCGAGGCACGCGCCCGCCTGTTCGAGCGCGAGCTGACCATGCTCGTGGACATGCGCGCCGTGCTGAACGACTCGCAATGGAGCCGGATGCGCAACGATCTCGACAAAATCGGCGGCGGAGCGCAGCAGCGCCAGAAGAACGGCGGCGGGAGAAACAAAAACTAAGGGTGAAGAGTGAAGAGTGAAGAGTGAAAGGGTTTAGCGGTTGACCCTTCACCCTTCACCCTTCACCCTTCACCCTTCACTCTTCACTCTTCACTCTTCACCCTTCACTCTTCACTCTTCACCCTTCACCCTTCTTCATCCTTCGCTCTTATCAGCCGAAACCGCCTCGGGTCGTACCGGAGCGCCATCAGCTTTCCCTTGTGAACGCTCACGCTCCCGGGCAGTGTGATGCGGAGCAGAAACGCGCCGCTGAGCACTCCGCGCACGTGCCACGCGCCGCCGTAGAAGCTCGCCTCTTCGACGCTGAAGATGAGGTCGGATCCTTCGCCGGCGCCGGCCACGGAAAAATCGTCCGGCCGGATCAGGGCGACGCCGCTCCCCTGAAACGGAGGCGGAGTGATCTCCCAGGAGCCGATGATGGACTCGACCTCGCTTCCCCGGATCGTGATGGGGACGATGCTGACGTCGCCCGTGGCAGCCGCGGCGACGGCGCTTTGCGGATCGCCATAGATCTCGGATGGAATGCCCACCTGCACGACGCGGCCCCGGTCGAGCACGACGACCTGATCGGTCGCGCCGAGCTCGACGAGCGAGCTGGGCGCGGTGATGACGGTCGTACCGAGCACGCGAAGGGTCCGGTAGAGATCATCCGCGAGGTCGACGCGCTCCGATGGATTGACCGGTTCAAGGATTCGATCGGCGATGAGAATGGCCGGCTTGAGGATCTCGATCCGCGCCAGGTTGGCCCTCGTTCCCTCGGTCGATGAGAGCGTATCGATCCGGCGGTCGAGCAGCGCGCTGAGTTTCCACTTGATCACGGCCAGCTCGACCTCGTGCTGCCGGTCTTCGCGATCGATGCTTCGCTGCCGTGCCGCCGCGACGAGCAGATGCCGCACCGACCAGCGCCCGGGCGCGTCGATCGCCGCTGCCGTGAACAGCAGCGGCCGCCGCCGGCGCCTCAGCTCATTGACGACGCGAGAGCCGATTCGCACCTCGCCCGACTCCGGCCGCAGTTCGCCGGCGATGACTCTCAGAAGTGTCGACGCCCCGCATCCTGCCGGTCCGACCACAGCCGTATGCGTCGACCTGGCGAACGTAAGGGTTACGTCCCTCAGCGCGAAGCCGGCGTAGGAAAACGAGAGGTCGTGCAGCGAGACGTCGAGCATGGGGGGATTGTAGGGTGATGGTTGGTTTTCAACGTAGGTCGGACTCTCAGTCCGACCTACATAACGCATCCGCTTCGATTCGCCACCTCGAGACCGCGAGACCGCGAGACCCCGCAACCCAGCAACCCACCCCCCCCCACACCCCTCATACTGTCCCTGCGGTACGCCACTTGCAATTGCCATTACCGCATTCGGAACCTCAACGTTTCACACCATCGATGGAGCACAGGTGAGCATTCGAGCGCGACGAACGCCGTTCAAACTCCGCAAGCTGCTGGTCATCGACGACGATGCGCAAACGCTCGCTTCGTATCGCGATCTCCTGCTGCCCTACGGCTTCCAGATCCTGACCGCCTGCGACGGGCTGGAAGCCATCCCGCTCGTCGAGCAACATCCCGACATCATGCTGGTCATCCTCGATCTGTCCATGCCGCGCATGGACGGGCGCGAATGGCTGCGCTGGTTCCGCGGTCACCGCAAAGATTCGCCGGTCATCATCATCTCCGCATACAAACTCGATGCAAGCGATGAGGACCTCAAGCCTGCCGTGATTCTGGAGAAGCCGTGCCACGTCGCCGAGCTGCTCGACATGGTCGGCCTCTTCTGCGGACTGGGCACCCCTCTGGCCGCGGAAGCGACATAACGCCACATGGCTCGCGTCGGCATCATCGGCACCGGATGGGGCGCGCGGGTCCAGGTCCCGGCCTTTCGCGAAGCGGGCCTCGAGGTCGTGGCCATCTCCGGGCACAACGCGGAACGGACGCGCCGCGTTGCCGGCGACCTGGGCATCGAGCCGTTTGACGACTGGCGGGCTCTGATCGACGCGAACATCGATCTCGTCACGATCGTCACGCCTCCTTCGGAGCATTTGACGATGGCCAGGGCCGGGCTCGACGCCGGCAAGCATGTGCTCTGCGAGAAGCCGACGGCGCTCAACGTCGTCGAGGCGGAACAGCTTGTGGCCGCCGCACACAAACATCCCGATCGATTCGCGTTGATCGATCACGAGTTGCGCTTCCTTCCGTCGCTCCGCGCGGCGCGCGAGCGGATGGGCGAGCTGGGCGGGATTCGTTACGCCGAGGTGCGCTACGCCAGTCCGAGCCGAGGCGATCGGTCAAGGGCGTGGAACTGGTGGAGCGATGCCGGCCAGGGCGGCGGGATCTGGGGCGCGGTCGGCTCGCATTTCGTCGACACGCTCCGCTTCCTCGGCATGGAGATCGAGGCGGTCCAGGCCACGCTGCAAACCATCGTCGGCGAGCGGCCTTTCGAGAACGGGAAGCGGAACGTAACTTCCGATGACTTCTCAGCCGTCCACCTTCGCCTCGCCGGGCCGGCACAGCCGGCAGCGTTGGTTGCCCAAGGCTCGGCCGACAGTCGCGCTCCGAATATTCTGCCGCGCGGGCTCCTGGCCGGCGGCGCCATCGTGTCGATGACGCTCAGCACGGTCGCTTCCGGCCCTGACGAGCCGGCGACGCTCACGATCCACGGCGAAGAAGGAGCCATGCGCCTCGTGGGCGAAGAGCTGTTGACCGCCATGCGCGGCGAGCCGTTCTCCGTCGCCATCAGCGCCGGACGCTCCGATCGCAAAGGCAACTCCGCGGGCGGCGCCTTCGGGACTGGAACGTTTCACCTCGGCCGCGCCCTTCGCAGCGCGCTCGATGACGGTGACCGCGACGCGCTGGCCACCGCCGCAACGTTCGAAGACGGTCTGGCGCAGCAACGCGTGCTCGACGCCGCGCGCGCGTCAAACGCGCGCGGCGGAGCGTGGGTGGGTGTTGAGCAGTCATCTTGGAACGCCGACGCCCCGGTTGACGTCGAAGCCACCAAACGTTAGCCCGCATTTCTCACGACCTGATTGAGCCTCCCTGCGACCGCCGCAAGCCAGGGACCGATGTGGCACAGACACTCTTGTCTGTGCTCAAGCAGAAGCCGCGCGCCGTGAACGATTGCAGTCTCTCGAGTCGGGCGAGACCCCGCACAGACAAGAGTGTCTGTGCCACATCGGTCCTGCTCATCGGCACCACTCCGCACGATCGGCAGCCACCGCCAACCGGGATGCAAGAAGGGGGTCCTTCACCGCGCTTTGCCCCTCCGGGGCGCCGCCGGTTCAGGATGACAGGTCACCCCGCGTCGCGCGCCATCAACCGACAACCGAGAACGCATGCTGCGCGCGCGAACGCGCGCGCAGCATGCCGATTCACTTCACCACCGGAATCCCCGCCGCCAGTTTGTTGAACGCGGGCAGATCGGTATCCCAGATCGCCTTCAGCTTGGCCAGTTGCACGTCGATCTGTGCCACCAGCTCGTCGCGGACTTCGATCTGCTGTGCCGTCGGCTTGTATGGACCACCGGCCGCCGAGTCGCCGACGCCGGCGAGCTTGTCATTCAGCCGGATCGGATAGTTCAGCGGGTCCTGCGAGCTCTTGTTCTTGGTCTGGTACAGCGCTTCTTCGACCGCTGTCATCTTCTTCTCGAGATCGTTCGCCGCGGCCACGACCGCCTTGTTGTCGGCCACACGCTTCTTCACGTCCGTGAGCTGCTTGCGCACTTCACGGATGCGCGTGATCTGCCCATTCACCTCGGAGAGTTTGTCGTGAACGCTGGTGACGAAATCGAACTGCGCCTTCAGATCGGCCTGCGATGACGTACTGCGCGGATCCTGTTTTACCTCGAAGGATGTCGTCAAGGCCGGTTGATCGCCGACAGTCAGCCGGGCCTGATACGTTCCCGGCGCGACGCGCGGTCCAAGAGTGCCGCCGCTCCACATCACCAGGCCGGGGAAGCGTTTCGCCTCCGACGTGCGCAGGTTCCAGACGAAGCGGTTGTGGCCGTTGACCACGTCCGTCAGCTTGTCGGCGTCGCGGCCGCGCCGTCCGCCCTCTTCGCCGCCCTCTTCTTCGGCCGCATCACCCTCCGACTTGACCGCTTCCTTGGGCTGCTCGGCCTCGGCCTGCGCTGCGCCTGCAGCCGGCGAGGCCGCCGGCGTTCCGCTGGCTTCGCGCGGCTTGGCCGGCTCGGCCTGCACGGTTCCGGTGTATTCGCGAATCACTTTGCCGTCGCCGCCGACGACCGCGATTGCGACCTTGGTCCCCGGCTTCTGATCGTGAATGTAGTAATCGATGATGGCGCCGTTGGGCGGATTCGTTCCCGCCATTCCACCACCGCGCCCTCCCCCACCGCCCGTCCGCCATGTCAGCGCCGGCGTGAAGAGATGCACCGGTTTCGCTGCCACGTCCGGCGTCAGCTGCCGCAGCGGCTCGAGGTCGTCGAGCATCCAGAAGCTGCGGCCGTGCGTCGCCGCGATCAGCGCGTCCTCGTGAACGAGCAGGTCGTGGATCGGCACGATCGGCAGCTTGTACTGAAGCGACTGCCAATGCCCGCCGTCGTCAAACGAAACGTAGATGCCGCGCTCCGTGCCCGCGTAGAGCAGGCCGCGCTTCTTCGGATCGGCGCGGATGACGCGCGTGAACTCGCTGGCCGGAATCCCGTCGACGATCTTCGTCCAGGTCTTGCCGTAGTCGGCGGTCTTGTAAAGATACGGACGGAAGTCGTCCCACTTGAAGTTCGTGGCCGCGACATAGGCCGCGCCCTTGTCGGTCGGGCTGGCGTCGATCTCGTTGATCATGATCCATTCGGGCATGATCGACTTCGGCGGCGTGACGTCGTCCCAGTGCGCTCCGCCATCGCGCGAGACGTGTACGAGGCCGTCATCGGAACCGACCCAGAGCACGCCCGCCTCCACCGGCGACTCGGCACCGTAGAAGATCGTGTCGTAGTACTCGACGGACGTGTTGTCCTTGGTGATCGGGCCGCCGCTGGGACCTTCCTTCGCCTTGTCGTTGCGCGTCAGGTCGGGGCTGATGGTGCGCCAGCTCTGGCCGGCGTTGGTCGATTCCATCAGGAACTGCGAAGCCGCGTAGACCTTCGACGGATCGTTCGGCGAGAAGAAGATCGGGAAGTTCCACTGGAAGCGATGCTTGATGTCGGCCGCGCCCCATCCCATCGGATTGTCGGGCCACGGGTTGACGTCGCGCTCCTCGCCGGTGCGGTGGTTGAAGATCGTCAGCAGGCCGCCGTATGAGCCGCCGTAGACGATGTCGGGGTTCTTCGGATCGGCGACGATGTAGCCGCTCTCGCCGCCCGCCGTCTCCTCCCAGTCCCGCGGCCCGATACCGCCGCCCCCGCTGCGATGACGGATGCGCACGGCGGTGTTGTCCTGCTGCGGTCCCAGCAGCCGGTAGGGGAAATCGGTGTCGACCGAGACTCGATAGAACTGCGCGGTCGGCTGGTTGTCCTGCTTCGTCCAGTTGAACCCGCCGTCGGTCGTGACATTCACGCCGCCGTCGTTCGCTTCGATCATCCGCTTCGGATCGTTCGGCGCGATCCAGAGATCATGGTTGTCGCCGTGCGGCGTGTTGATGGCGCTCCACGTCCTGCCGCCGTCTTTCGTTTTGTGGAAGCGGACATTGACGACGTACGCCGTGTCCTCATCCTTTGGATCGGCATAGATCCGCGAGTAGTACCAGGCGCGCTGGCGAAGGTCGGCCGAGTCGCTGGTCCTCGCCCACGTATCGCCGCCGTCGCGGGAGCGGAAGACACCGCCCTCTTTCGCTTCGACGATGGCATAGACGTTCTGTGTGTTGGACGGCGAGACGCTGACGCCGATGATGCCCAGCGTGCCCTTCGGCATCCCCTTGTTGCGCGACAGTTCCTTCCAGGTGTCGCCGCCGTCGGTCGACTTCCAGAGCCCTGATCCGTCCCCACCGCTGTCGAAGAAGTATGCGCCGCGGCGGAATCGCCAGGTCGCGGCGTACAGGATGCGCGGGTTCGACGGATCCATGTTCAGATCGACAGCCCCGGAATCGCGGTTGACGAAGAGGACGCGATCCCACGTCCTGCCGCCGTCGCGCGAGCGATAGACGCCGCGCATGTCGTTCGGCCCGAAGGCGTGTCCGAGCGCGGCGACGTAGAGGAGATCGGGATTCGAAGGATGGACGCGGATGCGGGCGATCTGTTGCGAGTCGTCGAGGCCGATGTGGGTCCAGGTCTTCCCGGCATCGGTTGATTTCCACATCCCGGCCCCGGGCGAGACATTGCCGCGGATCGTCTCCTCGCCGGTACCGGCGTAGACGACGCTCGGATCGGATGGCGCCACGGCCACCGCCCCGATCGTCCCGCCGAAGAAACCATCGGAGACGGGCTTCCAGGTCTGCGCGCCGTCGGTCGTTTTCCAGACCCCTCCGCCCGTCGATCCGAAGTAGTAGACGTTCGGCTGATCGGCGATGCCGACGACCGCGTCGGCCCGGCCTCCGCGATACGGCCCCACCTCGCGCCACTGCATCCCCTTCAGGATCGAGGCGTCCGGCAATGCGGGTGGTGCTGGTTTGGACGGCGTTGCCGCGTTGGCAACGGTGACCAGGAAACAGGCAACGAACAGCAGTCGCAGACGATGAATCATGCGCTCTCCCTCCGAGGGGCGCATGTTTACCACAAACGAAAGGGTGGGCGTCGGGGCGATCCACGGCACGAGTTGCCCGGCGAAGAATGCGATCGAAGTGGACCTTCCCGGTAATAAGGAGTCATGATGTTCCGTCTTCCCATAGGCAGGTGGTTTCTCGCGCGGGTCTCTCGATCGCGGCGTGATCTTGTTTCTCGCCGGCTTCCGAAGGAGTGTGGTCACCATTGCAGATCCGGGAAACACGGAAAAATGACTGAGCACCTCGGCAAGGGCATGCGCGCCTCGTGGGCATTCCTGGCAGTCTTTCTGATCGGGCCGGCTGTCCCAGTGCTCGGCGGCGAGACCAGCTCACCCGAGGCCACTGTGCGCGCCGCCTATGCGGCTTATGGAAGCGGCGATCCCGCGATCGTCCAGCGGATCAGCACGCCGGGAGCCCCGGCGATCCCGACGCTCAGCAAAGCCATCACCCGACGCTGCTGGTTTGTCCAAAGCGTGGTCATCGATGCGCGGGAGATCACGGGCGATCACGCGACGGTCACGGCCACCGCGCTCGTCACGAAACCGGGCAAGGATGGCTCGCCGGAACGTAACCGCACCGAGGGGACGACTGTCCAACTGCACCGGTCGGGCGGGAGGTGGCTGATCGATCGCTGGGCTCCCGTGGAGGAACCGTTCATCGACCGTCTCATCGCCGCCGCGGAGCCTCAGCGCCGTCTCCTTCTGGCATCGAATGAGGCCTTCCTGAGTCCGGAAGCAGGCCGGCTCCTGGCCATGCGGGCGTGGGAAGCCACGAATCACAATCGCGCGACCGCGGAGTCGCTGAATGCCCTGGCGAGCGACCTGGCCGGGCGAATCGGCGATCCCGGCGCGCAGGCGCTGGTTCTTGGCATTCAGGCCATATTCCGTCGCGACGATGGCGCGAGTGAAGAGGCACTCCGGCTCTGCCGCGAGAGTCTCGCTCTCGCGCAACGAAGCGGTGACCCCGACGTGCTCGCCCGTGCGCTCACCAACATGGGCCGGGCGCTGTGGAATCGGGATGCATTCTCGACCGAGGCCTTCGCGCTGTTCGCGCAAGTGAGCGCTTTAGAGCACGAAGTCGACGATCAAACAATCATCTGCCGGGCATTGATTAACCTCGGCAATTTGTATACCAACCGAGCCGACTATTTCTCGGCGAGGGCTACTTACGAGCGGGCTCTTCAAATTGCGCGTTCGGAAGGAGACCGGGTAGGCATTACGGCGTGCGAGAACAACCTCGCAGACACATATGACCTGGAAGGGGAGCACGACCTCCAGAGCCTGCACCTCCGCGCGGCACTCGCCACTTCCGCCAGCTCCTATTACGAGCCGATTCTATGGGCTCAGTTGGCCGACTCCTATACGCAGGCAGGGAGGCTGGCGGATGCCGCGAAAACACTGAAACGGGCAACTCGGATAGCAAAGGTGGTCGGAGGCGACATGAATTGGGCCAACGTGTACGACGGCTTCGGCCACTTGTACATGAAGGAGCACAAATACGGAAAAGCCGAGAAAGCCTTCCTCATGTCGGACTCTCTATACGCCAGACATAGCGAAAGCGATCAATTCGATAGTGGGGCTGAGGCGGCCTTGAAGAACGGCGACTCTACAACGGCGCTCAGCCTGGCGCGCTCGGCAGCAGAGGCCGCTCGCCACAAAAGCTCGTACCGGTTCGTTGAAGAACAAGTGATGGTAGGGCGTGCTCTCCGTGCGCAGAGCGACAAGGATGGAGCAGTGGCCGCGCTCAGCGAAGCGGTCACGGAGTCGGAGGCATACCGCGACCGATTCGCCGGGGAAGTGCGCCCGCAAACGGATTTGTTTGAGCACTACACGGACGCCTACGCCGAGCTGTCGGATCTGCTGATCGAGCTCAACCGCCCCGCGGACGCTCTGCGGATCTCCGAGATGCAGAAGGGCCGGGCGCTGCTGGAGATCGCTCGAAACGGAAGGCATGACATCTCCAAGTCGATGTCCGTCGAGGAAAAGGATGAGGAGAGGCGCCTCGCGGAGGTGCTCTCGGCACTGAACCGCAGACTGGCAGACGCGGAATCGGAGGCCGAAGCGACCGGGATCAGGCCAGAACTTGCGAACGCGCAACTGGAATACGAACAGTTCGAAGCTCGGCTGTTTGCCCGCCATCCGCAGCTTCGCACCATGCGAGGTTCCCCATCAATCCCCGACACCGCTGCCATGGCCGCGAGCCTGCCGCCCGGCGCCGCCTACATCGAGTACTCCCTCGCGCCGGATTCCCTCGACGTCTTCGTCTTGAGCCGCGGCGCCGACGGCAGCCCGCGCCTGATCGCGAAACGACGGTTGATTGACCGCGAGCAACTCCGCACCCTGGCCGGCCGTTATCAGGAGAAGCTCTCGCGCCGCGAGGGCTCCTACAGAGCGGATGGGCGTGCATTATTCAACATCGTCATCGCGCCCATACTGGCCGGACTGTCCGGTATTCATCATCTTTCGATCATCCCGGCCGATGCGCTCTGGCGCATTCCCTTCGAGTCGCTCGTCGACCGGCAAGGGCGGTTTCTGATCGAGCGTTTCTCAGTCTCGTATGCTCCCTCGATCGCCGTACGGCTGGCCGGCCATGAATTGAAACCAAGCAACAATCCGATCCTGACCTGCGGCGACCCGGTCATTGAAAGCGGTACGCGTAAGCAACTCCAGGCGTTCTATCGCGGTATGTCCCTCGGACGTCTTCCGGACGCCGCAGATGAGGCCACGGTCGTGGCCCGGATGTACGGTACTGGAAGCAAACGGTTGATCGGGACCGACGCCACGAAGGCCGAGGTCAAGGCGATCGCATCCAACTACGGGATCCTCCACTTCGCGACGCACGCCATTCTCGACGACCGCAATCCCATGTATTCACGACTCCTTCTGGCCGCGGATCCCTCATCCGGTGAAGACGGTATGCTTCAATCGTGGGAGATCATGAATCTCGACTTAAACGCGAGCCTGGTCGTACTTTCCGCGTGCGATACCGCCCGCGGCCGCGTTGGAGCCGGTGAAGGGGTCGTGGGAATGGCATGGGCTTTTTTCGTGGCTGGTGCGCACTCAACGATCGCCAGTCAGTGGGCCGTTGCCTCGCTGGCAACCCGCGATCTCATGGTGGATTTTCATGCCGCGCTCCGCAACGATCAGCATCACTCGGCCACAGATGCTCTCCGTTCGTCCAAGCTTCGTTTGATGAAGAGGCCCGCGTACCGTCATCCCTTCTATTGGGCGCCGTTCGTTCTCATCAGCACGGACAACGAGTGATGCGAAAGAAGCGCCTTCCTGACAGGCGCTTCTTTCACCGAACGGCAGGATCGTCGCTTCAATCGTGGCGACGCACTTCGTCGGCGCGCCACTGGCCTTTCTCCTGACGGCCGCGGACCGTGATTCGATCACCGTTTTTGATCTCGTTGTAGCGGACACCATTCCAGCGCGTGGCGCCTTCGTCGTAGTAGACGTTGCGCGTGACGTGGTTTCCACCTTCGATATAGTCGAGGTCGATCCGATGAGCGCCGGCGTCGACGTAGGTCACCGTTCCGTAGAATTCAGGTGCCGCGACGACGACGTCCCTGCCGTGGCGGTCGGGATACAGACCAATGGCGCATGAGGACGCCAGAACAAGTGCGAATGAGAGGGGCAATAGTCTTTTCATAGTGTCGCTCTGAGCAAGGATCGAGCCCACCCGAGAATCTGTCGGGCGCTTCTCCTCCGATGCGCGATGACGGCCCTAGTGTCTCGCTGCCCGCCGTCGCGGGGGCACCGGATTGTTGTTGACGATGACGACCACCGCGGAAGGCGTGTCGATGGTGGCGTTCACGGGGTCGGACAACAACACGGAGAACGTCTCATCACCCTCGGGCAACGCATCGCCGAGGATGTGGATCTCGATCGCCTTCGTCAGTTCACCCGGCGCAAACTCGATCACGCCGCTGGCGCTCTCGTAGTCTTCGCCTTCCGTGGCGCTGCCGGCGACCGTCGAGAACGAGACGCGAACCGTTTGTGAGATCGGCGCCGAAAGGCTGACCATGAGCGAGACGGAGGCGACTCCTCTGTTGCCCTGGATGGTGCGCGTTCCCTGTATGGAGATGGCCGGCACGACCACGCTCTGGATGATGGTCGCGCTGCTAGCTTCAAAATCCGTGTCGCCGCTGTAGTTGAGGACGAGTGTGTGATCGCCCACGGCTAATGGATTGAGGGTGAAGGTCGCTACGCCGCCGATGAGTGCCTGCGTTCCGAGGTTTGTTCCACCTTCGGTGATAGAGACCGCACCCGTGGGAACGACCGCGGCTCCCGGCGCGACGTTCACGAACACGGTGATGAAGGGCATCTCACCGACCAAGAGCGGCGTGCGTGGCCGCGCGTCGATCGCGGTCTGCGCTTTACCGACGTTCTGCTGAATCGCGGACGCTGTGCTCCCGTCGAAGTTCGTATCGCCACCGTAGGTGGCTGTGATCGACCTCACACCGGTATGCAGCGCGGCCGTGTCGAAGGTCGCAGTTCCATTCACGACCGGCGCGGTTCCGAGAGGCGCGCCGTCGGCCAGAACAGTCACGCTTCCCGTGGGCTGTCCCGCTGCCGGCGCCTGAACACCGACCGTCACAGTGAAGCGGGCCGCTTGTCCATAGAGGATATCCGGCTGATTGGGAGCGATGTTGGTCTTCGTCTGTCCATGGGTGATGACGTGCGCGGTGCTGCCCGAGACACTGTCGACGAAAAGGCCCGTGCCGAGGAATGTCGCGACGATCGCGTGGGTGCCGGAATTGAGTGTGGTCAACGTGAGGGCCGCAACTCCGTTCTGCACGGGCGCGGTGCCGATGGTCGCGCCGTCGGCCGTGAACACAACGGAGCCGGTGGGCGTGCCCGATTGCGCGGCTACTGTTGCGGTCACCGTCAGCGGCTCGCCGAACTGCGTGTCGCCGGCGCTCTGCGAAACTTCGGTAATCGTGTTGGCAAGAGTCGTCAGGACGACATCGTTGCCGTCTCCTCCAACGTATGAAATGCGGAACCGGTAGGACCCCGAGCCCAGAACCGTCCCTTCCGGTAGGTCCGCAAAGGTACCGCTTACCGGGCCGGTTCCGTCGTTCTTGATGATCATGAAACTCTGTCCCGGAACGAGTGTGCCACTGGGAGAGATCCACAGCAGTGCGCCATTGAGCGCCACAGCCCCCATCACATCGATCTGACTGTTGCCAGTCGGATCCATGGAAGCGGACACGCCTCCCCCATTTGCGCCGATGGATGGGGGCGAAAGCGTAAGTGACCTCACATAAAGCACTGAATCGTCCCCCGGCGCGACGGAGGTTAAGTTCTGGGCCTTGATCGTCAAATCCCCCAGCGTTGCACCGCTGCCGAACTGTACGACCATCTCAATTGCGACCGTTGCATTCGGAAGAGATGCTCCCGCTTCCAAGAGCAGAGCCCCACCATACTGGCCTCCTCGAATCGTTCCGCTGAAGTTGCCGCTGCCCAGGAGCGTGATGTTGGGGGGGCTCCCTGTCTCCGAGATGATGGTTCCATCTCCATTGATCGGGCCTAAGAACCACGCATGCTGCACAAACAACGTCTGGCCGTTGATGTCGATCGCTCCGTTAACGGTCCCGGACAACACCACCGAAGACCCGAGCTTCAGATCGGCGTATGCGATTATTCGGTACACATTCCCCGTCAGCGTCATCGGGTTGCCGCGCACGGAAGAGATGCCATCAAACGACATCGGACCAAACGACGTTCCTGGCGGCAGGTCGTTCGTCATGCCAACATTCCACGCGTTCGGTGGGAAGACCAGATTATCTGACGGGTCCGGCGTGCCGGAGGGAGTCCAGTTACCGGGTTCGGACCAGTAGGCGCTTATAACTCCATTCCATGTGCGCGTAATGGCGAAGAGAGGAGTGGCCGCGAGCAGACAGAGTGCGAGTGCGAGACGAACAGCGAACCGGTTCATTGAGTTTTCCTGGAGATGGACGCCTGTTGATTGTATCCGATTTGAGCCGGAGGTCGATGACGATGGAAGTATCGACGCTGGAAGCGTGCCGTCCATGACAACATCAACCCGAAGTGCATGACTCCGGTCACCGTGATCGCAGCAAGAAAAACGCCGCCCGAGGGCGGCGTCAGTGATCACCTGTCGATGTGACTACGAGTTCCCACCCTCATCCCCGCCGCCGCCTTTCGGAGTATCCGACCCGCCGCGCGAACCGGTCTCGTTGTTGAAACGAGGAGGGCCGTCGTGGCGCGGACCACCTTCGTGGCGCGGACCGGAGTCGCGGCGCGGGCCGCGGTCGTGATCGCGCCGCGGGCCGCGGGGGCCGCCACGATCGCCGCCGCCATCACGGCGCGGACCACGATCGCGGTCGCCGAATCCACCGCGTCCACCGCGGTCGCCGCCACCGCCCGGACCGTCACGGCGCGGTGCGCGCGCGGCGGCTGCAGCCTCCTCCTCGGTGGGAGGCGGAAGGAGCGGCTTGCGGGAGAGGCGGATCTTGCCGCTGTCCGGCTCGATGCCGACGACCTGCACCTCGACTTCGTCGCCGATCTGCATGACGTCCGTCACCTGGCCTACGCGGCCGTGGGCCATCTCGGAGATGTGCAACAGGCCGTCCTGGCCGGGGAGGATCTCGACGAAGGCTCCGTACGGCTCGATGCGCTTGACGGTACCTTTGTAGTTCTTACCAATCTCCGCGGACGCGGTGAGACCCTTGATGATGTCGATGGCTCGCTGCGCGGATAGCACATCGCTCGATGCGATCGTGACTTTGCCGTCATCCTCGACGTCGATCTTCGTTCCGGTCTCTTCGACGATCCAGCGGATCGTCTTGCCGCCGGAGCCGATCACGTCGCGAATGCGGTCCTTCGGAATCTGGATGGTGTAGAGGCGCGGTGCGTACTCGGAGAGCTCGGCGCTCGGAACCGAGATCGCCGCATCCATCTTGTCGAGGATGTGGATGCGCCCTTCCCTGGCCTGTGCCAGGGCGCGGGCCATGATCTCGCGCGGCAGACCCGCTACCTTGATGTCCATCTGCAGGGCGGTGATGCCCTTGCGCGTGCCGGCGACCTTGAAGTCCATGTCGCCTTCGTGGTCTTCCATGCCGGCGATGTCGGAGAGGATGGCCACTTCGCTGGCGTGCTCGCCGGTGACGAGACCCATGGCCACACCCGCGACGGCGGATTGGAGCGGCACGCCGGCCTGCATCAAAGCCAACGAGCCGCCGCAGACTGAGGCCATCGACGACGAGCCGTTCGACTCGAGAATGTCGCTGACAATGCGGATGGTGTAGGCGAAATCTTCCTGCGGCGGAAGCATCGGGGCCAGCGCGCGGCGGGCCAGGTTGCCATGGCCGATCTCGCGACGGGCCGGGCCGCGCATGAACTTCACTTCGCCGACTGAGAATGGCGGGAAGTTGTAGTGGAGCATGAAGCGCTGGAAGGTCTCCCCTTCGAAGTCTTCGATCTTCTGCGCTTCCTGCGGCGTTCCGAGGGTCACGGTAACGAGCGCCTGCGTTTCGCCGCGCGTAAAGATGGCCGAGCCGTGCGTCCGAGGGAGCACGCTCAGGTCGATCGTGATCGGACGGATCTCGGTGAACGAACGGCCGTCAACGCGGCGGTTTTCCTTGAGCATGAGGTTGCGGAAGATCTGCACTTCCATCTCGCCCCAGGCGGCACCGACGGCTGCCAGGCGCTCGGTGTCTTCGGCGGGAACGGCTCCGAGAATCTGGGCCTTGAGCGCTTTGAGCGCGGCGTAGCGCTCGAACTTGCCCTTTGTCTGCATCGCCTCTTTGAGCGTGGCACCGTACTGGCCCATCAGTTCGTTCACCAACTCCTCGGTGAACTTCGGCGTGTAGGTCACTTCGAGCTTCGGTTTGCCCGCGGCAGCGCGCAGCTCGAGCTGGAGTGCGCAAAGGCGGCGGATCTCGTTGTGCGCGGCCTCGAAGGCGTCGAGGACGACGCTTTCGTCGACTTCGCGGGCTCCTGCTTCGACCATGACGATGGCATCGGGTGTACCGGCCACGACGAGGTCGAGGTCACACAGGTCCCTCTGGGCGTTGGTGGGATTCACGACGATCTTGCCGTCGATGTAGCCGATGCGAACGGCGGAGATTGGATTCGGGAACGGGATCTCGGAGATCACCAGTGCCGCGGAAGCCGCGTTGATGGCCAGGATGTCAGGATCGTTCTCACCGTCGGCAGACAGGACCAGGGCGATGATCTGCGTCTCCTGGCGGAAGCCCTTCGTGAACGACGGGCGGAGGGGACGATCGATGAGACGGCAGGTGAGGATCTCTTTTTCGGTGGGGCGTCCCTCACGTTTGAAGAACCCTCCCGGGATGCGGCCGCCGGCGTAGGTGTACTCCTTGTAATCGACCGTGAGCGGCATGAAATCGCCGAGGACGGCGCCTTCTTTGTAGCAGGCCGTAGCCAGGACAACCGTGTCACCGTAGCGGATCACGCAGGCGCCGTTGGCCTGTCGTGCGACCGCACCGGTCTCGAGCGAAAGCGTTCGCCCGCCGATCTCCAATTCCTTCTTGTGCATTTGATTCCTTTGGTGCTCGAGGCCACTCATCACCTCGATGCGTTTGATTTGTCCGCTGGTGGCCGGACGATGGGATCCGGCCGGAGGGGGTTGCGCGTGCCTTCAGGCACGCGCCAGAAAAACCTCGGGCGCACTCGCGTGCGCCCGTTTGCCACGGGCGCTGTCCGCGCCCCGATCTGGTTACTTGCGGATGCCGAGCTTGTCGATGATGGTACGGTAGCGGTCCTGGTCCGTCTTCTTCAGGTAGTCGAGAAGGCGGCGACGGCGGCCGACCAGCTTGAGGAGACCGCGACGGCTGTGATGATCCTTCGCGTGGGTCTTGAAATGCTCGGTGAGGTAGGTGATCCGATTCGACAGAAGCGCGATCTGCACCTCCGGCGACCCCGTATCGACGTCGTGAACCCGATACGAGGAAATGAGCTCCGTTTTCTGCTGCTTGGTGGTCGGCAAAATCATGTCTCCTTAAGACTTAAACCCTTCTGAATCCAATCGTCCGCTTTGAAACGCGACACCATAACAGCGGCGCAAGTCAAAATCAATCCCGCCCGCAGCCAGAGAAGGGGCCAGCTACGTCAGTCCGGTTCAGAACCTCCCCTCCTCCCGTAGAATTGCATGCCGCTGAGCCGCCGACGCTACCAGCCCGACGATCCATCCCCCATAATCCGCGAGGCATGAAACGCTTCCTCGCCCTCCTTCTCTTCGCCGCCGCCGCCAACGCCGCCACCGTCCAGTCCCCCTCCCAGTTCCTCGGGTTCGAGGTGGGGGCGGACCGCAAGCTCGCCGACTACCGGCAGATCGTCTCCTACTTTCACGCCCTGGCCGCGGCATCGCCGCGCGTGCGCGTCGAGTCGCTCGGGAAGACGACGCTCGGCGAAGACTTCATCATGGCCGTCATCACCTACGAGGGGAACCTGCGCAACCTCGACAGGATCCGCGAGACCGCGAAGAAACTCGCTGATCCGCGCGGACTCTCCGAGGAGCAGACGGCGCAGCTCGCCCGCGAGGGCAAAGCGATCGTCATCGTCACGTGCAACATCCACTCGTCGGAGATCGCATCGAGCCAGATGGCGATGGAGTGGGCGCACGCGCTCGCCACCGCCGGCGATGCCGAGACGAGGCGCCGCCTCGACAACGTCGTTCTCCTGCTCATCCCCTCCCTCAATCCCGACGGGCAGATGATGATCACCGACTACTACCGCAAGTTCCTCGGTACGCGCTACGAGGGCGGGCGGCTTCCCTGGCTCTACCACCACTACGTCGGCCACGACAACAACCGCGACTGGTTCATGCTCACGCAGGTCGAGACGAAAGAGGTCAACCGCGCCGTCTATCACGAGTGGTATCCGCAGGTGTGGGTCGACGAGCATCAGATGGGCACCGACGGCCCGCGCATGTTCATCCCTCCGTTCGCCGATCCTGTCGATCCCACGGTCCATCCGCTGATCTGGCGCGAGGCCAACCTGATCGGGACGAACATGGCCTTCCGGCTCGAGCAGCAGAACAAGGCAGGACTCATCTACGGCTACTCGTTCGATGCCTACTGGCTCGGCGGCACGCGCAACACGGGGTGGTGGAAGAACAACACCGGCCTGCTGCTGGAGACGGCTTCGGCGCGCATCGCCTCGCCGATCACGATCGATCCAAGCGAGCTGCGCGGCGGACAGAAAGGGCTGATCGACTACAAGGCCACCATCAACCATCCGCATCCATGGGCCGGCGGAACATGGCGGATGCGCGACATCATGGATTACGAGCGGATCGCCTCGGATGCACTGCTGGAGACGGCCGCCGATCGCCGCGAAGATCTGCTGCGCGACGTCGCGGTCCGCGCCCGCGCGGCCGTGGCGTTCGGAGGGACCAAGGCCTATCGCATCCCGCACGATCAGCACGACTGGCCGAGCGCACAGTTCCTGGCGGCGCTGCTGCTCGAGCATGGCGTCGAGATTCAGCAGTCCGAGGGAGGCGACTACTGGATTCCGATGGCACAGCCGTATTCGCGGTTCCTCGTCGAGCTGCTCGAGCCGCAGCGCTATCCCGAGGTCCGGCTGCAGGCGGGGAAGGAAATCCTCCGGCCGTACGACGTCGCCTCGTGGACCCTGCCGCTGGCGATGGGCGTAACGGTCGAGAAGACGACGATGCCGGCGAAGGGCTACAAGCCGGTGACCGAGATCAAGCCGGAGACGAAAGAGGTTCTTCGCCGGCACGCCACCCAGCCCAAGCCGCGCATCGGCATCTACAACCCGTGGGGCGGCGCGCTCGACGAGGGATGGACGCGCTGGCTCCTCGACACCTACGGCTTCACGCCGAAGTCGTTCCATCCGCAGGAAGTGAAAGCAGGTTTGCAGAATCTCGACGTCTTCATCCTTCCCGACATCGACAAAGAGGAGATCGCCACCGGCCGGCGCGCGGGGGGCGAAGGATCGATGAAGTATGTCGATGAGCTCCCTCCGGAGAACCGCGGCGCGCTCGAGAAAGAGGGAGCCCAGGCGCTGCGGACCTTCGTCGAGAACGGCGGCACGCTGCTGGCCTTCAACGCCGGCTGCGATTACGTGATCGACAACTTCAACATCCCGGTGCGCAACGTGCTCGCCAGAGCGGCCGACTTCTCTGTTCCAGGTTCGCTGGTCCATGTCCACGTCCGCACCGACCACCCGGTGACGGCCGGCATGGCGGACGAGGCGGCCATCTTCATCGATCACCCCATCGCCTTCGAGACAACCGTCCCCGGCGGCGAGATGCAACGCTGGGTTCTGATGACCTACCCCGACGACGCCCGCGACATCCTCGCCTCCGGCTGGATCACGGGCGAGGAGAAGCTGACGCGCAAAGCGGCCGCCGTGGCCATGACCTTCGGCAAAGGCCGCATCGTCCTCTTCGGTTTCCGCCCCCAGCACCGCGGCCAGACGCATGCGACGTTCCCGATGATCTTCAATGCGTTGTATTGGGGGAGGGAGTAGGGTTAGTAGCGCCGCCGGCTCGGCGGCTGGGCCGCCAGCGGCTCGCTGGCGCTTCCGCATCGCCGCCGAGCCGGCGGCGGTCCAGCCGGCGGGCCGCCGGCGCTACGCTCCCCCCCGTTAAACGCCGAACCCAACCGCTCGTACCCTACCCACATGCGCACACTCACGTCGCTCGCTATGCTCCTCACCGCCGCCGCGGCCTCGGCCGACATCCCAGGCGACTGCTCATTCAGCGAGAAACGGAGCGTAGCTACCTCGGCGGCCGGGATCGCACGGATCGTCATCATCGGCCGCAGCGGCACGCTTCACATCGGTGGCCATCGCGGGGCGCCGCAGGTGATGGCCAAAGGCACCGCGTGCGCGTCGAGCCGCGGCAGGCTGAACGAGACGAAGCTGGTCCTGAGCCGCAGCGGCTCGGAGCTGCGCGTGGAGGCAGTGATGCCTGACGACGATAGCCTCGGGAGCGCCAGGCTCGACTTCGTCGTCGTCATTCCCGACACCATCCCCTTGCGCATCGAGGACGGTCCCGGCGAGATGACCATCGAGAACGTCGGCCCCTCCGAGGTCAGCGATGGAGCCGGCGACCTGACGATCCGCAATGTCAGCGGCGACCTCTCCGTTCACGACGGCTCGGGCGACATGACCATCGAGAACGTCACCGGCAACGTGCGGATCATCGACGGCTCCGGCGGCATCGCCGTCCACGTCGCCGGCAGCGTGGAGATCGTCGACGACACAAGCGGCTGGGTCGATATCCGGAACATCAAGCGCGACGTCGTCATCGGCAATAAAGGCTCCGGCAACGTCAAGGTCTCGGATGTCGGCGGCAACTTCCGCGTCGGCCACAAAGGCAGTGGCTCGATCACGTGGGAGCGAGTGGCGGGGAGGGTGGAGGTGCCGGAGAGGTTCAAGAGGTGACGAGGTCGGGGGTCGGGAGTCGGGGGTCGTTAGGTTGTCGGTTGTCGGTTGTCGGTCACACGAGCCGAACCCAAACTCCGAGCTCTTGCTCCGACCCCCGACTCCCGACTCCCGACCCCGCGCAAGGAGACATCGCATGACATCAGGCGCTGCCATTCAGGTCACCGTCGAGCAGTTGCAGAAGCTTCTTTCGCACGACACCGCCTTCACCAAGCCCTACGGTTTCGTCGTGTCGGAAATCGCGCCCGGCTCCTGCACGCTGCAGGTTCCTCATCTCCCTCATTTCGAGAGACCCGGCGGAATCGTGAGTGGCCAGGTCTTCATGACGGCAGCCGATGTCGCCATGTGGCTGGCAATCAAGACCCTTCGCGGCATCGAGGATCCATCCGTCACCAGTCATATGCAGACACAGTTCCTGAACAGTGCCCGCAGCGAGGAGTTTGCCTGCAAGGCTGTCGTACTCAGCCTCGGCCGGCGCACTGCCTTCGGCGTCGCGGAGTGCCTTTCTCCCGGCGGGCAGCTTCTCGCACACCACACTCTCACGTACGTGATACCAGCGGGATAAACGGGGGTCGGGAGTCGGGGGTCGGGGGTCGGAGTTGGGTTTCGCTCTCCGACCCCCGACCCCCGACTCCCGACCCCCGTGCTACTCTTCGCACCCATGCGGGGTTAGCTCAGCGGTAGAGCGTCTGCTTTACACGCAGAGGGTCACTGGTTCGAATCCGGTACCCCGCACCAAGCCGGAACGTGGCCTGATGAAAGCTCCAAGACATGACCAGTGAAGTCATCCGTAGCTTTCTGCTTTGGTGTACGGTCATCAACTACGGGGTATTACTGATCTGGTTCCTGGTCTTCGCATTTGCGCACGATTGGCTGCAGCGTCTGCACGGCAGATGGTTCCAACTGTCCCGAGACCAGTTCGACGCCCTGCATTACGCGGGGATGAGCATCTTCAAGATAGGAATCATGCTCTTCAACCTGGTGCCTTGGGTCGCTCTGTGTATCCTCAAATGAGGAGTGTTCTACGCAAACGCTACGTTTGCGTAATGCGGCACGAGTGTTGCGGTAGTCGGTGGTAACGCTCCTCGATCTCGCGGACCGGCTCCCGACCCTCCATGCGCTCCCTCTTCAAACGCCGCAAACGCGTACTCCTGCTCGACGACGATGCCTCGATGCGCCGCCTCGTGGCGCTCATCCTCGGAAAGAACGGCTTCCGCGTCGATGTCTTTCTCACCGGCAACCAGGCCATCGCCGCGCTCGGGCGACAGCGGTACGATGTCATCCTCCTCGACCTGATGATGCCGCACGAGGGAGGGATGACCGTGATCCGCCATCTCCGCGTTAACGATCCAGCCGGATTGAAGCGGTCGATCCTCCTGACCGCATCGCCGGGCTCCCTCATCAGTTCCCTGTCCAGGGAGGTGGAGACGGTAGTGCAGAAGCCGTTTGATGCGGACCAGCTCATCGATGCCGTCCGCCGCATGAGTGAATCATGAGTCCGACGTTTACTCAGATCGCCGGCCATTACGCAATCGTCCGCCTGCAGGCGGACGCCGCCATTCCACAGTGGGCGCACGGGGCCTTTGTTTCGATCACGCGCACGAGCGACGAGCTTTCGATCGTCTGCAACGAAGGAGGCGTTCCCGACGTGGTGGCCGACCGCGGCTGGTGCTGCCTCAAGCTGGCCGGTCCTTTCCCACTCGATCAGACAGGCGTCGCCGCCGCCTTCACGCGTGTCCTCGCCGACGCCGGCATCGCCCTCTTCGTCATCTCGACGTACGACACCGACTATGTTCTCGTCCGCGATGCTGCGTTGAAAGATGCGTCGACGGCGTTGCGCGCCGCGGGATACATCGTTCGGTAACGTAGCGTCGGCGGGCCGCCAACGCTACGCTGCACAGTTCGATCCGATACAATCGCGAATCGATGGATCAATCGCTCGCTGTCGACGCGCCTCCAGTGACGCGCGGGCGTTTCGCTCTCCACCAAGTCGGGGCTTCCTCTTCAGACAGCTTCGCCGATGACGTCCGCCGCGGGCTGACCGCGACCCCGAAGTTCCTCCAACCTCATTACTTTTATGACGCGCTCGGCTCGGCGCTCTTCGCGGCCATCAGTGAGCTGCCGGAGTACTACGTCACGCGCGCCGAGGATGAGATCCTCCGGTCGAAGGGCACGGAGATCGCCGCGGCCTTCGGATCACGGGTCCGCCTGGCAGAGCTGGGCAGCGGCAACGCGCACAAGACACGGCATCTGATCGAAGCCATTCTGGCCCGGCAGACGGCTCTCGACTTCCTCCCCGTCGACGTCGATCCCGGAATCCTCACCTCAAGCGGTCACGAGTTGCTGAACGACTACGCGGGGCTTTCCATTACGGCGATCTGCGGCGACTTCCGCAGGCCGGCCTCGCTGCTTCGCCCACACCTGCCATCCGCAAACGAGAACGGCACCCGGACGATCGTCCTCTTCCTCGGCTCGAGCATCGGCAATCTCGACCCTGCCGCGGCCGCGGCGATGTTGGCCAATCTCCGCACCGCTCTCGCTCCCGGCGACGCGCTCTTTCTCGGCGCCGATCTGCGCAAGTCCCCCGCGATCCTGGAGCCGGCCTACGACGATGCCCTCGGCGTCACCGCCGCCTTCAACCGCAACCTCCTGGCCCGCATCAACCGTGAGCTCGGCGGTACGTTCGATCTCTCCACGTTCGTCCACCGCGCGTTCTACAACGAGGCCGAAGGACGGATCGAGATGCACCTCGTCAGCAGAAAAGCGCAACGCGTCCTCATCGACGGCTACGACGTGGCCTTCGCGGAGGGAGAGTCGATCCACACGGAGAACTCCTACAAATACGATGAGGAGACCCTTCACACCCTCGCTGAGGCGGGAGGATTCACGATCACCCGGCGGTGGTGCGACAGCAAGGGGTATTTCGCGGATCTGTTGATGGTGGCTGGGTAACTGCGCCGCTCCGCGGCGCGTTGTCTGCGGCTTCGCCGCGTTGTCGGTGTCGGTGATTGCCAGAATGCATCCCACCCGCCCGCTGTTCTCACTCGCACCTCAGGCTGTTTCTGAGTATCATTCCGCTCCTGTGCCGAGGTAGCTCAGTTGGTTAGAGCACCAGATTGTGGATCTGGGGGTCGCCGGTTCGATCCCGGCCCTCGGTACCAAACCGCTTCGCGGAATGTTGAATGCCGAATGTTGAATGTTCACTATTGAATGGTCTCTCGTCATTCAACAGTGAACATTCGACATGGAACGTTCAACATTCGGCCTCCCCCGCCGAATGAACGACACCGTCGAACCAAGAATCTCTCGCGGTCTGCGTGACCTCCTGCCCGACCAGATGCTGGCGCGGCAGACGATGATCGATACGATCCGCCGCGTCTACGAGTTGTACGGGTTCGTCCCTCTCAGCACGCCGGCCATCGAGTTCCTCGACGTCCTCTCCGGTAGCGCGGGGCAGGAGGCGCAGCAGTCGATTTTCCGCGTCACCAATCCCGAGAATGAAGCGCTCGGCCTGCGCTTCGACCTGACCGTGCCGCTGGCGCGCGTCATCGCCCAGTATACCGACCTGCCGCGCCCCTTCCGCCGTTACCAGGTCTCTCCAGTCTGGCGCGCCGACAAGCCGGACAAGGGACGTTTCCGCGAATTCACCCAGTTCGACCTCGACTCCGTAGGAACCGTCTCGGAAGTGGCAGACACCGAGATCATCGCCGGGATGTGTGACTCGCTCTCGGAGCTGAACGTCGGGCGATACCTGGTCCGCTTCTCCAGCCGGGCCGTGCTGAACCTTCTCCTCGACTTTGCTTCGGTCGACAGTGCTCAGGGCGCCGACGTCTTCCGCGTCCTCGACAAGCTCGACAAAGTCGGCCTTGACAAGGTCTCGCGCGAACTGATGACCGGCTACAAGGACAAGTCAGGTGACACGATCCGCGGCGTCGGGCTGGCCGAAGATCAGGTCGATCGGATCAAACGTTTCCTCGATATCAAAGCCGATTCGCGCCGCGAAGTCGTGGCCGGGCTTGGCGATCTCTTCGCCGGACTCGATCACGCGGCCGCGCAGATCGAGGTCATCGAGCGTATTTCCAATCACCTCTACGCCCTCGGCTACGACGACGACCGCGTCTCGCTCGATCTCTCCATCGCCCGCGGCCTGGCCTACTACACCGGCCCGGTCTTCGAAGCGATCCTGCTCGACGCGCCGCAGTTCGGCTCGGTCTTCGGCGGCGGCCGTTACGACGGCCTGGTGATGCGTTTCCTCGGCGAAGCGATTCCCGCGGTCGGCGCGTCGATGGGCGTCGATCGCCTGCTGGCCGCGCTGGCACACCTCGGCCGCATCGACACCCGCAAAGCGACAGCGCGCGTGCTCGTCACGAATATGGATAAGTCGCTCACCGACGACTACCTGCAGATCACCTGGGAACTGCGCCGCGCCGGCATCCCCACGGAGTTCTACATCGGTACCGCCAAGCGCCTCGGCAAGCAGCTCGAGTACGCCGACCAGTACGACATCCCGCTGGCCATCCTCTGCGGCTCGAATGAAAAGGCGAAGGGCGAAGTCACGGTCAAGAACATGGCCGCAGGACGAGCCAAGGCGGAGGCGCTCAACGACCGCAGCAGATGGCTGGCAGAGCGGCCCGGACAACTGACGATTCCGCGGGAATGGCTGTTGGAAGGGATCAGAGGATTGCTGGCGGAGATCGACGCGGCGCCAACCTCTCGGTCATGACCGGCACCATCACTCTCGACGGCCACTCCCTCACGATCGAACAGCTCGTGCGCCTCTCCCGCGACGCGAGCGTGCGCGTGGAGATCGATCGCTCCACGGACGCGCGCGTGGCCGCCGGCGAACAGCTCATCGCCCGGATCGTCGAGAACTACCGCCGGGCATGGGAAGCGGGCGAACCGGCCGCGACGGAGTACGGCGTCACCACCGGCTTCGGCGAATTCAAGGACAAACCGATCGCCCCGGCCGATCTCGAACAGCTCCAGCGCAATCTTCTGCTCTCGCACTCGGTCGGCGTCGGGGAGAACTGTGATCCCGACGATCTGTCGAACTATTTCCCCGCCGACGTCGTACGCGCCGTGCTTGCCACGCGGCTCAATTCGTTTCTGCAGGGACACTCCGGCGTCCGACGAACGCTCGTCGACGTCCTCCTGGCCATGCTCCACCGCGGCGTGATCCCGGTCGTCCCGCTACGCGGTTCGGTCGGTGCCAGCGGCGACCTCTGCCCGTTGTCGCACACGTTCGCTACTCTCCTCGGATCGGGGCGCTTCTATCTCGCCGGCACCACGGAGTTGCACGATGCCTCCGAGCTGCCCGCCCTTCTCGGCTTTACCACTGATGAGATCAAACCGACGTTCAAGGAAGGCCTGGCGCTCGTCAACGGCGTCAACTTCTCGGCGTCGATGCTGGCCTTCGGCGTCGCCGACGCGGAACGGCTCGCCGACGTCGCCGACGCCGCCGCGGCGCTCACGCTCGAAGCGATGTGCGGCTGCACGCGCGCGCTCGACGCGAAAGTTCACGCTGCCCGCGGCCACGCCGGCCAGATCGCCAGCGCCGCGCGGATGCGCGCGCTGATCGACGGCAGCAAACTCGTCGAGCGCGCGGGCGCGGTGCAGGATCCCTATTCGCTGCGCTGCGCTCCGCAGGTCCACGGCGCCTCCCGCGCCGCAATCCGTTACGCGCGCGAGGTGGCCGAGCATGAGATCAACGCCGCCACGGACAACCCGCTGTTTTTCGAAGGTGAATCCGAGCCGTTCGACGTGCAGTTCCGCGACAACTGGCCGGCCGGCTACCGCGGCGATGAACGCCTCGCCTACTCCGCCGGCAACTTCCACGGCCAGCCCATCGCCCTGGCCGCCGACTTTCTCAGCATCGCCCTGGCCGAGCTGGCCAACATCTCCGAGCGCCGCGCGCAGATGCTCCTCGACAGCGATCACAATCGCGGCCTGCCGCCGAACCTAACCACCCGCCCCGGCGTGAACTCGGGACTGATGATCATGCAGTACACCGCCGCCTCGCTGGTCTCGGAGAACAAAGTCCTCGCGCATCCCGCCTCGGTCGACTCCATTCCGACCGGAGCCAACGCCGAGGATCACGTGTCGATGTCGACGCACGCCGCGCGGAAGATGCGAACGATTCTCGGCAATGCCCAGAGCGTCCTGTCCATCGAGCTGATCGTCGCCGCGCAGGCCGTCGAGTGGCGCGTGGCGATGATGCGCGGCGTTCCGGAAGCGCACACCCTCGCCGACGCCGAGATTCAGGCGAAGGCATTCCAGGAAGCCGTCACCGGCCGCGCCGGCGACATCGCCCAATCCCTCGGCCACGGCAGCGCGGATCTCTACCTGCGCATCCGCGCGTTGGTCGATCCGCTCCTCGCCGACCGGCCGTTGCACGAAGCGATACGGCGGGTCAGGCTGGGGATTACCGAGTAGGCTTATTACGGGCCATGCGTGACCTCGACCTCGGCGACGGAATCGTCGTTCCAGCAAGTCTTCTCCGTGCGGCGACGTCGCGGGCCGGAGGTCCGGGCGGCCAGAACGTCAACAAGGTGGAGACGCGTGTCACGATCGAGGTGGATGTCGATACCCTGCCCTTGCCGGATGATCGGAAAGCGCGCATCCGCGAACGCCTGGCAGGCCGCATCAACAAAGCCGGCGTGCTGCGCGTGACGTCGCAGGTCGAGCGCAGCCAGCTCGCCAACCGCGACCGGGCCCTGGCCCGGATGGAAGAACTGCTCGGCGACGCCATTACCGAGCAGGAAACGCGCAAGCCAACGCGCATCTCGCGAGCGCAGAAGCGCAGACGGCTGGAAGAGAAGAAGCGGCGGGCGGAGACGAAGAAGCTGAGGAAGATAGTGGATTAGTGGACGGATACCCTCACCCGGGCAACTCAGATCTCCAGCCGCCGACATCCGCGAGGCCATGAATGGGCTCCGGGAGGCCATGAATGGGCTCCGGGAGGCCATTCATGGGTTCCGGGAGGCCATGGAATGGGTTCCGCGAGGCCATTAATGGGTTCCGCGAGGCCATTCATGGGATCTGAGAGGCCATTCATGGGTTCCGGGAGGCCATGGAA
>Ga0210394_10001328_pt1 | contig 40459 bp, 38 predicted proteins | sample IncBWC12MmetaG_FD_160121 | JGI IMG/M metagenome (GOLD analysis project Ga0210394, IMG submission 160121) | Forest soil microbial communities from Barre Woods Harvard Forest LTER site, Petersham, Massachusetts, United States - Inc-BW-C-12-M | ecosystem: Environmental > Terrestrial > Soil >... | reverse complement strand
GCTCGCCGAACGCGTCGCCGAGGTGCCGGCAAAACGCATCGGCCAGCCGGACGAGTTCGGCGCCGCCTGCGCGTTCCTATGCTCGGCGCATGCCGGCTTCATCACCGGCCAGAACCTGTTGATCGATGGCGGCGTCTTTTCCGGCGCGTTCTAAAAAAGCCCAGGGAGAATTCCATGAAGCTCGTCCGCTACGGCGCGCCCGGCCGGGAGAAACCCGGCATGCTCGACGCCCAAGGCCGCATCCGCGACCTGTCGAAGATCATTCCCGACATCGCCGGCGATGTGCTCTCGGCCAAGGGCCTCGCCAGGCTGCGCAAGCTCAAGCCCGATACGCTGCCGCTGGTGCGCGGCACACCGCGGCTCGGCCCGTGCGTGGGCAAAGTCGGCAATTTCATCGCCATCGGCCTCAATTATTCCGACCACGCCGCCGAAACCGGCATGGCGCTGCCGAAGGAGCCGATTTTCTTCAACAAGGCGCCGAGCTGCATCTGCGGCCCGAACGACGACACCATGATCCCGAAAGACTCGACCAAGCTCGACTACGAGGCCGAGCTCGGCGTCGTCATCGGCAGCCGCGCGCGTTATCTCGCCAAGGACAAGGCCATGGACGCCGTCGCCGGCTACTGCCTCGCCAACGACGTCTCGGAGCGCAACTTTCAGCTCGACCGCGGCAGCCAGTGGACCAAGGGCAAGGGCTGCGAGACCTTCGGCCCGCTCGGCCCCTGGCTCGTCACCACGGATGAAATCGAAGACCCGCAGCGCCTCGCCATGTGGCTCACGGTCAACGGCGAAAGCCGGCAGAAAGGCACGACCGCCACCATGGTGTTCGGCGTCGCCCACCTCGTCTGGTACTGCTCGCAGTTCTTCGTCCTGCAGCCCGGCGACGTCATCATCACCGGCACGCCGCCCGGCGTCGGCATGGGGATGAAGCCGGAGCCGAAATTTCTGCAAGCTGGCGACGTGGTGCGCCTCGGCATCGACGGGCTCGGCGAGCAGCAGCAGAAGGTGGTGAAGTTCAAGATGTGAGCGGCAATTTGTTCACTTCCGTCATGGCCGGGCTTGTCCCGGCCATCCACGTCTTCTTCAATGTGAAAAACGATCAACATTGGCCTCGCGCCTGGAAGATCCGACTGATCTACGCGCAGAATCCCGAGTGGACGGATCTCTACGACACGCTCATCTAAGTTGTTATGCCTGCGCTTGTTGCGGACATCCACGTCTTCGCGGCGGTTTCGGCAAGAAAGACGTGGATGGCCGGGACAAGCCCGGCCATGACGAGGAGATACCGCATAGTTCCAAAACGTCGCGACCAGGACCGCCGCCCACCGTCTTGCACGTCGGGCTTTTTTCCGACACTAGCTGAACCCATACCCAGAACCGGAATGCGACGAGGCGGAAAAGCGACGACACATCATGAAGCTCGGTTTCTTCACCATGCCGATCCATCCGCTCGACAAGGACTGGCGGACATCGCTGCGCGAGGACCGCGAGGCGTTCCTGCTGGCGGACAAGCTCGGCTACGTCGAGGGCTATGTCGGCGAGCACGCCACCGACCGCGCGGAAAACATCACCTCGTGCGCGGTGTTCATCGCCAGCCTGATCGACGCCACCCGGACGATCAAGCTCGGCACCGGCACGATCAACATGCCGAATGCGCATCCGGCCGCGACCGCCGCGCAGATCGCGATGCTCGACCACATGCTCGACGGCCGCTTCATCTTCGGCATCAGCCCCGGCGGCTTGCTCTCCGACGCCGAGGCCTTCGGCAATCTCGACGCCGACCGCAACGCCATGTTCGTCGAGGCGATCGACGCGGTGCTGAAGATCTGGGCCGGCGAGCCGCCCTACAACATCGAAGGCAAATACTGGACGATCAGGATCGAGAAGCAGGCGATGCCGGAGATCGGCCAGGGCTTTTTGCCGAAACCGCTGCAGCGGCCGCACCCGCCGATCGTGGTGACCGCGGTGGCGCCGTTCTCCAAGGGCGTGACCGAAGCCGCGGCGCGCGGCTGGGACCCGATCTCGGCGAACTTCCTGATGCCGAAGTGGGTCAAAAGCCACTGGCCGAAATATGTCGAGGGTTGCGCGCGCGCCGGCCGCAAGGCCGATCCGGCGAACTGGCGCGTCGCCAAATCGATCTTCGTCGCCGATGACGACAAGACCGCGAAGGCCTATGTGACCGACCCCGCGAGCCCGTACCGCTACTACTACAGCCAGCTCTACGCCAAGCTGAAGCGCGGCCGGCTCGACTTGTTCAAGACCCGGCGCGACCAGCCCGACGGCGAGGTGACGCTCGACGGCATCTGCAACGAACTCATCATCTACGGCTCGCCGGAGAAAGTCGCCGACGAGATCCTGAAATTCCGTGAGCGCATCGGCGATTTCGGCACGCTCCTCTATGCCGGCAAGGACTGGCGCGACCCGGCGCTCGCCAAGCGCTCGATGACATTGCTGGCGGAGAAGGTGCTGCCCACGGTCAACGCCGCGATCAAGTGAACCGACAAGCGTGATCGTCGCCGGCCGGCCCCTCCCCGCGCGACACTAGTGAGATTATTTGATCGCCTGCGGATTGAGCGGCGAGCCGGTGCCGCCGGTGATAATGAGCGGCGCGCCGCAGAAGAAGAATTCGTAGACGCCGTCGGCTTCGCAATCCTCGGCCAGTTCCTTGACGTAGAACATCTCGCCCATGGTCAACCCCATCGCCGGGATCACCACCCAGTGCCAGGGCTGGCCGACCTCCTTGGTTTCGTTTGGCCGCACCTCGACACCCCAGGTGTCGGAGCAGATCGCCGCGATCTCCTTGTCATGGCACCAGTAGCAGTTCTCGAATTTCACGCCCGGCGCGTCGCCGCCGGCATAGCCGCCCCATTGCTTCTCCTTGAGGCAGCGCTCCATCTGCCCGGTGCGCAGGATGACGAAATCGCCGCGCCTGATCTCGACGTTCTGGTCCTTGGCGCATTTGTCGAGCTCGCCATTGCCGATGGCCTCGCCGTCCTTGAGCCACTCGACGCCGCGGAAGCGGGCGATGTCCAAGAGCACGCCGCGGCCGACCATCTTGTTCCTGGTGTGCTCGATGCCGAGCTTGCGCAGGCCGTTGCTGTCGGCCTCGCGTGCATCGAAGCCATTGTACATTTTGTCTTCGTAGAATATGTGGCCGAGCGAATCCCAGTGCGTTGCCGATTGCACCGGCATGTTGAGGGCGTCGTCGGCGTAACGGATGCCCGGCACCTTGTCGTGGCGGCCCGCCACCGCATCGGTGCCGGTCGCCAGCATGGTGTGGATCGGATTCCAGCGCCCGCCCCACAGCCCGGATTGCGGGCCGCGCCGGTCGAGCGGGATGCCGAGCGCGAACACCTTGCCGATGCGGATCAGTCCAGCCGCCCGCACGATGTCTTCAGGCGTGATGTGGTTGAGCGTGCCGATCTGGTCGTCCTTGCCCCAGCGGCCCCAATTTTTGAGTTTCTCGGTCGCTTCAGCGATGGCTTTCCTGCCGACATCGATGTTCATTGCAACCAGCCCTTCCCGTTCCCGGAAAAGCAATTCTTGCCAGATTCCGAAATGACGGGCGAGGCAGGATCGCGGAAAAATTTCGTGATCATTCTGGCGCAGCCAGCGCCCACCGGGCTATCGGCTCCGGCGAAGAACGCGAATGTCGCTACGCTTCGGCGTCGGCCAGTTGCGGCACGGCCGCGGTCTCCGCCGGCGTCCGCGGCTCCAGCGCGGCCGCGACCGCCTCCTCGACGCGCTCGAGCCAGATGAACTCGATCTCTCTGCGGGCAGTCTCGGGAATGTCGTCGTAATCCCTGCGATTGCGCGCCGGGAGCATGACGCGCTTGATGCCGGCTGAGTGCGCGGCGACCACCTTCTCCTTGATGCCGCCGACCGGCAGCACCAGGCCGCGCAGGCTGATCTCGCCGGTCATCGCCGTATCGCTGCGTATGGTCCGCTCGGTCATCAGCGAGGTAAGCGCCATGAACATGGCGACGCCGGCGCTCGGCCCATCCTTGGGGATGGCGCCAGCCGGCACGTGGACATGGATGTCATGCTTCTCGAAGCGCGCCGGGTCGATGCCGAGCGCGGCAGCGCGGTTCTTGACGATCGACAGCGCCGCCTGGGCGCTTTCCTTCATCACGTCGCCAAGCTGACCGGTGAGGATCAACCGGCCGGAGCCGGGAATGCGCGTCGCCTCGATGAACAGGATATCGCCGCCGACCGGCGTCCAGGCGAGACCGGTGGCGACGCCGGGCACGCTCAAGCGCATCGCGGTCTCGCTCTCGAACTTCGGCGCGCCGAGAATTCCGCCGAGGTCTTCGCGGGTCACGCGGATCGGTCCGCTTTGGCCTTCGGCAATACGCACCGCGGCATGCCGCAGGGCCTGGCCGATCTGGCGCTCGAGGCTGCGCACGCCGGCCTCCCGGGTGTAAAGCTTAATGATGTCGCGAATGACATCGTCGCCGATCTCGACCTGACCTTGCTTCAGCCCGTTCGCCTCCAGCTGCCGGCGCAGCAGATAGCGGTGGGCGATCTCGAGCTTCTCGTCGGCGGTGTAGCCGGCAAGGCTGATGATCTCCATGCGGTCGCGCAGCGGCCCGGGAATCGTGTCGAGCATGTTCGCGGTAGTGATGAACACCACGCGGCTCAAATCGAACGGCACGGCGAGGTAATTGTCGCGGAACGTGTTGTTCTGCTCCGGATCGAGCACCTCGAGCAGCGCCGCGCCGGGATCGCCCTGGATGCCGGCGCCGAGCTTGTCGATCTCGTCGAGCATCATCACGCAATTGCGCGCACCGGCTTTGCGGATCGCCTGGATGATGTTGCCGGGAAGCGCGCCGATATAGGTGCGGCGATGGCCGCGGATCTCGGCCTCGTCGTGCACGCCGCCGAGGCTGACGCGGACGAATTTGCGGTCCATCGCGCGCGCGATCGACTGGCCGAGCGAGGTCTTGCCGACGCCGGGTGGCCCGACGAAGCAGAGGATCGGCGCCTTGCCCTGCGGCGCCAGCTTACGGACGGCGAGATATTCGATGATCCGCCGCTTGATCTTGTCGAGGTCGTAATGATCCTCGTCGAGGATGCGCCGCGCCTCGGCAATGTCGATCGGCTTTTCCTCGGGCAGCTTCCACGGCAGCTCGATCAGCCAATCGAGATAGGTGCGCACCATGCCGTATTCGCCGGCCGCGTCAGGCATACGCTGCAGCCGGCGTAATTCCTTGCGCGCCTGGTCTTCGACCTCTTTGGGCATGCCGGCATTAGCGATGGCCTTGTCGAGCTCGGCCATTTCTGCGGCCTTGCCTTCTTCGCCTTCACCGAGCTGGCGCTGGATCGCCGCCATCTGCTCGCGCAAGAGCACCTCGCGCTGGCGCTCGTCGAGCGCCGCCTTGGTTTGCCGGCCGATCTCCTGCGACAGCCGCAGGACCTCGATGCGGTGGGCAAGGAGCCGCGAGACCTTATCCATGCGCACCGCAATATCGACAGTCTCGAGAATCTCCTGCTTCTCCTCCGGCTTCACGTCCATGTAGGCGATGGCGAGATCGGCAAGCGCCGGTGGCGCCTCGATCCCCTGCACGGCGGCAAGGAGTTCGGCCGGTACCTGTGGCAGCAATTGAATTGCTTCGAGGGTCTTCGCCTTCAGGTCGACGAACCGGGCCTCGATCTCGGAGGTGCGGGTCGTGGGCTCGGGGATTTGCACCACGCGCGCGACCAGGAATGGCCACCCCGAGAGATACTCGCTGATTTGGAAGCGCTGCTCGCCCTGGCAGACAAGATGATGGCTGCCGTCCGGCGCAGTCAGGTAGCGCACGATATTGGCGACCGTGCCCATGCGATGCATGTCGATCGCGGTCGGATCGGCGACCTCGGCGTCGCGCTGCATCAGGATGCCGACCTGGCGCTGCTCGCGCACGGCCTGCTGCGCGGCGGCGATCGATCTCGGCCGGCCGACCGTGATCGGCAGCACCAATCCGGGAAACAGCACGGTGTTGCGCACCGGCACGATGATGAGCGCGTCCGGCGGCAATGCCGGCAGCGCGTTTCCGGCGCCTTCCTTGGCCAGGATTTCAGCTTCAGCCACGACCGGTTCCTGCTTTCTGCAACGTGATCACCAGACAGCCATCGACGACCGCGCGGCGGACCCCGCCGTAGCGTCCGGTCGGCAGCCGCAGCCGCCGGTAAAACCGTCCCTGCGGGAGTTCGAGCCGGTGAATGACGGCGGTACGCAATTCGGCCGGATAGACGCGCGTGCCGGCAATCACCAGGTCGCCGTCCTCGATCACGGCCTGGACCGCATTGGCGTCGACGCCGGGGAGCGCGACGAGCGCCAGAACCGCGAACTCGGTTTCCAGAATATCGACCGGAGGCTCCCAGGCCGGCTGCCGGGATTGCGCGCCGGCCGGCCTGAACAACTCACGATGCATCCGCTCGGCGCGCGAGAGCATCTCGCACGCTTCCGACCACATCCAGTCGCGAACGACATCACGGGCCATTTTTACCGCTCCGGTACGGATGCGGTAATGTGTGCAGCCGGCACGGAAAATTCAACGCCGGGCTCGCACCGTCGCCCCCGCGACGGTTGAAAAAGTGCTGCGGCCGGGGCTAGTTTGGAGGAGAAACCCGCGAAACGCCGGCGACGAACCCATCCAATACGGAGCGTGCTCATGCCTAGGATCGCACTGCTGGTCGCTTTGTTGATCGGCTCCACCATATTGGCCTACGCGGACGACGATACGGCCGCCGGGCAGTCCGTCATCCGCTCCCAGGAAGAGGCCTTCAGCCGCGACGACGCGGCGGCGGCCTACACCTTCGCTGCGCCGGGCATCAAGAGCATGTTTCCGTCCGCGGACATCTTCATGAGCATGGTCCGCAAGGCGTATGCTCCGGTCTACCGGCATCGGAGTTTCGAGTTTGGCGAGGCCAAGACTTCCGCAGGCAAGATCGTGCAGGAAGTCCAGATTATCGACGCCGACGGTGCAGCCTGGGACGCGCTCTACACGCTGGAGCCGCAGCCCGACGGCAGTCTCAAGATCAGCGCCTGTGTCCTGAAGAAGGCGGTCATATCGTAGGCGCGGAGACGCCGCGGGCGGTGCGGGCGGTGCGGGCGGCGCGTACGCCCTTGGCGAGCTCGCGAACGATGCCGGCGACGGCGGGCACCGTCGCGGCCGTCGCCTTGCCGTCCGCGCCAAGGCTCTTGCTCAGAGCCTCGACCAGCGCCGAGCCGACCACGACACCGTCGGCGCCTTGCGCGATCACCCGCGCCTGCTCGACGGTGCGCACGCCGAAGCCGACGCAGACCGGCAGCGTGGTGTGCCGTTTGATGCGCGCGACCGCTTGCGTGACCTTGGTCGGGTCCGGAGCGGCCGAGCCGGTAATGCCGGTGATCGACACGTAGTAGACGAAGCCCGACGTGTTCGCGAGCACGGCCGGGAGCCGTTTATCGTCCGTCGTCGGCGTGGCGAGGCGGATGAAATTGAGGCCCGCTTTGACGGCAGGAAGGCACAACTCCGCGTCTTCCTCGGGCGGCAGATCGACGATGACCAGCCCGTCGACGCCGGCGCGCTTGGCGTCGGCCAAAAAGCGCTCGACGCCGTAGATGTAGATCGGATTGTAGTAGCCCATCAGCACGATCGGCGTCGCCTCGTCGCCGGCGCGAAATGCGCGCACGGCGGCGAACGTCTTTTTCATGTCCTGTCCGGCCTTGAGCGCGCGCACGCCCGCCGCCTGGATCGCGGGCCCATCGGCCATCGGGTCGGTGAACGGCATGCCGATCTCGATCACGTCGGCGCCGGCCTGCGGCAGCGCCTTGAGGATCGCGAGGAAGGCGTCGTAATCCGGGTCGCCTGCCATGATGAAGGTCGTCAGCGCGGCGCGGCCTTCCTCCCGGAGCGCGGCGAAGCGCCGATCGATGCGTCCGCTCATCGCGCCTTGCTTCCGAGATGCCGCGCCACGGAGTCGAGGTCCTTGTCGCCGCGGCCGGAAAGATTGACCACCATCAGGTGCTCCTTCGGCCGTTGCGGCGCGAGCTCGAGCACCTTGGCGATGGCGTGCGCCGGCTCGAGCGCCGGGATGATGCCTTCGAGCTTGGAGAGGAGCTGGAAGGCGTGGAGCGCCTCGTCATCGGTCGCGGAGAGAAAGGTGACGCGTCCGACATCGGCGAGCCAGGCGTGCTCGGGGCCGATCCCCGGGTAGTCGAGGCCGGCCGAGATCGAATGCGCCTCGTTGATCTGCCCGTCCTCGTTCATCAGCAGATAGGTGCGGTTGCCATGCAGCACGCCCGGCCGCCCGCCGGCGATCGAGGCGGCGTGCAGGCCGGTGTCGAGGCCATGGCCCGCCGCCTCGACGCCGAAGATCTCGATCTGCCGCTCGTCGAGGAACGGATGGAACAGGCCCATCGCGTTCGAGCCGCCGCCGATGCAGGCGATAAGCGAATCCGGCAGCCGGCCTTCGGCCGTTTGCATCTGCTCGCGCGTCTCCTGGCCGATGATCGACTGGAAATCGCGCACCATCATCGGATAGGGATGCGGGCCGGCGATGGTGCCGATGCAATAGAACGTCGAATCGACATTGGTCACCCAGTCGCGCAGCGCCTCGTTCATCGCATCCTTGAGCGTCTTCGAGCCGGACTCAACCGGCACCACCTTGGCGCCGAGCATGTTCATGCGGAAGACGTTGGCCTTCTGCCGCTCGACGTCGACCGAGCCCATATAGACGATGCATTCGAGTCCGAAGCGCGCGCACAGGGTGGCAGTGGCGACGCCGTGCATGCCGGCGCCGGTCTCGGCGATGATGCGCTTCTTTCCCATGCGCCGCGCCACCAGGATTTGGCCGAGCACATTGTTCACCTTGTGCGCGCCGGTGTGATTGAGCTCCTCGCGCTTGAGGTAGATTTTCGCGCCGCCGCAATAGGCAGTCAGCCGCTCGGCGAAATAAAGCGGCGACGGCCGGCCGACATAATGCGCGAGATAGCCGTCCATCTCTTTCTGGAATTCCGGGTCGGCCTTCGCCTGCGCGTAGGCCTTCTCCAGCTCGAGAATGAGCGGCATCAGCGTCTCGGCGACGAACCGGCCGCCATAGATGCCGAAATGGCCGTGCTCGTCCGGCCCGGTGCGGAAGGAATTGAGTTGCTGCGCGCTCATGCCGGGCTCGCGACTGCGCTCGTGGCAACCCGCGCCGCGGCGTCACGCGCCGCGCGCACAAAGGCGCCGATCTTGTCGGCGTCCTTTTCTCCCGGCGCGCGCTCGACACCCGAGGAGACATCGACGGCCGGCGCCCGCGTGATGCGCAACGCTTCGCCGACATTGCCGGCATCAAGACCGCCGGAAAGCATGAACTGCCCGCCCGCTTGCAGATCTTCCAGGAGCTTCCAGTCGAAGGGCCGCCCGAGCCCGCCCGGCCGCGTCGCCTCGCGCGGCGCTCGCGCATCGAACAACAGGCGGTCGGCAACGCCGGCATAAGCCGCCGCCGCAGCGAGGTCGGCTTTGGCCGCGACGGCGATCGCCTTCATCACCGGCAGCCCGAAGCGCCGCTTGAGCGCCGCAACGCGCGCCGGCGGCTCGCGGCCGTGGAGCTGCAGCAGGTCCGGCGCCAGGGATTCGACGATCGCCGCGAGCAAAGCATCGTCGGCGTCGACCGTGAGCGCAACCTTCTGCGCGCGCGCGCGCACGCGTTCGCCGAGCGTCCGCGCCGTATCGAACGCCAGGTGCCGCGGCGATGGCGCAAAGAACACGAAGCCGACCATGTCCGCGCCGGCGTCGAGCGCGACATCGAGGGCCCCGGGGGTGGAAAGGCCGCATATCTTTACAATCAGCGACATAGGATGCCGGTTGGTGAACGTCGCCCTTCTACATCCACCCGCGAGCCTTGTCTCGCGAGGCGGGCGACCCGCTTTCAGTATGTCGGCGGCCGCAGCCGGAGGCGCTCAGGAGGAGTCCCCTCCTGCGGAATAGTGCCGGAATGGCCCGCCCCGCCTTCGAGCGCATCGACCTTCTGCCGCAAATGATGCACCTCATGCTCCAGCCGCCGCGCATTGCGGCGCCACTTGCCTTGCCGCAGCCACGCGGCAACGCCGCCGATCAGCACGCCGACGATCAAGAGGAGGATGATCAGCACAAACAGCGGCAAAGTCACCGAAGCCGCAGGCTCGCTCCCGCTGAACGGGTCGAGCGACATGGTCACGATCTGGCGGTTGGCGACCGCGAAGGCGACGATGATGACGGCGAGCGGCGCGAGGATCAGCGCCGCGACGATCTTGCGCAGCAATGGCACCTCCGGCCGCGCCGCAGCCAGTTGGCGGTCAGCCCGGGCTCGCGTGGTTGAGCCGCTCGCGCATTTCCTTCCCGGTCTTGAAGAACGGGACGCATTTCTGATCGACGGCGACATGGGCGCCGGTGCGCGGATTGCGCCCGGTCCGTGCCGGACGTTGCTTGACCGAGAACGCCCCGAAGCCGCGCAGCTCGACGCGGTCGCCGCGGGCCATCGCCGCGATGATCTCGCCCAGTATGGCGTTGACGATCTTCTCGACGTCGCGCTGGTAGAGGTGCGGATTCTGCACCGAAATACGCTGCACGAGTTCCGACTTGATCATGGTTTGCCCGCGAACACGGCTCCGGTGATGGGTACGGCTGCGATGGAACGCCGAGCCGAACGCCCGACCGCTCAGTTCGCGTTCGCAGGGTGCCAAAGCGCTAGCAGACCGTCAAGATTGAGCCGCTCGACCGCCTGGATGCCGCCCCATTCATGCAGGCCGCGCGCCAGGGTCGAAAGCCCCGCTGCGTCTAAGAGCGCCGCGGCCGCGGCGTGCAGGAACGGCAGATCGCTGAAGCGGCGGCGCAGCTGATAGTCGCGCACCGGCAGCTTGGCGTTGACGTGCTTCTCCGCGGCGAGCCAGGCGACGGCGGAGCGCTCGTCGCCGATCTCGTCGACGAGGTGCAGGTCGATGCCCTGGTGCCCGGTAAACACCCGGCCATCGGCGACGCGCTCGAGTGCGTCGTCGTCGAGGTGGCGCCGGTCGCGCACCAAGCCGCGGAACCAGGCGTAGGAATCCTTGATGATCGAATCGATCGCCGCGCGCGCCTCGGGCGAGGTCGGCTCAAAGCCGTTCGGCGCCGCCTTGAGCGGGGACGATTTGATGGTCTCGACCTTGACGCCGATCCGGTCGAGGAGATCGGCGACGTTCGGATATTGGAACAGGACGCCGATCGAGCCGACCAGCGAAGTCTGCTTGGCGATGATGTGGTCGCCGGCCAGCGCGGTGATATAGCCGCCGGAGGCGGCAAGGCCGTCGACGACGACCACCAGCGGCTTCTTTTCCTTGAGCCGCATCAGCGAATCATAAAGCTGCTCCGAGCCAGCGGTGGTGCCGCCGGGGCTGTCGACATGGACGATGACGGCGTGCGCCGACGACGAGCGCGAGAGCCGATCGAGCTGCTCCACCCGTTCGCGATCATCGCGGATCAGCCCTTCGATGGTGACGCGGGCGATGTAGGCGCCGGTTCCAGCAAAGCCCAGGCGCTTGCTCGCGGCGACGGCCGCCCAAGCGATGGCGAGCGCGAGCACGACGATAGCGAGGACCCGCCAGAAGGTGAGCTTGCGCCGCAACCGGCGGCGATCGACGATCACGTCGGCATCGAGTGACATGCAGGGTCCTTTCTGTTTCCTCCCCCCGCTTACCGGGGAGGTCGGGCGCTAAGGGGTCCGGCCCGATTTCACTCGTCCTCGTCTTCCTTCTCGTTCTCCTCGCCCTTGCGCTTGAGGGCGGTGCCGAGAATGTCGCCGAGCGTCGCGCCGGAATCGGAGGAGCCGTATTGCGCGATCGCCTCCTTTTCCTCGGCGACTTCAAGCGCCTTGATCGAGACCGAGATCTTGTGCGTGCGGCGATCGACCTGGATCACGCGGGCATCGACCTTCTGGCCGACGGCGAAGCGGTCCGGGCGCTGTTCGGAGCGGTCGCGCGCCAGCTCGGAACGCTTGATGAAGGCGGCGAGATCGGTGCCGACGATCTTAACGTCGATGCCGCCTTCCTTCACTTCGGTGACTTCGCAGGTCACCACCGCGCCCTTCTTGAGATCGCCGGCCGTTTCAGCCGCGGGCGCGGCGCCCCCCTCAGCGAGCTGCTTGATGCCAAGCGAGATGCGCTCCTTCTCAACGTCGACGTCGAGCACCTGCGCCTTCACCTTGTCGCCCTTCTTGTATTCCTCGATGACCTGCTCGCCCGGCCGTTTCCAGTCGAGATCGGAGAGGTGCACCATGCCGTCGACGTCGCCGTCGAGCCCGAGGAACAGACCGAACTCGGTCTTGTTCTTGACTTCGCCTTCGACCACCGAGCCGGGCGGATATTTCTCCAGGAAGACCTCCCAGGGATTGCGCATGGTCTGCTTGAGGCCGAGCGAGATGCGGCGCTTGACCGGATCGACCTCGAGCACCTGCACTTCGACCTCCTGCGAGGTCGACACGATCTTGCCGGGATGCACGTTCTTCTTGGTCCACGACATTTCCGAGACGTGGATCAGCCCCTCGATGCCCGGCTCGAGCTCGACGAAGGCGCCGTAGTCGGTGATGTTGGTGACGCGGCCCTTGAAGCGGGTGCCGACCGGGTACTTCGCCTCGATGCCCTGCCACGGATCCTCGAGCAGCTGCTTCATGCCGAGCGAGATGCGGTGGGTCTCGTGGTTGATCTTGATGATCTTCACCTTCACCTGCTGGCCGATATTGAGCACCTCGGAGGGATGATTGACCCGCCGCCAGGCGATGTCGGTGACGTGGAGCAGGCCGTCGATGCCGCCGAGGTCGACGAAGGCGCCGTAGTCGGTGATGTTCTTGACCGCCCCGTCGATGACCTGACCCTCTTCCAGGTTCTGCACCAGCTCCTGGCGCTGCTCGGCACGCGTCTCCTCGAGCACGGTGCGGCGCGAGACGACGATGTTGCCGCGCCGGCGATCCATCTTGAGGATCTGGAACGGCTGCTGATTGTTCATCAACGGCGACACGTCGCGGATCGGCCGGATATCGACCTGCGAGCGCGGCAGGAAGGCGACCGCGCCGTCGAGATCGACGGTGAAGCCGCCCTTGACCTGGTTGAAGATGACGCCCTGGACCTTTTCGTTGTTCTGGAACGCCTTCTCCAGCTTGCCCCAGCTTTCCTCGCGGCGCGCCTTGTCGCGCGAGAGCACGGCTTCGCCGAGCGCATTCTCGACCCGCTCGAGATAGACTTCGACGATGTCGCCGATCTTGATCTCGGACGTGCGGCCGGGGCCGGCGAATTCGCGCAACGCGACGCGGCCTTCGGTCTTGAGGCCGACGTCGATGACGGCGACGTCCTTCTCGATCCCAACGACCGTCCCCTTGACGACGGATCCTTCCTGCAGATGACCATCGCTGAACGATTCATCGATCATACTGGCGAAGTCTTCGCGCGTCGGCGCGGCGGCAGCGGCTTGAGCCATGAACACTCCCGGCCCTCTCCTATTGAATGATCCCGAACGTGCGGCAGCCGCCGGGATAGCCGGCGGGTTGGGGCCAAGGCCACACATGCGCGACGAAGCTAAAATCCGGAACCGTGGGTACGAAGCGGCGAACGGGCGCTACCTCCAATGACGAAAGCGCGGTCAGCGGCGCTTTCGGCCCGTTCGGACGGCCTCGATGATCGCAATGGCGGCCCGGAATGCGGCGTCTATACCTAAATGCGTGGTGTCGAGCAAGTGCGCGTCGGGCGCGGGTTTGAGGGGGGATATCGCGCGCGTCGTGTCGCGCTCGTCGCGGCGCAGGATGTCGGCGAGGACGTCCTCCTCGCGCACCGCTTCCCCGCGCTGGCGCAACTCCGCCGCGCGCCGCGCGGCGCGCACCTGCGGGCTCGCGGTGACGTAGACCTTCACGTCGGCGCCGGGCGCGATGACGGTGCCGATATCGCGGCCGTCGAGCACGGTCCCCGGGGGCCGCACGGCGAAGGCTCTTTGATACGCGATCAATGCCTCGCGCACCGCCGGAATCGCCGCAACCACCGACGCCGCTTCGCCGACGACCTGGCTCTTCAGCGCGATGTCCTTGAAGGTCGACGGATCGAGCGCGCCGGCCGCGGCGACTGCGCGCGGCTCGTCATCGAGGCGCTCGCCGGCGTCGAGCATCGCCCTAGCCACGGCCCGGTAGAGGAGGCCGCTGTCGAGATGATGGAGCCCATAGACGGCGGCGACATGTCTGGCGATCGTGCCCTTGCCCGAGGCGGCCGGTCCGTCGATGGCGATGATCATGACAACTCCGCGCCGAGACTGCGCATCAGCTCGACGAAACCAGGAAAGCTGGTGGCGATGAAGCTGCCGTCGTCGATCTTCACCGGCTTGTCGCTGGCGAGGCCCATCACCAGCGCCGACATGGCGATGCGGTGGTCCATATGGGTGGTGACGAAACCGCCGCCGGGCGCATGCCCCCTCCCCTCTACAATGAGATCATCGCCTTCGATCTCGACCGCGACCCCGTTGGCGCGCAGGAGGGCGGCGGTGCCGGCGAGGCGGTCCGATTCCTTGACCCGCAATTCCTTGAGCCCGCGCATCACCGTCGTGCCTTCGGCAAAGGCGGCGGCGACCGCGAGCACCGGATATTCGTCGATCATCGCCGGCGCGCGCGCCGCGGGGACCTCGACGCCATGCAGCGCACTTGCCTGCGCGCGCAAATCGGCAACCTCCTCGCCGCCCTCCTTGCGCGTCGCCAGCCGCTCGATCGAGGCGCCCATCTCCTGAAGCGTCGCGATCAGACCGGCGCGCAGCGGATTGAGCATCACGCCCTCAAGGATGATTTCCGATCCCGGCGCGATGAGCGCGGCGACGAGCGGAAACGCGGCCGAGGACGGGTCGGCCGGGACCATGATCGGCCGCGGCGCGAGTTCCGGCTGGCCGCCGAGCGTGACGCGGCGGCCGCGGGCGCCATGCGGCTCGACCCGCACATCCGCTCCGAAATGGGTCAGCATCTTCTCGGTGTGATCGCGCGTCGCCTCCGCCTCGATCACGGTGGTCTCGCCCGGCGCTGCAAGCCCCGCGAGGAGAACGGCCGATTTCAGTTGCGCCGAGGGAACCGGAGGCTCGAACACGATGGGGATCGGCTCGCGCGCGCCGGCGAGCGTCAGCGGCAAACGGCCTTCGGTCGCGGCGAGCGTGCGCGCGCCGATGCGCTCCAGCGGATCGAGCACCCGCCGCATCGGGCGTTGGCGCAACGAGGCATCGCCGTCGAAAGTCGCCGCGATCGGACAGCCGGCGACCGCTCCGAGCATGAGCCGGCATCCGGTTCCCGAGTTGCCGAAATCAAGCGCGGCGGCCGGTTCGGCAAAGCCGGCGACGCCGACGCCGCGGACGATCCACGCCCCGGCGCCGCGCCGTTCGAGAACGGCGCCGAGCGCCTGCACCGCCTTCCCGGTGTTGAGCACATCCTCGCCTTCGAGCAATCCGCTGATTTTAGTCTCGCCGACGGTAAGCGCGCCGAGGATCAAAGCCCGATGCGAAATTGATTTATCTCCGGGCACGCGCAGGCGGCCGCGGAGCGGGCCATGGCGGCGGGCGGTCAACGGAGCGGGCGCGGCGTGCATCGGGAAAATCCTCTATCACGGGCCGCCGCGCCGCGTCCCCATCCGTTGTTCTGCGGGCTTGGCAACGCGCCGGGCAAACGAGCGCGCCGTCGGCGATCCGCTATTGACAGCCGCATCGCGACTAGCCAAGTGAAACTCCCAAATCGAAGGATTCGACCGTGGCGAAGTCCGAACTTGGCACCAAGCGCGTCTGCCCCGAAACCGGACGCAAGTTCTACGACCTAAACAAGGATCCGGTGATCTCGCCCTATACGGGCAAGGTCGTGCCGGTGGAAACGCCGACGGCGCGCTCGCGGCCGGAACCGGCGCCTGCCCCCGCGGCGCGTCCCCCCGTCGTTCCGGCCGAGGAAGTCGTGCCGGAGCCGCAGGAGGCCGAATTCGTCTCTCTCGAAGAGGCCGATGCCGAGGCCCAGGGCACGAAGAAGCCGGCGGAGAATGCCGAGCCCGAGATCGAGGAAGAAGTCGAGATGGACGAGACCCTCGACGATTCGACTTTCATCGAGGAGCAGGAGGAGGAGGACGCCGATGTCACCGATATCATCGGCGGCGACATCGAAAACGAGGAGGAAGGATAGGCAGGAGTCAGGAATCAGGAGTCAGGTATCAGCCTCTCCCGATGACTCGTCCCGATGCCTGACTGCTGATTTCTGATCCCTGAAGGGGCCATAGCTCAGTTGGGAGAGCGCTTGAATGGCATTCAAGAGGTCGGCGGTTCGACTCCGCCTGGCTCCACCAAAGCCCACCCCTTCCTGCCGCGCTGCCTCGCCATAGTCGATAGATAGACAAAGCGGTGATGCAACCTGATCACAATGGGCGGATCGAATAGATCACTTCGCCTTTGAACTTCCCGGCATGCGGCACCCACGGGAAGTGGATCACCCATTGGAGGTGCACCTGCGCGCCGATTTCTTTCAGACCGGCGAACTCCTTGACGAGCTTCCCGGTCATGTTCACCACGTCGAGGACCCCCTGGGGGCCGATGACCAGCGCCTGGGGAACCCACTGCATCCCGTGCAAAGAACTCAGGAACACGCGGTAGAATTCGGCGACCTGCTCACGGCCCTCCCAGCGCTTCCCCGCGGGCACCACCTCCATCACGCAATCATCGGTGAAGACGCTGAGCATAACTTGCATCTGCGTCTTGAATTCATCCTCCGTGAACGGCCTGAACAACACCTCTTCGGCGTGAACGTGGGTCAGCCAGGCGCGCCGGATGGCATCGTAGCCCTCTGACGTTACCTCCCAGGTGATTGGCAGGCCTTTAAAGCGGGGATCGCTGAGCAGCTGTGCAACTGGATCTGCGCCCATTCTTGATCCTTTCGGCACGAGTCCTGCTGGGGATGTCTTGGAGACCTCGACTCCACCATAACGTCCGTCGTGGGTCAAAGCGGAGATGATGGCGCGGCCGCGAAATGTCCGTTCCTCGCTCGAAGGCACAGGATGTTCAGACGCTGGATTGCGTAAGGCGGCCTCTTGATGCGACAACTTCGCGGCGAGTGCGGGAAGCTCGCACTGCGCTGCGGGAGTTTCGCGCATGGTCACACCCTCCGATCAGTCCGGTCCTGCCCGCATCTGGTATCAGAGCTTCGTTCACCCGATCGAGCAGGCGCCTTACATTAAGCGGTTGCAGGAGGCTCTCGATCAGCTCGCTGGCGCCGGCGCGCGGTTCGAAGTCCATGGGCTCGATCCGCCCGATCATTCCTTCCACGCACTGACCGAGTTCCGTTGCGCCGCGCAAACGATCCGCAACGCGCTCGAGGCGGAGCGCGCTGGATACGACGCCTTCGTCATCGGCCACTTCCAGGAACCCGGGCTGCTCGAAATCCGCGGCGCCGTGGACATTCCCGTGGTTGGACTGGGCGAGGCCAACCTCCTTGCCGCGTTAAGCATGGCGGGCCGGATTGGTCTCGTCACCATCGATCCGATCTTTGTTGGTTGGCACGAGCGCCAAGTCAGCGCCTATGGTCTCGATCGGCGCGTGGCCGGTGTGCGCGCGATCCATGTGGATCTGCCCGGCTTCATGCGCGCCTTCACCGACGATGCGAGCTACGCCGAGGTTCGCAGCAATTTCATCGCCGAGGTCCGGCCATTGATCGCCGCGGGCGCGGAAGTGATCATCCCGGCGGGAGGCCTGCCGATGCTGCTGTTCGCACGCGAGTGCCCCTTCATCATCGATGACTCGCTAGTCCTCAACGGCATCGCGGTCGTGACCAAGGCCACGGAGATGGCGCTGGCGCTTCACCGGCTCACGGGAACCGTGGTCAGCCGCCGCGGCACTTACGCGAAGGCGCCGCCGGCCTGTATCGACGAGTTCCTGATGTCGCGCTGGTGAGCGTTCGTCTCGGTGTCGTGCGGTCGCAACAGCGAAGCTCGGACGACGTCGTTCCGCGCCATTTGCGGACGTGATAGCGTTCATCGCAAAAGGTCGCCTCGCTACGTCAAGGTGCGCTTGTGCATGTTCCTTCCCCTTGGGCAACCTCCTGCGCATCTGACGCAGGGGACCATAAGCTCGGGCGGTCGAGCGCGACCGGCGGTGCCCGGTGAGCGTTGCGCTTGATCCGTTTCCGCCCCGCATCCGCTTGCGCATCGGCGTCAGCGGGCACCGCGTGCCGCCGAAACTCCCCCTCGAAGCCGAGGCGCCGGTGCGCGCCCTGCTCGATCGTATACTCGCGACCATCGTCGATACGGCGCGCGAGAGCGAAAGCCGCTATGCCGCGCTGGCACGCTCCCCCGCGTCGGAGCCGGCAAGCGCGGCGGGCCTCGCCGACACGTTCGTGATCGTCTCCTCTTTGGCGGAAGGATCGGACCGCCTCCTCGCCGAGGCCGGACTTGCGGCCGGCTTCGGCTTGGAAGCGGTTCTGCCGCTCACGCGCGGCGAATACGCGCGCGATTTCGATACGCCAGGCTCGCGCGCGGCGTTCGAACGGCTGCTGGCGCGCTCCGCCGCCGTCTTCGACCTCAACGGTCCCGCTGACGAACGCCCGCGCGCCTACGAGGCGGCCGGTTTCGTCATGTTGGCGAATGTCGATCTCCTGATTGCCATCTGGGACGGCAACGAAGCCGGCGGCGTCGGCGGCACGGCGCAGATCGTCGGTCGCGCAATCGCCGACGGCATTCCGGTTATCTGGATCGATCCGGCGCATCCGAGCGCGCTGCAGCTGTCGCTGCCGCGGGCCGGCGATCTGCCGCCGGCCAACGTCAATGCCCAGCCGCGGGACAGTTTTCAACCCGCCGACCAGACGGCGATCGCGCGCGCGATCACCGATACTCTCTCGTTGCCGGGCGAGACCGCGACCGGCCTATCGCTGCAACAGTATTTGATCGAAAAGGAGCGGCGCTGGAATTTTTGCCCGTGGTATCCGCTGCTGGTGTGGCTGTTTGCCGGGCGTGGCTTGCGGCGCAGCGACTTCCGCCTTCCGGCGGCACTCGCCGACACAAAGACGCAATGGGCAAGCTATCTCGGCATTCTGCCCAATGACCGCTCGCAACGCCCGGCGATCGAGAACATCCTGCTGCCGGCGGTGAGCGCCGCCGATCATCTCGCCGTCTACTACTCGCTCGTCTACCGCAGCACCTATGTTTTCAACTATCTCTTTGCCGCCGTCGCGGTTGCCTTGGCGCTGGTCGGAATTTTCGTGCACGACGCCACGGCCAAGAGCTATCTCGTCCTCACTGAACTGGTGATCATCGTTGCCATTCTCATCACCTGGCTGCACGGCCAGGGGCGACAAAGGCATCAGCGCTGGCTCGAATACCGGCGCCTGGCGGAGTGCCTGCGGCACATCCGCATCCTGGCGCCGCTCGGCCGCGAAGGACCGATCGGCCGCCCGCGGCGCGATCTGCACGCAGAGGAGCAGGACTGGGTCGGCTGGTACGCGTGGTCGCTGCGACGCCTCATTCCGCTGCCTGACTCCGTTGTCGATCCCGCCTATCTCGCCGCGGTGCGCGAGGCGGCGCTGTCGGCGGAGATCGCCGGGCAGCTCGACTATCACACCCACAATGCCGAGCGGACCGAAAAGCTCGACAGCAGAATCCATCACGCCGGGCAGATCGTTTTCGCCACGACCGCGGCCGCCTGCGTGGCGTTCCTGTGCCTCGTTTGGTTCGTCGGCGTTCCCAAGGAGCAGGAAGAGCGCGAGCTTATTCTCGGCGTCTTCACCTTTCTCACCGCGCTGTTCCCGACGCTTGGCGCCGCGCTCGGGGCGATTCACGTCCAGGGTGACTTCAAGACCGTGGCCGAGCAATCGGCACGCACCGCGAAACGGCTGGCGGCGGTCGGCAGGGTCCTGGCCGACGAGCCGTTGAGCTTCGCGCGCCTCGCCGACCGCATCGAGAAGGTATCGGACATCCTGATGGCCGAACTGCTGGAGTGGCAGACCATATTCCGCACCCGGCCGCTGTCGCTTCCGGCGTGATCTGTAAGAGAGCCGGCTCGGCCAATAATCGGCTGCTCCCCCGTTTTATGGAATTGACTGACCCGGTTTGCCATGCGCAAACTATGGCAAAATAAGAACCGTGTGAGTGGGTTGGGGGTCGTCTATGTGGTTTCGTGTGTTGCTTGCCGGCACGTTCGCCGGCCTGCTTAGCGCGTGCGCGGTCATCGATCCCGTCGATACGCGGTACGACACCGTCGGCCGGAGTCTGGCGCGCGCGCGCGACGAAGCCATCTTCCTCAATTTGGTGCGCGCCAGCCACGATTATCCGCTCAGCTTCACCACCGTTTCCAACGTGACGCCTTCGCTGACGAATACGTCGAGCTTTGGCTTGCCGGCGTTTCTGCTCGGCCCACTCGCACAATTCTCGACCACGGCGCAAGCCGTCCAATCACTCCCCAGCTCGTCGCCCGGGCGCGACGTCGTTTTCGGCAACACCACTGCCTCGAACGCGACCGCCGTCAGCACGAACTTCAGCGTGTCGACGCAGGAAACCAGCGCCTTCTACGAGGGCTTTCTAAAACCGATTGATCTGACGACTTTGGATTACTTCATCCGCCAGGGCTATCCGCGCGAGATGCTGTTCTGGCTGTTCACCGATTATTTCGAGGTGAAGACGAACGGTCAGATTTTGGGTTTCCACTACACTCCGCCCGACGACTATGGCTGTCCGCCCCAGGATCGTGGGCATCGATGCTTTATCGACTGGGTCCGACTCGCCACGCTCTCGGGCCTGACCGTCGAGCAAAAGACCTTGCAGAAGTCGAGTTCCGGCGGGCAAAAGGGCGGGTCAGACGCCGCGGGCGGAGCCAGCAAGCCCTCGACGACCGCGTTCTCGCGATTCTGCTTTAGTGCAGTCCTCGCCCAGCAAGCTCGCGATGCCATGCCGCCGGCGCTCGTGGAGGCTACTTTCGCCAAATTGGGCTCGGAGTCGCTGATCAGTCCTGGGCAAAGATGCGGATCGCCGACCTGGAATCCGCTGTCGACCCTGAACCAGCCGCAGCCCGATGTGTTCATCTTTCAGGTTGGCTCGATCACCTTCAAGATCGTTCCGCGTTCCGCCTATGGCGTTTTTGAGTTTCTCGGAAACTTGATGAAGATGCAGAGAAGGATTGCCGAGGCGGACCCGAGCCTGCCGGAGCTCGCCCCGCAATTGATCCCGCCGGACCGGGAAGACGTCAAAGAGCTCCCGCCCGCGCTCAAGAGCGTGCACGACGACTCGAATCTGGTGACGGTCATCCGCAATGGCGGCGCGGGCGGAAATGGCGGAGGTAGCGGACCGCCGGGTTGCTTCTCGCATACCTGGTTCTACGATGGCGACTATTGCGTGCCGCAGTACGCGGCGACGACCAAGCGCATCTTCGGCCTCCTGGCACAGCTGATCGCGATCCAGACAGCGGCCGGCGATCTTTCGATTACGCCGATCGTGCGGATCATTCAGTAGGCTAGTCCCGGCTCGCCAGATAACCGATCCGTTTTTGAGTTGCGCCGCCGCTGCACGCGCTTCGTTTCGTAGTTGCTTAGGCAAGCGGTTGGTCCCAGGCTTGGCTGACGATGCCTGGCTCCGGCGTGGAGCGAAGCGGCCGGAGCGCGACCATGATCAAGAACGGCGCGGAATACATCGCAACATTGCGCGACGGACGCGCGGTCTATCTCGACGGCGGCAAGATCGAGGACGTCACCGCGCATCCGGCCTACGCCCGTGCCGTCCGGTCGGTGGCGCGGCTCTACGATTTCCAGGCCGCGCCCGGCAATTCCGACCTGATGACCTATGATTGCGGCGGCGGCGCCCGCGCGAACCGGATCTGGGAGCTGCCGCAATCCTACGAGGCCCTGGTCAAGCGCCGCCGCGGACTCGAAGCGTGGACGCGGCTGCATTGCGGGTTCTTCGGCCGCGCGCCCGATCACGTCGCCTCGTGCATCTCCGGGATGTATATGGGGCGCGACGTGTTTGCGGCCTACGATCGCGACCGCGCGCAGGCGCTGGCGGACTATTATCGCTACGCACGCGACAACAATCTCTATCTCACCTATGTGATCATCAACCCGCAGGCCGATCGCTCCAAATCCGCGGCACAGCAGAAGAGCGAATACCTCACCGCCGGCGTGGTCGACCGCGACGCGAGCGGCCTCACCGTGCGCGGCGCCAAGATGCTCGCCACCGGCGGCATCATGGCCAACGAGGTGTTCGTTACCTGCATCCAGCCGCTCGCGCCCGGCGACGAGAAATACGCGCTGTCATTCGCGATTCCGATGAACGCGAAAGGGCTGAAGATCCTCTCGCGCAAATCCTACGAGGCGGCCGCGCCGTCGGTGTTCGACAATCCGTTGGCCAGCCGCTTCGACGAGAACGACGCGGTGCTCTATTTCGAGGACGTCAAGGTGCCGTGGGAGCGCCTGTTCGTCGTCGAGAACGTCGAGATGTGCCAGAAGCAGTTCCATGCGACGCCGGCACACATCTATCAGAACTACCAGGCGATGATCCGGCTGACGGTGAAGCTGCGGTTTCTCATCGGCCTGGCGCGGCGTATCGCCGAGATCAACGGCATTCTCGGTTTTCCGCAAGTCCGCGAGAGCCTAGGCCAGCTCGCGGCCGAGGCCGGCATGGTCGATGCGCTCGTCGCCGCCATGGAGGCCAAGGGCTGGCGCCAGGGAGATTATTTCGTGCCCGACCGGCACACGCTCTACACCGCGCAGGTGCTGACGCAGCAGCTTTATCCGCGTTTCGTCGCCTCAATCCGCGAGCTCGCCGGCGGCGCGCTGATCACGCTGCCGTCCTCGGTGAAGGATTTTTCCGACCCGGAGATCGCCGCGCTGATCGAGTTGACGCAGCAATCGCCGGCGGCGAGCGCTCGGGAGAAGGTGAAATTCTACAAGCTCGCCTGGGACGCACTCGGTTCCGAATATGCGTCCCGGCACCTGCAATACGAAATGTTCTACGCCGGCGCGACCTTCGTCACTCGCGGCCATTCGTTCCGCACCTATGATTGGAGCAGCGCCACCGGGCTCGTGGACGAGATGCTTGCCGGGTACGACACCGGCGGCGAAATCAAGCGCAGCGACGACGATCAATCGTAATAGTGCATCTCGAGCAGCAGGCAGCCGGTCTCCGACTTGAATGGCCCGTGATGGACGCCCGGCGGGCGGACGGCGTAGGTGTAGTCGCGGAATTGCTCGCCGCCCTTGCCGGCGGCGTCGTTGCCGACGATGAGATCGCCGGAAAGCAGGAACACCTCCTCCCAATACTCGTGCACGAACGGCGCGGTCGAGAACGTGCCCGGCGCGATGCGCAAGAGCCGCGTGCGGTTGCCGCGCTTGTTCTTCTCGTCGAGCGAACCGGCAATGATCTTCTCTTTGAATCCCGCAGGATAGCCCGGCGGCGTTTGCCAGCCGTCGCGCATGTCGAGGGTGTGAAACTCCTGATGGCCTTTGTCGAACGGCATGGCTCTCTCCGGCGCCGGCGGCTCACTCGCGCTTTTAGGACAGAACCGGAGCAAATCAAATCCGCCACGGTTCCCCTTGGCTTGCGAGGCTGCCAGGAACCGGCTTTTAATTTATGGTCTCACGGCCCTGCCGGGCGAGCGGGCAACATAAAAGAAATCGGAAAGCAGCATGCTTCGCTTCGTTCGTATCGTGAAATTCGGCGCGGCCGTCATGGCCGCTGTGCTGCTGGCGGGACTGTCAACGCAGTCGCAAGCGCAAACCGGGACCGTTCATCTGCGGATCATCAAGGCCGGTTTCATCATCGGCGCCGGCGGCGGCAGCGGCTCCCTGACCTATAACGGCCACCGCTATCGGCTCAGCGTCGGCGGCGTCAGCGTCGGCACCATCGGGATTGCGGAAGCAAGGCTTGCGGGCACCGCCTACAATTTTGCACAGCCCCGAGGACATTGCCGGCGTCTATGAAGCGGCCGCCGCAGGTGTCGCGATCGTCGGCGGCCCGAAGGTGGCGCGGCTGCAGAACGCGAGGGGCGTGGTTCTTGAACTGCGCGGCGTGCAACTCGGCCTGGAAGCAAACCTCAGTCTGGGCGGGATGACGATCGCGTTGCGATAGGCGGCGCGCTTTCCCTTCCCCCTTGCAGGAGGGGCTGACGATCACGCCGCAGGGCGCTTGTGCGCGCCGTGGAATGCGGGCGCGACCTCGCGCATGAAGCGGTCCATCTCCTCCTTCACCTGCGCGTGCGGCTTCATGCCGACATTGAAGTAGAGGATGACCTCGGCAACGCCGGCGGCCTCGACCCTCTTGAGCACCTCGATGATCTGCGCCGGCGTTCCGAGCAGCACCGAGTTTTCGGTGAGGTCCTCGGGCTTCACTTCCTGCAGCCGCTCGACCATGCCGACGAAATAGCGGTAGCTCGGCGGCGCGGTCTTCGGATCGCCGGGAAACGCCGGGATCACGCATTCGCGGTAGTAGCGGATCTGCCGGGCGCGGGCGGCGTCTTCCTGCGCCTTGTCGTCGGCGAAATGGATAAAATAGCTGCACATCAGCCGGCCCGCCGGGTAGCCGAATTTGCCGCAGCACTGGCGGTAGAGACCGGCGACCTCGCTCAGCCCGCCGAAGCTCAGCGCCGCCGCAAACGGCGCGACGATCAGGCCGCAGCCAAGACGCGCGGCGAGCTCGATCGAGGGCTTCGAGAACGAGCCGACATAGGTCGGGATCGGCCGCTGCACCGGCTTCGGCGTGATGCGCACATCGTCGAAAGAATAATGCTTGCCGCGATGCGAGATACGCCCGTCGGCCTGCCAGAGCTTGCGCACCAGCTCGAGCCCCTCCTCGAAGATGCTCTGATTGTCGTCGAACGAGACGCGGAACGGCTCATATTCGCGGCGGTCATAGCCGCGGCCGCAGGCGAAATCGACGCGGCCGTTGCTCAGAAGATCGAGCGTCGCCCATTGCTCAGCGACGCGGATCGGATGATGCAGCGGCAGTACGGTGACCGCGGGCGCAAGGCGCACCCGCTTGGTTTTCGCCGCCACATGGCCGAGGACGAGCTCCGGGCAAGAAAGAACGCCGAGCGAATTGAAATGATGCTCGCCGATCCAGACCGAATGCATGCCGAGCTCCTCGGCGTGCAGCGCTTCGGCGGTAATGTCGGCGACGAACTGGTTGGGCGTACGGGGATTGTTCTCGTAGTGATTGTCGCTGAGCGTAAAGTAACCGAACTCCACGTGCTCCTCCTCGCGCCGGATCAGCGCAAATCTCGGTGTCGCGCTTTAGTGCCAGATTTCCCCGGCGGCATCGGCCACGAGCTTGAGCTTCGCCCGCTCATCGGCCTCGGTGAGCGGATTGCCGGCGACGGTCGAGGCAAACCCGCATTGCGGAGAAAGCGCGAGCCGGTCGAGATCGACATACCGCGCGGCTGCGTGCGTGCGCCGCTTGAGATCCTCAATGCGCTCCATTGCCGGCGTCTTGCTGCTGACGAGGCCGAGCACCACGCCCTTGTCCTTGACGAAGCGCAGCGGCGCAAAATCGCCGGCGCGCACGCTGTCGTATTCGAGGAGGAAATGGTTGACGCGCGCCGCGGTGAAGAAACGCTCGGCCACGGATTCATAGCCGCCGGCGCCGAGATAGTGTCCCTTGAAGTTGCCGCGGCACATGTGCACGCCGAAGATCGTTTCGCCGGGCGCGCCGGCGATGGCTTCGTTCAGGCTCTCGATATAAAGACCGACCAGCCGGTCCGGCTTCTGCCCGGAATCTTCCACCTTCTTGCGGATCGCCGGATCGCAAAGCAGCGCCAGCGCCACTTCGTCGAGCTGGATGTAGCGGCAGCCGGCGCTGGCGAGCGCGGCGATCTCCTCGCGATAGATGCGGATGAGGTCAGCGAAGAAACTCTCGGCGTCGCGGTAAGCGGCAGCGTCGGCAAAGTCGGTGCAGCGGTAAAAATGCATCGTCGAGGGGGCCGGCAGCGTGATTTTCGGCGTCGCTTGCGTCGCGTCGCGCAGGAAGATGAATTCGTCGAGCGCCAGCGGCTGGCGCCGGGAGAGCTTCCCGGCCGCGTAGGCGCCGGTGAATTCGACCTCGTGACCGTGATCATCGCGAAACTTGAATACAGCCGGCTTGGTGGTGAAACCGTCGATGCGCTCGACGAAGCGTCCCCAATAAGACCCACGGCGAAACTCGCCGTCGGTGACGACGCCAAAGCCCGCCGCTTCCTGCAGCGCCACCGCGTCGAGGATCGCGTGGTCCTGGATCTGCGCGAAATGCCGATCGTCGATGCGTTTGCCCTGATGGTCCTTGAACGCCTGGCGCAATTCGGCCGGACGCAGCAGGCTGCCGATGTGGTCGGCGCGAAACGGCGGACGGCCACCCGGGCGCGCGAGCATTGATCTACTCCCCGGCAATTTCGCTGTCACGTTGATGCTTTTCCACTCCGGGCGCGCCGAAGTCCGGATCCGATGGTTCCCTTGCCGCCATTGTCGGATATTTTGCCGGCGACAGGCAATCGCGGCTACGCTCGCGAGCACCGCCGCACCCGAACCGGAAGAAGGCGCATGATCCGCCACGTTAGTCGGCGCGACGTCTTGGGAACGACCGCGAAGCTCGCCGTGGCCGCTTCCTTCGCTATGGACTACGCGGCGGCGGCCCACGCCGAAGCGGTAAAGCCGGGGAATGCAAGAACGCCTTCCCAGCTCGACGCCACGCTGCGTGCCGCAACGCGCAGCGGCGACCTACCGGGCGTGGTGGCGCTGGCGGCGACCGACAAGGGCATCGCCTACGAGGGCGTTTTCGGCAGCCGGCGGCTCGGCACGGGACTCGGCGCCGGGCCGGGGATGACACGCGACACGGTTTTTCGCATCGCCTCGATGGTCAAGGCGATCACGTCAGTCGCCGCGCTGCAGCTGGTGGAGCATGAGAAGCTTTCCCTCGACGCGCCCGCGCCCGCTGTCGACCCGGCGCTTGACGCGCCCATGGTGCTGGACGGGTTCGATGCCGCCGGCAAGCCGCAGCTGCGGCCGCCGAAGCGGCCGATCACGCTGCGCCATCTGTTGACGCACACTTGCGGCTTCACCTATCGGCTCTGGGACGCCAAGGCGGTCGCGTATTACAAGGCGGTCGCCCGGCTGCCGGCCGCCGCGAAGACCGCGGCGCCGCGCACCCCGCTGATGTTCGATCCTGGCGAGCGTTGGCAATATGGCGCCGGACTCAATTGGGTCGGCCGCATCGTGGAGACGATCAGCGGCGAGCCGCTCGATATTTATTTTCGCAGGCACATTCTCGACCCGCTCGGAATGAAGGACACGGCGTTCGTCGCCTCGCCGCAGCAACGCGCCCGCGAGGCGAGCGTGCATCGGCGCGAGCCGGACGGCTTGCTCAAGCCGCTGCCGATGGAGAAGCAGATCGCGCGGCAAATCTTCTCCGGCGGCGGCGGCATCTATTCGACCGCGCCGGACTATCTGAGCTTCCTGCGCATGCTGATGCTCGGCGGCGCACTCGAGGGCGTGCGTATCCTGCGTCCGGAGACCGTGGCGCTCATGGGTCAGAACCAGATCGGCGAGCTCGAAATGGGCGTGCTGCGCACGACCAACCCGGCGCTCTCCAACAATGTCGATTTCTTTCCCGGCACCGGCCGCAAATGGGGCTTCGGCCACATGATCACCATGCAGGCCGGTCCGGACGGCCGCGGCGCCGGGAGCCTGACCTGGGGCGGCTTGTTCAACACCTATTATTGGATCGATCCGGCAAAGCAGGTCGCGGCCGTGTTCATGACCCAGGTCCTGCCCTTTGCCGACGACCGCGCATTGCGCGTCTACCACCAATTCGAACGCGGTATCTACTCCGCGGTGAAATCAAGTTGATCCTCCACCCTCTATGGGAGCCGTCCTTGAAACAATTCGATCTGAGCGGCCGCGTGGCGATCGTCACCGGCGGCAATGGCGGGCTCGGCTTGGGCATGGCGAGGGGGCTGGCGCGCGCCGGGGCGGCCATCGCCGTCGCCGCGCGCGACGCGAGCAAAGGGCATAAGGCGGTCGAGGAGCTGAGCGCGTCCGGCCTGCGCTGCCGATTTTATCCGCTGCAAGTGTCCGCGAAATCGTCCTGCGCGTCGATGGTTGAACGCGTGATCGGCGATTTCGGCCGCTGCGACATTCTCATCAACAACGCCGGGATCAACATACGCAAGCGCCCGGAAGAGATTTCCGCAGACGAGTGGCGTGAAGTCCTCGATGTCAATCTCGGCGGTGCGCTGTTCTGCGCGCAGGCAGTTTATCCGCATATGAAGGCGGCCGGACGCGGCAAGATAGTCAACATCGGCTCGATGTATTCGATCTTCGGCGCGCCTTACGTGCCCGCCTACGCCGCCAGCAAAGGCGCTCTCGTTCAGCTCACGCGTTCGCTCGCCTGCGCCTGGGCCGCCGACAACATCCAGGTGAATGCGATCCTGCCCGGTTGGCTCGACACCGATCTGACGCGAAGGGCTCGCGAGCAGATCGACGGGCTGCACGAGACGGTGCTGGCGCGCACGCCGGCCGGCCGATGGGGAGAGCCCGACGATCTCGCCGGCGCGGCGGTGTTCTTCTCCAGCGCGGCCTCGGATTTCGTCACCGGCGCCTCGCTCGCCGTCGACGGCGGATATTCGGCCCGCGGCTGACCGGCCGATGCGCGCGCGATTGCCCATCACCCGACGCGACTTTCTCGACGGCGTCGCCCTTGCCGTCAGCGCCGCCGCCGCGGACCGGTTGCTGCCGCAATTCATGGCGCCGGCATTTGCCGCTGGCCGCGCGCCGCAGGACGAGCCCGGATACTATCCGCCGGCGCTCACCGGGTTGCGCGGCAACCACGTGGGCAGCTTCGAGGCGGCGCATCGGCTGCGCGACCGCGAGTTTTGGTCGCAAGCGGGCAAGATCACCGACAGCGGCGAAGCCTACGACCTCGCGGTCGTCGGCGGCGGGATCAGCGGATTGGCGGCGGCGCATTTCTACCGCGCCGCACGGGAAAGCGCCCGCATCCTCATTCTCGACAATCATGACGATTTCGGCGGCCACGCCAAACGCAATGAATTTGCGCTCGGCGGCCGCCTGGCGCTGATGAATGGCGGCACGTTCCTCATCGACAGTCCGCGGCCCTACAGCGCCGTGGCGGATGGCCTGTTGCGAACGCTCGGTGTCGATCCGGTCGCGCTGGCCCGCAAATGCACGGACCGGAACTTTTATCCGTCGCTCGGCCTCGGGCGCGGTGTGTTTTTCGACAAGGAGACTTTCGGCGCCGACCGGCTCGTCGTTGTCGACGCCGGCCGATCATGGACGCAACGCCTCGCCGGCTCGCCTTTGTCGCCGGCCGCGCAACGCGACATTGCCAAAATCGAAGAGGCGCAAATCGACTACCTGCCCGGCCTCTCCTCCGACGAGAAAAAATCGCAGCTGTCGCGCATGAGCTATCGCGACTTTCTGGTGAAGGTGGTGAAAGCCGATCCGGGCGTTGTTCCCTTCTACCAGGCGAGGACGCACGGCGAATGGGGCGTCGGCATCGATGCCGTTTCGGCGCTGGACGTGTGGGCGTTCGGCTTTCCCGGCTTTCAGGGCCTCGGCCTCAAGCCCGGCTCGGCGCCGCACATGGGATACACCGCCGCGGGCTACGCCGATGGCGGCTCCTACACCTTCCATTTTCCCGACGGCAACGCCTCGATCGCCCGGCTCCTGGTGCGCCATCTCATTCCGGGAAGCCTGCCGGGCGATGACGCCGAGGACGCCGTTGCCGCACGCATGGACTATGCACGCCTCGATCATCCGCAATCGCCGGTGCGTATCCGGCTGAGCAGCACGGTCATGCGCGCCGGCAACATCGGCGATCCCGCGCGGGCAACCGAGGTCGAGGTCGTCTACCTGCGCGACGGAGAGCTGTACGCGGTGCGGGCGCGCTCCTGCGTCCTCGCCTGCTACAACATGATGATTCCGTATCTGTGCCCGCAATTGCCCGACCGCCAAAAGGAAGCGCTGAAATACCCGGTCAAGGTGCCGCTCATCTATGCGAGCGTGGCGTTGCGGAATTGGACCGCATTCCAGAAACTGCGTGTCGCGCAGGTCCATGCGCCCGGCTCGTATTTCTCCTCGCTGTCGCTCAATCAGGTGGTCGATATCGGAACCTACCGAAGCGTCCGCTCGCCGGACGAGCCGATGCTGGTGCACATGGTGCGAACGCCGGTGCAACCGGGCCTGCCGGAGCGCGATCAGCACCGCGCCGGACATTCTGAGATTCTCAACACCAGCTTCGCGACTTATGAACGCGAGATTCGCGGGCAACTCGCGCGCATCCTCGGTCCCGGCGGGTTCGATCAGGGACGCGACATCACCGCGATCACCGTCAACCGCTGGCCGCACGGTTACGCCTACGAGTATAACCCGCTGTTCGATCCGGACTGGCCCGAGGGAGCCGCGCCGCACGAGATCGGCCGGGCGCGCTTCGGCCGCATCGCCATCGCCAACTCGGACGCCGGCGCCGCGGCCTATACCGATTCGGCGATCGATCAGGCGCATCGCGCCGTGGATGAACTGTTGCGGACCTGAAGGTGCGTGGAGGACAGCAATGCTGACATACGAGATCGGCGACGTTCGCGTCACCCGGCTGCAGGAACTGGCGGTGACGACCGGCCGTCCGTCGGCGCTGCCACAGTTCACCCGCGATCAAGCCAAGCGCGAAGGCGAATGGATCTTGCCGTTCGTCGACGAGGCCGGCCGGCTTCTGCTCAGCATCCACGCCTGGCTCGTGGAATCGGAAGGCCGCAAGATCCTGGTCGATACCTGCGTCGGCAATCACAAGCCGCGCTCGCGCTTCAAGGAGTTCGACAATCTCGATCTTCCCTTTCTCGCCGAGATCACCAAGGCCGGCGCTGCGCCGGAGACGATCGATGTCGTGCTCTGCACGCATCTGCACGTCGATCATGTCGGCTGGAACACTACGCTGGTCGACCGGCGCTGGGTGCCGACCTTTCCCAAATCGCGCTATCTGATGTGCGCGCGGGAATGGGACCACTGGTCGCATTTCGATGGGCCAAGCGACATGGCGGTGCAGATCGAGGATTCGGTGCGGCCGGTGGTCGAGGCCGGGCTTGCCGAGCTCGTCGAGCCGACCCACCGGCTGACGTCGGAAGTCTGGCTCGAGCCGACGCCCGGCCACACGCCCGGTCACGCCAGTGTGCGCATTTCCTCGCGCGGCGAGGAGGCCGTGATCACCGGCGACGTGATGCACCATCCGATCCAGATCGCGCATCCGGATTGGGTCTGCGCGTTCGATACCGACGCAGCCATGGGCTCACAGACGCGGCGGCAATTCGTCGAGCGCTATTGCGACCGGCCGGTTCGCGTTCTCGGCACGCATTTCGGCGGACCGTCCGCGGGTCACATCGTGCGCCGGAACGGGTCGTTCCAATTGTCGGCTTAACGCGAAAACGCGCGCGCTAAATCCGGCAGTTGATCTCGCTGCGAGAATCTCCGGTCCTTGCCGCTACCAGGCCATCTCCAGGATCTCCAGGACGGCGTCCGGCCCGGCGATCTTGCGCGGGTTGGTCGCGGCCCACGGATCGTGCATCGTGAGCTCCGCGAGCTTGCGCAATTGCTCGCGCGGCACCTTCACGTCGCGCAGCGTGCGCGGCAGACCGAGATCGGCGATCAGCCGCGCGACGATTTCGGCCGCGTCCGCCTGCGGCTCGCCGAGCGCCGCGCTTACGAGCTTCTGCCGGTCGGCATTCACGCTTTTGTTCCAGCGCAGCACGTGCGGAAGCATGATACAGGAGGTGACGCCATGCGGGACGCCGGCCGAGCCGCCAAGGATGTGGCCGATGGCGTGACTGGCGCCTTTCTGCACGCCACCCTGCGTGCCGATCAACGACAGCCAGGCTCCGATCATGCTGTCGAGACGCGCGTCGAGGTCGGCGGCATCCTTCTTGGTCCGGCGCAAGCCGGGGCCGAGCAGTTTCAGGGCATGCAGTGAGGCGGCATCGGCGAGCGGCTGGCTGTTGATCGAGCACAAATCCTCGACCGCATGATCGACCGCCCTGATGCCGGTCGAGAGCCACAGCTCCGCCGGCGTATGCACCGTGACCCGCGGATCGAGAATGACCGCGCGCGGCGCCAAATCGGGATGCGTGTATCCTTCCTTCACGTTACGGGTGAGATCGCTCACGCCGGCGAGCGCGGTGAATTCGGCGCCGGAGAGCGTCGTCGGCACGGCGACGACGCGGATCGCGAGCGGCCGGGTCGTAGTGCTCGCGCCGCGTTTTCCCCGGAACGCGTCGAAGCCGGGCGCGGAGAAGACTTCGTGCTCGAGGCACAATTGCGTGACCTTGGCCGCGTCGATGACCGAGCCGCCGCCGATGGCGACGAGAAGATCGGCGCCGGCGTCACGCGCTGCCGCCGCCGCCTGCGCCACGTCGTCACGCGGCGAGTGCGCCCGGATACCGTGGAAGATGCCGGCGAAGCGCTCGCCGAGCGCGCCACGCAGGCCCGCTTCGAGCGGCATCGCCGCGCGCAGCGAGCCGCTGACAATGGCGAAAACCTTGTGCGCGTCGATGCGGTCGACTTCCGTCCGCAGCGCCTCCTCCCACGGCGTACCGAACAGCACGCCGTCGGCCCGCGGATAGCGATAGACACCGGTCAGCATTTGAAACTCCCTCCACGCTTCGCCGCGTTATCGAGGCCCGGCCCGCGCCAATTGACCGACGCGGACGAAGATCGGCACTGCCGCGATCTGCGTGACGACGCAAAACGCGATTACCGCCGGCAGCGAGACATCATAGAGAACGCCGATGGCCGCACTGCCGAGAAACCAGAAAATTCCGTAACCGGCGGTGAACGTCCCGAATGCGGAGGCGCGGCGCTGGGTCGCCACCATCGGCGCCACGGCCGCGGGAATGATCGATTCGTGGACACCCATTCCCAGCCCCCAGATGGCGGCGCCGAGGAGCGCCGCCCAGAAGCCGCCGAGGAAAACCAGCGGGGCAAATAGCGCCGAGACGAGCGTCAACGCCACCAGGACCGTAAAACCGTAGCGGTCGAACAGGCGTCCGAACGCGAGCGAACCGGCCCCGCTGACCGCCATGGCGACCGCATAAAAAATCGCGATCCACGTGCCCGGCACCGAGTTCGCCCGCGCGAAGTGGTAGGCGATCAGCGGATAATCGGCAAAGCCCGCGGCGACCAGGACCGCGCCGCAGAGATACAGCCAGTAGACACGCGGCAGGCCGGTCGGCGGCGCCGGCTGCGGCGAGCGGTCGAGGTCCTGCGGCTTTGGATAGAGGAGCCGCGCCAGCGCCACGAGCCCCAGATTGATCACGGCCGGCACCAGCAGAACCGCGAAGGCCTCGCGATAGCTGCCGGCATGAGCGAGAACGGCGGCGACCGCCAGCGGGCCGCACATGGCGCCGAGCTGGTCGAGCGCTTCATGCAACCCGAAAGCCCAGCCATAACCGCCGGCCTGCTTGCCCGCGTGCGCCAGCATCACGTCGCGCGGCGGGTTGCGGATCGCTTTGCCGACGCGTTCGAGGACGATCAGCACCGCGGCCGCGGGCCAGCTTGCGGTCAGCGCCAGCGCCGGGACCGACGCCATCTGCACGACGTAGCCGAAGATGGTGATCGGCCAGTAGCGGCCGGAGGCATCGGCCCAGCGCCCGGAAAAGATGCGCAGGCCGTAGCCGAGCAATTCGCCGAACCCGGTGACGATGCCGACCACCGCGCCGCTTGCCTGCAGCGTCGCCAGATAGGGGCCGACGGCGCTGCGCGAGCCTTCGTAAGTGAAGTCCGCGAAGAAGCTCAGGATGCCGATCAGGATGACGAATCGAAGCGCGCTCCGGCCGGCCTGACGCTCCTCGATCGCGGCCATCGAATCACCCATCGCGTCTTTCGCCTCCGCATCGGGGGTCGGCCAGCGACAATTGTGCGCAACGGACAATAGGCGCAGCAACGCTCCGCCGGCCATGCTATAATACCGTCACCAAACGGGACGCGTGGAGGTGCGGGAAATGCATGGGCGGTGGATCGGCACGGCCTTGATTGCCGGCTTGGCGATAGGTGCCGCCGGCACACTTTCGGCGCAGCAGCAATCGAACCAGGCGCAGCCTTCGATCATGAAGGAGGAGGACGACAATACGGCGCCGGTCATCGTCACCCCGCAGCAACCGGCAAAGCCGCCGCGCAAGAATACCAAGAATGCCAAGACCGCCACGCCCACGATCCAGGCGGACCCCAATCTCGATGCCAACGATCAGCTTGCCCCCTCGCAGGTGCAGCAGCAGGCGATGCCCGGGGCGGTGGCGGAACCGACCACCCCGGGCCGCAAGCCGCCGGCAACGCATGACGCGGCCGCGGCGCCGCCCGGATCGGCGCCGGCGGTAAAAGGGGCCGGGCGCGAAGCCCATGCCGTCTCCTGCAGTGGCGTGTTTGGCAAGAGCTCGAGCCACCTCAAGCTGGCGATGGTCTTCGAGACCAGGAACGTCGAGTTCGATCAGGTCGATGCCGGGGCCGGCAATACGACAATGGCGAGCGTGCTCTTCGCCAAAGATCCGAAACGCCGGCTGGAAGTGTGGTGGAACAAGCCGGATAGCCGCAGCGACATCCATCTCATCGTGATCAACGGGCAATCGACCTGGACCGCGCCCGGCAATCTCCGCCTCGGCCTCACGCTGGCCGAGGTGGAAAAACTCAACCACAAGCCGTTCAAGCTCCTCGGCTTCAACAAGGACAATATCGCCGTCGGGAGCGACTGGAATGGCGGCGCGATGGCGACACTTCCCGGCGGGTGCAAGCTCGGCGTCAGCTTCCGCGCCGATGCAAAAGCTACGGCGGACGCGCTCAGCGCCTTTCCAGCCGACAAGGAATTCTCTTCCGACGATGCCGCGATACGCGCGGTCAACCCGAAGATCAGCGAAATTCTGGTCGGGTACTAACGCTTCCCGCGCCATCTTCATTCCGGCCGCGACCGCGACAAGCAACGAACGGCAGGACCGGGCGCATGGAATTGAGCGACGACAAGATCCGCGCGATCTTGAGTGATCCGACGAAGCAGCCGCCGAGCGCGCGGCACCTCGGCTTTGAGCTCATCGACTTTTCGGTCGAGAACGGATGGGCCGAAGTCGCGTTCACGCCGCGCGCGGAGTTTGTCAATCCGGCCGGGGCCATTCAGGGCGGCTTCGTCTGCGCCATGCTCGACGATGCGATGGCGGTCGCGGCGAGCATCTCCAAGCGGCTCGCGGTGATCGTCCCGACCTTGCAGATGACCGTGACCTATCTGCGCCCGACGCCGGTCGAGCGGGTCGTCGCCCGCGGCGAGGTCTTGCGTTTCAGCTCGTCGAGCCTGGCGATGCAGGGAACATTGCGCGATGCCGGCGGCGCCTTGTTGGCGGTCGCCGTAGCGAGCGCCGTGCCGCGGCCGTTTCCGCGATGACGCGATGCGTGCGCAGCGCGCAATCAGCTTCAAATTGAATCGATCGCGCTTCTCGTCTTTTTGTTAGTGGTTCCGTCTTGCAGATGATGCCGCCGAGTGGCTGACCTCGCCCGAGCTCCGATTTGTGCCGCAAGCCGCGCTAAGAATTCGAGCAGGATTTTTGGGTAGGCGCGCTTGCCGCGTGTTACATTTGCGCTTGTCGCCTCTCGGAGGACTGCGTGGAAGCGGAACGCCGGCAGGTCACGGTCCTGTTCGCAGATATGGTCGGCTTCACGACTTTCTCGGAAAAATCCGGAGAGGAAGGAGCCTTTACCCTGATGCGAAGCCTGTCGAAGCTGATGGAAGAAGCCGTGCGCGAGCAAGGCGGCATGGTCCAGAGCTTTACCGGCGACGGCATCATGGCGGTCTTCGGCGCGCCGGTCGCGTTCGAGGACGCGCCGCTGCGGGCGTGTCGCGCGGCGCTGTCGATCTTGCAGCGGCTGCGCAGCGCCGGCGGCGATCTCGAAAGCAAACATGGCCTGCGGCCGCAACTGCGGATCGGCCTCAACACCGGGCCGGCGGTGGTCGGCAACTTGGAGGAGGACGCCGACGCCCGCGTCGCGGTTCTCGGCGACACGGTGAACGTCGCGGCGCGCCTGCAGAAACTGGCCGAGCCCGACTCGGTGTTCATGAGCGACGCCACGTATCGCTCGGCCCAAGGCATGATCGACGCCAGCTTCGCTGGCGAACACAACATTAAAGGTAAAACCGAGCTGCAGAAGGTCTATCGGCTCGACGGCATTCGTCATGGCACCGCGCGGTTCGAAGCGGCCTTGAGCCGGGGATTAAGCGCTTTCGTCGGACGCGAACGCGAGTTGGAGGTTTTGGAGCACGGGCTCGCCGAGGCCCGCTCTCGGCTCCGTGTCGTCGATCTCGCCGCCGATCCCGGCATCGGGAAGTCGCGCCTGCTCCACGAATTCCGCCGACGCATCGGCGCCGACGGCGCCTTCGTCCTGTCGGGAAGCTGCTCGCCCGACGCCGAACACACACCCTTCCTCCCGTTCATCGAGCTGGTGCGCGGCTCGTTTCGGGTAAGCGCCGGCGAAGCGGAAGACGACGTGGCGCGAAAACTGGAGATGGGGCTGAGTGCGCTCGGGCTCAACTCGGCGCGCAACATCGGCCTGCTGCTGAATCTCCTCGGCCTGAAAGTCCCGGCCGGGGCGCTGGACGGCCTCGACGGTGTTTTGCTCGGCCTGCGCACACGCGAGCTTTTGCAACAATGGCTGGAGCGGCGCTGCCGGCTCTCGCCCGTGGTCATCGTGTTCGAGGATTTGCAATGGATCGACAGCGTGTCCGAGGAGGTTTTGGACAAGGTGGTCGGCGGCGACGCCAAGCTGCGACTGCTTCTCCTCACCACGCGGCGGCTTGAATACACGCCGCCATGGTCCGGCGGCCCGCCGGTGATCAAGCTGCAACTCGAGCCCTTGCCGGTCGGCCACATTCGCCGCCTGATCCAGGCGCGGCTCGGCGTGGAAGACCTACCGGAGGCGATGGCGCGGCAGGTGACGGAAAAGGCTGAAGGCAATCCGCTGTTCGCGGAAGAGATCGTAAGCTTTCTCACCGAGCGCGGCATCATTCGCGCTACCGCGGGCAAGGTAGAGCTTGATACCGGCGCGGTGGCAGTACGACTGCCGGCGAGCGTGCAGAGCCTCTTGACTGCGCGCGTCGACCGCCTCGCGCCGAGCGACCGCGCGCTGCTGCAAGTGGCGTCGGTGATCGGACGGCGTTTCGATCCGCAGTTGCTGGCCGGCGCCATCGGCGAGACCGATGTCGAGTCGCGGCTCGCGGCGATGCAGGCGCTCGATCTGGTCCGACCTGAAGGCAAGTCAAGCGAATACGCATTCAAGCATGCGCTCGTGCGCGACGCGCTCTATCAAGCGCTCCTCACCGAGGCGCGCACTGCACTGCATGCCAAGATCGCCGCGGAAATCGAGCGACGCAGCGGCAATCGCCTGATCGAAGTGGCCGAAGTCCTCGCTCATCACTACAGCCAGACCGACAACATCGGCAAAGCCTTCGCCTACCTCTCGATGGCCGGCGCCAAAAGCCTCGGCGTCTACTCTCTCGACGAGGCAGCAACGTATTTCACCGGCGCCCTCGTCCTTCTCGACGGAAACCCGGAATGCGCGTCGGACGACCAGGTCGTCGAGTTCCTTGTTCCCTACACGCTGCTGTTGAACCTGAGCACGAAATGGCAGGTGATGATCGAGCTGCTCAAGCGTTATCTGCCACGTGTCGACCGGCTGGGCGACGATCCAAGGGTCGTTCTCATCCGCCATAACTACGTGTTGGCGCTTTTCTTCAACACCCGTTATCGGGAAGCAGCCGCCATGCAGCGGGAAACCCTGCTGATGGCGCAGCGCCTCGGCGACGCGCGATCGAGAGCCTATGCGTTGACGTCCGAGCTCCAGGTCTCGATCGTCCTTGCACCGACGCCGCTCGATGAATTTCACGCCCTCAAAAGGGCGGCGATCAGTGCCGTTGCCGAAACCACGGACGCCTACATCCAGAACTGGAGCCGACACGCCATCGGTTGGGAAGAGATCGTTCGCGGCCGCATCGATGACGCGCGGGAGACCGCAGCCGCGCTGATGCAAGTTGGTCGCCAATTGAATGACCCACGATCCGTGGGATTAGGCCTGGCGCTGTTGAGCTGGATTGCCGTGATGTCGGATTCGTACGCCGAAGCGCTGGAATACAGCGAGCAATCATTGGCGGCCGCAGTCACCCCGATCGATCGGAGCTTCGCGCTTCCCGGCAAGGGATTCGCGCTGGCGCTGCTGCGGAGGACTGACGAAGCCGTGCAGCTGCTGGAAGAGGAACGCCGGCGAGGTGTCGCCAACGGCTATCCCTACGTGTTCGTCGGCACCGACGGCGCGATCGGCGTTTGCAAAGTGCTGCAGGGAGATTTCGGCGGCGGAACCCGCTTTCTTGAAGCCGCGATTTCGCGGCGCGAGGAAGAAGGTCATCAGGTCGCGGCGGATTGGTACCGCGTCATCTTATGCGACGTGTACCTACAATTCATCGCCCGAAACGAAAAGCTGCCGTTCCCGACCCTGTTGAAGAATTTGCCGTTCCTGCTGAGGATGATGATGGTCGCGCCCGCGCGCATTCGCGCCTTGGCGACGCGCGTCCTCGAGGACCCGCAATTTGATCCTGCGGGATTTCATATCGGCCGCGCGCAAATGATACTCGGCCTGCTTTACAAGGCCGAGAAAAAACCAGCTCTCGCCGTCGAGCGCCTGACCGAGGCAAGGCGGATCTATTGCAAATTCGGGCAAAGCCCAATTCTCTCGCGCATCGACACGGCACTCGCGCAACTGCGACAATGACGCTCTCGCCGATTGCGGTCATGCGTGGCGCGCGACAGACCGCGCAGTCGTTTCGCTGCTGCGCACAATCTTAAACACCGCTTCGTGAAGAGAGAACAATCGCGCGACGGCCGCGTTCGGCGTAGCATCACCCCGGCCCTCGAGGCACGGGCCGATGTTGAGATGCGGGGCGCGCCTGGCGGCCTCGACCCGATGGCGCAGCCCGGACCAACGGTTCACGGAGGAGCGCCATGACTTACTCCCATATCCTGTTCGGCACGAACGCGGCCGTTCCAGTGGTGCGCCGGCTGGCGCCTTCCGATCTGTTCCACTCGCTCGCGCGCGGCGTCGACGACTTCGTTGCCATGCCCAGCCACGCGATCTTTCTTTGCGTGATCTATCCCCTGCTCGGCATTCTTCTCGTCTCGATGACGCTGGGGAATTCGCTGCTGCCGCTCGCCTTCCCGATCGCGGCGGGCTTTGCTCTCGTCGGCCCACTGGCCGCGATCGGGCTCTACGAGCTGAGCCGGCGGCGCGAAGCGGGTCTCGACAGCTCGCCGAGCCACGTCTTCGACGTGCTGCATTCGCCCTCGCTCGGCGCCATCGTCGCGCTGGGCCTGCTGCTGACGGCGATCTTTCTGATCTGGCTGGCGGTCGCGGAGGGCATCTACATCGCCAATTTCGGCTACAAGGCGCCGTCTTCGATCCGCCAATTCGCCGATGACGTGCTCAACACTTCCGCCGGCTGGAACCTTATTTTTGTCGGGACCGGCGTCGGCTTCCTGTTCGCCGTGATGGTGCTCACGATCAGCGCCGTCTCTTTTCCGCTGCTCCTCGACCGCGACGTGGGCGCGCCGGCAGCGCTGCTCACGTCGATCCGCGTCGTCGCCGCCAATCCGGGCACGATGGCCCTGTGGGGCTTCATCGTCGCCGCGCTGCTGGTGATCGGCTCGATCCCCTGCTTCCTTGGCCTGACCGTGGTCATGCCGGTGCTCGGCCATGCCACCTGGCATCTCTATCGCCGGGCGGTCGAGCCCGCTGTCAATCCGAACCCGGATTATCAGCCGGCGGAGAGGAGCCGGCGCTACGCCGCGGACTTCCCCTCGGCTCTGTTCCCGACGCGCCGCTAGGCGGCGCGCCGCCTCGCCCACCGCGACATCGGGCTGGGGTGCCGCTAGCGCGTGGGCTTTGCTGTGCCGGGAGTTCCCGGAGCCGCACTCTTGGCGTCGCTCCGCATGGCCCGCACGTCGCGCGCCATTTCGAGACAAGTGAGAAGCTCGGTGTAGCTCGATTCTCCACCCATCTTCGATTCATTGACGCACGAGATCTTGTCCGCACCGTTGAAGCTCGACCATTGCTTGGCCAGCTCCTCGCGCGTGGCCTTTTCGCCATCGACGCAATTCTTCTTCTCCTGCGCGACGGCGGGATCGTGGAAAGTGACGCCGCCCTGCTGGGCGATGCCCTCGCAGACCTGCTCCACGTTGAGGTCCGGGACGCCATCGGCGACGGTAAGCATGAGTTGCGCGCCAAGCGCCAGCGCGGTGGGCAAAATCATGATCGTGCTCCCCAAATCTGCCGCACTTTATAGCACGCCCGCGCGGCGGAACCAGCAAGAGCGGCGCCCTGCGGCAAATAGAGGATTGACCGGCGGGGACGCTGGCCGTTATGGCTCCCTTTCCGGGTGAGGGAGACCGCATGATTCTTGCACCGCTTCTCGGCACGGCGCTCGTGGTCGCCGTAGCAACCG
>Ga0210394_10001327_pt1 | contig 40475 bp, 30 predicted proteins | sample IncBWC12MmetaG_FD_160121 | JGI IMG/M metagenome (GOLD analysis project Ga0210394, IMG submission 160121) | Forest soil microbial communities from Barre Woods Harvard Forest LTER site, Petersham, Massachusetts, United States - Inc-BW-C-12-M | ecosystem: Environmental > Terrestrial > Soil >... | reverse complement strand
GAACCCGTCGTTCGAAATCGTCGGCGCGTTGCTGTCGCGCGCGCGCGTGTACGTGCTGAAGCCGCTTGCGCCCGAAGAGCTGCAGTCGCTGCTGCGCACCGCGCTCGCGGACAAGGAGCGCGGCCTGGGTGCCACGCCATTGACGGTGGAAGAACCGGCGCTGGAGCTCATTGCTCGCGCCGGCGATGGCGATGCGCGCCGCGCGCTCAACATGCTCGAACTGGCCGCGGGCCTGGCCGTCGCGGGCGGTGGCGGGGTGCTTTCGCAGCAGATCGCGCAGGAAGTGGCGAGCGGCGGCCGCCGCCGCTTCGACAAGGGTGGCGAGCAGTTCTACGATCAGATCTCAGCGCTGCACAAGGCGGTTCGCGGTACCGACCCGGATGCGGCGCTGTACTGGCTGGCGCGCATGCTCGACGGCGGCTGCGATCCGCACTTTCTGGCCCGCCGCATCACGCGCATGGCGAGCGAGGATATTGGCCTCGCCGATCCGCGCGCGCTGCAGATCGCGCTGGAAGCCTGGCAAAGCTACGAACGCCTGGGCAGCCCCGAGGGCGAGCTGGCGCTGGCCGAGGCCGTGGTTTATCTCGCAGTGGCTGCCAAGAGCAACGCGCTCTATCTCGCCTGGGGCGAGGCGCGGGAGGATGTGGAGAATTTCGGTTCGCTCGAGGTGCCGCTGCGCCTGCGCAATGCGCCGACGCGGCTCATGAAGGAGCTTGGCTACGGTAGCGGCTATCGCTACGCGCACGACGAGCCCGAGGCCTTTGCCGCCGGCGAGCGCTACTTTCCCGACGACATGCCAGACCGGCGTTATTATCATCCGGCGCCGCGCGGACTCGAGCAGCGTATCGGCGAAGCGCTCGAGCGGTTGCGCGCCCGAACTCCCGCGGCTGCCAGCGCCGCCGGCGGCGACCACAGCGACGAGAAGGCATGATTGATCCGAAACTACTGCGTTCGGCGCCCGATGAGGTTGCGCGCAACCTCGCGCGTCGCGGCTACCGCCTCGATGTCGAAGCGCTGCAGCAGCTCGAGGAACGCCGCAAGAGCTGGCAGATCGAGAGCGACCGGTTGCGCGCGGCCCGGAACAGCCACGCCAAGGCGGTCGGCCAGGCGCGCGGCCGCGGTGAGGACATCGCGCCGCTGATGCAGACCGGCGAGGAGCTGGCGCGCCAGCTGAGTCTCGCCGATGCGGAGCTCACGCAGGTGCAGTCCGCGCTCGAGCGCTGGCAGCTCGATCTGCCGAACCTGTTGCACGAATCCGTGCCGCTGGGTGCTGATGAGAGTGCCAATCTCGAAGTGGCGCGTCACGGCGAGCCGCGCCGCTTCGCGTTTGAGCCGCGCGATCACGTCGCGGTCGGCGAGATGCTGGGGCAGTTGGATTTCGAGGCCGCCGGGCGCATCTCGGGTGCGCGCTTCGTCGTCATGCGCGGGCCCCTGGCGCGGCTGCAGCGCGCGCTGGCGCAGTTCATGCTCGATCTGCACACACGGGAGCATGGTTATACCGAGATCTACGCGCCGTACCTGGTGGGCGCGCAGGCGCTGATCGGTACCGGCCAGCTGCCGAAATTCGAACAGGATCTGTTCGCAGTGCGCGGCGAGCCGCCGTTCTATCTGATCCCGACCGCGGAAGTGCCGCTGACCAACTTGGTGCGTGAGCAGATCATCGAACCGAGCGCGTTGCCGTTGAAGTTCGTGGCGCATACGCCGTGCTTTCGCTCCGAGGCCGGTTCCGCCGGCCGCGATACACGCGGCATGATCCGGCAGCATCAATTCGAGAAGGTGGAGCTGGTGCAGATCGTGCGGCCGGCCAATTCCTATGAGGCCCACGAAGCGCTGCGCGGTCACGCCGAGCAGGTGCTCAAGCGCCTCGAGCTGCCGTATCGCACGGTCGCGCTCTGCGGCGGCGATGTGGGCTTTGCCAGCGCCAAGACCTACGATCTCGAAGTCTGGCTGCCGTCGCAGGGCAAGTACCGCGAGATCTCCTCCTGCAGCAATTGTGAAGCGTTCCAGGCGCGGCGCATGCAGGCGCGCTGGCGCAATGCCGATACCGGCAAGCCCGAGCCCGTGCATACGCTCAATGGCTCGGGCGTGGCGCTGGGTCGCGCGTTGATTGCGGTGATCGAGAACTATCAGAACGAGGATGGCAGCGTCAGCGTGCCGGCCGTACTGGCGCCCTACCTGGGCGGCTTGACGCGCATCGCCGCGCTCTGAGCGCAGTCTTCGCGAGGATCTTGCCGCGTTACGGGCGGCGGCGGACGCGAGCGAGAAAGCGCACGGCAGAGGACTCGGGGTCCGATCTACCTCCGCGATTTCTCCCCGAGATCTGCATTTATATCAGGTCAGGATGCCCACCACCGCCGCGCTCATGCAGGTGGCGGCGGTACCCGAGGCCAGTGAGCGCAGACCGAGTGCGGCCACTTCGGATCGTCGCTCGGGAATCATCGCACCGATGCCGCCAATGATGATGCCGACGCTGCCCAGGTTCGCAAAGCCGCACAATGCCGCGCTCAACATGAGCTGCGAGCGCGGACTCAACGTCCCAGCCGGCAGTTGCGCCAGATTCAGATAGGCCACGAGTTCGTTGAGTACGGTCTTGGTTCCCATCAGCGGACCTGCCACCTGCGCGTCGGGCCACGGCAATCCGATGAGCCACATGAGCGGTGCGAACACCAGTCCGAGCAGGCGCTGCAGCGTCACGGGTTCGCCTTGCCACGCAGGCAACAGTCCCAATGTCAGGTTTACCAGTGATGTCAAGGCCACCAGCACCACGAGCATGGCGATGATGTTCAGCAGCAGCTGCAGTCCGGCAGCGGTTCCGCGCACGATGGCGTCCATGGCGCCAGTGGCGGGATCGTCGGTGACAAAATCCGCCGGCTCATCCGCCGCATCGAACGGGATCATGATCGCCGCCACGGCCAGCGCTGCCGGTGTGCTGATCACCGAAGCGATCAGGATGAAGCCAAGCGCGTTCGGAATGACCGGACCTAAGATCGTGGCGTAGATCACCATCATGGTGCCGGCGATGCCTGCCATGCCGCAGGTCATGAGCGCGAACAGCTCGCCGCGGCTCATCTTCGCCAGGTAGGGGCGTACCAGCAGTGGTGCCTCGATCATGCCGACGAAGATATGCACCGCCGCTCCGAGTCCGAGCGCACCGCCCACACCCATCGAGCGGCGCAGCAGCCACGCAAAGCCCTTTACCAGGCGCTGCAGGACGCCCCAGTAGAACAGCAGCGAGGCGAGTGCGCCGATCACGAGCACCAGCGGCAGGGCACGAAACGCCAGGATGAAGCTGGCGGCGGGACTGGTCAGCTCGAAGGGCATCGGGCCGCCGCCGAGATAGCCGAATACGAAGCTGGTGCCGGCATCGGTCGCCTTTTGCAAGGCGTTGACGACGTCATCGAGCACCAGGAACAAACGGGCGGCCGGCGGGAAGCGCAGCAGCAGCAACGCCAGCGCGAATTGCAGCACGACTCCACCGATCACCGTGCGCAACGGAATTCGCCGCCGCTCTTCGCTGACGCACCAGGCCAACGCCAGAATGGCCGCGAGCCCCAGAAAGCCGTGCGCAATCGCCGCCATGCCTGTCCCTCTGCGTTGCTCTCATTCAACCATATTCGCGGCACTACTGCGGGGCTACCAGCGGTCATCGAGAGCTGCCAGACTGCCGCCAAATGCGAAAACTACCGGGGCTACCCGCACAGATCCTTGCCGCGTTGCTCGTCGGTGCGCTGATCGGCTGGCTCTGGCCGAGTGCGGGGCTGGCCCTGCAGCCGGTCGGCCAGGCGTTCGTGGCGGCCATCAAGATGGTGGTCATTCCGCTGGTGTTCTGCGCAGTGGCACTCGGCACCATGAAAATGGGCCTGGATTCGCCGCGGCTCGGACGCGTGGCGGTGGTTGCATTCGGCTGGTTCTACCTGGCTGGAGCGATCGCGATCTCGATCGGGCTCGGGCTCGACTCCATCTTCCATCCTGGCCGCGGCATCTCGGTCGCGGGCAGCGCCGAGGCCACCGCACACGTCACCGCCGCGATCAACTGGACGCAGTTCCTGCTCGATCTGATTCCGAGCAACGTGATTGCCGCCATGGCGCAGCAGAAAGTGCTGCCTACGCTCGTGTTCGCGGCACTGTTCGGCTTTGGGCTCGCGAGCCTTGGTGCGACGCGCGCCCGGCCGATGGCGGATGTGCTCGACACGATCCTCGCGGTGATGTTCCGGATCACGGGTTGGATCGTCGCGCTGGCGCCGCTGGCCGTGCTGGCTGTGATCGCGTGGCTCACGGCATCTCAGGGCTCATCGACGCTCTGGGCGCTCGCCAAACTCGTGAGTGTCATGTACCTGGGTTACGCGATTTTCGCGCTGCTGATCCTCGGCGGGTTCGCGTTGCTCCATCCGCGGCCCCTGCGCCTGGCGCGCGAGATGCTGGCGCCCGCGCTGCTGGCGTTCGTGACCCGCTCGTCGGAAGTGGCGCTGCCGCTGCACATGGAGAAGCTCGAGGAGAATGGCTTCGAGAATCGAACCGTGTCGGTGGTGCTGCCGCTCGGCTACAGCTTCAACCTCGACGGTTCAGCGCTCTACATCGGCTTGGCCACGACCTTCATCTGCGAGGCGTACGGGTTGGAGCTGTCGTTCAGTCGCCTGCTGACGATCCTGGGCGCGGCGCTGCTGGCGAGCAAGGGCGTCGCCAACGTACCTGCGGGCTCGCTCGTGGCGCTATCCACTGTGCTGCTGGCGTTGGGACTACCAGCCGATGCGCTGGCGCTGGTGGCCGGAGTGGACGTGTTCCTCGACATGGGACGGACCGGACTCAACGTCTTCGGCAACACGCTGTGTGTGTTGATCGTCAAGCGATTTGGAGATCGCACAGCAGCCGGCGAATTGGCGGCAGTTGTCGCCAGTTGAAGTGACGAGCGGGCCCGGGCTCGAAGCCGAGACCACGTCTATAATGTGATGAACGGCGGAGAGGTGGCAGAGCGGTTGATTGCACCGGTCTTGAAAACCGGAGGACCTTAACGGGTCTCGTGAGTTCGAATCTCACCCTCTCCGCCAAAATATAGGGCTTTTAGCGCCCCCACCCCTGACATCCAAGTTTCACGGTCGCATCGTGCGACTGGGATTTTCTGTCGCCGCCGGTTCGTGCGCGGTGACGTGGCGACGTGGTAGAAAGCCCGGACGTGGCGAAGACGTTCACCGGAAAACCGTGCGCGCATGGCCACACACGGCGCTACCGAAGCGGTCGCTGTGTCGAGTGCACGAGGGCGCGGCAGTTGACCTGGCAGCGCGCGAAGCGAGCGGCCGCAGCGCCGGTGAAAAGCCCTGGACCGAACCACCACATCAGCGCCGACGCACTCGTCGAGTGCCCATGCGATGCCTGCGCGTTGGCGATCCAGTGCCGCGCGGCGCGCATGGCCTGTGAAGCCTTCACCCTGTTCCTGAATGGATCGCCCAGGCGCGTCTGGACTGCCGCACCGCGATCCCCGACACACCGCACCTACTTGCGCTCGCTGATGCCGCAGGCCGCGCAGCCGAAGCGCTCGCCGCTCGCGGCATACGGCTGATTGTTCGCACAGCACTCTGACGCGGCGGCATTCGATCCCAAGCGCAAGCTTGTTTTCAGCTCCAACGGCCAAGACGGTACATTGTCGATCATTCAGGAGAAGGTCGCGCAGACCTTTCGCTCGGCAGCGTCGTGACCGCGCCTACGGCCAGAACGATGAGAGTCGATCCCGACACGGGACGAATTTACCTGGTTGCCGCGGAGCACGACCCCGTCGTCGCGGCCCCCGGCTTTGGACCAGGCGCCCCACGAATCGATTGTTCCGGAATCGCTCAAACTGCTGTTTCTGGATCCGCGCCCCGGGTTCTAACAAGGTTTGCCGGCGCCGGCGGCAGATTTGACCAGCTGCGCCAGTGTGCTGACGCCCTGACGGATCTGCGGTATCGATGCGTGGCCGAAGTTGAGTCGTATGCAGTTCGGATATTTGCGCTGGGCTGAGAAAATCGGACCGGGTGCGATACTGACCCCGGCGGTCTGCGCCAGCCGATACAGTGTCAGGGCGTCGACCGTCTTGGGTAGCTCCACCCAGAGCATATAACCGCCGTCGGGCCGCGTCATGCGGCAGTCCGCCGGGAATTCGGATGACACCGCGTTGAGCATCTCCCGGCAGCCCTCGGACAATGCCTGGCGCAAGCGACGCAGATGCTGCTCGAAGCCGCCCCTTTTCATGTAGCGAACCAGCGCCTCCTGGCAGACGGGCGCAGTGGTAAGCGAACTCATGATTTTGCTTTCCCAGACGGCGCGCGTGAATCGTCCGGGAGCCGCCCAGCCGATGCGGTAGCCCGGGGCCAGGCATTTGGACAGAGAACCGCAATGCAGCACCCATCCGGCCCGATCGAAGGACTTTACCGATCGAGGGCGCGTCGCCCCGAAATACAGCTCGGCGTAGGCGGCATCCTCGATCACCGGCACCCTGTAACGCTCCGCGAGTCGTGCCAGCGCGCGCTTGTGCTCCTCGGGCATGCAGCTTCCAAGGGGATTTTGAAACGTGGGTATCACGACACAGGCTTTGACCGCTCCCGATGCAAACGCAAGCTTGAGCGCGTCGAGGTCGATGCCGGTGCGCGGATCGGTTGCAATCTCGGCGGCTCTGAGCCCCATCCATTCGAGCATCTGCAGCGTGGCATAAAAGGTGGGGGTTTCAATCGCGACCGTGTCGCCCGATCGCGTTACGGCACGCAGACAAAGAAAGATCGCTTCCAGCGCCCCGGTGGTGATCACGATGTCATCGGGACCGACGATATGACCGGAATCCAGATAGCGCAGCGCGATCAGCCGCCGCAGTTCCGCACTTCCGGGCGGCAGATACTCCAGCGTCGCCGCCGGCTTCAGTCCCCTGGCCGCCGACGCACCCGCCCGGTTCAACTCGACGGGAAATAGCTCCGGGTTCACAAACGCGGATCCAAACTGCACGAGCACGCGCTGCTTCATGGCTTCAAATACTTCGAAGATAAGCTCGCTAACGAGCACCGCGCCGGAACGGCGGGTCACCTTGAATTGCTTCGGCTCGGCGAGGCGTTTAACGCCACTCGATCGTACAAAATAGCCTGATCGCGGTCGTGACTCGATCAGACCCTGCGCCTCCAGGTCACGGTACGCGCGCAGCACCGTGCCGGGATTCACGCGATGCTTACGCATCGTGCTCCGAACCGACGGCACGCGGTCCTCGGCACGCAGCAGCCCCTTGGCGATCATGCTCGCCAGTTCATTGGCGATCGTCTGGTATCTGGTCATGTGCAGCGCCCAAGCTCCCGGGGTGTGCTAGCTGAAATGACGGATATCTGTGTCTTTTACGCGACGCCGGGCAACCCCATAGTACCTCCATTCGCCTCAGAGAAATGCCCCTTGGTCGTTTGAATGAGTCTTCCCAGCCAGATCAACTCCATCGATCCAAATCAAAATCACCTGCTGGCTGCGCTGACGCCCGCCGAACGTGAACGAATAGTCCCGCACTTGCAGTTGGTCGCGATGCCGCTCGGCAGCGTCCTGTACGAGTCTGGGGCCCGCTTGAGCCATGTCTATTTTCCGACCAATTGCATCGTTTCCCTGCTGTACACCCTGAAGGATGGCGGATCGGCTGAACTATCGCTGGTGGGTAACGAAGGACTCATTGGCGTCGCGCTGTTCATGGGTGGAGAAACCACGCCGAGCCGTGCGATCGTGCAGAGCGCCGGCTACGCCTACCGTCTGGCCAGCAAGCGAATCAAGGAGGAGTTCCATCACAACGGCGACCTGCAACTGCAGCTGCTGCGTTACACGCAGGCCCTGATTACGCAGATGGCACAGACTGCGGTGTGTAATCGCCATCACACGATAGACCAGCAGCTGTGTCGCTGGCTATTGCTCTACCTCGATCGCCTGCCATCCAATAAATTGACCATGACCCAGGAACTCATCGCCAATACGTTGGGCGTGCGACGCGAGGGCGTCACCGAAGCGGCGTCCAGACTGCAGAAGCTTGGCATCGTGCTCTACAGCCGCGGGCACATCACGGTGCTGGATCGACCGAAACTGGAGAAACTGTGCTGCGAGTGCTACGCGGTCGTGAAACAGGAAAGTGATCGCCTGATGCAGAAAGGTCAGGCGGAGGCGGGAATCGTCCTCAAGGCGCCCACGTACACCGAGGCTGCGCCGAAGCCGTCAGGACCGCTGCCAGCGGCCGAAGCGAACGAGGAAATCGCTGTATTGATCGATACGCTGAACAAGGCATGGTCACGTCTGGAAGAACTGACAGCAGGCGAAACCGATTCGGTGACGCAGTGCGCCGGCCGGCTGTTTCCGTTGCGGCGCAGGAAGCACCGGTCGCGGCCCAACGACTCCGACAAACCGGCCGCCATACTGCGCGATCCGTCCGCCGGCCAAAGCGCCCCGGCGGACTTGCGCGATAGCGAGCGCCGGCTCGGCGAAATGCTGAACAATGTCGAGCTGGTGTCGATCATGCTCGATCGAAACGGGGACATCAGCTATTGCAACGACTATCTGCTCGACCTGACGGGTTGGCCGCGCGATCAGGTCCTCGGCCAGAGTTTTTTTAAGTTGTTCATACCGCCCGATCTCGATTCCGAAGTGCGGCTCGTTTTTTCTGCCATGCTCGACAATGTTTCCGCGGCGTGGCATCACGAGAACGACATCCTCACACGCTCGGGAGAGCGCCGGCTCATTCGCTGGAACAACTCACTGCTGCGTTCCAGCGCCGGGAAAGCGATCGGAATCGCCAGCATCGGCGAGGATTTGACCGAGAAAAAGCGGGACGAGTTCCGAATCAAGCACCTCAACCGCGTGTACGCGATGCTCAGCCAGATCAACGCGCTGATCGTCCGGGTACGGGAGCGCGGAGAATTATTCAGCGAGGCGTGCCGGATCGCGGTGGATGCGGGCGCGTTCAGGATGGCGTGGATCGGCGTGATCGATTCGAATACACTCGACGGCAAAGTCGTCGCCTGGCACGGCGGCGAAGTAGGCTACGTCGACAAGATAAGGCTTACGGCACGCGACGGCACGCCGGACAGCGAGCGGCCCGCCTGCCGTGCGCTGCGGCAGTCGCAACCCACGGTCTGCAACGATATCGCGACCGACCCGTCGATTGCGGCACTGAGCGATGAGCTGCTGAGACGCGGTCATAGGTCGTTAGCGTGCTTTCCGCTGATGGTAGCCGGACGGCCCGAAGCAGTGATTGCGCTGTTCGCGGGTGAGGCGAACGCGTTCGATACGGAGGAGATGCGCCTGCTGTCGGAATTGGCCGGCAATATCTCGTTCGCGGTCGACCACGTTGAAAAGCAGGATCGCCTCAATTATCTCGCCTACTACGATGAGCTCACCGGGCTGGCTAACCGGAGTCTGTTTCTGGAGCGCGTTGCGCAGTACATGCGCATCGCGGTTGGCACCGGCTGCAAGCTTGCTGTGGGTCTGATTGACCTGGAACGTTTCAAGAACGTCAACCACAGCCTCGGGCGTCCCGCCGGCGACGCGCTGCTGAAGCAGGTGGCGGATTGGCTAACGCAGAGCCTCGGAGACGCAAGCCAGGTGGCACGCGTGGACGTGGATCACTTTGCGGTGGTGATTCCGCACATTCGTCACGAGAGTGAATTGGCGCGACTCCTGGATAGAACAGTGGATTCGCTTATGCGCCATCCGTTCCACGTGGATGACACCGTGCTTCGCGTCGCTGCCAAGATTGGCATCGCGTTATTTCCGGATGACGGCGCAGAGGCAGACATCTTGTTCAAGAACGCCGAGGCCGCGCTCAAGAAAGCCAAGGTCAGCGGCGATCGATACCTATTCTACACCGACAAGATGAGCGCGACGGTGGTTGGCCGGCTGAGTCTGGAATATCAGCTGCGCGAGGCGCTCGACAAGGGAGAATTCATTCTCCATTACCAGCCGAAGATAAACCTCGCCAGCGGCAAGGTCACCGGCGCCGAGGCGCTGCTGCGGTGGAATGATCCGCGGACGGGCTTGGTGCTGCCCTCCGGATTCATTCCGATGCTCGAAGAAACCGGATTGATCTATGAAGTCGGGCGCTGGGCGCTGCACACGGCAATCCAGGACTACCTGCGCTGGCGTGCGGTTTACATGTCCGCAGTGCGCATCGCAGTGAACGTCTCACCGCTGCAGCTGCGCAATAGCGGCTTCATCTTCGAGGTAAAACAGATGATCGATGTAGACACGCATGCCGCGGCCGGACTGGAACTGGAGATCACCGAAAGCCTGATCATGGAGAATGTCGAGCACACCATTGCAAGCCTGCAGGCGATACGCGCCATGCGGGTGAGGGTCGCAATCGATGACTTCGGCACTGGCTTCTCATCGCTCAGTTGCCTGTCCAAGCTGCCGCTGGATACGCTGAAGATCGATCGATCGTTCATAAACGACATGACCGCCGGGCAGGCGGGGCTCGCACTGGTGTCCGCGATCATCAATCTCGCGCATTCACTGAAGCTCAATGTCGTCGCCGAAGGCGTCGAAACCAAGGAGCAATCGCGCCTGCTGCGGTTCATGAACTGCGATGAAATACAGGGGTATCTGTTCAGCAGACCGTTGCCGACCGAGATCTTCGAAGCACGTTACCTGCTGCCGCCTTGTGCCGAGGATGTTTCCCAGGTGCCGTGAAGCTCGCCGCGCCTTTGCCTCATCGGATTTAGTATCAAAGCCACAGGGAAATAACTTACTCCGTGCATTGCTCCTGAATGCATTAATAAAAATCGATGTATCCATTTTAGAGTGAGCATTTGTAATAGGTGAGTTCAGCAGAGAAAGTATAAAGGTTGACAGCGTTTTTAAGAGTGCGTTTCAATCCTTATTCTCAATACAGACATACATAAAAAAGCCAGACGAATCTGGCTTTAGTTGGTTGAGTTCGAAAGGGATCTGACCGAGCGTTTGTATGGACGGCTTCACGCGGGATTTGTGCTGCCGTGTGTTCCTCTGTGTGCCGTATAGGTCCGTTTGTTCCCTATTACGTTGTTGATTTATATAGATTTGTAGCGCTTTTAAGGCGTTGGTCGTGGGTTCGAGCCCGACCCGACCCACATTATCTCTGGCTAGCCAGGCACCTAGTGCAACACAGTCTCGATGTGAGCTTTGGTGCCCCAGGGCTGGGAAAGGCGGTAGCTATGCACGCGCAATGCGCAGCGGCTAGATGACGAATGCCATCGCCGTTAGCACCTACGCTAGCGGCCACCGATCGAGCCCCAGAAGCAAGCATTACAACTGTTCGGACTGTTTTCCCCCGTTGGTGGCAACTTTCATGCATAATTCACCCGGCTGCTGCGGAATGGTCAGCCCATTGCTTGAGACCAGCAACTTGGATTCACGACCCATAGAGGCTTCGCGGACGTCTCAATTTAGGCCGGCGCCCCAAGTACTTTCCACTTTCATCTGCGATGCCTCCGTGGGCTGGCGCGACGACGGCGCGGACCTGATGCTCGATCATCTGCGAAGTGCCGATCCCGGGCAGTTGGCAGTGGCGCGTCACCTAGTTGATAGCGCGACCCTGTTCTGCCGGTATTGGTGCCGACAAGCGATCCTAACGCCTCTGGTACGAGAACACGGATCGGGCCATCCCGTGCACGCGGCATTGCTGCATTAATGTTCGTCGACGCCCGAACGCTGCCGCAACGTTTCGTTATCGACGCGGACGTCTGCATTATCGGTGCCGGCGCTGCGGGCATTACGCTCGCGCGGGATTTGAGCAGCGGCAACCGCAAGATCGCCCTTTTCGAGAGCGGCAACTTCGACTTCGACGCCGATACCCAGAAGCTCTACGCTGGTGAGGTCGTGCAACAGGCTTATATTCCCCTGGATCGCGATCGGCTGCGCTACTTGGGGGGAAGCACTAATCACTGGCAAGGTTCGTGTCGGCCGTTCGACGCTCTCGATCTTGCTGATTGGCCGTTTGGACCGGAAGTGCTGGAGCCCTATTACAGCCGCGCGCGCGATGTCTGCCAGCTCGGCCCCGACAGCTTCGATCCGGCCGATTGGAGCACCGCTGAGGCGCGGCCGCTCGAGTTGGGTCAGGGCTCTAGGTTGAAGAGCGGCGTCTTTCAATACAGTCCGCCGACCCGTTTTGGGACTGTCTACCGGAACGATCTGGCAACAGCGGCCGGTGTTACGGTGTACCTGAACGCCAATCTGGTCCAGATTGACAGCAACGAGTCCGCCAGCGTCGTCACTGGCGTTGAAATTGCCTGTCTCAACGGCAAGCGAGGTCGCGCGCGCGCCAAGAACTACATATTGGCCGCCGGCGGCATCGAAAATGCCCGCTTGCTGCTCAATGCCGACCGCGTGCAGAAGGCCGGACTGGGCAACGCATTCGATCTTGTTGGCCGCAATTTCATGGATCACCCTTTCGTCCCGGCAGTCGCGACCATTTTTGCTGATGATGCCAGTCCAGAGATGCGCTTCTACGACCAGCATGTCGTGCGCAGCCGCATCGTCGAGGGCTACTTTTGTGCTAGCGATGAGGTGCGACGCAGGGAGAAGTTGCCGCCGTTTGCGATCGGCATCCGTAGCGCGAACGCCGGAATTGATGCCGGGGTCGGCAACATCAAACTGCCGGCAGTGTTGCGCAACCTGCTGTCCGACAGTCTTGATCGCAAGGTCGCATACTACCTTCCGCGAATTTTGGATCGCCTGGAAACGCCCGTTACCTGGTTGTACAACAAGATGTGGCGCAAGCCACCCGGCCGCTTCGTCACCGTCTATAGCTGCGGTCCGGATCCCGATCCGCAGAGCCGCGTGACGCTTATCGATGACGTCGACGCGCTGGGCATGCGCATGTGCCGGCTGGCCTGGCGGCTGCCGGCAGACTTCGAACAATCGATGCACCGGGCGCATGAACTGCTTGCCCAGGAACTGGGTCGCAGCGGTATTGGCAGGCTGCGTATCGAATCTAGTTCCGCCACCGGCTATGATCCGATGCAGAACCTGGGGAATGGCAGTCATCATATGGGTACGACGCGCATGCATAACGATCCGCACCGCGGTGTCGTCGACGCTGACTGCCGCATCCATGGAATCAGCAATCTTTTCATCGCCGGCAGCGCGGTGTTTCCGAGTTATGCCTGCGATGATCCGACTCTAACGATCGTTGCGCTCGCCCTGCGCCTTTCCGATCACCTCAAATCCTCCATCAGCTGACCAGGACATTGTCCATGCGCCAGACACGGCGATTCGTCCTCGTTTCCATTGGCTGCGTTTCGGGCTTGCCGCTCATGCTGGCCGCCGGTTTCGGGTTTTGCACCGACACGCGCGTCGATGGAACGGCTGCCAAGCTGCGCGCTCTAGTCGCCGATGCACCCGCTGCCTGCGCGCTCGGCCGCAGTTACCGCGCGCGGTTTCCTGAGGAAGAGAAGCAAGCCGTTTTAACGGGATTATTGTGCTCGTCGCTCGGGCTGGGCGTTCGGGGGATTGCGGCCCAGGACACCGATGCGCTGCTATCAAGACTGGACTCACGGGTAAGGGAAGACTTCAGCTGTGGTGACACCGTGCAGGTGAACGGCTGGGTGCTGGCGCGCACGGAGGCTCGATTGTGCGCTCTTTGCAAATAATCATCGAGGCAGCGCGTGATCTGCTGGTTTCGGCTGCCAGCGCGGTGCTGCTATTCATTTCGGTCCAGGAGCTGGTGCGACACCCGGGCTCGGACACAGCGATGTTTGGTGGCCTACTTCCGATCACGGTTCACAAAGCGCCTTGGGTGCTCGTCATCGTGGCGGTGCTGCTGGCGCTGTGGCTTCAGGTGCGCGCGCTCAGCGGGCCAAGAGACACACTTTGGAAGCTGAGGACGTGGGTGCTTCGGGTCGGATTCTGGTGGAGCGTAGCGGCGCTGGTGCTATTTGCCGGTGTCGCGGGATACGGAGCTGCAACCAGAAGCCTGGCCGACCTGAACTGGCGATTCGTACTGGGCTACCTGGCGCTGACAATTCCATTGCTGCTCGTCTGTGGGTATGGGCGCCGACGCGCGATCGGATTGGTACGCAACCGTGATTCACGGCCGACGGCGTGAGCCGAGGCGTTGTGCCTGCGCGCTCCGCTGACTCATACCTCTGCGGTTAGAATACCCGTCGAAGCTTTGGAGCCGCGCATGGTTCAGGCACGGTCAGCGCCGGTACATCAGCTCTGGGAGCAGCCTCTGTGTGCCTAATGACACACCAGCAACGCGAGCGCTAGCTCGTCATGAGCGGCGCGGCAGCACGTCGGGTTTCGGGTCGTTCGTGCGCCTGAGCCTTGCTAGCTCGAGTAGCAGCGCAATGGCGACAAACGGAACGAGCCAGGCTACCCGGGCTTCGTATCTATTATGCGGCCCGGACATCGTGCCGCACACGACCGCATTGATGGCGAGTCCGACCAGTACCCATACGGCGGGGTCTAACTGCCTGGCATGGAAGCTCTGGCGTTCCCTGTCTGTGAATAGAATGATGGCCAGGCTCAGCAGGCCGGACCAGAATACAATCAGACCAATGCCCCACCAGCTCTGTGTCGGCACCAATCCCCGATACGCCGCGCTGGCGCGAAAGCGCGCGCGGTACTGCGCGGGTAGTTTGTTGGCGAGCGCCCTGTCCTTGGGAGCCGACATGTCGAATTCCGCCAAGCCAGTTGAAAAAAATTGAAGCCCGGAGTTGGCGGCAGCGGAACCCACAACGCCCAGCGGATCATGCTTCAGCACGGCCCACGCAAACCGGTATTGCTCCGCCGAGAGCAGGCGGCGACTGTCGGGCGTCGAGACCGCAAACACTCCTGGAGGATCGAAGCTCCATATGAAATTGTCTGCACTCATCGGCAAGCGACTGAGAGAATTGCATACCTGGAAATTGCTCTGCGGGCACGATTCCTTCAGGTATCGGTAGCCCGGTCCGTCTTCGATCAGTCGCGCCATCAGAAATGGCGGTCGCAAAGGCGGTGCTCCCACAGCACGCGTTACTGCCCATCCGAACATGACCTCTGCCGCAACCGCGATGGCAAGACAGATGCCGATCAGCGCAAGCCCGCGCCAGTTTGCCCACGAATGCCGCACCATATTGCATAACAGCGCAAACGCCAACATGAGGGCCGCAATGAGCAGGTGCGAGGTATGAAATGTCAGCGAAGCGGCGACCAGAACCAGCCAAAGCAGGTAATCACTCCAAGGTAACTGCCGCTTGGCTCCAATCAGGCTCGCGCATGCCAGAATCACCGTGGCTGCGAACACGTCCGGCATCAGGAAGCTGACGAAAAACGATGCTGATGTTGTCAGGGCAACGGCAATGACTGTAATCGCAAAGTTCAATCCCAGCGGGGCTTCGACAGCTCGAAAGAACAGCGCCATCGCCAGCAGCAGCACGACGGCCTGAACGACTACGGTGGGCCAGAACCCGCCGATGCGATCACCCATATAGAGCAGGGCGCCGTAATAAACCGAGCGGCCAGACAGCACCGTTTTATCCTTGATCGAACTGACGCTTGGTGTCGCGGCAGCATCGTCGGCTCCCGCAACAAAATCCGGGGCCGTCGTCTCCTCCGTGAGCGACCATGGCGTAGCGACACCGGTCAGTTCCTGAAATCCGGCATCGGCACCGCGGATGTAGGCCGTGGTGTCGGGAAAATAGAATGGCTGGCCGTTGTATAGGGCTGGCCAGATGAGCGCCAGAAGCATCAGTACCAAGCCCAGGATCCGAACGAGTGTGGTGGAATGGCGCATTGGTTCCTAAGCTGCGGATTAGCTGGCGGCGGAACCGAATACATAGCGGCGGGCGACAGTGAAGTTGATTATCATGCCCGCTACGGAACCCACTGCCACCGCAACCACCGGGTGCTGTGCGCAATATCTGCTTGTGTGAACCAGGGCAGCGTAGGCTCCCAGGTTGAGCGTTGCCCCCGAGAGCTGCGAGACGGAGAATTTAGCCCACTCGGACAGTGCGGTGCCACCGCCTCGTTGCGCAAACGTGAAACGCCGATTGAGGACCCAGGTCACCGTAACAGCGGCCAGGTACGACAGGAGCCGGCCCAGATAAAGCCCGGTTCCCAGAAAGATCGCCAAGTACAGGACCAGCGTATCGACCAGAAAGCCCAGGCACCCTATTACACCGAACGAAAATAATTGCCGCATAGGCCGTTTGAGCATTGCAAAGAAGTTGAGTTACCGCAGCTACTCTGCCAAGCGGCGAAGTTGACGGTAAGCGGTGGCTGCTGACACTGGCTGTCCATTAACTTAACACAGTCTGCCGCGAGATCGCGTCCCTACCCAATGGCGTCAGCGCGCTGATCATGTAGTTAAAAGTGTGGACGAGGCGTCGACCGCCAGCGGCATTGCCCGATAATGCGATCGGTGCCGGTTGCAGCATCGCTCGCTGATGCTGCTGGGGTTAGAATGCCCGCTCGATTGCCTGGAGTCGAGCATGGTTCAGCCACCGTCAGCGCCGGTAAATCAGCCTCGCGGGCTACGCGGGGACTATTCGCGTGTCGGGGCTGATTACACGCTGGCCCAGGATTGGGAGCGCTACTCTCAGGATGAGCACGCTATCTGGGCGACGCTGTACCGTCGCCAGATCGATCTGATCGAGAGCTACGCGGCGCCGGAGTTTCTGACTGGGGTGCGCGCGCTGGGCGCCTCGGCATCGATGATTCCGCGCTTCGAGGATGCCAACCGGGTGCTGCAGGCCACCACCGGCTGGGGCATCGTCGCGGTGCCGGGACTGATACCGGAGGAGACATTCTTCGACCACCTGGCGCACCTGCGCTTCCCGGTCACGGTCTGGATCCGGCGTCGCGAGGAGCTGGATTACCTGGTCGAGCCCGACGTGTTTCATGATTTCTTCGGCCATGTGCCGCTGCTGATGAATCCGATCTTTGCGCGCTTCATGCAGGCGTACGGCGAGGCGGGACCCAAGGCGCTGGCGACGCCGGGCGGCCTGCGCATGCTCGCACGGCTGTACTGGTACATGGTGGAATTCGGATTGATTCGCACCGGTTCCGGGCTGCGCGTCTATGGCGCGGGCATCCTCTCGTCCAAGGGCGAGACCGTGTACAGCATCGAGAGCCCCGAGCCGCAGCGCCTGGCCTTCGATCTGGTGCGCGTGATGCGCACCGACTACCGGATCGATGACTTTCAGCGCACCTATTTCGTACTCGACAGTTTCGAACAGCTGTTCGAAGCCTGCTACAACACCGACTTCGCGCCGATGTATCGCCAGTACGGCGCCCAGCCGCCGATTGCCGCCGACGCCCGTCCGGCTTAGCGCAGCCCCGTTACTTACTGCCGCTCGTGCTGCTGCCCGCGGCGCGTGCACCACTGCGCCCGCGTCTGTGCCCAGATATCGATGCGCGTATCCTCGAATGGCGCCGGCAGGCGTCCGGGACCGTGATTGCTCGAACCGAGCTTGCGCGCTACCACCTGCGAGGCGATGTTGTCGGGTGCGATGGAATGAATCACTTGGTTCCAGCCGAGCACGTCGAATACCCAGTCCATGGTGGCGGCCGCGCCCTCGGTCGCATAACCTCGGCCCCAGCGCTCGCGAATGATGGCCCAGCCGATCTCCGGACCCGGCCAGCCCTCGGGATGCCATGGGCCGAGCCGCCCGACCCAGCGGCCGGTGGCACGTTCGATCACCGAGAACATCGCGAAGCCCTGCAGGTGCCAGGCGCCGGCCATGGTCATGAAGCCGCGCCAGGCGACCGCGCGCACCTGCAGGCCGCCAATGAAGCGTGCGGCCTGACTGTCGGTCATCATCTGTGCCCAGGGCTCGAAATCTTCGCTGCGCAGCGGGCGCAGAATCAGTCGCGCAGTCTCGAGCTGCAGCTGGTCGGCGGGCATGCGATGCTCTTGGGGCCGGTGGCGGCACTACAGTGCCATAACCGGGAGCAGGGGGAATAAAAATAGGCGCACCGTCTGGGAGTGGCCACGGTGCGCCCAATATCGCAAAACAGGCAGTTTGACGGCTCGACAGGGAGGGATAACCGTCGAAATTCATCTGCCTGTTGCGGGCCCTTGTAAAATAATAAGCACCCCACGTGCCACGCAAGCTCGTTTAGCGTGGCTGCAGGCGGCCGCTGCACTGCGACTGCAAGCGGCATCAGCCTGTTGTGGTAATTTGTAGGACTGGGCCGACACCAGGTCAGGCGATCCGGGAAGGGGATGCGGGTTGCAACCCGCCTGCCGCCTTAAGCCGCCGGAGTCTTGCGATCTGCAGCCGCTGTAACGTTTCCCGATTCCCAGCCCCATTCGAGCACTATTTGCTCTTGATCAAGGCCCCGGCGTGGCGGGCTATTTCGACTTCAGGCCATCGAGAATCATGTCGCAGATGAAATCGCGATAGCGCTGGCTGATCGCACGCTGATCCAAGTCCTTGCCCATCGCGATGCGCAGGATCGGCATGCCGTTGACGAAGAACTCGCACATGCCGATGACCGCCAGGAACAGGAACGGTACGTTGGTGCGCCGGAACACACCTTCCTTCACTCCGGTGTCGATGATCTCGGCATAGCCGGCGACGCCCTCGCGGGTCAACTGCTCGACAAAGCGTACTGCGGCCGGGGTATCGAAGTTGACCAGTTCGTCGATCATCAGCCGGTGGAAAAACGGATAGGTGACATTGAGTTTCAGCAATGCCGACACGCGCGCCCGCAGGCGGCTCGCCGGCGTCAGGTCCGAGCGCGCCAGCTCCTCTTCCATCAGGCGCGAAAGCTCAGCGGTAAGTCGCGCCACGGCGGCGAGCAGCAAGGTCGAACGATCGCGAAAGTAGTAGCGGATCAGCGACGGGTCGACATTCATGTGGCGGGCAACCTCGGCCCGCGTGATCCTGTTGGGCGGCATCTGCATCAGCATTTCGCAGGTACGGGTGACCAGCGCCTCGCGTCCCACGGTCTGCTGGCCGGCGGCAGGACGACCGATGCCGCGCTGCTTGCCGCCATGTACGGCGCTCTTGCCTGCTGGCCGCTTGGCCGCAGGTCGCTGGCGGGCGATGAACTTTGGCATAGCGCTGGCATTTATCGCATGCGCGACCGGGATGCGCCAGTCCGCGCCCGCGCAGCGACTTGCCGAGAGTATCCCCGGGATACATTTAAGTGCCTGAACAATAACGCGGCGCGGCGCAGCTGCGCTTAAGCGCGGCGCGTGTGTATGGTAGGCTGCCACGCGGTCAGGCGCGTGGTTGCGCAGCTGTTCGGAAATCCAATCACAAACAGACAGTGCGGATTGTACGGGCGGCGCTCTTCGGCAAACACAAGGCGGCGTGAGTCGATGCTATCGAAGCGCCTTCAGGGCAAGGTTGCGGTGGTCACCGGCAGCGGCAGTGGAATCGGCCAGGGCTGTGCGCTGATGTTTGCGCGCCATGGCGCGCGCGTCGTGGGTTGCGACATCGATGTCAGCGCGGCGCAGGCCACGGTCGATCAGGCCAGGCGCGAGGATCTGAGCATCGACAGTGTTCATCCCTGCGATCTGACCAGGCCGGCCGATGTCGAGCGGCTGATGGCGCACACTGCCGAGCGCCACGGCGGGGTCGACGTACTGGTCAACGCCGGCGCCTTCGGCGCCTTCGAATTCATCGAGCAGATGGACTTCGAGCGCGACTGGAAACGCACGCTGAGCGGCGAACTCGACGTCGTGTTTCTGGGTTGCAAGGCGGTCTGGCCGTACTTCAAGCAGCGAGGCGGCGGTTCGATCGTGAATTTTGCATCGGCCAATGCCCATGTTGCACATCCGGTCGCCGGCGCACTGGCACATTGCGCCGGCAAGGGCGGGGTACTGGCGATGACACGACAATTGGCTTGCGAGGGTGGTCCGCATAATATCCGCGCCAATAGCATCTCACCGGCAATGATCGTCACCGGAGCGACTCGGCCCGAGCTCGAGAAGCCGGGCTACCAGGATGCGATCATGGCGAGGCTCATGATCAAGCGCCTGGGGCAGCCGGAGGATATCGCCTGGTTCGCGACCTACCTCGTGTCCGATGAGGCGAGTTGGGTCACGGGCGCCGATTTTCGCATCGACGGCGGCGCGACCGCCTGGTAATTCAACGGAAAAGTACCACCATGGCCAAGGCGATACGACTGAGCGAGCACGGCGGTACCGAGGTGCTCAAGTGGGAGGAGGTCGATGTCGGCGCTCCCGGCGCCGATGAGGCGTTGCTGCGCCAGACCGCGATCGGCCTGAACTTTGCGGATGTCTACCTGCGCACTGGCCTGTACCCGCAGTCGTTGCCATCCGGCATCGGATCCGAGGCGGCGGGCGTGGTCGCGTCGGTGGGGAAAAAAGTGCGCGGCATCAAGCCCGGTGACCGTGTGGTGTATTCATCCGCGGCGCCCGGCGCCTACGCCGAGCAGCGGATAGTTGCAGCCGATACGCTGCTTAAGATTCCCGCCGGCGTCAGTGATGAGCAGGCCGCCGCGGTATTGGTGAAGGGGCTGACGAGCTGGTTCCTGCTGCGCCAGACCTACAAGCTCAAGCGCGGCGAGGTGGCGCTGATCCCGGCCGCGGCCGGTGGCGTCGGCCTGATCATGAGTCAATGGGCGCGCTCGCTCGGTGCCAAGGTAATCGGTGTGGTCAGTAGCGATGAGAAAGCCAGGCTCGCCAGGCGCAATGGCTGCAACCAGGTGCTGGTGGGCTACCACGACCTGCCCGCCCGGGTGCGCAAGCTGAATCGCGGCCAGGGCGTCGACGTCATCTACGACGGTGTCGGCAAGGACACGCTGTTTGCATCGCTCGACTGCCTGCGGCCACGCGCCATGCTGGTGAGCTTCGGCAATGCTTCGGGGGCGGCGCCGCCGTTCTCGCCGCTGGAACTCGCCAAGCGCGGATCGCTGTACTTCACGCGCGCGGGCGCCGGCGACTACCTGGGCAATGTCGAGGCGCGGCGCGCCGGTGCACGTGAGCTGTTCGCGCTGATCAGGCGCAAGGTGATTCGCGTGCATATCGGCCAGCGCTATCCGCTCGCGCAGGCCGCACAGGCGCAGCGCGATCTCGAGAGTCGCCGCACCATCGGTTCGACCGTACTGATCCCGTAATTGAACGTCCGGAGGATGCCGACCATGTTCACGCGCAGAGTGCTCGCAGCGTTCATGGTCGGCGTAGCGGCGAGCACCGCCGGATGCGCGACTTCCAGGCTCCTGATCGATGCCGAGGTGGCCAGGACCAACACCCACACGGTGCTGGCCTTCGAGGAGACGGTGTACAACAAGCACCAGGTGAAGGATGGCTTCGATCGCTACGTCGGCCCGGGCTTCAAGCAGCACAGCGGAATGCTGCCGGACGACAGGGAGGCGGCGATCAGGCTGCTGAGCCACCTGCTCACCAGCGAGTATCCGGCTTCGCGCCTGCTGGTCGAGCGCACCGTGGCGCAGGGGGACCTGGTCGCCGTGCAGGTTTTCTGGAACCAGATTCCCGCAGAAACGCGCGGCGTGGCCAGGGTCGATATCTACCGGCTGGAGAACGGCCGCATCGTCGAGCACTGGGACGTGGCGCAGAACGTGCCCGAGCAGGCCGCAAGGGACTAGACCGCGGCAGGGACCTGCGCGTTCTTGCGGCCGAGCAGCGCGCCGGCGATCGCCGCGGCCGCGACCACGAAGCACACCATACTCAGGGCCGAGAACGCCGGCAGCAATCCGCCGAGCTGCTTGCCGAGAAAGGTCAGCAGCATGCCGCTGCCGAACTGACCGATCGCGAAGCTCGCCTGCCACAGGCCGTTGCCCCGGCCGCGGATTTCATAAGCCAGACCGCGTGTGGTCCACACCAGCATCGTTGGCAGCACCAGACCGCAGCCGAGCTGGTTGACGAATGCGGCCTCGACATAGGCGCCCGGATTGACCGCGTGCCCCATGCCCCAGAAACCGCTGCCGACCAGCAGGAAATCCACGCACACCAGCCAGCCGATCGGCAGCCTGCCGGCGCCCCAGTACAGGAACGTGCCGATTGGCACCCCGAGACTGCCGATCATCGTCAGCAGCGCCTGGCTGCGAGGATCGGTGACGCCGAGGATGGTCATCGCGTTACCGTTCTGGGTAATGATCGAATAGAACATCACCGCTGCCACCATGGTGAGGGCGCACAGCGAGAGGATACGCAGCCACGGGAACGGCGCTGCGGCCGCCGCCGCGTTCGCGGCACCGATGGCCGGCGGCAACTCGGGCGGCGGTTCCCAGATGTATTTCGCGACACCGGCGACCAGCAGCAGGCTGTAGATGTAGATATAGAACGGCCCGTGCCAGCCGTAGTTGGCCGCCAGCACGCCGCCGAGCGGGATGATGGCCAATGCCGACAGCGATGCGGTCGCGGTCTGGCCGGCTAGCCAGCGCTCGCGCGACTTGCCGCTGAAATAATCGCAGATCATGGTGGTCGACACCGTCATGACGACCGACTCGCAGATGCCAACTCCCACGCGCGTGACGATGATCGCGTACAGGTTGTCGAGAAACGCAGGTGCAACGCCGATGCCGGCATAGACGATCATCGCTGCCATCAGGATGCTGCGTCGGCCGAAACGATCGGCGAGCAAGCCGGCGATGGGTGAAAACAGCACCACCCAGATTGCGGGCATGGTCATCACGCCGCCCTGGATGAGATAGTCGTAGTGCGGTATGTCCCTGAAGTGCTGGTACATCAAGGGCACGACCGTGATCAACAGCGACACGCCCATCACCGCCATGGTGATCGGCAACAGCAGCATGAGGCCCTGGATGAAGCCCGGTCGGCGGGTCGCCGCTGCCGCTGTCGCTGACACTAGCTGCGTCCCGCGCTCAGGAGCGTTTGCGGCGGAATATCAGCGTGAGCAGGAACAGCGCGGTACGAAAGTCGAGCAACCTGAGCGCGGCGCGTGCGTCCTCCGGACGCAGTCTCGCGGTCAGCGGCATGGCGCCGAACAGTTTGCCCCTGACCACGAGGTCGCAGCCATCGCGCTGGAGCGAGGTGATGTTCATCATCTCTCTGTTGTCGGCGCCGTAGATTTTCATGAATGAACTTTTTTATCCGGATGACTGTGACTTCAATCGCCACGGTTTGCAAGGGTCGTGCAAATGTCCTTAGGGAACATTTTTATCCCTGACGTGCAGCATGTAGCCGACACTGGGGATGGTGCTGAGCCAGCGCGGCTGCTCCGGATCATCGCCGATCTTCTGCCGCAGGCGATGGATCAGCTGCTTGAGTAGCTGGCGATCGCCGCCGCCGCGATGTCCCCAGACATGCACCAGCAGCCGGTCGGTGTGCACCACCTGGCCGGCATTGGCCAACAGCAGCTGCAGCAGTCGCGATTCGAGTGGCGTGATCCTGATGTCGCGATCGGCGATGCGCAGCAGCAGCTGGTCCGGGTCGAGCGACAGCTCGCCGGCCTGAGTCTGGCCGCCGCCCTCATGTCCGGTGCGCCGCAGCAGTGCCTTCACGCGCGCCACCAGCGTACGCGGGCTGAAGGGCTTGGTCAGATAGTCGTCCGCCCCGAGTTCCAGCGCGCGCACCAGATCGGCTTCCTCGCCGCGTGCCGTGAGCATCATGATCGGTGCGGTGCTTTCCTTGCGCAGTACGCCGCACAGGTCGAAGCCCGAGCCGCCGGGCAGATTGATGTCGAGTATCGCCAGGTCGGGCAGTTCGGTGCGAAAAGTGCTCAGCGCGGTGCCATAGCTGCTGGCGCTGACCACCGGAAAACCGGCCTGCCGCAGCGCGAAACCCACTACCGCCAGCATATCCGCGTCGTCATCGACCACCAGAAGCTTCAAGCTCCGTCCTCCGCCTGCTGCGGTAACGACAGGATAAAGCGCGTGCGATGCTCGGGCGTGCGCTCCATGCGCACGCTGCCGCCGTGACGCTCGATGATGGATTTGACGATCCACAGCCCAAGCCCGAGGCCTGGTGCATCCGGTTCGGTATCCGCGCCGCGCTGGAAGCGCTCGAAGATCGCGCCGGCGGCGCCATCCTGTACCCCGGCACCCTCGTCTTCGACCCAGACTTCGGCGTACGAGCCGCGCCGCTGTCCGCCAATGCGGATGGTGCTGCCCTCCGGGGCAAACTTGGCGGCGTTGGCGATCAGGTTCACGAACACCTGTTCCAGTCGCTGCGCATCGCCGCGTACGATCGCGCCGATGCCCGATTGGTCCAGTTCGAGGCTCAGCTGGCGCTGGCGCAGCAGCGGCGCGATCAGATCGCGCGAGTCGCCGATCACCTCCGCAAGATCGACCGGCTGCTGCCGGATCGAATGCTGCCCGGCCTCGATGCGCACGCTCTCGAGCAGATTGTCGATCAAGCGCATCAGGCGCAGCACGCCGCGCTCGACATTGGCGAGCAGCTCGCGCTGCGCATCGGGCGGCATGTCGCTCAGGCCATCGCGCAGCAATTCGATCGATGCCAGCTGTGCCGCGAGCGGCGTACGAAATTCGTGCGAGATATTGCCGAGCACGCTGTCGCGCGCGCGCCGCGCGGCTTCCAGATCGGTCTCGTCGCGCAGGATCTGCACCTGCACGCCCTGGATCGGCGGTGCGCTCAGCACGATTGCCGAACGGGTGCTGCCGTCGCTCAGGCACAGCATCTCGCGCAGGCTCGCCTGCGGCGAGGAACGAGCCGCAATGATCGGGCAATTGCGTTCGCACGGACGTTCGCCGTTGACGCGCTGTGGCCGCAGTACGTCGCCGCAGAACTGGCCTACGATCTCACCGGCCGGTCGGCCCAGCAGCCGAGCCACCTGGGCGTTGGCGTAGCGAATGCGCCGCTCGTGATCCACCGCGTACACGCCCTCGATCACGCCGCTGAGCACGGTGTGCGCTTCGGCCTCGCGCCGGCGCAGTGCGTCAGTCAGCTCCACCAGATTGCGGCGCATCTCGTCCATCGAGCGAGCCAGGGCGCCGACTTCCAGCGGCGCCACCGCCGGCAGCGCCGTGGAAAAATCGCCGCGGCCGATGCGATCGGCAAGCTGGCGCAGCGCCACCACCGGGCGTGCCAGCCAGCGGCCGTAGAGCACACCGAGCAGTCCGGCGATCGCCGCGACGATGATCGCCGTGGTGCTCAATATCCAGTCGAAGCTGCGCGTCGCGGCCACGAACTCGGCGCCGCTCAGGCGCGCATCGAGCAGCCCGACCACTTCGCCGGTTTGCGCGGCCAGCACCATGGTTGCAGCAAATGGGTTGTTGCCGGGCAGCTTGCCTGCAGCCGCGCCGCCCGGATTGGCCAGCGCCCGGGTGTGCAGCGGCGTCATGTCTTCGTCCGGCGGTGCGTGGTAGGTGGCAAAATTCACCGCCCGCAACTTCGCGCCCACCTGCAGACCGAGCTTCTGCAGCAGCGCCGCATCGGTCAGTTTGAGCGTGACGACCCGCACACCGGTACCGGGCACCGCCGCAGCCGCTCCCCAGATCAGTGCGCCGCCGTCCTTGGGTGCGATGACGAAGCGCTCGCCCTGTTCCTGCAGTGCGGTGGCAATCTCGGGCCAGTCCATCGGCGGTCCGGACTGCGCCAGCGCCGTGTCGCCGCGCATCAGCGCCGTCACATCGGTACCCGTGGTTTCGCTGAAGCGGCGCAGGAACGGCTCCAGCCCGCTGTTGGGCTCGCTCTCGAGCAGCCGCTGCAGGGTCGGGCGCTCGGCCAGCACCCGTGCATCACTCAGGGCATCCTCACCGGCGCGCCGCAGCAGCTCGCGCGCGGTGGCCACTGCCAGCTGCGCGCGCACCAGCGCCTGCTGCTGCACCAGCCGGTTGAGCAGGATCCCGCAGGTGATCGCAATCGCGGCAACCGCCAGCAGCACGATGAACACGCTGCCGCCGCCGAGCCACGAAGCCAGTCCGACCTGCGCCTGCGAAGTTGATTTATCGGAATTCACGGCGCTATGAATGTCTACGATGGGCTCGCGAAGCCTAACCCCCAGGTCGCGCACTGACCAGCACGGCGCGCACCGGCGGGGCGAATCGGGCAATCCCAGGCGTGCTATCAGGCGCGCGGGGTGACGCCGGCGCGCAGTTCCGGGTGACGGCGCTCGAGCAGCGTCTTGGCCACGAGCGTGACCAGTGCGAGCAGGGCCAGAATCGAGGCCGAGGCAAAGGCACCGACGTAGTTGTATTCGCTATGCAGGATCTCGATATGCAGCGGCAGGGTATTGGTCTGGCCGCGGATGTGGCCGGAGACCACCGATACCGCACCGAATTCGCCCATCGCGCGCGCGTTGCACAGCAGTACGCCGTACAACAAGCCCCAGCGAATGTTGGGCAGCGTCACCAGCCGAAAGGTCTGCCAGCCGCTGGCGCCGAGGGACAGTGCCGTGAGTTCCTCGTCATTGCCCTGGGTCTGCATCAACGGGATCAGCTCACGGGCGACGAACGGTACCGTGACGAAAGTGGTCGCCAGCACGATGCCGGGCACGGCAAATATGATGTGCACGCCGTGCGCCAGCAGCCACGGTCCGAACCAGCCCTGGGCGCCGAACATCAACACGTAGATCAGCCCGGAGATCACCGGCGAGACCGCAAACGGCAGGTCGATCGTGGTGATCAGCACATTCTTGCCGCGAAATTCGAACTTGGCGATCGCCCATGCGGCGGCGACCCCGAACACCAGGTTCAGCGGCACCACCACGGCCGCGGTCAGCAACGTCAGGCGCATGGCCGCGAGCGCGTACGGATCGAGCAATGCGCGCACATAGCTGCCGATCCCGTTGGCGAAGGCTTCGACGAATACCACCACCAGCGGCATCGCCACCAGGCCGACCAGGTACAGCAGTGCCACGCCGAGCAGCGCGTAGCGGCCCAGTTCCTCGGGAATCTGCTGCCCGCGAATCATCGCGCCGGCCGTCGGCGCTGCGCCCAGAGCTGCAGGCCATTGATGCCGAACATCAGCGCGAACGAGGCGAGCAGCATCACGACCGCGATCGCGGTGGCCTCGGCGTACTGATACTGCTCCAGCTTGGTCATGATCATCAGCGGGGCGATTTCCGATACCATCGGTATGTTGCCGGCGATGAAGATCACCGAGCCGTATTCGCCCACGGCGCGTGAAAAGCCGAGCGCCACGCCGGTCAGCAGCGTCGGCCAGATCGACGGCAGTACCACCCAGATGAAGGTCTGGATGCTGGAGGCCCCGAGCGTCTCGGCAGCGCGCTCGAGCTCGCGATCAAGGTCTCCCAGCACCGGCTGCAAGGTGCGCACTACGAATGGCAGGCTGACGAAGGCCAGCGCCACCACGATCCCCAGCGGGGTGTAGGCAACGCGGATACCCAGCGGCAGCAGCAGCTGGCCGATCCAGCCGTTGGGCGCGTACAGCGCGGTCAGCGCGATGCCCGCAACCGCCGTGGGCAGTGCGAACGGCAGATCGATGATCGCGTCGAACAGGCGGCGCGCCGGAAAGCGCTGGCGCGTCAATGCCCATGCAATGATGAACCCGAACACGCCGTTGAGCGACGCGGCAATCAGCGCGGCGCCGAAGCTTAAGCGCAGCGAGGCCAGCACGCGCGGCGCGGTGATGACCTGCCAGAACTTCTCCGGGCCGAGCTCGGCCGAGCGCAGAAAAGCGGCGGACAGCGGCAGCAGCACGATCAGCGACACATAGACCAGCGTGTAACCCATCGTCAGGCCAAAGCCCGGCAGCATGCGAAAGCTGCGTCGGGTACGGCTTTTAGCACCCGCCCCGGGCAGCAGCGGCAGCCCCGGCAGCGCGTCGCTCGTGGGGTTACTGGCCATAGATCTGGTCGAAGCTGCCGCCATCGTCGAAGTGCGTGGCCTGGGCCTTCTCCCAACCGCCGAATGTATCGTCGATGGTCACCAGCTTGAGTGGCGGAAACTGGCTGGCGTACTTGGCGGCGATCTCCGCGTCGCGCGGACGATAGAAATTGTGCGCGATGATCTCCTGACCCTGCTTGGTGTAGAGAAACGCGAGGTACGCCTCGGCCAGCTTGCGCGTACCGCGCCGATCGACCACCTTGTCCACCACGGTCACGGGTGGCTCGGCCAATATGCTCAGCGACGGCAGCACGATGTCGATCTTGTCGAGTCCGAGCTGCTGCCTGGCCAGCAGCGCCTCGTTTTCCCAGGCGAGCAGCACGTCGCCGATGCCGCGGTCGACGAAGGTCACCGTGGCGCCGCGCGCGCCCGAATCCAGTACCGGCACGTTCTTGTAGAGCCGGTGCACGAAATCTTTCGCCGTGGCGTCATCGCCGCCGGGCTGCTTCAGCGCCCAGGCCCACGCGGCCAGGTAGTTCCAGCGTGCGCCGCCCGAGCTCTTCGGATTGGGGGTGATGACCTGGACGCCGGGGCGGATCAGATCGCCCCAGTCGCGCAGGTTCTTCGGATTGCCCTTGCGCACCAGGAACACGATGGTCGAGGTGTAGGGCGCGCTGTTGTTCGGCAGGCGCGTGGCCCAGTCGGGCGGAATCAGCTGCGCCCGCCGGTTCAACTCGATGAGATCATAGGCCAGGCCGAGCGTCGCAACGTCGGCCTGCAGCCCATCGATGATGGCGCGCGCCTGCTTGCCCGAGCCGCCGTGGCTCTGGTTGATCGTGACCTGCGCGCCGGTAGTCGCGAGCCACTCGGCGGCAAACGCCTTGTTCACCGCCTCATACAGCTCGCGTGTTGGATCATAAGACACATTCAGCAGCGTCACCGGCCTGGCGCTCGCGCTGGCCGACACCGCGGCCGGCTTGGAGCAGCCGACCAGCACCAGGCTGCCCAGCAGCGTGCCGAATGCGCTCGCCGCGAGGCTCGCCGCCGCGCGACGCGCAGCGGGTGAGTTCAATGCGGATTCCTTTGCATCAGATCGAACGCGCGGCTGTCGAACAGCGAGTCGATGCCGCTGGAGCGGCTCTCGGTGCCCGCGGTCGGCGCTCCGGTGCACGACAGCAGCACGGCACAGTTGCCGCCGCGGTTGAACAGCGGCTGGAAATCGCTATGCAGAATCCGCTCCAGTTCAGGCGGCGAGCCGTCCAGTCCGAGCACCACCAGCACCGGTTCCGAGGACGCGGCCAGGTGTGCTACCCAGCCGTTGAGATCCCCGATCTGCACATCGGTGCGGATGTCCAGGCCGTGGGTCTCCTGCAACTCGGCACGGGCATCGAGCAGGCGGCGGAACGAGCTGGTGACCTCGGAACGCGGCGCGGTCGGGCTCTGGACGCTGACAAAGGTCGCCTCGGCGTGCAGGTGACGCATCACGCTGGCCACCAGCCCCAGTGTTGCCGAGCGTGCCACATCGCTGTTGCAGTGAATCAGCATGCGCCGCGGCAACGCCAGCTGCGGCGGGATGCACAGCATCTGGCGTCGTCCCTGGCCGGCCGCGGCGACAATGTCGTCGATGGCGCCGTCGCCGCCGCCGGCAATCACGGCGACCCCGGTCTGCGTGGCATCGCGCTCGCCCAGGTCCTGTGCGTCGAGCACCGGCGCCTGCATGCTCTGCACCAGTTGGCGCAGCAGCGGCGCCTGGTACAGCGCCGCCGCGGTGGCGGGGTCGCTGCTCAGAATTCGAAAGCTCGAGATCGGCGTCGGCAATACATGGAAGCGGCGGATCGCGAGCGCGACGCGTTTGCCCTGCGTCAGCGGCAGTTGTGCCTGCTCGCCATTGGTGCGCGTGACCTCGACCACTACCGGCGCCGCTGCGTGAGCGGCGCCGACGGCATCGGGCAGGTGTTCGCGGGCGACCGCCGATATGACCTCGGATTCGCGCGGCAGCTGTACCCGCAGCCGCTCGGACGCGCCACCGAAATCCACCGACAGCACGTGGCCTGGGCTCAACAGGCTGCTGCGCAGCCGCTCTTCGTCCTCGGCGACCTCGATGTCCTCGGGGCGCACGATGGTGACCACTTCATTGCCCATGCCGGCGGCCTTCAGGCTGTCGCCGATCGCCAGGAAGCGGTTGCCGAGACGCAGGCCCTCGGAACCACGTTCGCCCAGAAACAGGTTCGCGGCGCCGAGAAAGGTGGCGACGAAACGCGTCGCCGGCCGACGGTAGAGCGTCTCGGCGCGCCCGGTCTCGAGCAGGCGGCCGTTGTTCATGATGCCGATGCGATCGGCGAGCGCAAACGCCTCTTCCTGGTCGTGCGTCACCAGAATCGTGGTCATGCCCAGGCGGCGCTGGACCTGTCGAATGGTCTCGCGCAGCTCGACCCGAATCTTGGCGTCGAGCGCGCCGAATGGTTCATCGAGCAGCAGCACCTGCGGCTCGTGCGCGAGTGCCCGGGCGACGGCTACACGCTGCTGCTGGCCGCCCGAGAGCTGACCCGGCAGGCGCCCCTGGTAACCCTCTAGCGCGACCAGCTGCAATAATTCATCGCGTCGGCGGGCACGATCGCGACGCCTGACGCCGCGCACGCGCAGCGCAAATTCGACGTTCTCCCCTGCGGTCATGTGACGAAACAGCGCGTAGTGCTGGAAAACCAGGCCCACGCCACGCTCGCGGGCGCGAATGTTGGTGACGTCGCGGCCGTGGAACGAAATGCGGCCGTGGTCGACGTCAGTCAGGCCGGCCGCGATTCGCAGCAGCGTGCTCTTGCCGCTGCCGCTGGGGCCCAGGAGCACAAAAAACTCACCGGCCTCGATCTGAAGGGAAACATCGTTGACGACGGGCGCGGCGTTGTAATGCTTGGTAATCTGTTCGAAGTTGATCGACATGCGCGCTCCTGCAGCTGCGCATCCTATGAAGTCCGGGTATCCGGGTCAGTATCAAGCTGGTGACAATCTGGTTATAAAGATACCGTTACAGCGCGCTGTTTTGCCTTGTCTGCGCGCTTCCGCTAGGCTGCGTTTCATAGCTATTTCAAGCGGTTATTAATGAAAGTCACCATTTTTGGTTCGGGCTATGTGGGCCTGGTTTCCGGCGCCTGCCTGGCCGAGGCCGGTAACCATGTTGTCTGTGTCGATACCGATGCGGCGCGCGTCGCGCGCCTCAACGGCGGGGAGGTGCCGATCCACGAGCCCGGGCTCGACGCGCTGATGCACCGCAACCGCAGTGCCGGACGGCTCGAGTTCACGGCCGACAGCGCGCGCGGGGCGGAGCATGGATTGTTTCAGCTGATTGCCGTTGGCACGCCCCCCGACGAGGATGGCTCGGCGGACCTGCGGCACGTGCTGGACGTCGCGCGCGCCATCGGCGAGCACCTGCCGCGCTACGCCATCGTGGTCACAAAATCGACCGTCCCGGTCGGGACCGCCGATCAGGTGCGCCGGGAAGTGCACAAGGGGCTGGCCGTGCGTGCGCTGGCAATCGAATTCGATGTGGTCTCGAACCCGGAATTCCTCAAGGAAGGCGCCGCGATCGATGATTTCATGCGCCCGGACCGGATCGTGATAGGCACCGACAATCCGCGCACCACCGAGTTGATCCGGGCGCTGTACGAACCCTTTACGCGCAATCACGATCGGCTGGTGGTGATGGACATACGCTCGGCCGAGCTCACCAAGTACGCCGCCAATGCCATGCTCGCCACTAAGATCAGCTTCATGAACGAGCTGGCGGCGGTGGCCGAGCGTGTCGGTGCCGACATCGAAAAGGTGCGCATCGGCATCGGCTCCGATCCGCGCATCGGCTACAGTTTTATTTATCCCGGAATCGGCTACGGCGGTTCCTGCTTTCCCAAGGATGTAAAAGCACTGATCCGGTCCGCGCATCGCGTCGGGCACGACCCGACGCTGTTGCGTGCGGTCGATAGCGTGAATGAACGGCAGAAAGCCGTGCTGGTACAAAAGCTGCGGACACATTTCAGCGATACACTGGGCGGACGCACCTTTGCGCTTTGGGGCCTGGCATTCAAGCCCAATACCGACGACATGCGCGAGGCGCCGAGCCGCATCGTGATCGACGCGTTGCTGGCCGCCGGCGCCAGTGTGCGCGCCTATGATCCGGTGGCCAGCGGCGAGGCCCGGCGGCTGTACGCGAACGCGCCACTTGCCGATCGGCTGCTGTTCTGCAAGGACGCGTACGAGGCGGCGTCCGGTGCGGATGCGCTGCTGATCGCGACTGAGTGGAAGGAGTTCAGAAGCCCCGATTATGAGCGCCTCAAGACCGCGCTGCTCGAGCCGTTGATCTTCGATGGCAGGAATCTATACGACCCGGTGCTGATGCAGCGGCTGGGTTTCGAGTATTTCGCGATCGGCCGCGGTCGCATGCCGCAGGCCGAGCCGCAGGGCGCCGGCGCTACCATGGAGACCCTGTAACCGATGCTCGTTCCCGTCATGCTCTCCGGCGGCGCCGGTACGCGGCTATGGCCGCTATCGCGTGAGCTGCATCCGAAGCAACTGCTGGCGCTGGTCGGAACCCATACCCTGCTGCAGGACACGGTGCGGCGACTGATCGGACTGGAGGTGGGAGCACCGATGGTGGTGTGCAACGAGGCGCATCGCTTCCTGGTGGCCGAGCAGCTGCGTGCGATCGATTGCAAGCCGCGCGCGATCGTGCTGGAGCCGGCGGGTCGCAACACCGCGCCGGCGATTGCGCTGGCGGCGCATGCGACGCTGGCGGGGGAGGAGGGCGATCCGCTGCTGCTGGTATTGCCGGCCGACCATGTGATCCCCGATGTAGTGGCTTTTCACGCCGCGATCGACGTGGCGAGCGCCGCGGCCCGCAATGGCGCGCTGGTGACCTTCGGTATCGTGCCGACCACGGCCGAGACCGGCTACGGCTACATCCGGCGCGGCAGTCTTGCGGCCGGCAGCTATCGCATCGCCGAGTTCGTGGAAAAGCCCGACCTGGCGCGCGCGCAGCTGTTCCTGTCTTCGGGCGAACATTACTGGAACAGCGGCATGTTCCTGTTTCGCGCCCGCCGCTACCTGGAGGAGCTCGAGCGCTACGCGCCGGACATAGCCGCGGCGTGCGCCAACAGTTTTGCCGGCGCGGTGCGCGATCTGGATTTCACCCGCATCGACCCGATCGCTTTCCGCGACTGCCGCAGCGAATCGATCGACTATGCGGTGATGGAGAAGACCGCCGATGCGGTGGTGGTGCCGCTCGACGCCGGCTGGAGCGATGTCGGCAACTGGACTTCGCTGCATGCCGCCTGCCAGCACGATGCGCAGGGCAATGCACTGGTTGGCGACGTCATGGTCGAGGATACCCACGACAGCTATATCTACGCCGCCAGCCGGCTGGTGGCGACGGTGGGTTTGCGCGATCACGTGGTGGTCGAGACCAAGGATGCGGTGCTGGTCGCACCCAAGGACCGCGTGCAGGACGTCAAGAAGCTGGTCGCGCGGCTCAAGGCGGCCGGCCGTTACGAGCATTCACTGCACCGCGAAGTATTCCGTCCCTGGGGCAGCTACGACAGCATCGACATCGGCGAGCGCTTCCAGGTCAAGCGCCTGATGGTGCATCCCGGCGGCGTGCTGTCGCTGCAGGTGCATCATCATCGCGCCGAACACTGGGTCGTCGTCTCCGGCACCGCCAGGATCACGCGCGGCGATGAGACTTACCTGCTCGAGGAAAACCAGTCGACCTTTATTCCGATCGGCGTGCGCCATCGCATTGAGAATCCGGGGCGCATTCCGCTGCACATCATCGAGGTGCAGTCGGGCAGCTATCTCGGCGAGGACGACATCGTGCGCCTCGAAGACCGCTATGGACGCCAGGGCACCAACACCTAGCACTATCGACACCTGCGGCAGGTAATGAGTACTCAGCGGGTTTTTATAATAAAAAAATCCGCTGAGTACTCATTAGCTGCAGCGAGCGGCTAATATTGCGGGTGTTGCTCCCCTGGGGTCCATAGAGGGTTGAATGGCTAAGCTTCGATGTTTCAAGGCCTACGACATTCGCGGCCGCATTCCCGATGAGCTCAACGACACGCTCGCCTATCAGATCGGCCAGGCCTACGCGGCCTTCGTCAAGCCGAAGTTGGTCGCGGTTGGGCGCGATGTCCGCGTCTCGAGCGCGCAGCTGCGCGACTCACTGACACGCGGCCTGACCGATTCGGGCGTCGACGTCGCCGACATTGGGCTATGCGGCACCGAGGGCGTGTATTTCGCGACCTTTGCCGAGGAACTCGACGGCGGCATCATGGTGACCGCTAGCCACAATCCGCCCGATTACAACGGCATGAAATTCGTGCGCGAGCAGAGCCGGCCGATCAGCTCCGATACCGGACTCGCCGACATGCAGGCGCTGATCGAGAACGGCAAACTGCCGGACAAGGCCGCCAGCTCCGGCCAGGTCAGCAGCCTCGACATCAGCGGCAAATATCTCAAGCACCTGCTCGGCTACGTTGCGGCGGACCGGCTCAAGCGCCTCAAGGTCGTCGTCAATGCCGGCAATGGCGGTGCCGGACTGATCGTCGATCAGCTCGAGCCGCACCTGCCGTTCGAATTCATCAAAATCAATCACCAGCCCGATGGCTCGTTTCCGCACGGCGTGCCAAATCCCATGCTGGAGCAGAATCGGACCAGCACGGTCGAGGCGGTGCGCAGCTCGGGCGCCGACCTGGGCCTGGCCTGGGATGGGGACTACGACCGCTGCTTCTTCTTCGACGAACACGGCGGCTTCATCGAAGGCTACTACCTGGTCGGTCTGCTGGCGGAGAGCTTTCTGCGCCGCCACCGCGGTGCACGCATCGTGCACGATCCGCGCCTGACGTGGAACACGATCGATATCGTGCAGCAGTATGGCGGCCAACCGGTGCTGTGCAAATCCGGCCACGCATTCATCAAGCAGAAAATGCGCGAAGTCGATGCTGTCTATGGCGGTGAGATGAGCGCGCATCACTACTTCCGCGAGTTTGCCTATTGCGACAGCGGCATGATTCCATGGCTGCTGGTGCTGGCGGTCATGAGCGAGTCGGGCAAGAGCCTGTCGGATTTGGTCGGCGAGCGGCAGCGGCTGTATCCGGCCAGCGGCGAGATCAATCGCAACATCAGCGAGCGCATGGCAGACACCAAGGCGGTGCTTGCGCGCGTACAGCACAACTATCAGGCGCGCGCCAAGTCGATCGACTTCACCGACGGCCTGTCGATGGAATTCGAACGCTGGCGCTTCAATCTTCGCGGTTCGAACACCGAGCCGTTGGTGCGCCTGAATGTGGAATCGCGCGGCGATGCGACGCTGATGCAGGACAAGACGAGCGAGATATTGCGGTTGCTAGATGCCGGCTGAAGCCTCGAACACCATCGAAGCGCTGCTGTCGCGCCGCTCGGTTCCGGCGCTGCTGCTGCGCGAACCCGGCCCGTCGCAGCAGCAGATCGATGCCTCGATCGACGCCGCACTGCGGGCGCCCGACCACGGCGGCCTGAAGCCCTGGCGCTTCGTGCTGATCCGCGGGGCTGCGCGCACACGCTTGTCGCAGTTGTTCGTGCGCCGACTGCAGCAGCGCGAACCGGCCACGCCGCCGGGCAAGCTGGAGAAGGCGCGCACCATGCCCCTGAGCGCACCACTGGTGATCGCCGTGGGGGCGCGGCTGCGGCAGGATCACAAGGTGCCGGAACTGGAACAGCTGCTGTCGACCGGCGCCGGCGTCATGAACCTGTTGAACGCATTTCATGCCCAGGGATTTGGTGCGATCTGGCTGACCGGCGGCAACGCCTACGATCCGGAGATAGCCCAGGCCCTGGGATTCGATGCGGCCGAGCGCTGCCTGGGCTTCGTCTATGTCGGCTCAAAGTCGCCACCGGCCAGCTCGCCGCCGAGCCGCCCGGAACGGGCCGCGTTCGTGCGCGATTGGAGTGGTTGAGGCGTAATGCCGTTTACCCTATCGCACATTGCCGCCGTGTTGCCGGGATACCGGCCGCTCACCCGCGCTCATGTGTTCACGGCGGCCGTCATCGGCAGCATGGTGCCCGACTTTGGCTGGCTCGTGCCCGGAGCCATGTCGCGCCTGCAGACCCACAGCATTGCCGCGCTATTCACCTTCAGCCTGCCGGTGGGACTGATGGCATATTGGGTGACGCTGCTGCTGATAAGACCCGCCATGCTCGAAGTGGTGCCGGATGGGGCCTATGTACGGCTGTGCGCCGCGCCGGCGGTGCCATCGATCACGCGCCCTGGTTCCTGGCTGCATGCCGCGGCCGCGCTGCTGCTCGGTGCGGTGACGCACCTGATCTGGGATGCATTCACGCACGAAAATGCGCGCGGTGTGCGCATGTTTCCGCTGCTGACCGACTACGGCCCGGAGATGGCCGGGCATTCGTTGCATCTGTATCGCTGGCTGCAGTACAGCAGCAGCCTTCTGGGTCTGGCCCTGGTCGCCATGGCGCTGGTTCTGTGGTTGCGCCATGCGCCGGCACCGGCCGAAGCTCCGCGGCGTCGCATCGGTCGGCATGAGCGCGTGGTATGGCTCGGCGCCTATGTGCTGCCGTCGCTGCTGATCATGGCGTGGCGGTTCACGCGCCCGGGGCCGGCGGGTTCTTCGCCCTTTACCGACGGCGAGCTACTCGGCGCCATTCTCATCCGCGGGCTGCAGTACCTGGCGGCCTCGCTGTTATTGGTCAGTGTCGCGATTCGCGCGCGCCTGGCCCTGTGATATTGAATGGCCGACCCTGGTCCGAAGCCGCCGCTCGAGAATCCTGAGACGCGCTCCGAGCGCCTCAACACCAAGGCGGCAGGCATCATCGGCCTGGCTGTCATGTGCAGCCGGCTGCTCGGATTGGCACGCGAGCAGATTTGCGCTGCACTGTTCGGCGGCGGCGGCGCCATGGACGCCTTTACCGCGGCATTCCGCATCCCCAATCTGCTGCGCGACCTGTTCGCCGAGGGCGCGTTGTCCACCGCCTTCGTCACCACGTTCAGCAAGACCATCGCGCGCGGCGGCGATGCGGCAGCGTGGCGGCTGGCGGACAAGGTGGCGACGCTGACCGCGATCGTGTTGAGCGCGATCTGCGTGCTCGGGATCGTGTTCTCACCGCAACTGGTGGCCACGCTGGCGCCGGGATTCAACCCCGCGAAGGCGGCGCTGACGGTCACCCTGACCCGGATCATGTTTCCATTCATCCTGCTGGTGTCGATCGCGGCGCTGGTCATGGGCATGCTCAACGCCAAGAACGTATTCGGCATGCCGGCGATGGCGTCCAGCTTTTTCAATATCGGCTCCATCGTCGGCGGCGTGCTGCTCGGTGCCTGGCTCGATCCGCAATTCGGTCCACGCGCGCTCATCGGCCTCGCGATGGGAACGCTGATCGGTGGTGCGATGCAACTGGGAGTGCAGCTGCCGCGGCTGCGGCGGCTCGGCTACCAGTTCCATCCCGATTTCTCCTGGCGCGATGCCGGCGTCAACGCCATCCTGTCACTCATGGGCCCCTCGGTGGTGGCCGCCAGTACCACGCAGTTCAATGTACTGGTCAACTCGATGTTCGCCTCGACGCTCGGCGATGGACCGATTTTCTGGTTGGCGATCGCGTTTCGCCTGATGCAGCTGCCGCTGGGCCTGTTCGGCGTCGCGCTCGGCACCGTGACCTTGCCGCTGTTGTCGCGACTTGCCGTCGGCGGCGACATGGCGGCATTTCGCGGCGAGCTGGCGCGCGCGATGCGGCTGGGATTTTTGCTGACCATCCCGTCGGCGATCGGACTCATGATGCTGGCCGAGCCGATCATCTCGGTGCTCTACCAGCACGGCAGATTCGATGCGCACCAGACCGCGGAAGCCGCCGGCGCGCTGCGCTTCTATGCGATCGGGCTGTGTGGCTACGCGGCACTGAAAGTCCTGGTCAATGCGTTCTACGCGCTTGATCGGCGCAAGACACCGATGCTGGTCAGCTTCAGCGCCGTGGCGCTCAATCTGCTGTTCAACTGGATCTTCACATTTCGTCTCGGCTGGGGGCATCGCGGGCTCGCATTCTCGACCGGCTGCGTCGCGACCTTCAACTTTCTGGTGCTCTATGGGCTGATGCATCACCGCCTGAAGCGCCTCGAGACCCGGCGTATGCTGGCGATGCTCGGCAAGGTCGCGCTGGCTTCGGCGGCACTGGCGCTCATCTGCTGGTGCTCGCGGCATTGGTTGCTGGCGGACTGGCCGACGCAGGCCTTCATCGGCAAACTCGGCTCGGTGTTGCTGAGCGTGGTGGCAGGAGCGCTGGTGTTTCTCGGCTGCGGCGCCGCACTGCGGATCGAGGAGCTGCACACGCTGCTCGCGGCGTTGCAGCGCCGCCTGCGTCGCAGCGTGTAATCTGCCAATCGCGATGCAAGCGTCGCCGTGGTATCCACGCCGGCGGGCACAGGGTTTTTCATTGAACATATAGATGATCCAGCCGAGGCCGACCAGCGCGGCAACACGCGGTGTCGTACCGCATCATCGGCGATGGCGCCGCGAATTCTTTCCAGTGCCGACAGCTGGAATTTGTAAAACACCCTGAGCAAAAAACATCCCGCGCCATCCAACGCAGAGCCTAGCGCTTGCATAACGAGGAACATCACACTGCTGGGCATTATGTCTAGCAACGCGCATGAAGAAATCAGTTGTTGCGACGCCTGCTACTATTTCATACCTTGAAAGGAGACGTGGGAGGTAGGTCTTTTCCGCGCACGCATAGCTGGCAAACGTGCTAGCTTGAATGGGCACGCGAAGCTGCGACGGCTCGAAGTCCAGATGGCGCGGCGCACTTCAAAAAATTGATCGACCATGCAAAGCATGGACAGGGATTGATTGCGCATGACTGGAACTGACGGGCGCGCCTGGTTGTGGGTTGTCGGCATCGTGTTGCTTGCCACGTGGAGTCAGCCGCGGGCCAGTTCCCTTCCGCCTGGATTTGCCGATACGTCAGTGAGCCGGCCCGATGGGCGGGCGTGGCAGGATGCCGTCGGCGTCGTATTTGCGGACGACGGCCGCATGTTTGTGTGGGAGCGCAGTGGGCGCGTCTGGCTGGCAGGCGGCGGCGCGCCAGCACGCAGTATGCCGCTCATCGACCTGTCGGACGAAGTCAGCGCCATCGGTGCTCTGGGCCTGACCGGTTTCGCGCTCGATCCCCGATTTGAGCAGAACGGCTACCTCTATCTCTTCTACGCCGTCGACCCGGAGCACCTTGCGAACTGCGCCGCACCGGCCTCGGGTGCCATCACCTGCCGCGCCGCTTACCGTGCGGGCCAGCACGCCGCGAGCGGTGCGACCACAGGGCGCCTGGTCCGCTACCAACTCGTCCGACCGGCGGGTGCGCCGGACTTCAGCGCCGCGACCACCGTGAATTATGCGAGCCGCCGCGTCCTGCTGGGCGAGACGCCCGCCGGCGGCGGCGCCCCAATCGGCTGTGTGGTCACCGACACCGCGCAGGGTCCTGGTGGACTTGCGTTCGGTAACGACGGAACCCTGCTGGTAGGTTGCGGCGACGGCGCCGGCGTGAGCGACGAAGACTCAGGCAACGATGCCAACACCCAGTATCAACAGGCCCTTGTGGCTGGACTGATGACGCCGATCGAGAACGTCGGCGCATTTCGTGCGCAGCTGGTGGAGTCGCTGTCCGGCAAGATCCTGCGGCTCGATGCCGCGACCGGCGACGGTGTGCCGAGCAACCCCTTCTACGACGTGACCGCACCGCGCTCGGCCCGTTCGCGCGTTTGGGTCCTGGGCATGCACGATCCGCAGCACTTCACGGTGCGACCCGGATCCGCCAGCGCCGACGGCTCGCCGGGAACACTCTACATCGGTGACGTCGGCTACAGCACCTGGGAGTCGCTCGCTGTCGCGCGCTACGGCCGCATGAATTTCGGCTGGCCACTTTACGAAGGTATCGGCAATGAGGCGACCGGCTATGCGGCCCTGCCGGCGTTCAATCTCGAAGCCCCGAATCCACTGTTCCAGAGTGCGTGCTGGCAGCGGTATTTCCGCTTTCAGGATCTGATCAGCCCTGACTCACCGCACCCGTCGTGGCCGAATCCCTGCCAGCCGTCGGTGCAAGTGCCGGCGGCTGATGATGTATTCGTTCGTGATCGCCCGGCGATCGACTGGCTGCACGGCGCGGCCGACGCGCGCTGGGCGGCGTTCGACAATTCCGGTCAGCCGCTGGCACTCACGATCGGCACCCGGGCGGCCAATGGCGCATTGGTCTCCGGACCCCTGTTCGGCGGCACAGTCTCGATTGGCGGTGTCTGGTATCAGGGCGGCAGTTTTCCGTCAGGGTTCCGCAATGTCTACTATCACGCCGACTCGGGCGGCGAATGGATCAAGGCGTTCGCGTTTGATGGCAACGACAACCCGGTGGCGGTCCGCGATTTTCTCGCGACCGGCGGCCCGATCCGGGCGCTCGGAGACGATCCGCGGACCGGTGATCTCTACTACATCACCGGGCTGTCGGGTTCCGAGGTGCATAAGCTGACCTACTCGCCGACGAGCGTCGCGCCAGCGGTGTCCGCGACGTCGAGCGCAGCGCCCGCCGCCCCGCCCGTGCCGCCGCTCCTGACTGCGACCCAAAGCGCTGCGTTGGCCACAGGTGTGCGGATCGCCGCGGCATCCACCGATCAGGGCGTGACCATCCAGGGTGTGGTCGCCGCGAGCTGGAGCGATGAGGACATCGGGGCGGTCACGGCGGCCGGCTCCTATACGCTCAGCGGCGGCACCTTCACGGTCAAGGGCTCAGGGGCGGACATCTGGAATGCGGCCGATGAGTTC